>Ga0075419_10001759_pt1 | contig 14061 bp, 14 predicted proteins | sample SoiMetdeltSBSDD3_FD_76900 | JGI IMG/M metagenome (GOLD analysis project Ga0075419, IMG submission 76900) | Bulk soil microbial communities from a Populus tree surrounding site in Tennessee, USA - Soil MetaG P. deltoides SBSDD3 | ecosystem: Environmental > Terrestrial > Soil > Tree plantation... | reverse complement strand
TTCGACCAGGGCGGGCTGCTGACCGAGGCGATCAACAAGCATCCGCATTCGGTGTTGCTGCTCGATGAAATCGAGAAGGCGCATCCGGACGTGTTCAACCTGCTGCTGCAGGTCATGGACCACGGCACGCTGACCGACAACAACGGCCGCAAAGCCGACTTCCGCCACGTGATCATCGTGATGACCACGAACGCGGGAGCCTTCGAGATGAACCGCCCGTCGATCGGCTTCACCCAGCAGGATCACACCAGCGACGGCATGGAAGCGATCAAGCGGCTGTTCTCGCCGGAGTTCCGCAATCGCCTGGACGGCATTATCCAGTTCAACGGCCTGGATTCGCGCACGATCCAGCGCGTCGTCGACAAGCTGCTGGTGGAAGTCGAGGCGCAGCTCGAGCAGAAGGGCGTGCAGCTCCACGTCGACGACTCGGCGCGCGAGTGGCTGGCTCGCAAGGGCTACGACCCGAAGATGGGCGCGCGACCGATGGCGCGGGTCATCCAGGAGTCGATCAAGCGGCCGCTGGCGGAAGAGCTGCTGTTCGGTCGTCTCGCGGGAGGCGGACACGCCTTCGTGACGGTCGGCGCAGACGACGCATTGAAAGTCGAATCGCGCGCCGACGACGAACAGGCGCTGCTGGAAAAAGCGGAGTAGGGCGCGGGCTAGCGCCCGCGATAAATGATTCTTCCCTTCGTCAGGTCGTACGGCGTGAGCTCGACCGTCACCTGGTCACCGGTCAGGATGCGGATGTAGTTTTTGCGCATCTTTCCCGAGATGTGCGCGATGACCGTGTGACCGTTCGTCAACTGGACGCGAAAGGTCGTGTTCGGAAGTGTGTCGACCACACGTCCTTCCATCTGAATTGCGTCCTCTTTCGCCATGCACCCTTCGGTATTGCCCGGCTCGCGGCCGGAAAGCGCGCGAATTGTGCATAAAGGGATGGGGCAATGCAACGAAGGCGCGGCGCTTGCTGCACGGCGCAGCGCCGGGATGCGCTCAGGTCGCGGAATTGCTGTCAGTTGATACGGGCGTGGCATCGACCCAACGTTCCGGCGACGCCGTGTCGCCCACGTGGAGTGCCAGCATTTCGATGAAGCTGGGGCGGGGAATGAGCTGCGCGCCGAGGCTGAGCAGGTGCGGCGTCGCCATCTGGCAGTCGACCATCCGAAAGCCTCGCTTCAGCAGCTCGTCGCAGAGGCGCTTGAGGGCGACCTTCGATGCGTCGCGCTCGAGGCTGAACATGGATTCGCCGAAGAACACCGCACCCAGCGCAACGCCGTAGAGTCCGCCGACCAGCCGCTCGCCCTGCCAGGTCTCGACCGAGTGCGCAAACCCGAGCCGGTGCAGCTTCAGATATGCGGCGCGCATTTCAGGCGACAGCCACGTCCCGCCGGGCCGCAGCTCGCTGCTCCCGCAGGTGCGGATCACCTCACGGAACGCCGTGTTCAGCCTGGTGACGTAACCGCGGTTGCGCATCGATTTCGCGAGGCTGCGCGAGACGCGCAGTTCGCCGGGAAACAGCACCGCACGCGGATCCGGACACCACCACAGGATCGGTTGGCCGCGCGAATACCACGGAAAGATGCCGCGTCGATACGCGGCGAGCAGGCGCGGTGGCGACAGGTCGCCGCCGGCCGCGAGCAGGCCATCGGGTTCGCGCAGCGCGCGATCCACCGGCGGGAATGCATCGGGCGAATCCCGTTCGGAGAGCCATACGATCGAGCCGCGCATGTCTTCGTCGGTCAGGCTTCAGCCTGACTCCTTCTTGAACGGAACGTGCTCTTGCACCTGCCGCATGTACTCGTCCACTGCGGTGCGCTCCTGATCCAGATAGCTGTCGATCGCCCGCCGGAAGCGCGGATCGGCGATCCAGTGCGCCGACCAGGTCTGCGTCGGCTCGAAACCGCGCGGCACCTTGTGCTCGCCTTGCGTTCCCGGCTCGAAGCGGCGCAGACCCTGCTCGATACAGTACTCGATTCCCTGGTAGTAGCACGTCTCGAAATGCAGGCTGTGGAACTCCGCGGCCGCGCCCCAGTAGCGACCGTAAAGCGTGTCGCCGCCGCGGAAGAAAATCGCAGTCGCGATCGGCGTGCCCTCGAATTCGGCCAGCTTTACGACCACGGATCCGGGCAGTGCCGCTGATACCGAGCGGAAGAAATCCACGTTGAGATAGTGCTCGTGGCCGCGCACCGCAAAGGTACCGGCTGAGAATCCGAACACGATCTCCCAAAGCTGCGCGTCCATTTCTTCGCCGGCCAGCGTGCGGAACCGGACGCCGTTCTCCTGCACGCGTCGCCGCTCGCGCAACGCCTTCTTGCGCTTCTCGGAGCGAAACGTCGCGAGAAAGGCGTCGAAGCTCGGGTAGTCGCGGTTGTGCCAGTGGAACTGGCAATCCTTGCGCCAGAGATAGTCGCGCGAGCCGAGCGCCGCGCGATCGCTTTCGGTGACGAACAGCAGATGAGCCGAGGACACGCGCTGCGCACGCGCGTGTTCGAGCAAGGCGGTCGCCAGGCGTTCACGCGCGTCAGGCGTTTTCGCCAGCAGGCGAGGGCCGGTCGCCGGCGTGAACGGCGCCATGCTGACGAGCTTCGGGTAGTAGCGCAGGCCGGCCTGCGAATACGCGCGCGCCCAGCTCCAATCGAAGACGAACTCGCCCCACGAGTCGCTCTTGCTGTACAGCGGCAGCGCCGCTTCGATTTCACCGGCCGCGGTTTGCAGCACCAGATGGCGCGGCGTCCAACCCGAGCCACGACCGACGCAGCCGGCGCGTTCGAGCGCGAGCAGGAACTCGTGACGCACGAAAGGATTGCCGCCGCCTTCCAGCAACGCATTCCAGGCGTGCGCCGGCACGCTCTCGAGTGAATCGACGACGCGCAGCGTCACTTCAGCGCTTGTTCGCGGCGTCGAGCTGGTCCAGATATTTGTCCGCATCGAGCGCTGCCATGCAGCCGGTGCCCGCGGAGGTGATCGCCTGGCGATACACGTGATCGGCGACGTCGCCTGCTGCGAACACGCCGGGCACGCTCGTCTGCGTCGCGTTGCCGCCGAGACCGGACTTGACGATGAGATAGCCGCCCTTCATTTCGAGCTGCCCTTCGAAAAGCTGCGTGTTCGGCGCGTGGCCGACCGCAATGAAAACGCCGGTGACGTCGAGCTGCCGCGTCGGACCGCCGGCAACCGGCGCGATCGCGAGGCCGGTCACGCCGTTGTCGTCACCCAATACTTCCGCGACGTTGTGGTTCCACACCAGGCTGACCTTGCCGGCGTGCTGCCGCTCGAACAGATGATCCTGCAGGATCTTTTCGGAGCGCAGCGTGTCGCGCCGGTGCACGAGCGTGACGTGAGAAGCAATATTCGACAGGTACAGTGCTTCCTCGACAGCAGTGTTGCCGCCGCCCACCACGGCCACCTTCTGATTCCTGAAGAAGAATCCGTCGCACGTGGCGCAAGCGGAGACGCCGCGGCCGCGATAGTGCTGTTCGGACGGCAGCCCGAGATACTTCGCGGTCGCACCCGTTGCGATGACGAGCGCGTCGCAGGTGTAGTGGCCGCTGTCGCCTTCGAGACGGAACGGCCGCTGCGACAGATCGACCTTGTTGATGTGATCGTTCACCACTTCGGTATTGAACCGTTCGGCGTGCTTGCGCATTCGCTCCATGAGGCCCGGGCCGGTGAGGCCGTGCGGGTCGCCGGGCCAGTTGTCGACTTCGACCGTCGTCATGAGCTGACCGCCTTCTTCGATTCCCGTGAGCAGCACCGGCTTGCGATTGGCGCGCGCCGCGTAGACAGCGGCGGCGTAACCGGCAGGCCCGGAGCCCAGGATCAGGAGCCGGCAGTGACGGGGAGCGCTCATGTATGGATACTTCCTCGCGAGAGTGGGGCGGTTTGGTCAGACACAGGGTTCGGTCAGGCATGGTATGTAAATGAGAGCAATGCCGCCAAATAGATCGCGTCGATGTGAGCGATAAACAAGGTTGCGATTTTGCTTGCAATGAGCGGTCGATCTCGTTTGAATATCAAAACGTTAGTGCGTTTACTTGAGGTGAATTGACTTTGGCGACCACTGCTGAGGCGCGAGGCGGAGTGCGACTGGGTGCGACGGTCGTGCGCTCGCTGCGCGAAGGCGCGTTGTGGGTGTTCGGCGCGCTTGCGCTGATCGTCCTCGCCGCGCTCATTACTTACGACCGCAACGATCCGTCGTTCGCGACGACCGGCGAGCCCGGTCCGATCTCCAACGTGATCGGCCCGCTCGGTGCGCATCTGTCGGGCCTGCTCATCATGTTGTTCGGCGCGCCCGCGTTCCTGTTCCCGATCATGATCGGCCTGGCGGGCTGGCTGCTCTACCAGGATCGCAGCAAGAGCGATGCACCCTCGCGCGCAACGGTCGCGTTCCGCGCGATTGGTTTCGTGCTCACGCTTATCACGAGCTGCGGTCTGGCGAGCCTGCACTTCACCGTCGCGCGCTACCCGAGCTCTGCCGGCGGCGTGCTGGGCTCGTTCGTCGGTCAAGGCCTGGACGCCGGCCTGAGCTTCCTCGGCGCGACGTTGCTGATGCTCGCGTTGTGGCTCGCCGGAGTGTCGTTGTTTGCGGGCGTGTCCTGGATCGAGATCATGGATCGCACCGGCCGCGTGACGCTGAACACGCTCGGCTGGCTGTCGGGACGCATCACCAACGCGCGCGAGATCAAGGCGGGCCGCCAGGTCAAGGAAGCTCGCACCGAGGTGATCCGCGAAGAGCAGAAGCGCGTCGCGAGCCGTCCGCCGCCGAAGATCGAGCCGGTCGTCGTCAAGGTCGAGAAGAGCGAGCGGCACGAGAAGGAACGGCAGACCGCGCTGTTCGATCGTCCCACAGCCAAGGAGCTGCCCGCGCTATCACTGCTCGACGATGCACCGGCACGACAAACGGGCTATTCCGCCGAAGCGCTCGAAGCGATGTCGCGGCTGGTCGAGCTGAAGCTGCGCGATTTCGATGTCGAGGCCGAAGTCGTCGAAGTGCATCCGGGGCCCGTGATCACGCGTTTCGAGCTGCGCCCGGCGCCCGGTGTCAAAGTCAGTCAGATCTCGAACCTCGCAAAGGATCTGGCGCGCGCGTTGTCTGCGGTCAGCGTGCGAATAGTGGAAGTGATTCCGGGCAAGTCGACCGTGGGCCTGGAAATCCCCAACGAGAAGCGCGAGCTGGTCACGCTCGGCGAGATCATCAAGTCGAAGGCGTACGACGAGATGACCTCGCCGTTGGCACTCGTGCTCGGCAAGGACATCAGCGGTGCGCCGGTGGTCGCCGATCTCGCTCGCATGCCGCATCTGCTGGTCGGTGGCACGACGGGCTCGGGCAAGTCCACGGCTGTCAACGCGATGGTGCTCTCGCTGCTCTACAAGGCCACGGCCGAGCACATCCGCCTGATCATGATCGACCCGAAGATGCTGGAGCTCTCGGTGTACGAGGGCATTCCGCACCTGTTGGCGCCGGTCGTCACGGACATGAAGGAGGCTGCGAACGCGCTGCGCTGGTGCGTGGCCGAGATGGAGCGCCGCTATCAGCTCATGGCCGCGCTCGGCGTGCGTAATCTCGCCGGCTACAACCGCAAGCTGAAGGAAATGCAGGAAGCCGGCCAGCCGATCCGCGATCCGCTGCTGATGAAGGCGCTCGGGCCGGAAGGCAACCCCAACGAAGTGCCGCTGCTCGAGCCGCTGCCGTTCATCGTGGTGATCGTCGACGAGCTCGCCGACATGATGATGATCGTCGGCAAGAAGGTCGAAGAGCTGATCGCGCGCCTCGCGCAGAAGGCGCGCGCCTCGGGCATTCACCTGATTCTCGCCACGCAGCGACCGTCGGTCGACGTCATCACCGGCTTGATCAAGGCCAATATTCCGACGCGCATCGCGTTCCAGGTCTCGGCGAAGGTCGACTCGCGCACGATTCTCGACCAGATGGGCGCCGAGCAGCTGCTCGGCCACGGCGACATGCTGTTCCTGCAGCCCGGCACGTCGGTGCCGATCCGTGTGCACGGCGCATTCGTTTCCGACCAGGAAGTGCATCGTGTGGTCGGCGGCCTGCGCGGCACCGAACCGAACTATATGCGCGAGATCCTCGAAGGGCCGAGCATGCCGATTCCCGGAATGCCTGGCGAGCCGGGCGATCCTGGCGTGGAAGTCGAGGGCGGCATCGAAGGCGAGCAGGATCCGTTGTACGACCAGGCCGTGCGCATCGTGATCGAGAGCCGCAAGGCTTCCATCTCCGGCGTGCAACGGCGCCTGAAGATCGGCTACAACCGCGCCGCTCGCATGATCGAGACCATGGAGGCTGCAGGTATCGTCGGTCCGCTCCAGTCCAACGGCATGCGCGAAGTGCTGTCGCCGGCACCTCCCGAAGAGTAATCCAGATGAGCGCTCTGCAATGCGCGCGCCTCACGGGCGCGCTGATCTTTCTCGCCGCAATGGCCAGCCCGGCGCTCGGCGCTGCTGCACAGACGCCGGAAGCGGGCCGACAGCGCGTCGAAGCGTTTCTGCAGGGACTCGACGGTCTGCAGGCGCAGTTCAACCAGGTCCTGACCGATCGCAACGGGCAGACGATCGAAGAGGCGAGCGGCACGCTGGCGATCTCGCGCCCGGACCGCTTTCGCTGGGACTATCGCAAGCCGTACGAGCAGGTGATCGTCGCGGATGGCACGCGCATCTGGATCTACGACAGCGATCTCGAGCAGGTGACGGTGCGCAAGCTCGACGAAACGTTGTCGGCGACGCCCGCGATGCTCCTCAGCGGCCGCAGCAACCTGGCCGACAACTTCAACGTCACGCAGGTTGCGCAGGAAGGGAAGATCGACTGGGTCCGGATGGAACCCAAGCGCGACGACACCGATTTCAAATGGGTCCGGCTCGGCTTCGAGGGCGCGCAACTGAAATACATGCAACTCGCCGACAAGCTCGGACAGACCACCGGCCTCGAATTCAGCAAGCTCGAACGCAATCCGCCGCTCGACCCGTCGCGATTCACCTTCAGCGTGCCGCCGGGCGCGGATGTGATCGGCGACGCTTCTGCCGTTCCGGCCGCGCCCGTTCGCAAGCCGTAAGCGCATGCTGCTCGCCCTGCGACATCCACGTCTGTGGCTTGCTTCCGGCTGGATCCTGATCGTGCTTGCGGTGATCGCGAGCATCGTGCCGCCGCACGACTTGCCGACCATGGGGGGCGTCAACGACAAGTTCGAGCACATCTTCGGCTACTTCGTGCTGTCCTTGTGGTTCGCCGGCATCTACCCGAGGTCGCGCTATCCGATGATTGGCGTTGCGTTGCTCGTCATGGGCATCGTGATCGAGGGCGTGCAGGGCGCGATGCACTTCGGCCGAGAGGCGGACTTGCGCGACGTGTACGCCAACACCGTGGGCATCGTGTGTGGACTGACGCTGGCGCTCGTCTGGCTCGGCGGCTGGGCGCAACGGGTCGAGGCGTGGACGAAAAGATAGCAATCGTGCGTCCGTTGGCGGACCGCATGCGGCCTGCGTCGCTGGACGAGTACGTCGGGCAAGCGCATCTGCTCGGCGCGGGCAAACCGTTGCGCCGGATGCTCGAAGGCGGGCACCTGCACTCGATGATCCTCTGGGGTCCGCCGGGCACCGGCAAGACGACGCTGGCGCGACTCGTCGCGCAGACCTGCGACGCCGAGTTCATTGCGTTCTCCGCCGTCATGGCTGGCGTGAAGGACATTCGTGCCGCTGCGGAGCGCGCCGCCGAAGTGCGCAAGGAGTCGGGGCGCCGCACGGTGTTGTTCCTCGACGAAGTGCATCGCTTCAACAAGGCGCAGCAGGATGCTTTCCTGCCGTGGGTCGAGGACGGCACGTTGGTCTTCATCGGTGCAACCACCGAGAACCCCTCGTTCGAGTTGAACAACGCGTTGTTGTCGCGTGCCCGCGTGTACGTGTTGCGTGCGTTGACCGAGGAGGACCTGCGCAAAGTAATCGAGCGCGCGCTGGAACAGCAGACGCGCACTGGCCCGCCGATCGCAGCGGACGAGCAGGCATTGGTACTGATCGCCCGCGCAGCCGATGGCGATGCACGGCGCGCGCTCAACATGATCGAGTTGTCGTTCGATCTCGCGGGCGTCGCCGAGCCGCCGCGGATCACCGAGGCAATCGCAGCGGAGGTCGCAACTGGCGGGTTGAGGCGCTTCGACAAGCAGGGAGAGGCGTTCTACGACCAGATCTCGGCGCTTCACAAGTCGGTGCGCGGCAGCGATCCGGACGCGGCGCTCTATTGGTTCTGCCGCATGCTCGACGGCGGCTGCGATCCTCGCTACATCGCGCGGCGCGTGCTCAGGATGGCGTCCGAGGACATCGGCAACGCCGATCCGCGCGGACTGACGATGGCGCTGGAAGCTTGCGAGATTTACGAGCGGCTGGGCACGCCGGAAGGTGAATTGGCGATCGCGCAGGCGGTCGTGTTCCTGGCGTGCACCGCCAAGAGCAACGCCGTGTACGTGGCGTTCGGCGAAGCGATGGAGGACGCGCAGAAGCTTGGCTCGCTCGAGGTACCCCTGCATCTCCGCAATGCGCCGACACGCCTGATGAAGGGGCTCGGCTACGGCAAGAACTATCGCTACGCGCACGACGAGCCGGACGCGTTTGCCGCGGGCGAGAACTATTTTCCGGAAGGGATGCCGGCCCGCGAGTACTACCGTCCCGTGCCGCGCGGACTGGAAATCAAGATTGCGGAAGCCCTGGAAAAGAGAAAGGCAAAAAGAGAAAAGAAGTAGAATTCGCGCATGCTCGATCCCAAGTTGCTCCGTTCCGATCCCGCCGCAGTGGCGGCGAACCTCGCGCGTCGTGGCTTCACGCTCGACGTCGCGCGTCTCGCGACGCTCGAAGAGGCGCGCAAGAAGTGGCAGATCCGCGCCGACGAGCTGCGCAACGAGCGCAATGTGCACGCCAAGAGCGTCGGCAAGGCGAAGGCGCAAGGTCAGGACATCGCTCCGTTGCTGAAGCAGACCGAGGCGCTGGGCGCGCAGCTCACGGAAGCGGAAGCGGAGCTGGGCAAGGTGCAGAAGGAGCTGGACGATCTCGTGCTCGGCATTCCGAACATGCTGCAACTGAGCGTGCCCGACGGCCGTGACGAAACTGCGAACGTCGAGGTCCGGCGCTGGGGCGAGCCGCGTCGTCTCGATTTCAAGGCGCGCGATCACGTTGAGCTCGGCGAGAAGCTGAAGATGGTGGACTTCGCCGCAGCCGGCAGGATCTCCGGCGCGCGCTTCACCGTGCTGACGGGCCCGATCGCTCGTCTGCAACGCGCGATCACTCAATTCATGCTCGACCTGCACACGGGCGAGCACGGCTACCGCGAGACCTATGTTCCGTACCTGGTCAACGCGCAATCGCTGACGGGCACCGGCAATCTGCCGAAGTTCGAGGCGGATCTGTTTGCGATTCGCGGCGAGTCGGGCCTGTACCTGATTCCGACCGCTGAAGTGCCGGTCACGAACCTGGTGCGCGACTCGATCATCGAAGCGGATGCGTTGCCGCTGCGCTTCGCCGCGCACACGCCGTGCTTCCGGTCGGAGGCGGGCTCGTATGGCAAGGACACGCGCGGCATGATCCGCCAGCATCAGTTCGAGAAAGTAGAGCTGGTCCACATCGCGCGGCCGCAGGACTCCGATGCCGAGCACGAGCTGCTCGTGCGCAATGCCGAGGAAGTGCTGAAGCGGATGGAATTGCCGTATCGAGTCGTCGCCTTGTGCGCCGGCGATGTCGGCTTCGGCTCGGCGAAGACGTTCGACCTCGAAGTCTGGCTGCCGGGCCAGAACGCCTATCGCGAGATTTCGTCGTGCTCGAACTTCGAGGCGTTCCAGGCGCGTCGCATGCAGGCGCGCTGGCGCAATCCGGAGACCGGCAAGCCGGAGCCATTGCACACGCTGAACGGCTCAGGCGTCGCGTCAGGCCGTGCGTTGGTGGCAGTGATGGAGAACTATCAGCAGGCGGACGGCAGCATCGTGGTGCCGGAGGTGCTGCGCAGCTACATGGCCGGGCTCGCGGTCATCGAGCCCGGCCGCTAGACTTTCGTCAGTCGTCGGATGCAGCGCCCAGGAGCTGCAGCAGGCTGAGGAACATGTTGTAGATCGCGACGTACAGCGTCACGGTCGCAACAATGTAGTTCGTCTCGCCGCCGCGGATGATCTCACTCGTCTGCCACAGGATGTAGCCGCCGGAAACCAGCAGGAACATGCCGGAGACCGCGAGCGACAGCGTTGGCAGGTTGAAGAAGTAGGCGATCAGGCCGAGCGCGAACGCGCCGATCGCGCCGACGCACAGGAAGCCGCCGAGGAAGCTGAAGTCCTTCTCGCTCTTCACTGCGTACGCGGACAAGCCCAGGAACGCTGCAGCCGTGACGCCGAGCGACGTCATGATGAGCTGCGAGCCGTTCGGCAGCGCCTTGATGTAGAAGTCGAGGATCGGACCGAGCGTCAGGCCCATGAAGCCCGTGAGCGCGAACGTCCACACGATGCCCCAGCTGCTGTTGCGAGTCTTGTGGACGGCGAACAGCAGGCCGAAGTAACCGATCAGCGTGAACAGACCGAAGTAGGGCAGGTCGAGCGCCATCGCGACGCCGGCCATCGCTGCGCTGAACGCGAGCGTCGCGCCCAACAGCAGATAAGTGTTTCGCAATACCTTGTTGGTCGTCAGCGCCGACGTGCGGCTGGTGCTGACGACAGTGCTCGGATAACGGTCCATTCGCTTCATCTCCCGGCGTTGACGTGGCGCCTATTCTACAGAAGGGGATCGTGTTCGTGACATGGGTGTATTTGCCGTAGTTTCAAGGAGCTGTGACAATGCGGCCCGCGCGGAAGGGTGCCAGAGCGGTTGAATGGACCGGTCTTGAAAACCGGCAGGGGCGCAAGCCTCTCGTGGGTTCGAATCCCACCCCTTCCGCCAGCGCCTCGCAAGGGAGCAGGCATGTTCACTCGGCGCGGTGAGATCTGGCTGGCGATCGCGATCCTGACGATCGCGCACGTGGCGTCAGCCACAGATCAGTCGATTCCTCCACGTGACGTCGCTCAGATATCGGACGGTCCGGTCCGCGGAGTCGGCGACGAAGTCATGGCGTTCAAGGGTATTCCCTACGCGGCGCCGCCTGTCGGCGCACTTCGCTGGCGGCCACCCAGTCCCCCGGCACGCTGGACGACGGTGCGTGACGCCACGCGCTTTGGCGCTCAATGCACACAACCCGCCGGGTTCGGGCCGCGCGCACGCACAGCGGAAGCGGAAGCCGCACCACCGATCAGCGAGGACTGCCTCACCCTGAATGTCTGGACGCCTGCTCGCAGTGCCGCTGAGCGTCTGCCAGTCATGGTCTGGCTGCACGGCGGCGCGTTCACGATCGGCGGATCCGGTCCGCGCGGGGACGGCACGATGCTCGCGCGTCGCGGAGTGGTCGTCGTCACCGTCAACTATCGATTAGGTGCGCTCGGCTTCCTCGCACATCCCGCGTTGTCGCGAGAGTCGCCACAGGGTGTTTCGGGCAACTACGGCTTGCTCGACCAGCTCGCGGCGCTGCGCTGGGTCCATGCAAACATCGCTGCTTTCGGCGGCGACCCTGGCAACGTGACGTTGATCGGCCAGTCGGCCGGCTCGACCAGCATCGGCATGATGTTGGTGTCGCCGCTGGCGCGCAAGCTGTTTCATCGCGCCATCATCGAAAGTATCGGCGGTTCCTTCTTCGGGCCCAAGCAGCGACTCCGCGAGCCGTTCTACGGCATGAAGTCGGCCGAGGCCGACGGCGCAGCACATGTTCAGGACATCGCAGCATTCCGCGCATTGCCGGCGGACGAAGTATTGCGGCGGCTGCCTTCGGCGCCCACCATCGTGCGGGGCATCCACTACTACCCGGTCATCGACGGCTATGTGCTGCCGGACGAGCCCGACGGTTTGCTGAGCGAGCAGCGCGTCGCGCGCGTGCCGGTGCTGATCGGACACAACTCGGACGAGGGTTTGTTCTGGGCCGGCGACGCACCCAAAACGCTGGCGGAATATCACGATTACGTTCGTGCCTGGCTGCCCGCTGACCGATTCGACGATGCTCTCACGCGCTATCCCGCATCGACCGACGACACCGCGCGTGTCGCGGCATTGAAGCTGACCAGCGACTACCGCATCGTCGCTCCAACCATCATTACGGCTCGCAAGCTTTCTCCGCTGATGCCGGTGTACATGTATCGCTTCTCGCGCGTAAGCCCGCGCAGCCGTGCGACGTGGGGAGGAGCTGCGCATGGCGCCGAGGTTCCGTACGTGTTCGGCAACGTCGGCGACACCGCGAGTTTCGAAGCTGTGGATCGGGAGCTCTCGGACGCGATGGGCAACGCCTGGGTGCGATTCGCGAAGACCGGCAACCCGAACGGCCCGGGATTGCCGCAGTGGCCGGCCTATCGGTTCGGCGGCTATCAGCTCATGGAGCTCAGGGATTTCCCCGGCGTTGGTTCCAATGCCGACGACCCGAATGTCGACTTCTTTCTGAGCGCATACGCCGCGTTGCGCGCGCAACTGCCACCGCCCTAGTGTCGGGTTTCTTGACTGTCCTGCCCCAATGGGAACGGCCTGGCCCATTCCCATCAATGAGTAAGGTGCGTGGCACGATTCGTGCTCCACACAGCAGCGCAAGTTGCGAAAAAGAACGGGGAAACACATGCGACATCTGAAAGCGACTCTGGGTCTGGCCGGCATCTTATTGGCCGGGACCGCCAACGCTGGGCTGATCGGCGACTCGGTCAAGATCGAACTGACCGATGGGGACAGGAATTACGGACAGCACACGCACACCGTAGGCGCTGGTGAAGAAGGAAACTACTTCAGCAATCAGTTCTATGACTTCGGCGATCTGTCGTTCGACATTCGATCGAACAGCACTTTCTGCGGCATGAGCTGTCGCGGGGAAATCATTACGCTCGCACTGACCGACCTGGACTTCGGAGCAACGCTCACGAACGTTCTGCTCACCACGAACCTGACGGGCGTCTCGGTCAGTTTCGGCTCGAACTTCGTCAGCTTCTCCTGGCTGGATCAGGCGCTCACTCCGACGACCTACCTGTCAGCCGACTTCGTCACTAACGGCGTGAGCGTACCGGAGCCTGCAAGCCTCGGCTTGTTCGCAATGGGCCTGCTGGGCTTCGGCCTTTCCAGACTCCGCGCGCGAAAACACTGAGACCCTTTGAATGACAGGAACCGGGCTGAATCCCCGGTTCCTGTCGACGCGCCTGCGAACGTTCATCGCCCGCACGCCGGGCATCGTCCCTGAACTTGCCGCTTTCGTCGCATAGTCGCGCAGGCGCTGCCGCCGCCGATATAACGTGCCTGCCCACACTGGACGTTCGGGGAGGTACAGACGATGACCCGCTCGCTATTCGGTATCACAGTCCTGGCAACGGCGGCGGCCGTCACGCTTGCTTTCGCGGTCGCTGCGCTCGCGCAAACGACAGAGATGGGCAAGCCGATCCAGGTCGCGCAGTTCACCGCCGACGGTAAGTTGCAGAAGCCCGCGGACCTCGAGAGCTGGGTCTTTCTCGGCGCGTCGCTCGGCATGGGGTACAACCCGGGCTCGTTCAATGCGGCGCATCCCGGGCAGTTTCAGATCGTGCTGATGGAGCCGAACGCCTATCGGCACTTCGTCGAGCAACGTACCTACGCGCCCGGCTCGATGTTCCTGCTGTCGTTCTACGACAGCGACAAGCAGCAGCGCTCGATCAACCAGAACGGCTTCACGCAGGCGGATCTCACCAATTACGAGATCCACCTGATGGACCCCGCGAAGGGCGAGAAGGGCCATGCGTTCTACGTGTTCGGCGCGAAGGATACGCAGGGCAATCCGCTGCCGGCGGGCAACGCTTGCGTGCGCTGCCACGTCGATCACGGCGCGTTCGACGGGACGTTCGCGCAGTTCTATCCGACGCTGCGTCCATTCATCTCGAAAGCGGCACTCGAGCGCGCCGCGCAGGACCACGACATCCGCTGAGGCGTACGATTCGCCTCAGGATGACCCAGTCTTCGCACCCGCTGGATCGCCCGCTGCCGCCCGACGTGGCCGCGGGCGAG
>Ga0075419_10001756_pt1 | contig 14070 bp, 15 predicted proteins | sample SoiMetdeltSBSDD3_FD_76900 | JGI IMG/M metagenome (GOLD analysis project Ga0075419, IMG submission 76900) | Bulk soil microbial communities from a Populus tree surrounding site in Tennessee, USA - Soil MetaG P. deltoides SBSDD3 | ecosystem: Environmental > Terrestrial > Soil > Tree plantation... | reverse complement strand
CGGTCGGCGAGCCGCGCCTGCGCAGCGACCCAGTCTTCGACCGTGACCACCGGAAAATCCGCACCCCACGGCCGGCCGCTCGCCGGGTTCATCGAAGTCGGGCCGGTCGAGCCGAAGCAGCTGCCGATGTAGTTGTTGCCGATGACGAAGAACTTGCGCGTGTCGAGCGGCTTGCCGGGGCCGACCAGGTTGTCCCACCAGCCGATGTTGTGCGGATCGTCGGCATAGTGGCCCGCGACGTGGTGCGAGGCGTTGAGCGCGTGGCACACCAGCACGGCGTTGGAGCGTGCCGCGTTGAGCTCGCCGTAGGTTTCATAGGCAATCTCGAACTGCGGCAGCACCGCGCCGCTCTTCAGCTTGAGCGGCTCGGTGAAGACCGCCTTTTGCGCGGCCACGGGGCCGACCGAGCCCGGATCGTGCGGTGCGTTCAACTGCGCTCCAGAAAACGAAAAACCCGTTCAGCTTGCGCCAGAAACGGGTTTCGGGACCGGTCTCTTTAGCGGTATTTGTATAGCGCCCGCAAGCTGAACCTCAAATCGGCGCTGCGGCCCATTATAGCCGAGCCCCCGGCTGAAGTTCCTAGGTTGAGCGAGCCGCCCCGGCCTCCAGCAACTGCTTGACCGTTGCGTCGTCGTAGCCCGCCTCGCGTAGCACCTCGCGCGTGTGCTCGCCGAGGCGCGGCGCGTGGCGCCGGTATTCCGGCTTCGACTCGGACCATTCCGAAGGCACCGCCATCGATTTGATGCGTCCTTCGCTGGGGTGCTCGACCTGCTTGAAGTACCCGATCGCGGCTAAATGCGGGTCCTCCACGATGTCGGCCAGGTTGTTCATTCGCTGCACCGGGATGTCGGCGGCTTCCAGCGCCTCGATCCACCTCGCGGTAGTGCGCGTCTTCATCGCCTCGGCGACCAGCGCATACGCTGCGTCGAAGTACTGGCTGCGCGCAGCCTGGGTCGAAAAGCGCGGATCGTGGAGCAGCTCGGGCTTGCCGATCAGCTCGAAGAACGCCCGCCACTGCTTGTCGTTGTAGACCAGCACGCACACGTAGCCGTCCTTCGTCTCGTAGGGCCGGCGCTCCTTTGCGAGCATGCGGGCATATCCGGGGTCGCCGCTCTGCGGCTCGAACGTGAATCCGCCCATGTGCTCGCCGAGCACTGTCTGCAGCAGGCTCTCGAACATCGGCACGTCCACGCGCTGCCCCTGTCCGCTCTTCTCCCGCCGGTAGAGTGCCGCGCACACCGCGTTGACGACATGCAGCCCGACCGAGCGATCGGCGATCGTCGCGGGCGCGTAGCGCGGACTCTCGGAACCGGCTTCCTTGAGCAGCCATGGCAAGCCGGTCGCGCCCTGGATCAGATCGTCGTAGGCGGCTTTCGCCGCGTACGGCCCGCGCTGGCTGTAGCCGAACGCGCCGACATAGAGGATCCGCGGATTCACGGCGCGAACGTCCTCGTAGGAGAGCTGCAGACGCGCCATCGCCTGCGGACGGATGTTGTACACCAGCACATCCGAGCGCCGCGCGATGGCGAGGCATGCTTCGCGCGCCGCCGCTTTCTTCAGGTCGAGCACGATGCTGCGCTTGTTGCGGTTGGCGTTGAGAAAGATGTGACCCATTCCCGGATTGCGGAAGGGCTTGTTGTGACGCATCACATCGCCTTCGGGCGGCTCGACCTTGACGACGTCGGCGCCGAGATCGCCGAGGATCTGAGTCGCGTACGGTCCCATCACCACCGTCATGAGGTCGAGTACGCGTACGCCGTCGAGCGGTCCCGGCATATCAGGAAATGGGCAGGCCCCTAGCTACCGGTTACTGGGGTTGAATCCCGGCTTCCTTCGCCATCCGCGCCCATTTCGCGATCTCGGACTTGATGAAATCGGCGAGCTGCGCTGGGTCCATCAGACCGACGTCGGTGCCAAGCGTGGCGAAGCGCGCGGCCGTATCGGGCTTCTTGAGCGCCGCCGCCGTGGCGCCATGCAGGCGCGTGACGATCTCGGGCGGCGTGCCGGCGGGCGCCATCAGCGCGAACCAGGCGATCAGCTCGTAGCCCTTCAATTCTTCCGCGATCGCGGGCACCTCGGGCGCGAGCGGCGAGCGCTTCTCCGACGTCACCGCGAGCCCGCGCAGCTTGCCGCCCTTTTGCTGGGCGAGCGCGTTGGCAAGATCCGCGAAGGTGAAGCTGACCGCCCCGCCCATCACGTCGGTGATCGCTTGCGGCAGGCCCTTGTAGGGCACATCGACGAAATCGATCTTGCCCATCGAGCGCAGCATCGCCTGCGATACCTGGGAGCCGGCCGAGCCGTAGCCCGCGGTCAACTTGCCGGGATTCGCCCGGGCATGCGCAAGAAACTCCTTCAGGTTCTTGGCTGGGAACTCGGGCGCGACCATGAGCATGAAGGAAATGGTGCCCAGGCGCGCGATCGGCTGGAAGTCCTTCACCGGGTCATACCGTAGCTGCTTGAAAAGCGCCGGCGCCGCTGCTTGCGGGGTGTTGGTCGAAACCATCAACGTATAGCCGTCGGGCGCGCTTTTGGCGACGCCTTCCGCGGCGATCGTGCCCTGCGCACCGGGCTTGTTGTCGACTATGAACGGCTGGCCGAGCGCGCCCTGCAGTTCCTGGCCGATCACGCGCGCGATCTGGTCGGTCGCGCTGCCGGCCGGGAACGGAACCACCAGCTTGACCGGCTTGGAGGGATAGCTCTGAGCGTGCGCAAGCGCGCAGCAGAAGACGATGCCGGCCGAGAGGATGATCTTTCGCATTTCCCTACCTCCTAAGCATTCAGTTTCGCCAGCAGCTCGCGCGTCTTGGCGGGATCGGTCGAGCGCAGGACGCGCTGCACCAGCGCATGCGCTTCGCCGATGCTCGCCCGCACCACCCGCTCCTTGATCGCGAGCAGCTGCGCGGGGTGCATCGAAAAGTTCCGCAGCCCCATGCCCAGCAGCAAGCGCGTGAGCGTGGTATCGCCGGCCATCTCGCCGCACACCGCGACCGGAACGCCGCCGCGGTTGGCGGTCTGGATCGTGTGCGAGATCAGGTGCAGCACGGCGGGGTGCAGCGGATCATACAGGTGCGCCACCGCATCGTCGGTGCGATCGATCGCGAGCGTGTACTGGATCAGGTCGTTCGTGCCGAGGGACAGGAAATCCAGCCGCTTCATGAACATCGGCAGCGCCAGCGCCGCGGCCGGAATTTCGATCATGCCGCCGACCTGGACGGTCGCGTTGTACGGCACGCCGCGATCGTCGAGCTGCTGCTTTGCCTGGCCGAGCAGCGCGAGCGACTGATCGATCTCGTGCGCGTGCGCGAGCATCGGCAGCAGGATGCGCACCCGGCCGTATGCGGACGCGCGCAGGATCGCGCGCAGCTGGACGAGGAAGAGCTGCGGCTCGGCGAGGCAATAGCGGATCGCGCGCAGTCCGAGCGCCGGGTTGGGCATCGCGTCGCCACCGCCGCCATCGAGTGCCTTGTCGGCGCCGAGATCGAGCGTGCGGATCACGACCGGCTTCGTGCCCATCGTCTTCGCCACTTCACGGTAGGCCTCGTACTGCTCGTCCTCCGAGGGCGTCTCCTTGCGGTTCATGAACAGGAACTCGGTGCGAAACAGTCCAACGCCCTGCGCGCCGACGGCTCTTGCCTGCTCGGTGTCCTCGGGCAGCTCGATGTTGGCGAATAGCTCGATCGGCGTCCCGTCCAGGGTTGCGGCGCGCGTGCCCTTGAGGCGCTTCAGCTTCGTGCGCTCGAGCTCGTACTGGGAGCGCAGCAGCTGGTACTCGGCGAGCACGATCGGGTCCGGGTGCACGACGAGCACGCCCTGGTTGCCGTCGACGATCAGCAGGTCGCCCTCGCGGATCATGTGGCGCGCATGGTGCAAACCGACGAGCGCCGGGATGCTCAAGCTGCGCGCGACGATCGCGGTATGCGACGTCACTCCGCCTACATCGGTAACGAATCCGCCGAAGTGGTGGCGCTTGAACAGAATCATGTCCGCGGGCGACAGGTCGTGCGCGACGACGATGAGCTCGCGCTCGTCGGAGGCTTGCGGCTCGGCGAGCCCATGCCCGCCGAGCAGCGCCTTGAGCACGCGCTCGACGACCTGCTGGATGTCGTCGCGGCGCTCCCGCAGGTACGGGTCTTCCATCTCCTCGAACTGCTCGACCAGCTTCTCCATCTGCTGCACCAGCGCCCACTCGGCGTTGTAGCGGCGCTCGCGGATCAGCTCGCGCGGCGCCTGCGACAGCGACGAGTCGTCGAGGATCATGCGGTGCAGGTTGACGAACGCGCCGATCTCATGCGGGGCATCCGCGGGTACATGTGCTTCGAGCGCCGCAAGTTCCTGGCGGGCGCGAGAAAGCGCGGCGTCGAAACGGAACAGTTCCGCCGGCACCGCGGCTGCGGCGATTTCGTAGTGCGCGACTTCCAGGCGCGCGCTGGAGACGAGGTGCGCGTGACCGATCGTGATTCCGGCCGAAACGCTCGCGCCGTGCAGCACGAAGTTCATGCGCCGTGCTGCGGGGCCATCGCCGTCACTCGCCTTCGCCGAATTTTTCCTGGATCAGCTGCAGGACCGCACTCAGCGCCGCGTCGGCGTCGGCGCCGTCGGCCTCGACCAGGATCACCGAACCCTTCGCTGCGGCGAGCATCATCACGCCCATGATGCTCTTCGCGTTCACCCTGCGGCCGCTGCGCGTCAGCCAGATCTCGCACGGATAGTGGCTCGCGACCTGCGTCAGCTTCGCCGAGGCGCGCGCGTGCAATCCCAGCTTGTTGACGATTTGTACTTCAGCGCTTGGCATCGCGGCAGCAGTCCTCGTTCATGTGCAGCACGCCCTCGGCGCCGCCGGAGAGCGCGCGCTTTACCGCGGCGTCGAGGCCGCCGTTGCGCCCGGAGAGCACCCGGACCAGCATCGGCAGCGAAAGTCCTGCGACACCCTCCACCCGGCCGTCGGCAAGCAGGGCGGCTGCGACGTTGCCTGGTGTTGCGCCATACATGTCGGTGAGGATCAGCACGCCCGACCCGTCGTCGAGCTGCTGCGCCAGCGCGCGTGCCCGCTCGACCACGGCTTGCGGGTCGGCATCGGGCTCGACGCCGAGCGCGGCCGCATGCATCGCCGTGCTACCCAGAATCTGTCGCGCGGTCGCGAGCATGTGCTCGCCGGTCGCGCCGTGGGTGAGGATCAGGACGCCGATCATCGCAGCCGCGCCTCGAGCGCGTCGACGAAGAGGCCCGGCACGTCGAACCCGGTCTGGTCCTGGATCTCGCGAAAGCACGTCGGGCTGGTGACGTTCACCTCGGTGAGCCAGTCGCCGATCACGTCGAGGCCTACGAGGAGCAGCCCGCGCGCCGCGAGCGTCTCGCCCACGCCCTGGGCGATCTCGAGGTCGCGCGGCGAGAGCGGCTGCGCCACGCCGCGCCCGCCCGCGGCGAGGTTGCCGCGCGACTCGCCCGGCTTCGGAATGCGGGCAAGGCTATAGGGGACGGGCTTGCCGTCGATCAGCAGGATTCGCTTGTCGCCGGCGCGGATCTCGGGAATGTAGCGCTGCGCCATCACCGAGCGCTCGCCGGCGCCGGCCATGGTCTCGACGATCACGTTGCGGTTCGGATCTGCAGCGGTGACGCGAAAGATGCTCTCGCCCCCCATCGAGTCGAGGCGCTTCACGACCACGTCCTGCTGCGCGTCGATGAACGCATGCAGCAGATCGGGATCCCGGCTTACCAGCGTCGGCGCGACGAACTGCGGGAACTCGGCGATCGCGAGCTTCTCGTTATGGTCGCGGATCGCCGCCGGGGCATTGAAGACGCGGGCGCCACGCCGCTCGGCGGCCGACAGGATCCACGTGCTCGTCACGTACTCGAGATCGAAAGGCGGGTCCTTGCGCATCACGACGGCGTCGAAGGAGTGCAGCGTGCGGCGAGCGCGATCCTGTTCCTTGAACCAGTCGTCATCGCGCCCGGAAAGCACGATGCCCGCCGATTCGGCGGTCACTTCTGCGTCGCGCCACGCGAGGCTGCCCTGTTCGCAGACGCTGATCGCATGGCCGCGCGCCTGCGCTGCGCGCATCATCGAGACGGTCGTGTCCTTGTACGCCTTGAGCGTCTCGATCGGATCGATGATGAAGAGAAATTGCACGGCTGCTGCGGCGCAGCCTCCCGGTTACTTCTTCGCTGCGGGCGCGCCTTCGGCAGGCTCCTTCAACTTGCCGCCCGAAAGATTTCCCATGTGGACGATGGCGCGCGCGATTTCCAGATCGGAAAGCTCGGGATTGCCGCCGCGCGGCGGCATGGCCTTCACGCCGGCGATCGCGGTCTTGGTGAGCTCGCCGAGCCCCGCCTTGAGCAGCTTCGCCCAGGCCGCGTTGTCGCCGATCTTTGGCGCCCCGGCCGCGCCGGTCTGGTGGCAAACGGCACAGACCGACTTGACGACTTCCTCGCCGGACTTCGGCGCCCGCGGAGCGCCGTCGCCGGCCGCGCCGAATTCGACTCTGCCGACGGGCTGGATGCGCGCTGCGACCGCCTCCGGCTTCAGCGCCACCGGATCGGCGTGCGGCCGGTTGACGACCAGCTGCACCATCAGGACGATACCGATGATCGGCACGACGAACGCGAGCACGATGACGACCACCAGCTGCTGGGGGGTCTTGATGAAGGAAGAATGCGTGTCGTGCTCGCTCATCCGGCGGGCCTTGCGGAGAGGGTTGAGGGTGCGGATTCTAGCGCGGAAGTGGCGCCGCCAGAAACCCCGGCGCATGGACGCGGTGGCGAAAAATCGTTATCCTTCGCGCCCTTGCATGCGCCCGTAGCTCAGCGGATTAGAGTATTGGCCTCCGAAGCCAAGGGTCGTGGGTTCGAATCCCGCCGGGCGCGCCAGAATGATGGGGATGCTGCGGATTTGACCTGCGACAAGTCCGCGGCACCGCGCGCCGCCTAGCATGACCAGTCTTCTTGAACGAGGTGAACTCATGTTGAAACTGACCGCTGGGGCCGCTGCGGCCGTACTGCTCGCATTTTCCGGGGCGGCGCTCGCGCAGCAGTACCCGACCAAGCCGATCACGATGCTCGTGCCGTACGCGGCAGGGGGCCCGACCGATACCGTCGCGCGCGTGATGGGCATCGCGATGGGGAAACCGCTCGGGCAGACGATCATCGTGGAAAACCGGCCGAGCGCAGGCGGCATTCTCGCTCCCGAGAGCGTGAAGAACGCCAAGCCCGACGGCTTTTCGAGCAGGATCCATCACATCGGCATGGCGACGACTCCGGCACTGTACCGGCAGTTGCGCTTCAACCCGCTCACGGACTTCGAGTACATCGGCCTGATCAACGACGTGCCGATGACGCTGATTGCGCGCCAGAACTTCCCCGCGAAGGACTTCAAGGAGTTCCTCGCCTACGTCAAGGCCAACAAGGACAAGGTGAGCTACGCCAACGCCGGCATCGGCGCGGCGTCGCACCTGTGCGGGATGCTGTTCATGAGCGCGATCCAGACCGACCTGCTGACGGTTCCGTACAAGGGCACGGCGCCCGCGATGAATGATCTGCTGGGCGGCCAGGTCGACTTCATGTGCGACCAGACGACCAATACGACGAACCAGATCAAGAGCGGCAAGGTCAAGGTGTACGGCGTCACCTCGAAGAAGCGCGTCGCCTCGCTTCCCGAAATCCCGACGCTGGATGAGCAGGGACTGAAGGGATTCGAGGTCGGAATCTGGCACGGGTTCTATGCGCCGAAGGGCACGCCGAAGCCGGTGATCGACCGGCTGGTCGCGGCACTGCAGGAAGCGCTCAAGGACCCGGACGTCAAGAAACGCTTCAACGATCTCGGCACCGATCCGATCGCGCTCGACAAAGCGACGCCGGCGGCGCTGCAGGCGCACCTCAAGGCGGAAATCGACAAGTGGGGCCCGCTGATCAAGAAGGCCGGCGTCTACGCCGACTGATCAGGCCGTCTTGAAATGAAAAAGGCGCCTGCGGGCGCCTTTTTTGTTTGCAGCGCGACCTTTACGCTACGCCGTGCTTCCTGAACCAGTCGAGCATGCGCTTCCACCCGTCGTCCGCGGCCTCTTTCCGGTAGCTCGGCCGGTAGTCGGCGTTGAACGCGTGCGGCATCCCCTCGTACACGTGAATCATCGACTGCTTGTCGTTGCCGGCTGCCTTCAACGCCGCGCGCAGCGCTTCCACGCGCTCCATCGGGATGCCGGTGTCGGCGCCGCCGTACAGTCCGAGGACGGGGCGATCGATCTTCGCGGCGACCTCGACGGGCGTCAGCGGCTGCGCCGGCAGCGCCGGGCTGAGGCCGCCGTACCAGGCGACCCCGGCGTCGACGCTCTTGTTGTGCGCGGTGTACATCCAGACCATCCGGCCGCCGCGGCAGAAGCCGGTGATGCCGAGCTTGTCGACGTTGGCGCGACCGTCTTTGGCGACCCAGGCCAGCGTCGCATCGATGTCCGCAAAGGCCTGCTGGTCGGTCAGCTGGTTCGCGCCGGCGAGGACCTCCTTGATCTCGGTCAGCTTCCAGAGCTCGCCGATGCGGAAATAGGGCTCGTTCGACACCGCGAAGTAGCCTTCCTTCGCAACGCGGCGCACAACATCCTTGATGTGCTCGTGGTTGCCCCAGATCTCGGGCACGACGACGACCACGGCGCATTTCTGCTTTCCTTTCGGCACCGCGTAATAGACCGGGATATCACCGACCTTGGCGTCGCCGCCCTCGAGCCCGTCCATCGGCGTCTTGATCGCCTGCGCCAGCAGCGGCTCGGCGGTCACGGCGAAGCCCGCGGCGATGCATGCGGCGACGAAGCCGCGCCGGTTTACTTGCACGTCGGGAACCAGGCTGTTCAGGTCGGGGTCCTGCAGGTCTCTGCTCGCATCTTCCATCGGGGTCCTCCGTTGGGTTGCGCTATTAACGTTCAGGGTGGGCAGCGTATTCCTTGACCGCGGTCAATTCGACGCTACACCCGGCCGGCGCTTCCAGATTTCCGTCGCAGATTCGAACGCATGCGCAAGCTGCAGCACGCCGAAATCGTCGCGGTAGCGCCCTACGATCTGGATTCCGACGGGCAGCGCCGGGTCGTCGTCGGTGAACCCCGCGGGCACGGAGATCGCAGGGTGTCCGCTCACCGTGATCCCGTAGCAGGACTTCATCCAGTCAAGGTAATTGGCCATCGGCACGCCGTCGATCTCCTTCGGCCAGATCTCGCTTGCCGGAAACGGCGCGACCTGGTTCACCGGGGCGAGCAGGAAGTCGTAGCGGCCGAGAAACTCGCGCATGCGCTGAAACACCTGCGCGCGCAGCGTTTCCGCATTGGCGATCCGCTCAGGGGCGAGTTTCAAACCCTCTTCGTAGTTCCAGACGACGTCGGCCTTGAAATCGGCGCGGCGTGTTTTCATCAGCGCATGGTGCTTCTGCACGAACGCCACCGCGCGCAGCACGTGGAAGGCTTCGTCGGCTCCGGAGAGGTCGGGTTCCGCGTCTTCGACCACGCAGCCGAGTGTTTGCAGCACCTTCCTCTGCGCCTCGAGCACGCGCGTGACGCGCGGCTCGACCGGGAGTCCGCCGAGAGTGCGGCTCCAGGCGACGCGCACTTTTCGAAAGCTTCGGGCGAGCGGTCGAGCGAACACCTTGCCCGGCTCGTTGTAGGCGGCCGGTGCGCGCGCATCCGGCCCGGCCATCGCCGAGAGCAGCAGCGCGGCGTCTGCGACTGTGCGCGCGATCGGACCTTGCTCGGCCATGCTGGACCATGGGTTCTGCGAAGGATGAACAGGGACCCGGCCGGTCGAGGGCCGGAATCCGACGACGTTGCAGAAGTTGCCCGGGTTGCGGAGCGACGCGCCGAGATCCGAGCCGTCGGCGAAAGGCAGCATGCCGCAGGCGACTGCAGCCGCCGCTCCGCCCGACGAGCCGCCGCAGGTCTTGTCCAGGTCGTACGGATTGCGCGTGATTCCGAACACCGCGTTGAACGTTTGCGAGCCGGCGCCGAACTCGGGCGTATTGGTCTTGCCGAGCGTGATCGCGCCCGCGGCCCGCAGCCGTTCCACGAGCAGCGCGTCCTCGGCCGGTACATGGTCGCGGTAGATCGGCGAGCCGAATGTCGTGCGAATGCCCTTCGTGGCGACGAGGTCCTTGTAGGCGATCGGCAGGCCCGCGAGCGGCCCGGCGGCTGTCGTGCGTTGCTTCGCCAGCCGCCGGTCGAGTGCACGCGCTTGCCGGAGCGCGAGTTCCGGCAGGAACGTCACGATCGCGTTGACGCGCGGGTTGACGCGCTCGATCTGCGCAATGAACGCGCGTACGACCTCGGTGGCCGAGACCTTGCGCGTGCGGATCAGCCTGGCGAGCTTGCCGGCGCCGGCAAAACAGAGGTCGAGGTCGGCCATGGGTTACATCAGCACGATGTCGTACTGCTCCTGGGTGTAGCTCGATTCGACCTGCAGCGACACCGTGCGGCCGATGAAATCCGAAAGCATCGCCACCGCGGGCGACTCTTCCTCCTGCAGCAGGTCGACGACCGGCTGGGAGGCGAGCACGCGGAACTCGCGCGCATTGAATTGCCGCGCTTCGCGCAGGATCTCGCGCAGGATGTCGTAGCACACGGTGCGCGCGGTCTTCAGCACGCCGCGGCCGGTGCAGGTCGGGCAGGGCTCGCACAGCACGTGCGCGAGCGATTCGCGCGTCCGCTTGCGCGTCATCTCCACCAGGCCGAGCGCCGTGAAGCCGTTCACCGTCATGCGGGTGCGGTCGCGCGCAAGCGCGCGGCGGAACTCTTCCAGCACCGCGTTGCGATGCTCTTCCGTGTCCATGTCGATGAAATCGAGCACGATGATGCCGCCGAGGTTGCGCAGCCTCAGCTGGCGGGCGATCGCGTGCGCGGCCTCGAGGTTGGTCTTGAACACCGTGTCGGCGAAATTGCGGCTGCCGACGAACCCGCCGGTGTTGACATCGATCGTGGTCATCGCCTCGGTCTGGTCGACGATCAGCGTGCCGCCCGACTTGAGGTCCACCCGGCGGGACAGCGCCTTCTCGATCTCGGGCTCGACGTTGTAGAGGTCGAAGAGCGGCCGCTCGCCGGTGTAGTGCTCGAGCTTCGCGCGCACGTTCGGCGTATAGGTTTCGGCGAACGCGGCGAGCTTGTGGAAGTTCTCGCGCGAGTCCGCCAGCACCCGCCCCGTGTCCGCCGATACCATGTCGCGCAGCACGCGTTGCGCGAGCGACAGGTCCTGGTACAGAAGCGCCGGCGCCTGCGCGCGCTTCGCCCGGTCGCTGATGTCGCTCCACAGATGGCGCAGATATTCGATATCGGCGCGCAGCTCGTCTTCGGTCGCGCTCTCGGCGAGCGTGCGCAGGATGAATCCGCCTTTCTCGTCCGCCGGCAGCAGTTCTCTCAACCGTTCGCGCAGCAGCTGGCGCCCGGTCTCGTCCTCGATCCGCTGCGAGATGCCGATGTGCGGGTCCTGCGGCAGATAGACGAGCATCCGCCCGGCGATCGACACCTGCGTCGAGAGCCGCGCGCCCTTGGTGCCGATCGGATCCTTGACGACCTGCACCAGCAGAGGCTGGCCCTCGGCGAGGATGCGCTCGATCGGTCGGTCCGGGTCCGAGTTCTGCCGGCGATGCTCCCAGATGTCGGCAACGTGCAGGAACGCTGCGCGCTCCAGGCCGACATCGACGAACGCCGCCTGGATCCCGGGCAGCACCCGCGCGACGCGGCCCATGCAGATGTTTCCGACCAGGCCGCGGCTCGCGGTGCGCTCGACGACGAGCTCCTGCACCTGCCCCGCGCCGATGACGGCGACGCGCGTCTCCTGCGGAGTGACGTTAATCAGAATTTCGTCGGTCATGGAGCGGTCCGAGCGTTTGCAGCAGCTGCGCGGTCTCGTAGAGCGGCAGGCCGACGATACCGGAATGGCTGCCGCGAATCTCGCGCACGAACATCGCGGCGCGGCCCTGGATCGCGTACGCGCCGGCCTTGTCGTTGCACTCGCCGGTGGCAACGTAGTCCTGGATTTCCTGCGTCGAGAGCTCGCGGAACTGCACTTCCGAAGCAGACAGCACCGTTTCCAGGCGATCGCCGTGCTTGAGCGCTACTGCGGTGAGCACCTCGTGCCGCTTGCCTGAGAGTGCGGCGAGGATCTGCTCGGCCTCGCGATGATCGCCAGGCTTGCCGAAAATCCGGTCTTCCAGCGCCACGGTGGTGTCGGCGGCGAGGACCGGCGCGGGCGGCAGACGTCGCTGCAGCATGCGCGACCACCCCGACTCGGCCTTTTCCCGCGCGATCCGCAGCACGTAATCGCCGGGGGCTTCGCCCGGGCGCGGATCCTCGTTCAGCTCGGGGCCGGCACCGGTACGGGTGCGAAACATCAGCAGATGAAACGGAACGCCAAGCTGCGCGAGCAGCTCACGGCGCCGCGGGCTGCGCGATGCGAGGTAGATCGAGCGGTGGAAGGGGATCGTCACGAGGCGAATGACAGCGCGAGGCGCGACGATACCACCTACTTCCTGTGATACGGGTGTCCGGTGAGAAGCGTGGCGGCGCGGTAGAGCTGCTCGCACAGCACGACTTGCGCCAGCGCGTGCGGCAGCGTGAGCGCGGACAGCCGCACGAGCAGAAACGCGTCCTTGCGGATCTGCGGATCCAGCCCGTCGGCTGCGCCGATGACGAATACCGTCGGCTCGGCGAGCAGCGCCGCGAATTGCGCGGTCGTCAGGTCCTTGCCGCGCTCGTCCAGCGCAACGATCCGTGCTCCGGCAGGCAGGCGGGCGCGCAACCGCTTCGCCGAGGCCGGCCGTACTTCGATCAGATTCACCTCATAGCCGCGCGGCATGCGGCCGAGATACTCGGCGCGCGCTGCGTCGGCCCACTCCGGCAGCCTATTGGCGACGGACGCGACGTGAAGGCGAGCCACCGGCCGACCGGGCAGCGCGGCGCGGCGGCGCGGCCCTTTTCAATTTCACTTCCTTGCCGCCCCAGAGCTCTTCCAGGTTGTAGTAGCTGCGCACGGTCGGATGCATCACGTGCACGACGATGTCTCCCCCGTCGACTAGCATCCATTCCGCGCTGCGGCCTCCTTCCATGCCCTGCGCGGGCGCGCCGAGCTCCTTCAGCCGTTCGCGCACGCGGTCGGCAAGCGCCTTCACCTGCCGCGTCGAGTCGCCGCTGGCGATCACTACCCGCTCGAAGATCGGCGAAAGCCGCGCCACGTTGTAGACGACGATGTCGCGCCCCTTCACGTCCTCGAGCGCTTCGACCACGGCGCGCTGCTTCTTACGGATGTCCATACAGATGATGTCTGCGGATGTACTCCAGCACCGGCCCCGGCACCATCGCCGAGACGTCTTCGGCACGCGCGATTCGCGCGCGGATCTCGGTCCCCGAGATCGGAATCGGCGCCATGCTGACGTGGATCACGCCGGGCCGCGACTGCTGCGCGCCGGGTGCGGCGGCGCCGGAGCGGCCGAACACTGCGAAACGGCACAGCGCAAACAATTCGCTGGAGCGATGCCAGGAACCGAGCTTCTGGTACTGGTCCGAGCCGATCAGCATCACGAGCGGAACGGCGGCGCCGAGATCGTCGCGGATCGCGCGCAGCGTGTCGTAGGTATAACCGCTCGCGCCCGGCGCCAGCTCGCGCTCATCCAGCGCGTAGCGCGGCTCGCCGGCAATCGCGAGTGCGAGCATCGCGACGCGTTGGGCTGCCGGCGCCACCGGCGGTTCGCGATACGGCGGGGCGCCGGTCGGGATCCAGAGGATTCGCGCAGCCTCCAGCGCTTCGAGCGCGCGGCGTGCGATCGCAAGGTGGGCGTTGTGGACAGGATCGAACGTGCCGCCGAGGATGCCGACGGGCCTCACTACGAGCGGATTTCTCCGTGGCCGAGCACGACGAACTTGCGCGTGGTCAGGCCTTCGAGCCCGACGGGTCCGCGCGCGTGCAGCTTGTCGGTCGAGATGCCGATCTCGGCGCCGAGTCCGAATTCGAAGCCGTCGGCGAAGCGGGTGGAAGCATTCACCATGACCGAGCTCGAATCCACCTCGCGCAGGAAGCGCTGGGCGCGCTCCGGGTCCGCCGTAACGATGGCGTCGGTGT
>Ga0075419_10001749_pt1 | contig 14100 bp, 11 predicted proteins | sample SoiMetdeltSBSDD3_FD_76900 | JGI IMG/M metagenome (GOLD analysis project Ga0075419, IMG submission 76900) | Bulk soil microbial communities from a Populus tree surrounding site in Tennessee, USA - Soil MetaG P. deltoides SBSDD3 | ecosystem: Environmental > Terrestrial > Soil > Tree plantation... | reverse complement strand
GCTGCCCAGGCCGTCGCAGGTGTCGTTGACGCTGTACGCCGTCAGCGGACTGTCCACTGAGGAGATTGCCCGGGCGTTCCTGCTGCCGACGTCGACGATGGCGCAGCGGCTCGTCCGGGCCAAGCGGCAGCTGCGGGACGGCGGAGTCCGCTTCACGCCGCCACCGCCGGAGGAGTACGGCCAACGGCTGCCCGCCGTACTCGCGGTGGTCTACCTGGTCTTCAACGAGGGCTACCTGGCCAGCTCACGGGAGACACCGCAACGTCGGGAGCTGGCCCGCGAGGCACTGGACATCGCGCGGCAACTGACCGATCTGATGCCCGGCGAGCCGGAGCCGGCGGCTCTCGCGGCGCTGCTCGAGCTGCACGAGGCCCGCGCCGCGACGCGGTTCGACGGCTGGGGTCGGCTGGTGTTGCTGGAGGAGCAGGACCGGTCGCGGTGGGACATGGCTCTCATCGAGAAGGCGACCGCCCGGCTGCGCTCGGCGCTGATACGCAACCGGCCGGGCCCGTACCAGGTGCAGGCCGGTATCGCGGCCCAGCACGCGCTCGCGCCGTCGTACGCGCGCACGAACTGGGCCGCGATCCGGAACCTGTACGACCAGCTGATCGCCCTGGCGCCGTCCCCGGTGGCGCAGTTGTCCCGGGCGGTCGCCACGAGCCACACGCACGGGCCGGAGGTGGCGCTGGCCGAGGTGGACGAGCTGGGCGAGACGCTCGAGGGGTACCGGCTCTGGCATGCCACGCGGGCGGACCTGCTCCGGGCACTGGGCCGGACCGACGAGGCGGCCGAGGCCACGAAGCGGGCACTCGCCCTGGCCACCAACCCGGCCGAGCGCGAGCTGCTGACCCGCAGGCTGAGTCAGCGCTGAATGACGGGGCGCACCTCGACGCTGGTCGACCCGTGCAACGGCCAGGTCGCCGCGATCGAGACCGCCTCGTCGATGTCCTCGGTCTCGAGGAACACCACGCCGCCGATGACCTCCTTGAGCTCCAGGTACGGCCCGTCGGTGACGACCGGCTTGCCGTCGCCGCCGGCGCGGACGGTCTTGGCGGTGCGTACCGTGTCCAGCTCCGCACCTCCGGCCGCGATCTTGCCCGTGGGCTCCCAGCGCTCGAAGAACGCGTAGATCTCGGCCATCCCCATCCCGTCGTCGCCCTGCTCGGTGGTCGCCCACTCTTCCTCGACACCATTGATCAACATCGCGAACCGCACAGCGGTCTCCTTCCAGGTCAGCGGGTACGCCGGTCGTACCTCGCTAGTGTCCTGACGAATGCGGGCGCAGCCGAATCGACATCCGGGTGTAGTTTCTCGCCGTGGAGGAGATCGATCGCGCGATCGTTACCGCGCTGACAGAGGATGGCCGGCTTTCGTACACGGATCTCGCCGAAAGGGTCGGGCTGTCGGTCTCCGCGGTGCACCAGCGGGTGCGCCGACTGGAGCAGCGCGGCGTGATCCGGGGATACACGGCGCGCGTCTCGTACGAGGCGATCGGGCTGTCCCTGACGGCGTTCGTGGCGATCCGGCCACTCGACCCGTCGCAGCAGGACGACGCGCCGGACCGGCTCTCCGAGCTCAACGAGATCGAGGCGTGCTACTCGGTGGCGGGGGAGGACTTCTACCTCCTGCTGGTGCGGGTCGGCGGGCCGGGGGAGCTGGAGCGGCTGCTGCAACAGATCCGGTCCTCCGCCAACGTCATGACGCGGACGACGGTTGTGCTGTCGACGCCGTACGAGGGCCGGCCGCCGCGGTTGGCACCGGAGCGTTCCAGCTGAGGATGACCTCGCGGGCGTGCTCGAAGCCCAGCGTTGACAGGGTCGCGGTATCCAGCCGCAGGCAGCCCCCACCGGACGGGGGTAGGCCGATCCATCGCGCGCCGGCGACGCGTAGCGCGTGCCCGTGCCCGACGAGCACCACGTCGCCGACGGCGAGGTGGGCGCGGACGCGGGCGAGGACCCGGTCCAGCCGCGCACCGACCTGGTCCGGGGTCTCGCCACCGGGGCAGCCGTCGAGCCAGAGGTTCCAGTCCGGACGGGTGGCGACGATCTCCGCGGTGGTCAGGCCCTCGTAGTCGCCGTAGTGCCACTCGGCCAGCTCGTCGTCCACTGTGGAGACTTCGAGGCCGGCGAGGACCGCGGTCTGCATGGCCCGGGTCCGGGGGCTGGACACGACCGTGGCGATCGTCCGTCCGGCCAGGGCCGCGCCGAGCGCATGGGCCTGCCGTTCACCGGCCGGGGTCAGCTCCAGGTCGGTGAACGACGTGTGCCGTCCGTTGGCGCTCCACTCGGTCTGTCCGTGTCGGACGAGGACGATCTCACTCACGTTGCCAAGTGAAGCACCGCAGGCGGCGTAACCGCAGAAGACTAGCTTCCTAGGACGCCTTACGCGACGTGCCACACACCACAGCCAAACGGTTTCGCCCGGATGGCATACGGGCAACAAAACGCAAGGGCCCCCGCAACCGCACTGAACACAGTGGAGGGACGATGAGCACCGGCGACGATATTCGCAACAAGGCCGAAGAGCTGAAGGGCGAGGCCAAGGAGAAGGTCGGCGACTGGACCGACAACGAGAGCCTTCAGGCCGAGGGCCTGGTCGATCAGGCGAAGGCAAAGGCCAAGCAGGCCGCCGAGGACGCCAAGGACAAGGCGCACGAGGTACGCGAAGAAGTGCGCGACCGGATGGATCGCTGACCTTTTCGAGCCTGGGCGTCCGTCCTCGAGACGGACGCCCAGTCCTTCACCGGAGCAGACCGCGGGCGCGGGCGAAGGCGTACGCCGCCAGCGTGAACGAGTCGGTCAGCTCGCCAGTGGTGACCATCTCCTCGAGCTCGGCGGCGGTCACCAGCCGGATCTCGTCGATGCCCTCCGCGACGGCCTCCGCCGACGGTGCGGGGGGTATCTCGTCGAGGCGGGCCAGGTAGATCTCGTCCCCGCTGACCGACATGCCGCTGTCGGTATCGAGCTTGCCGAGCAGCTCTAGTTCGTTCGCGGTCACGCCGAGTTCTTCGGCGAGTTCCCGGGTGGCGGTCTGCTCTCCACTGTGGTCGGTCGTACCGAACCCGCGGGGGATCTCCCAATGCCACTGCCGTGTGCTGTGGCGGAAGTGCCGGACCAGGGCGATCCGCCCGTCGGGCAGCATCGGCAGTACCGCCGCGGCGGCCCCGGCGGAGGTCTTCAACACGCGGAAGTAGGCGCGGCGACCGTACGACCCGAAGTCGACGGCGTCGCGCACCACGAGGATGTACGGGTCCTCGTAGAGCACGCCGATGTCCCCGTACTCCTCGGGGATTCCGTCGGCGCGCAGCCGTTCCGCGTCGGCGTCGGCGACCTGGTCCTGGGTCGTCCGGTCGAAGACGATGTCGAACGCGGCGTCCGGCGGGTTCGCGAACAGGTGCGGCCGTTGCCCGCGCAGGCGGTCGTAGGCGGCGAGCCGGGTTGATCTACGGTCGTCGGCGTCCATCGCGAGCAGACTATTCCTCGAGGTAGGGCTGTCAACGCGCCGCTCGGCTGACCAGATCCAGGTACTCACCCGCGGCGGTGGCCTCCTCGAGGCTCGCCCACCGCAACATGCCCGGTTGGTTGCTCTGCCCGTACGCCTCGCCGTTCTGCGCGCCGACCACCTGAACGGTGTCGCCGTCCACGAGCAGTGACTGGCCGAATCGTCCGCGGAGCAGGGCGAGGTGGCTGTCCCAGGCCTCGGCGAACTGGTGGCGGGCGCCCGGGCTCTCGACCCGGTGCCGGTAGAGGCGGTTGACCATGGCGCAGGACCGCCGCCAGGTCTCGCGGGACTCGGGATCCGCGATGAGCTCCCAGTACGCCTGGAAGATCGTGTGCAGTGGCGCGACGCTGACGTTGCGCTCCATGCCGACGGTCGTGAACAGGCCGGACATCGGCGCCTGCACCGCCGACCCCGGTGATCCGAGGTCGGTGACCGGTCTGCCCGGGTCGAGTTTGGCGATCGCCAGGGCGAGACGGTTGACCTGAGCGTTCACCACGAGGTTGCGGCTGCGCGGCGGGGTCGACAAGTAGGCGTCCTGCGCGCCGGCCGAAGCGGCCAGCTGCGCGTTGTACAGGGTGTCGACGAGCTCCCGGACCAGGCCGGCGACGCGAGCGCCGAGCTTGTCGTCGATGTCCGGACCGTGTACCCAGCCGCGGGTGACCAGTTCCGCGTCCGGATCGCCGACGGCCCGGTAGATGTCCTCGGCGTGCTCCTGCGGGCAGTCGACCTGGCGGGCCAGGTCGGTCAGCCAGCCGGCACCGTTGGCCTGGATGTTCCGGACCCGGTCCTTGACCGCGTACCTGGTTTCGACCGTGTCGTGGTCGGTGCCGGGTACGTCGCGGAAGTAATGGTGTAGATGCTCCAACGTGGACAGTTGCTGGCTGGCCAAGGTGTCGTTGCGGATCGGATCGGGCACGGCCGTCGCCGAGGCGCCGAGGCCGGCTTGGATGCGTTCGAGGGCGTCCGCGAGCGCGAGCCGGGCCGCGTCGTCGCGGTCGATGGTGTGCCAGGCCGAGAGGATGAACCGGTTGTGGGCACCGAGCCGGCGGAGCTGGTCGACGCTGCCGCTGAGCAGAGTCGGCGTGTTGAACCGGCGGAGCGTGAACGGAGGCTCCTGCTGGCAGAGCCGCAGCGGAGTGGTACCGGTCCGGTCGGCCACGGCGGCCGCGGCATCGAAGACGACCTGCGCGAGGTGCAGAACGGTGCGCGAGTCGAACGCCATGCTGTTGTTGAGGACGATCGAACGACCCAGCAGCAACGTGAGCAGCGACTCGGTCTGGACCTGAGCGAGCTCGGGGTTGACGTCGGCCTGCAGCGATCCGGCCCGTACGGAGTCGAACGACTCGTGGAACATGAGCAGGTCGAGCATTGGTCATCCTCTCGACGGTACGAGCGGCGGTACGAGCAAGAACGGCTCTGGTGCCCGTGGGTGCAGGTACAGGACGGGTACGCCGGTAGCGGGAAGCCGTACACACGCGTCCAGGGCGCGGGTGAACGCGTCGTCCACCGCGGCGCCGGTCATCACGTTGACGAGCAACTCCTCGACGAGTTGCTCGAGCGCGTACACCGTCTCCTTGGTGCGCAGCGCGACAACGGCCGGGACGCCGCGTTCGGCGAGCGATTGCGCCAGCTCGACGGACTGGCAGGCGGCGAGAACCACCAGCCGCGGACTCGCACCGGCCAACAGGTCGGCCATTGCCGCGACCCCGATCCGGTCGTCCGCCAGCTTGACGTTGTCCGGTCCGGCGTGGGCGAGCAGGACGATGATGTCCGATGCGGGCCGGAGCAGTGCCCGCAGCTGCTCCTCGGACTTCACCGGCGGGGGTTCGTCGGCGTCGAGGTTCAGCTCCGGGGGGAACCGGTCGAGGATGGCTGGGTAGATCCGGCCGAAGGTCGCGAAGTCGGGTCCGGCCGCGCGCAGTGCGAGCAGGGTCAGCTTGGCCGGCGGATCGGCCGGTACCGCGGACGGCCCCGGCTCGACCGACCGGACAACGCGAAACGCGCGGGGATCGACGGCCAGCTCCCACGGCACTACGCGCAGATCGGGGTCGCCGACCTGGAGCCGGAGCCGAACGGGCAGCCGGACGCCTCGTCCCTCGAGCTGGTCGGCGACCTCCCGCAGGACCGCCGCGCCGAGCCAGCCTTCGAGCCGCTCGGCGAGGGCCCGGGTCAGCTCCGGCTCGGCGGCAGTCCGGAACAGGAGACCGACCGATGCTTGCAGATCGGTGGGCATGACCCACTCGGAGCCGGCCGGATCCCGCACGACGTACTCGACGAAGCCACGACCGGACAGGCGGCGGTCGATCCGCAGGGTCGGGTCGCCGGGAGTGGGGGCACGCCGGCTCGGGCGGACGACGTCGGTCAGGACGACCTCGTCCCCGGAGGCGGCGGCGAGGCGGGTGCCGTGGGCCGCTACGGCGGAGGCGCGCAGGTGCAGGCCGCCGATCCAGGTACCGGTGTCGGCTTCGACGAGGGCGAGGTCCCCGTCGTCGTAGGCGAGGGCGTACAGGTCGCCGCCGAGCGGTGTGGCGCCGGCCACCGCGCGCTCGTGCCCGGCCGGTGGCCACAGCCAGGTGATGCCGTCGGCGTCGCAGTGCCCGACCCGGCCTTCGGCCCGGGCCACGAACCGCACGCCCCGCAGGTCCGCCGCGAGCAGCCGGCTGCCGGGCGGCAGGGCAGTGGGCAGGGGAGTTCCCTCGATCCGCAGTCCGCCCCGATCGTCGAGCGTCACGACGCTTCCGTCGTTGGCGACGAGAGCGTCGACGACGGTCGTGTCGTGAGCGAAGCGTTCGAGGCCGTCGACGAGTACCTCGTCGTCGCAGCCGGCGACCCAGCGGCCGGCCGCACCCGCGACGACAACCCAGCTCGGCCGGTTGTCGAGCCGGTCGAGCCGCTCGCCCGGCCGCCAGCTGTGCAGTCCGGTGGACGCGGCGACGTACCAGCCGCCCGGCGCCGGGGCGAGGCGGTGCACCTTGCCGCGTACCCAGGCGGCCTCGTGGCGGATCCGACCGTCGGCGTCGTGTTGCCGCAGGAGCCCTTCGGCGGTCGCGGACGCCATCCGGTCCGGGCGGTTCGGGTCGAGGCCGACCGCGGTCACCTCGTCCGGCGGGGCCAACGCGTGACCACCGCGGCCCGGGGACGGTTGCCACGGCACGAGTCGCTCGCGGTGACCGGCGATCAGCAGCCCGCCCGCGAACGCGAGCGCGGTGACCGGCGTACTCGATCGCAGGCTCAGCCGGGTGGCGCGGGACCCGCCGACCTCGTCGGTGAGCCAGATCCGCCGGTCGTGTCCGCCCGAGGCGAGACGACCGTCGGGGGACCAGGCGAGTGCGGTGACCGCGAGGTGGTTGGCGACCGGCGGCCCGACGTGCCACCCGTTGGCGCCGCCGCGGATGACGAGGACGGTGCCGTCGGCTCGGCCGACCGCGACGGCCGAGGCGGTGGGATGCCACGCGGCGACGCGCCCCGGTACCGGCTCGACGTCCAGCGGCTGGAGCGTGTCTCCGCCGCGGTGTTCGGCGAGGGTCCCGTCGGCGCGGGCGCAGCGCAGCACGCCGTCGGCGGTGAAGGCCAGCGCCAGCACCGCGGGATGGTCGCCGGTACCGTCCGGCCACCGCAGGTCGGTGCCGTCGAGCCAGACCTGCCCGGTCTCGAACCCGCACGCCACCCGGGTACCGTCCGTGGCTGTCGCGGTGACGGCGCTGCGCCAGTGGACCACCGTCTGCGCGGACGGGCTGACCAGGAGTTCGTTGCTCGCGCCGCCGGCGACCACGACACCGCCGCGGGCCGCGACGGACCAGACGGGTCCGTGCAGCGATGCCAGCTCGCTCGGCGTCGTCAGTACGCCGTCCACCAGCTCGTGCCGCCGTACGACTCCGGCGCGGTCGCCCGAGATCACGGTGGTTTCGTCCGCGGCCAGAGCCGTGACCTGTGCCGGGATGCGGGCTTCGCCCTGGATCCGGCGGTCGGTCGCCGCGTGGCGCCACCACTGGCGCAGGTACGGCTGCCCGATGTGCTCGAGCCAGCGGACGGCCCACCGCGCCGGCTCGGCGTTCGCCAACCCGCCGGCCAGCCGCAGCACCAGCTGAGCGCGGCAGACCCGGTCGTCCTCGCTCGGCGCGTGGGTGGCGTACCCGAACGTGGCCGCCGCCTCGCGGAGCGCCTCGACGAACATGCGGGTGGGCAGGTCGTTGCCGGGGATGCCGGCGAGTGAGTTGGCCAGACCGAGCAGGTCTGTCCACTTCGGATCGTCGGTCCATGGCGTCGGGAAGCCTCCCGGCGTCGTCATCCCCTGTACGTATCACTCCTGTGACGGATCGCAAACAGATGAATGGGTGTCGCGGCTCGTCGGTCCGTTGGGCGAAATCGGCTGGGTGTGCATTCTCGAGTAGGTTCGGCCTCGGACATCGCCGCCATCCGATATCGTCTTCAAGCCGCCGCCCCTCCCTGGAGCACCCGTGCCCACGATCCGAGATGTGATGTCGCCGGCGGTACACGTCGTCCGGGACGCGGCCGAGGCTGCCCTCGGCGGCTTGGCCGTGGTGCTGGGCGACGACGGAGCGCCGCGCTGGGTCGTGGGAGCGGGCGACCGGCAGGATGCGCGGATCGTGTCCGCGGACGCCGACGCCGAGGACCTGTGGCGGACCGTCGACGGTACCGAGGTGCTCGCCGGCCGCCTGTTGTGCCTGGTCGTCGTGGCCGACGGCGAGGTGGTCGGCGTCGTGACCCGGATCGAGTTGGAGAACCTCATCGCGCGCTCGGGCGATCCGCTGGCCCGCGTGCTGGTTCGGGCCGGCGACGACCCGGGGCGGGAAGCGGAGGCCGGCGAACCGCGGCACGTCAACCTGTGCTTCGTCTGGCCGTACTCGCGCAACCGGGTGCCGCAGGCCCGGTGCCTACGGGCCCTGGGGCAGTACGAGTTGCGCGTCGACATCGGCCGGCTGTCGATCGACAGCATCGTGGTCACGCCCGATCGGTTCCCGGCCGAGCTGGTGCCGGCCACCGACGAAGGCACCTGGCTGGACATCGTGGCGGTGAGCGAGGACTTCCGGCTGCCCAAGCGCCGGTTCCCGCTGTTCCTGCCGCGGCACGGGGCGAGCTGGGTCTGCGGGTGCCGGCCCGGCGAGCGACACACCTGCACCCCGGAGCAGCGGGGCCGGTATCTCTACATACCGGTCGAGGTACCGGCCGAGTCGGGTCCGGCCCGGCTGCGGGTCACGATCTGCGCGGGTACCACCCAGGTCCAGTCGTTGGTGGTGTACGCCGACATCGGGCCGGACGAGCGCACCGGTACGCCGCAGTCGGCGACCGTCGACTTCACGCTCACCGCGGGCATGTCGGACCTGCGCCGGCTGCCGATGCCGTTGCCGTTGCTGAGCATCGGCGTCAGCCCGATCGCCGACCAGCGCCAGGCGGTCCTGATGCACCGTACCGGCGCCGAGCCGCTGGTCCTCGGGCTGACCGAGGCGCAGATGAGTGGTTTCCAGGCGGCCGGCCGAGACATTCTCACCACGATCCAGGATGCGCTGCCGGCCGACCTGCGCGCCCGCCCCGAGCTGTTCCGGCAGCAGTTGGCCAGGTTGGCCACGTACGGCAGGCGGATGTACGCCATGTTGGTTTCCGACCGGTCGATGCGGGCCGAGCTCGGCGATCGGCTGCGCAAGCACGGGGTCATCCAGATCGCCCGGGTGGGCAGTGGCAACTACGTCATCCCGTGGGCACTGGTCTACGACATCCCGCTCCTCGACGGCGATCCGGCGGCGTACCGGCGCTGCCCGGTGGTCGACGACGTCGAGGGACTGCTCGGCTCGGCGGAGGTACCTGCCACGGACTGCCCGTTCGCCTCCTCCCACGCGACCAACACGCTGTGCCCCTTCGGCTTCTGGGGGTACCGGCACGTCATCGAGATGCCGCCGACGGTGCCGCACGGACACGGCCTGGCGACCCGGATCCGGGCGGGGGGTCCGGCGCCGAAGATGGTGGTCGGGCACAGTGCACTGTCCGGTGTGGACGATCACGTGCGGACCCTGGGCGCGACCCTGCACGGGTTCGGGCTGACCGCGTACGGTCAGCGGGCCGCGCTCATCGACGCCCTGCACAGCACGCCACTGTCCTTTGTGTACTTTCTCGGACACTGCCGCCGGGACTCGAGCACCAGCTATCTCGAGATAGGCCGCAAGGAGCAGCTGACCCCCACCGATCTGGCCGGGGACGACCTGGCGGCACTGGACCACTGGCGGCGCAACTCCCCGCTGGTGTTCATCAACGCCTGCCGCAGTGCGGCGATCGCGGTCGACTCCTGGCTGGAGTTCGTGTCGGCGTTCGCCCAGATGTACGCCGCCGGGGTCATCGGTACCGAGATCGGGGTCCGCGACACGCTGGCGAGAAAGGTCGCCGAACACGTCTGGGCCTGCCTCGCTCGCCGGCAGACCGTGGGCGAGGCGCTCCACAGTGTACGGATGCGACTGCTGCGGGACCGCAATCTGCTCGGTCTCGCCTACACCGCCTATTGCTCGGCCGCGCTGCGGCTGGACAACTGACAGGAGGCTGGACCGTGATTCAGGCCGTCGGGCTGATCGTGACAGGGATTGGTCTGCTGATGATCGTGGTGGGTCTGGTCATGGCGTGGGGGGAGTACCGTGCCCGCCGTTCCACGCTCGGCCCATCCGACGTCGTCAACGCGCTCGCCGGGCTGATCCGGGAGCTGCGCCTGCTGTTGAACTCACTCGGCGACAAGCCACCGAGCCTGGTGCTGTTCACGTTCGGCTTCCTGCTGGTAGTGGTCGGGGCGATCATCGCCGGCCTGGGCGGTCTCGCCTGAGGCTCAGGCGGGTACCGACGCCAGCTCGGCCGCGCCGTGCCGCGCCCACCACCGCTGACCCGCGTCGGACAGGGTGTCGATCGGGTCGTAGTAGGCGTACCGGCGATCGAGTGCCTCGGTGTCGGTTGCCTCGATCGAGGTGCGGTAGTTCTTCGTCCAGTACGAGATGCCCAGCTCGCGGTCGTACTCGGTGACCATGTGCACCCACCGCTTGCCGACGAACGGTACGTCGCAGACGATCCGCGGGGTGGCGTACCCGGGCAGGTAGCCCATGATGTCGTGCTGCAGCCGCTGCGCCTGCCCGACCGCGACCCGCCAGTGTTCGGCGTTGGGGATCATGTCGCACATGTAGAAGTAGTACGGCAGGATGCCCGTCTCGCCCTGCAGCGCGAAGCACAGGTCGAGCAGGTCGGGCGAGGTGGCGTTGACGCCGCGCATCAGCACGCCCTGGTTACGCACGTCACGTACGCCCACGTCCAGCGCGGTGTGGACGGCCTTCGCCACCAGCGGGGTCAGCGAGTTGGCGTGGTTGACGTGGGTGTGGATGGCCAGGTTCACCCCGCGCCGCGCGGCGGTCCGCGCCAGCCGCTCCATGCCTTCCACGACGTCGGGCTGCAGCCAGTGCTGGGGCAGGCCCATGAGCGCCTTGGTGGCCAGCCGGATGTCGCGGATCGTCTCGATGCCGAGCAGGCGCATCAGGTACGCCTCGAGGTTCTTCCACGGCACGTTGGCCACGTCGCCACCGGAGACGACGACATCCCGTACCTCGGGGTGGCCGCGCAGATAGTCGATGTGGGCCTCGAAACGGTCGACCGGCTTGAGGGTCAGCTTGAGCTTCTCGATGGCCGGGGTGGAGTTGCCGACGAGGTCCATGCGGGTGCAGTGGCCGCAGTACTGCGGACAGGTGGACAGCAGCTCGGCGAGCACCTTGGTGGGGTACCGGTGGGTCAGCCCCTCGGCCACCCACATGTCGTGCTCGTGCAGCGAGTCGCGGGTGGCGTACGGGTGGGACGGCCAGTCGGCGCGGCGGTCGGAGGCGACCGGGATCATGTACCGCCGGATCGGGTCGGCGTAGAAGGTGTCCGTCGTGGGTTCGGTGTCCGGCACCATCGTGTTGATCATCTGTGGCGGCACGAGCATCGACATCGTGGCCAGCCGGTCCTGGTCGGCCGTGAGGTCGGCGAAGAACCGCTCATCGACGAGGTCGCCGAGCACCGCCCGGAGCTGCTTGACGTTCTTCACGCAGTTGACGCGCTGCCACTGAGCGGACTCCCACTGTTCGCGGGTGGCGTCGCGCCACCCGGGGAACCGGGTCCAGTCCGGCTCGACGAGCTCCCGCCGCCGGTACTCGTATGGCTGCTCTGCGTGGGTCACGCAAGCCTCCTGACTTGTCCGGGCTATGCCTTCCGCCCGAGACCCTGAACGGAAGATATCTTGCATTCAGACTATCCTGACGGAGAATCTGCTGCTAGATCGGACGGTGAACAGGCATGGGGTCGTCTCCGGTGGGTTTGCACCGCGTGCTCGCGCCTCCCGGTGTGCTGCCACAGGCCGCTGACCAGCTAGACAACCGCGCGGAGATCGAACCGGACGAGGTACGCATAAAGGTTGAACGGCTCAACCTGGATGCCGCGAGCTTCCGCCAGCTGTCCGAGAAACATTCAGGCGACGGTACGGCCATCAGGGCCGAAGTGCTCGAAATCATTGCTAACCGCGGAAAGATGCAGAATCCGGTCACCGGCTCGGGCGGGATGCTGATCGGTACGGTGGACGCGGTCGGCCCCGAGTCGCCTCTCGGACTGGTGGCCGGCGATCGGGTCGCCACGCTCGTGTCGCTCACGCTGACGCCGCTGGCGATCACCGACGGTCTGGTCCGCTGGGACGGGCGGAGCGAACAGGTGCCGTGCGCCGGGTACGCGATCCTGTTCGCGCGCTCGATCGCCGCGGTACTCCCGGACGACCTCGACCCCGAACTCGCCCTCGCGGTGCTGGACGTGTGCGGTGCGCCGGCGTTGACCGCCCGGGTCGTCAAGGCCCGCGGTTCGAGCACCGTGGCGGTCATCGGTGGAGCGGGTAAGAGCGGCTCGCTGTCGCTCGTCGCGGCGCGGGAGGCGGGCGCGAGCCGTACCGTCGGAATCGTTCCCTCCACCGCGGAGCGCGACCGCCTCACGGAGGCCGGTGTGGCCGACGTGGTCGCGATCGCGGATGCCCGCGACCCGGTCGCGCTGTCCGCGGCCGTCACCGAGGCGTTGGGCGGCCCGGCGGACGTCACGGTGGTGTGTGTGGACGTGCCGGGGTGCGAGCACGGCGCGATCCTGGCGACCGCCGATGGCGGCACGGTGGTCTTCTTTTCGATGGCGACGTCGTTCGCCGCCGCCGCGCTCGGCGCCGAAGGGCTGGCCGCCGACGTCACGATGCTGATCGGCAACGGGTACCTGCCGGGGCACGCCGGCTACGCCCTCGATCTGCTGCGCAAGGACCCCGCCGTACGGCGCCTCTTCGAGGCGCGGTTAGCGGGACACTGAGCAGCATGGAGACCGTCTACACCGGCGGGCGCGTGTACAGCCCGGCCGACCCTCGGGCGACCGCCCTGCTCGTCAGCGACGACCGCGTGGCGTGGCTCGGCACCGACGCGGATGCGCCCCGGGCCGACCGCGTCGTGGACCTCGCCGGCGCGCTGGTGACGCCGGCGTTCGTCGACGCGCACGTGCACTCCACCGACACCGGATTGGCTCTGGCTGGGCTGGACCTGACCGCGACCCGGTCGGCGGCCGAGGTGCTCGACGCGGTGACGGCGTTCGCCGCTGCGCTGCCGGCGGAGGCGGTCGTCATCGGGCATGGCTGGGACGAGTCCGGCTGGCCGCACCGGCGACCGCCGACAGCGGGCGAGCTGGACCACGCCGGTGGCGGGCGGATGGTGTACCTGTCGCAGGCGTCGATCCACTCGGCGGTCTGCTCGACCGCGTTGCTGCCGGTGGCCGCCGAGGCACCCGGCTTCGACGCGTCCGGCTGGGTGCGCCGCGACGCGCACCACCGGGTGCGGGAGGTGGCGCTCGGGTCCGTGCCGATCAGCCAGCGGCGAATCGCGCAGACGGCCGCGTTGCGCGCGGCCGCCGCGCTGGGCATCGCGGCCGTGCACGAATGCGGCGGGCCGGGTACCTCCGACGAGGCCGACTTCACCGGGCTGCTCGCGCTCGGCGGCGACGGCCTGCCCGAGGTGTACGGCTACTGGGGCGAGCTGATGGCCGCGCAGAAGGCCCGGGACCTCGGTGCGGTCGGGGCAGGCGGCGACCTCTACGCCGACGGGGCGCTGGGCTCCCGCACCGCCCACATGCGACAGTCCTATCTGGATGGTGGGTTCGGCTTTGGCTACCTGTCGGTCGAGCAGGTCGCCGAGCACCTCGTGGACTGCACCCGGCACGGGGTGCAGGGCGGGTTCCACGCGATCGGAGACGCGGCTCTGTCCACTGTGGTCGCCGGTTTCGCGGCGGCGGCTCAGCGGGTCGGGATCGACCGGCTGCGGACCGCGCGGCACCGGGTGGAGCACGCCGAGATCATGGACAAGGCGCTGATCGCGGCGTTCGTCGAGTACGGCATCGTGGCCAGCATGCAGCCGGCCTTCGACCGGCTGTGGGGCGGTTCCGGGGGGATGTATGCCCAGGCACTTGGGCCGGCCCGGGCCATGGAGACCAACCCGATGGGCGCCATGCACGGCGTCGGGGTGGCGCTGGCGTTCGGCTCCGACTCCCCGGTCACCCCGCTGGACCCGTGGGGCACGG
>Ga0075419_10001745_pt1 | contig 14107 bp, 8 predicted proteins | sample SoiMetdeltSBSDD3_FD_76900 | JGI IMG/M metagenome (GOLD analysis project Ga0075419, IMG submission 76900) | Bulk soil microbial communities from a Populus tree surrounding site in Tennessee, USA - Soil MetaG P. deltoides SBSDD3 | ecosystem: Environmental > Terrestrial > Soil > Tree plantation... | reverse complement strand
TCTCACACCTATGCCGGTGCGCCGATTGCCGAGACCGGAGCGCGCTTTCCGGTCGTGGTGTTCTCGCACGGGTACATCCCCGGGGTCCTCTCCCAGAACACCGCGCAGATGGAGGAGCTGGCCAGCCACGGGTACGTCGTGGCCAGCATCGGCCATACCTACGAAACACTGGTCACGGTTTTTCCCGATGGGCGATTGGTCCCCCTGAGTCAGAGCCGGCTGGCAGCCTTTGGCCAGGGCGCCGGGAATACCCGTGAGCTCGTTGCCCGATACATCGCCACGATTGATCCGGCCGTGAAAGACTCTCTCATCCGACAGATTGCCGCCGGATGGCCGGTGCTGAGCCAGAGTCTCGCCATCTGGGAGGCGGATACCCGTTTCGTGCTGGACGAGCTGGAGCGGATGAGCAGGGGCAGTCGTCCCAGCATCTTCTCCGGAAAGCTGGATCTGAGCCGCACCGGCATCTTCGGAGTGTCCTTCGGCGGTGCGACGGCGGGCCAGGTGTGTGTGGTCGACGCGCGCTGCAAGGCGGGAATCAATCTGGACGGCCTGCAATTTGGCGATCTGATCGATCGTCCCATGCCTCGGCCATTCATGTTCATGCAGAGCGAGGCCGCCGGCAGTCTCAATCGCCTCTTCGTCGATCGGGCGACAGGTCCCGCCTACTATGTCCTCGTGAAAGGCGCCTCGCCGTTCAACTATTCGGACTTCTCGCTCTTCTCACCCGATTTCCGGAAGGCCGGGCTCCTGGGCTCCATCGAAGGCGGACGGATGGAGCAAATCCTGAATGCCTACGTCCTGGCATTCTTTGACAAGTACCTCAAGCAGAAGGACGCCGCACTCCTCGCCGGACCTCCTGCTCAGTTTCCCGAGGTCGAGTTCACCGCGCGCCCCCCTCACGCGGCGCCGTGAGACCGCGTTGAGCCGAATCGTCGTCGTCGGCGCCGGTGTCATCGGACTGGCGTGCGCCTACTCGCTCAAGAAGCGGGGCCGCGATGTCATCGTGCTCGACATGGGTCAGCCCGGCGGGGCCTGCTCCAAAGGAAATGCCGGCTGGATCACGCCGTCGATTTCGGCCCCGATTCCGGCACCGGGATTGATGCTGGCGTCGCTCCGGTGGATGCTCCAGAGCGACAGCCCCCTCTACATCTCCCCGGCCGCCGTGCCCGCCCTGGCCCGCTGGCTCTGGCGTTTCTGGCGCTACTGCAACCCGCGCGACTTTCTTCATGGGCTCCGGGCAGTGTCCGAGCTCAACCGGAAGACGCTCTCGGCCTTCGACGAGCTGGAGCGCGAGGGGTTCCAGTTCGAGCTGCACCGCTGTGGAATGCTGTGCGTCTTTCTCGACGAGCGCCACATGGTGCAGGCGCTGGCCCAGTTCGGCCACTATCGGGAGTACGGCTACCGGATGCCGACGGCGGTGCGCGGGTCCGATCTCAGCCGTCTCGAGCCGGCCCTGTCCGGCGCGGTCAGGGCCGGGTTCCTGGTCGAGGAAGAGTTTCACATCCGGCCGGAGACTCTGGTCGCGGGTTATGTGGAACGGCTCCGGCAGATGGGCGTCGAGATTCGGCCGCACGTGAAAGTCACCGGGGCCAACGGCGCGAGACACGGGGGTCGCGTCAGGGGGGTCGAGACATCGGCCGGGGTCGTGGAGGGCGACCAGGTCGTGGTGGCCGCCGGGGCCTGGTCGGGTCAGGTCCTCGAGCCCTTCGGTGTGTCCCTGCCGGTGCAAGCCGGAAAGGGCTACAGCATCACGCTCCCCGGCGCCGAGCCGCAGCTGAGCCGCCCGCTCTATCTCGGAGAGGCCCGGGTCGGCGGGTCGCCCTTCAGCGGAGCCACGCGGTTTGCCGGGACGATGGAGCTCTCGGGGGTGAACGAAACGCTCGATCGGCGACGCATGGTGGGGATCCGCGCCGGGATCGGGCGCTATCTGCGGCAGCCGGTGGAGGAAGGGGACGGGATCGAGTGGGTCGGCATGCGACCGCTCACCCCGGACGGACTCCCGATGCTCGGCCGGGTTCCCGGCTACCAGAATCTCCTGGTGGCCACCGGCCACGCGATGCTGGGAATCACCATGGCACCGGTCACCGGCGAAGCGATCGCCGACGTGATCACCGGAACCCCTTCCGCCACCCTCGCGCCGTTCGATCCCGGCCGGTTTCGCTGGTAGCGGACCATCTCGTCAGGACGTGTGGGATCCACAGATTCCACAGAGAACGGCGGATTGATCGGCGAGGTTGTCACAAGAAAATCGAAGCTGGATGTCCGTCGGAGAGTTGTTGATCTGTGGAATCTGTGAAATCTGTGGATCCCATGGTCAAACGAGAGAAACCTGGGTGAATGGGCGACGGTTTTCTTCCTTGGAGGCGACGTGAGACTCACATGTCTTGGCGCCTTGCTGGCTGCGGGACTCTCCGCCTGCGCAAGCACGGTCTCCACACCCGCGTCGCAGACGCCCGCGCCGCAAGCCGGCTCGGCTTCGGCGCCCTACGATCTGGTCATCCGCAACGGCCGGGTGCTCGATGGCGCCGGCAATCCGTGGATTCGCGCGGACGTCGCCATCAAGGACGGCCGGTTCGCGAAGATCGGGCGGGTGCCGGCGCGCGGCACCAGAGAAATCGACGCCGCCGGCAAGTACGTCTCGCCGGGCTGGATCGACATGATGGACCAGTCCGGAGGCATTCTCCCTCGCAACGGGCTCGCCGACAACAAGCTGATGATGGGCGTCACAACCGCGATCGGCGGAGAGGGCGGATTTCCGGTGCCGGCATCCGGTATTCCGGCCTACTTCGAGACGCTGGAACGTCAGGGCATCAGCATCAACTTCGGCTCCTATTTCAGCGAGACCCAGGCTCGCTCGGCCGTGCTGGGCAGCTCGGCCCGGGCGCCCGACCCGACCGAGCTGGATCGCATGCGGGCCATCATGGATACCGCCATGCGGGCAGGCGCCATGGGCATGACCACGGCGCTCATTTACCCGCCCAGCTCGTATGCCAGGACCGAGGAGCTGGTGGAGATGGCCAAGGTCGCGGCGCGCTACGGCGGGATCTACGCCAGCCACATACGAGGCGAGGGCGCGGAGGTGGTGCAATCGGTCCGGGAGCTCATCGCCATCAGCGAAGGCGCCGGATTACCGGGAGAGGTCTTCCATCTGAAGGTGGCGCATCGACCGTCCTGGGGAATCCTGATGGACTCGGTGCGCCAGGTGGTGGATGCCGCGCGAGCGCGGGGAGTCGACGTGGCAGCGGACATGTACGTCTACACCGCGGGAGGCACCGGCCTCGAAGCCACGATTCCGAGCTGGGCCTTCGAGGGAGGTGGCGATTCGCTGCGGGCACGACTCGACAATCCGGAGATTCGGGCCCGGCTCAAACAGGAGCAGCAGACCGGATCCCCGGGATGGTGGAACATCGTCGAGGCCGCCGGCGGGTGGGATGGAATCATCCTGGTCAACGCCCGAAACCCGGAGAACGCGAAGTACGAGCGGAAGTCGCTCAGTGCCATCGCGAAGGAAATGGGTAAGGAGCCGGCCGACGCCGCGATGGATCTGGTGCGGCAAGGCCGGGGCCGGGTGATGGCGATCTACCACATGATGTCGGAGCAGGACATCGAGACCGCGCTCCGGTTCCCCTGGATCAGCATCGGCAGCGATGCCGGCGCCGTGCTGGCGCCGGGACAGACCGATCAGACCGGACTGCCACACCCGCGCTCGTTCGGAAACGCGGCGCGGGTCATCGCCCACTATGTCAAGCGCCGGGGTGTCCTGTCACTCGAGGAGGCGGTCCGGAAAATGACTTCGTGGCCGGCGACCCGGATGCGACTGGCGGCCCGGGGAACCATCAAGGAGGGCAACTGGGCGGACCTGACGATCTTCGATCTCGACGCCTTGCAGGACCGCGCGACCTATGACGAGCCGATGCTCCATCCTACCGGGATCGAGTTTGTGCTGGTCAACGGCGTCGTCACCATCGAGCAGGGCAAGCACACTGGAGCCCGGGCCGGCAGAGTCCTCTACGGGCCAGGCCGGCCATAGACACTTTGCCTCTTTGCCTCTTTGCCTCTTTGCCTCTTACCGCCTTTCCGGCATCCGCGCCGTCACGGTCCCCTGCTCGTCGAGAAACTCGAGACTCGCGCCGCCCAGTGAATCCACCTTCAGCCGGAGCCGGGGCTTCCCGCTCGGGTCGTACAAATTGAGCACCGCCGCCTTGCTTCGGTCCCGGCCCAGGTACACGCGCGTCGCTGCCAGCGGCACCCCGTCCCGGGGGCCGAGCAGGCGCTGCAACGCCGCGGTCCGGGCGGTACTGTCGGTCATCTTGTTGATCGAATCCCGCTGCATGATCAGGTCGTAGATGTCCCGCGAGTCGCGGTCGGCAATGGTGATGGCGCTTGTCTTGCGGCCGTTCTCGTCGGAGTAACGCAGCGTCAGGGTCTCGTCCTGGTTGAACTGGTCGAACGACATCCCCACCGATGACGTGTAGGTCCCGTCGTCCCGCTTCCGGCCGGTGAAGGTCAGCCCGCCGTTTTCGGTGCCCTCGTCGTTGAAGAAGATGATTCCGGGCCGGGTGCCACCGGGATATCCGAACGGCTTGCCTTTGTAGATCGGCCCGATGGAGCGGGGCCGGTTCGAGATCACCATCCTGAGCGCCCCGTTCGGCTCCACGATATTGATCCGCTCCACGTCGATCTCGGTGAATCGGGTCTTCTGGGCGCTCTGCCGGAATGCGGCGATCGACAGGGTTCCGAGCAGGAGGGTCACGACGAGGGCGTAGCCCTTGAGGAGACGGAGCTCGCGGTGAATGGAGCGGTCCATGGTGTTCTCCAGAGGTGGGGGGTTGGGAGGATGGGAGATGGGGATTGGGGATCCGCCCCAACCCCCACCTCCCAACTCCCAACCCCTAGTCAATATCTCACTCGCCTGGCGGGGTGTTCTTCTTCACGTGCGCCGCCACTCGGCGGACGAATTCGGCCCAGGGATACGCATGCCAGGAATGTCCCTTCATCGGCCGGCCATAGGTGAATTCCGCGTCGGAGCGCGGATTGGTCGTCGACTTGAGGAATTCCTCGAATTGGTACACCGCCAGATTCAGATAGAAATCGTCCATGTCTCCCGCGAAGAAATGCAGCTTGCCGGCGAGCTTGGGACCGAGGGTGGCCCAGTTGCGCTGGGCATACTCCCGAAGATCGAAGCCATGCTCCCGCCAATAGGTCGCCACCTCCCGGTCGATGACCCCGGTGAGCTTGTTCCACAGTGGCTTGGGATAACCATCGGTCCCCGTCGGTCCGTACACCGCGTCCCATCCCCCGAGCTGGTAGCTGGAGCGACCCCGGGTTCCCAGCACCTCCTCGAAGAGGCTCAGCTGGCGCATCGTCCACACCAGCTGGCCTTCGGTGGTGCGCCGGAACGGCCGCTCGACGGCCGTGAACGGCCCGGTGGTGACGACGAAGGCGCTCGAATCGGTGTAATTGTTGACCAGCTGGTTCTTGCGGAAGTCGATCGGGTCCGGCTGGAGGACCCACGCTCCTCCGAAGAAGTCGGGATGCTGAAGCTGAAGAGCCAGTGTCTGCCAGCCGCCGGTCGAGGCGCCCTCCACGATCCGGGCGTAGGGCCGGGCAATGATCCTGAAGCGCTTCTCGAGCCACGGAATCACTTCCTCGACGATCGCGTCGCCATAGGGCCCGTTGTTGGCCGAATTGACGGAGTAGGAATCGGGAAAGTACGGCGTCTGCTGCTCGAAGCTGATCGCGATCATGCGGGGGAAGTCATCCGAGCTCCACGCGCGGTAAAAATCGAAGCCCGGCTCGGTGCCGGTGACCGGATTGATGGTGCCAAGCCCTCGCGCGCGGGCAGAGTCGGTGGAGAACGAGAACGGCACACTGTGCCCGAGGGTATAGACGGCAGGATAGCGCACCTCGGGTTGATCCGCGTACCCCCGGGGGAGCAACACCGTCGCATTGATGAACACCGGTTTGCCCCAGAACGCGGTCAGCTTGGCGCTCTGGATTTGCACCCGCTTGACCCACTCGCTGTCGGCCGGTTTGGGCCGGGCGGGGATCACGTGATTGACGGTGACCCGAACCGTGCCCCCAGCGCCGACACGAACTGGCTGGACGTCGCTGTAAAGGTTCCCCGCGGCGATCTGGAATGTCTCCTGGCTGCCATCATTCAGGTGGACCCAGATTCGGTGCCCATCCACCCGGCGGACTTCCTCGTAGACGTTGACCACGGCCTGGACGAAATAGTCGCCGGGTGCCAGCTCGGCGAGAGGACGCGGAAACCCGAGCGACGTCCCGTCGATCACGGCAGGCCGGTCCGGTGCCAGCTGTTCCAGGTCGACGGCGAACATCGCCGGCCCCGATGGCGAAATCGTGAGCCTCGGCTCCGGGCTGTCTCGCTTCGCGACGACCAGGACCAGCCGCCCGGTGAGTGGCGCCTGGCGGGTGGCCGCGGGTATCACCACCTCGAAACGCGGGGCCTGCGCGACCGATTTGGCGACAGCCAGGACGAGCAGTGCGAGCGTGGATGTCACGAGACGGTTTCGGGTCGGAAACATGGCTATCGGCTCCGGGCGGGGCGGGGCGTTGGATCAGCGCGCAAAACGTCAAAAAAAGCTGCTGCTCAACTTACCTCAAGGAGGCCGCAATGACGAAACGCCACGAGTCGGTGAGGTGAGCGCATAACGGCGGCGTCCTATATTGAACGTCCGAAGGCGACCTGAGAAAGCGGTGGATCAGTGGAGGCGCTGGCAATCGCGGTCGAGCGGGGCAACCCGGCGGAGGTGCGGCGGGTACTCGCGAAGCACCCTGAGCTGAAATCTCGTTTGGACGAGCCGATGCCGGGCGGCGCGTTCGGGTCCAACGCGCTCCTCACCGCGGTCCGCCGAGGCGACCGGGAGATGGCGGAGCTGCTCCTGGAATCAGGGGCCGACATCAACGCGCGGAGTCATTGGTGGGCCGGGAGTTTCGGAGTGCTGGACGGCGAGAGCCCGCTGGTTCCCTGGCTGATCGAGCGAGGGGCGACGGTGGATGCCTATGCCGCGTCGCGACATGGAATGATGGACCGGTTGCGAACGCTGATCGAGAAGGACCCGGCGCAGGTCCATCACCGTGGCGGCGACGGTCAGACGCCGCTGCATGTTGCCCGGACCGTGGAAGTAGCCCGATACCTCCTGGAACACGGCGCGGAGATCGACGCGCTCGACGTGGACCATGAATCCACGCCGGCGATGTATCTGGTGCGGGAGCGGCCCGGGGTTGCGCGCTACCTGGTGAGCCGGGGCTGCCGCACCGACATCCTGCTCGCGTCGGCGCTGGGCGATCTCGAGCTGGTGAAGCAACACCTCGCGCGGGATCCCACCGTCATCCGGATGTCGGTGACGCCGGAGCATTTTCCCATGCAGGACCGGCGCGCCGGCGGCACCATTTACATCTGGACGCTCGGGACCAACATGATGCCGCACACCGTGGCCCACCTCGCCGGGCATCGGCACATCTTCGACTATCTGATGGCCCAGAGTCCCCCGGAGCTTCAGCTCGCCGTGGCGTGCGAAGTGGCGGACCAGGACCGCGCCAGACGGATTGCGGCAGCAACGCCGGGTGTCGTCGCGTCGCTCACCCCCTCGGACCGCAGGCGTCTCCCTGCCGCCGCAACGGACAATCGGCTCGACGCCGTTCGCCTGATGCTCTCCCTGGGCTGGCCGATCGACGAGCCCGGCCAGGAGGGAGGCACCGCGCTTCACTGGGCGGCCTTCCATGGGAATGTGGAGATGGTCCGGGAGCTGCTGCGCTACAACCCGGACCTGACGATTCGGGACTCGCAGCACCAGGGGACCGCCCTGGATTGGGCGCGGTATGGATCGGAGCACGGCTGGCGCAAAGGAGAAGGCGACTATCCGGCGACAATTGCGGCCCTGACCAGCGCATAGCGAAGAGCGAGGAGCGAAGAGGAACGACCGCTTCGCGCTTCGCTCTTCGCTACTCGCTACTCGCTCGAATCAGAACTTCGACCAGAGATACTGATTCGTCACTTCGTGATGGAACTGAATCTCCGGAATCTTGATCAGCGCGCCCAGCGCCTTGGGGCAGCGATCGGCTGAGGCCAGCTTCAGGTCGGCATAGCGCTTCTGCACCGTTTCTCCCAGCAGATCGGCAGCGAACCGGCTGCCTTTGAAGAGCCGGATTCCGTCGTAGATGTTGTCCGGAAGGAATTTGGTCCGGTCCCGCCGCTTTTCTCCGTTGCTGCTCTCGATCGGTCCCTCGAATCCGGTCCGGAACATCGTATAGATCGCGAGATAGGGATTGGCATCCGGCGCGATCGACCGGACTTCGATCCGGGCCGACTTGTCGTTCCCGATCGGGATCCGGATCATCGAGCCCCGATCTACCGCCGAGGCCTTGATCTGGTTAGGCGCCTCGAAGTGCGGGTCGAGGCGGCGATAGGCGTTGACGCTCGGGTTGAAGAGCAGACAGATGTCCTGCCCGCTGGTGAGAATCCGGTCGATGAACTTCCAGCCCATCTTCGAGAGCTTGTCCGGTCCCTTGGGGTCCCAGAACAGGTTCTTCCCCTTCTGGCTCACCGACAGGTTGGTGTGCATCCCGCTTCCGTTCACCCCGGTGACCGGCTTGGGGAGGAAGCTCGCCGTCATGTCGAGCCGGGCCGCGACCTGCCGGCAGATCAGCTTGTAGAGCAGCACCTGGTCCGCGGCGATGCTCGCCTCGGTGTAGCCGTAATTCATCTCGAACTGCGACGGGGCCACCTCGGGGTGGTCCTTTTCATTGGCGAACCCCATCGCGCGCTGCACCTCCGCGGAGGTGTCGATGAAGAGGCGGAGCGCATCGCCCGGAAGCGAGTGATAGTAGCCGCCGGTGCTGGGGAATTCGAAGCCGCCGGTCTCGTAGTAGCGCCGCTCGGCATCCCTGCCCTTGAACAGGAATCCTTCGATCTCGTTCGCCGCGTTGCAGGTGTAGCCATCCTTCTGGTACAGCCGATCGAGATAGCTCTTGAGCTTGGCCCGCATGTCCGCCACATAAGGCGACCCGTCCTTTTCCAGCACGTCGGCAAAGACCAGCACCTTGCCGGGACCGAACACGTCGGCCGGAAGCCAGTAGGTGGCCGGCCAGTCGATGGCGAGCCGGAGATCCGACTCGGCCTGCTGAGAGAACCCCCGAATGGAGGAGCCGTCGAAGGTGAGGTTGTCGGCGGATTTGAGCAGGAACTTCTTGTCGTAGTCCAGCATGTGCAGCCGGCCTTCCAGGTCGGCAAAGCAGACCGTCACCGCCTTGATGCGCTTTTCGTCGGTGAGGTACTTCATCCGCTTGTCGCGGATCTTGTCGCCGCTGGTCCGGGCCAGGCGCTCGGCCTTGGCCTCGAGGTTCATCTCTTCCAGGCGATCGTAGGGGATTTCCAGAAAATCTCGGAGATTATCGAGCATCGGGCGGGCTCCGCGGTGACGCGTGAAAGTCGTCGGGACGCGGCATGTTACAATGTCTAAGCTAAAAAAGCAATTGGCTAGGTTTAATCACCTCAAACTTAACGTAAATTGCGCAACTTTTAGCTTATGGACGCGCCGGGGTGCTGTCCCGACCGGCGGCGGGACGGTCGGCGACCGGGCGCCGGGGATCCCGGTCCACCACCGTCGCCCGGACTTCGGAGCCGGGCTGCAGCCGGTCGGTCCCGCCCACCACCACCTGCTCCGCCAGCTCCAGCCCGTTCACGATCTCCACGTACCCCGGCGTGCGCACTCCCAGCACCACCTCCCGCCTTTCGGCCTTGCCGCCCTTGATCACCCAGACGTACATGGCGCCCGCGAACGGGCTGACCGCATCCTCCGGGATGACCAGCGCTGCCGGCCGGGTGGCGGTCTCGAGCCGTGCCTCGATGAACATGCCCGACGCCAGCTCGCGTCTCGGATTCGGCACCAGCGCCTTGATGGTGATCGTCCGGCTGGGGAGCTGGACCCGGGGATCGACGAAGTCCACCGTGCCTATGAAGTCGCGGCCGGACAGCGCGGCCACCCGGAACAGCACCCGCTGCCCCAGCTTGAGCTGCTCGGCGTAGCGCTCCGGCACCTGGAAGGTTGCCCGCTGGGGATTCACCGTCTGGAGGGTGATCAGCCGGGTCGAGCTGTTGACGTTGTCACCCAGACTGGCGAGGCGCTGCCCGGTGACGCCGGCGAACGGCGCCCGGACCACGGTGCGGGCGAGCCGGAGCTCCAGGAGATCGAGTGATGCCTGGGTGCTCCGCATCTGGGCTTCGGCGCGCTCGACGTCGGCCGGCGCCGCGGCCTTGTCGGCAAGCAGAGCACGGGTCCGGGTCAACGCCTGCTGGGCCAGATCGCGGTCGGCCGCGGCGCGGGCAACCTGCGCCTTGAGCTCCGCATCATCGACCCGGAACAACGGGGTCCCCTGGGCGACGACGGCGCCTTCGCGCACCATGATCTCCACCAGCCTTCCGTCCACTTCCGGCCGGAGGTCAATCGATTGAAGCGGCTCGATCTGACCGGTGGCGGTGATGGCGTCGATCACCGTATCGGAGCGCACCAGCACGACCTCGACCGGCACCGGCCCGCTGACCGCCCGGCCGCCGCTCGGTCGCGCGCCGGCCCCGGCGGTTCCAGCGGCTCCCGCGGGTGGAGTGCCCGACGACTTTCCACAGGCGCCCGCAAGTACGGCCAGCACCACTACGAGTCCCCTCACAGAGGATCCTTGTCGCTGAAGAGTCGGCGGCCGAGAATCGCTTCGAGCCCGGCGAGGGCGAGGCGAGCCGCATAGCGTGCCTGCACCAGCTCCGACTGGGCTTCCGTCAGGCTGGACTGGGCATCGATCAGATCGAGAATGGTGCTGGCGCCGGCGCGATAGCGGGCTTCCTGCACCCGGAAGTTTTCCCGCGCGATGACCAGTCCCTGCTCCGAATACTCCGTGGTCGCCCGCGCGGTCTGGTACGCTTCCCAGGCCGCGGTGACATCGGCCTCGGCGGCCCGCTCCAGATCGGCGCGAACGGCACGGGCCAGCTCGCGGGCATTCTTGGCGCGCACGTACGCCAGCTCACGATTGGCGTTATCCCACAGGGGATAGCTCAGGGACACCGTGAGCGTGCGGCGGGTGAGCCCGACCGGATAGAAGTTGTCTCCGAACGTGGTCTCGTTGGCGCTCAGGAAGACCGAAGGAAGGTAGCTCGCGCGACGGGCCTTGACGGCGGCCTCGGCGGAGCGCTCGTTGGCCCGCGCGACCCGGTACTCCGGTCCCTGCTCCACCGCCTGATTCATCGCTTCGACCAGCGAGAGCGGAAGGTCGGGCGCCCTGGCGGTATCGAAGGGTACCGCGTCGACACCGCCGGCGACACCGACCCGCTGGCCCAGCAGCAGCCGCGCGACCCGCAAGCGGGCTTCGTCCTGAAGCAGGCCGACCCTGGCGCGGTTGAGCTCGAGCATCAGCTGGAGGGAGTCGGTCTGCACCGCGGCGCCGCTCATGACCCGGGCCCGCGCCACCACCAGCTGCTCCCCCGCGCGTCGCACCCGGTCGCGGGAGACCTCCACCAGCTCGTGATTGCTCAGGACCGAGTAGAAATCGGCCTCGGTGTCGAGCGCAGTGAGAAAGCGCTGCTGCTCCTCGCCCGCTCGGGCGCCTTCCAGGTCGGCTCCGGTCTGGCTCAGCGTCGCGAACTTGCGCCCGCCGGCGAACAGCTCGAAGCGGGCGTCGATGCGCGCCGTTGCACTGGTGCGGGCCGGGGCGCCGGTGCCGACGTTGAACTGGCTGGTGGAAAACGAGGTGTAGTCGGAGCCCACCGAGATGGACGGCAGGATCATGGCGCTCATGGCGGCCCGCCGGGCCCAGGCCGCGTTGTCCACCGCACCCAGCGCCCGCACGTAGTTCGGATCCAGTCGTGCCGCGCGCCGGAGCGCTTCGGTCAGGGTGATCCGCGGCAGCGTATCCGCGGCCGGTGCGTGAACGCCGGCCGCGAGCGCGAGGAGCAGCGCGATCATTCCGCGCCCACCGGGCGGACGGCCGGCGCTCCGGCGTGCCGGCGGGTGCCGCCGACCTTGACCCGGACCCCTTCCATCAGCGAGTAGACCACCGGCACCAGGAAGAGCGTCAGTGCGGTGGAGAAGAGCACGCCGCCCACGATCGCGTACCCCAGCGGCCGGCGGCTGATGGAGCCCGCGCCCAGGCCCAGGGCGATCGGCACCGCACCCATGATCGTGGCGACCGAGGTCATCAGAATGGGCCGGAGCCGGATCCGGCCCGCCTCGAGCAGCGCCGCCACGGTTTCCATGCCTCGCTCGCGCAGCTGGTTGGTGTATTCCACCAGCAGGATCGAGTTCTTGGTCACGAGCCCGATGAGCAGAATCATGCCGATCTGGCTGTAGAGATTGATGCTCGACCCCGCGATCCACAGCGTGAAGATCGCGCCGGTCACCGCGAGCGGCACCGCCATCAGCACGGTGAATGGATGGATGACCGACTCGAACTGCGAGGCCAGCACCATGAAGACGACGATCAGCGCCAGGAGGAATGCGAAGTAGAGCGAGCTCCCGCTCTCGGAGAGCTCCCGCAGCTCACCACCCAGCGCGATGGTCGAGCCGGACGGCAGCACTTCGCAGGCGATCTGGTTCAGGGAATCGAGCGCCTCGCCCAGGGTAAACCCGGCGGCGAGTCCCGCCGAGACGTCGGCGGAGCGCACTCGCATGTAGTGGTTGAGCGTGCGGGGACCGACGCCTTCCTGGACCGAGGCGAGCTGCTCCAGCTTGATGAGCTCGCCATCCCGACCCCGGACCGAGAGGCCGCTCATGTCGGTGGGCGTGGCCCGCTCTTCCGGCGACAGCTGCACCATCACGTAGTACAGCTTGTTGTTCCGGGTGAAGGTGCTGGCGCGCTGGCCGCCCAGCATGGCCTGCATGGTGCTGGCGACGTCGCGCACCGGGACACCCAGATCCTCGGCGCGATCGCGCTGGTAGGAGACCGAGAGCTCGGGCTTGTTGACCCGGAGGTCGGTGTCCACGTTGGTGAGCCCTTTCACCTGCCGGGCCCGCTTCAGCATCGCGTCGATTCCGACGAACAGCGAATCGAAATTGGGATTCCGGATGATGAACCTGACCGGGGAGCCGTAGCCGCCAAACGCGGGCGGATTGTTGGCAAAGGCCTGCACCCCGGTCACCTGCGCCAGCTTGGGACGGAGCTCTTCGATGATCTGCTGCACCGAGCGCTCACGCTCAGACCAGTCCACGAAGCGCACGAAGATCTGGCCGCGGTTGACGCTGCCGCCACCGCCGCCACCGCCGCCGCCGCCCACCGTGCTGGTGTAGTTGGAGATTTCGGGAATGCCGCCCAGGATCTGCTCCACCTGCCGCTGGTACTGGTCGGTGTAGCCCAGCGTCGAGCCTTCGGGCGCGGTGATCTGGACCTGCAGCTGGCCGCGATCTTCCGGCGGTACGAACTCGCGCTTCAAGCCGAGAAACACCACCACGGCGGCCACCACCATCGCCGTCGAGACCCCGAGCACGAGGAGCCGGTGCCGGAGGGCAAAGCCGAGCGCCCGCTCGTAGGCAGTGGCGGTGAGCTTGAAGCTCTGCTCCAGGGTGTGGTAAATCGCGCCGTGCCGGGGCGGCACCCGGAGGATCTTGGCGCAGAGCATCGGCGTGAGCGTCAGCGCCACGAAACCGGAGATGGCAACCGCCGCGGCCACCGCGATCCCGAATTCATTGAAGAGCCGCCCGGTGCTGCCCTTGAGGAACGCCAGCGGGGTGAAGACCGCGACCAGCGAAATCGTCGTCGCGACCACGGCGAAGGCGATTTCGCGGGTGCCCTTCACCGCCGCCTCCTCCGGGGGCTCCTCCAGCTCCTCCTGGTGCCGGAAGGCATTCTCGAGGACGATGATCGCGTCGTCCACCACGATGCCGATCGCCAGGGTCAGGGCGAGCAGGGTCAGGTTGTTGATCGAAAAACTGAGTGCATTCATCACCGCGAACGTCGCCACGATCGACGCGGGGATCGCGAGCCCGGGGATGATCGTGGCCCGGACATTTCGCAGAAAGACGAAGATGATCAGCACGACGAGGATCGCCGCGATGAGCAGCGTCAGTTTCGCGTCGTTGATCGAGTGCGTGACGAACTTCGA
>Ga0075419_10001744_pt1 | contig 14110 bp, 16 predicted proteins | sample SoiMetdeltSBSDD3_FD_76900 | JGI IMG/M metagenome (GOLD analysis project Ga0075419, IMG submission 76900) | Bulk soil microbial communities from a Populus tree surrounding site in Tennessee, USA - Soil MetaG P. deltoides SBSDD3 | ecosystem: Environmental > Terrestrial > Soil > Tree plantation... | reverse complement strand
TCTCTGGAATTGAGCATACTCCTGAAAGATTAAGAGGCTATTAGAGCAGTCTTAGAGCGCACTCGTCAGTTGCCCCTACTAGATGTTGCTAGCGAATCGGTGTCGGCCCGGTCTGGCCGGCTGTGCACATCAGACTGGATGGCAGATCTAGTTGACCGGATGGCCGAAAACCCCATGCTGTGGCGACAGCCTGACAAGTCAGGTTCCGAAATATCTCGCCGTTGAGATCAACGCAATGGGGGTAATGCGCGCTGCCTCGGAAGGCCGTCTCTCCAGTTTCCACCAACAGGCCTCGGACGGTCACGCTCACATGAAAGAGAGAGCCGCATTGCGGTTCAATCAGCGCCCCTTCCTTACTTTCCTCCCGTTCCACAAATACGATGAAATCGGCCTTCATCTCTTTGGCGACAGCAAGTGCCGCATTCCGGTCCGAGACACGGTGTGAAAGCTGCAGGTTGTGAAAAGGGTCTTTCTCGGGCATCAGGATACTCGAATAATGATGGGACCGGAGCCATTCCAACGCGACGTCGGCCAGGACCGCATCCCCCCAGAGAAGGATTCGCTGCTGAGCGGCTGGCAAAATGGTATGAGAACCGTGTGTGATCGGAAATCTGACGCCGGGAGTTGGCGCTTTAGAAGGGCAGCCCTGTGCAAGAAACACGATGGAGAGAAGACAAAGCCATTGACCGGTGCGATGGTGCAGGGAGCGCATCACGAGGATTGTAGTCCTCGCTTTCCTCAGTGGCCAGTGCCGTTGCCCGGTTCAGATTCGACGAGCACGAAGCTTCCATGCCATTTCTTATCTCTCTTGTTTGTCACCCGGCGGGCGGTATCTGATCGGGGAAGCCTTTTGTAGAGCCGCGATTGTCTCCTCGACCGTCAGTAACGGGGTTGTATGAAGGGAACTCAATGCTCCTCCCGCGGCGATTGCGATCGCCGTGGCTGCCATTGAGATATTATCGGGTGCTTCCCACAAATTATATGCGTCGTGATCGCCGAAGGCATACCAGAAACCGTGCAGCCTTCCGCCAACCGATTCGATGTACTGTTGAGCTGCAGCTCGGCGGTCCTCCGGATTTTTGATGAGCTTCGCCCACGTCTCTGGTGTGTAACTGAACCGGGTCAGATAGTATGGCATTGGTCTTTCTTCCTTTTCTAAGAAGGGTGGAGTATCGGTCGCCACTGTGGGTAAGTATCGGAAGATTACTCTGTTGCTGTGGACGTAGCAACGTGACTTTGGAGAAGTCGATCGCGTGCCAGGTTTTCTGATAACAAGCTGGCCCGCATAGGAAAAGCAGACGGTCCCTTGTTGTTAATTATAGGGGGATACTGCTCTTGCTAGCGCGCATCGAACATGTGAGCCGGGAACGGGTGAGAACAATCACCCACAGCCCTAGGAAAACATCAATGCTCCCACAAAAGCTCGGCCACCAGGTCGGGACGCCAGAATTCGTTATGAAAACATCATGCACAAAATCAAAGAGACCGTGTGCGATGATCCCAATCCCCACCAGCGTGGGAAAAACGAGAGCGCCCATGATCGCTATTGTCGAAAACGCGGCGGCGATGACCAGTTCCCAGGCCAAGGCGTGGCCTGAACCGTCTAAGACCGCGAACAGTACATAATATGATGCGATGATAACGAGAACCGTAGAATAGAAGCTGCTGTCTTCATCGAAGCGTGTGAACATGGCCAGAGCTGCGATGCCAACAGCAAGAAGAACGCCAATCACAACAGGAATCAAACACGCCTCGCCGTGCGAATGAGGAGCCGACCCCATTTTACGTTGTTGATGCGGGCAGGTCTATTACGATTGGGGACAATGAGCGTTAAGGACGAGGCCGCTGCGAAAGGCGTTGACCGCCAATAGCCGAAACCTTCAAAGCTTCGGTTTGTTTTCTCTCTGACCCTAGTGTTTTGATTCTCGCTGACCCTCCCGCCCTGTCAGTTCGCTTGTGAGCATGTTCCACTTCTTGCCCAACGCGGGAACAAATATGAACCCATTGCCAAGAATCGTCAGGCTGACACCCAGCCAAAAGGCAGTCGTATCAAAGGAAATTCTGCTCGCAAGCCCGGCTAGCACAATGACAACGCTTAAAGTAACTATCGTCTCGACTGCATAAACGCCGATCATGAGCCAGGTATCTTTTTTCTTTACCCTTCGGATTACGGAAACGGCCAACCCGAGAATCGTCCAGATGGCGACAGCACTCAAGCCCGCCATGAGCACACCTACCAAAAATCCAATGACATAGGCGTCCATCAATGTCCCTGCTTATTGGTGCAAGGTGCTTTCGGTGCTTGACGCTGAAATCGCCGTGATCGTGCAAACATGTTGTGTGGTCTCTGCCTCTTCGATTCCCTTGGGCTGTGTTGGCGCCCTGAGAATCGCGGTTGACTATCTTCTCTTGTGCCTTCAGTCATTTGGTATCCAACTGATGTGGGTGAGGAGGAATTGCCGCAGAGAAAGTCATCGTTCTATTTGTTTCTAATCCAGTTGAACTGTGGCGAAAATCGAAGGGATCGGTTCCCAGCCGCCGCCGGAAAGGTTGTCCTGTCCTGATCTTTTCTTATTTTCATCGGGTTGCAGTGGATGCCGAGGAGGCGGGAGCGATCGTTTTGAAGACCCGAGAAGTTGCGACCGATCGCCTATATGTGGCGGAGGGCACTGCCTGCGGAAGATTTCGATTGGGTTCTGAATCGGGCTGGGGGGAGGCCGAACTCGCGTTTGAAGGCGCGATTAAAAGCCGGCTCTGACTCATAGCCCACGTCCGCCGCGATCTGCGCAACGGCACTATTGGTAGATTTGAGCATTTGCGCGCCGAGCCGGAGCCGCCAACGTGTAAGATAGGCAATGGGTGTTTCCGAGAGATAACTCCGGAAGCGGTCGGTCAGTACGGAACGTGAAACGCCAACCTCTTTTGCGAGCGTAGCAATCGTCCAGGGATTGGCCGGTTGGCGATGGAGGAGAGCCAGGACCCTGCCGACTTCTCGGTTGCGGACGCCAGCCAACCATCCTGTCTGTTCACGGGGGAGCAGCGCGATATAGCGTCGCAGCGTTTCGACGAACAACACTTCGGACAGTTTGGCGAGCACCGTTTGGTTACCCGGACTGGAAGCATCTGCATGACCCACTGAATAGCGAATGGAGTTTTCCAACCATTGACCCGACTCGTCGTCGCGGATGTTCACCTTCATAATTGATGGCAGTCCCCCGAGGAAGACCCCACTGAGTTCCGGCTCGCAAGATAAATATCCGCAGATAAATTTGGTGATTTCCCCACCTCCTCCAAGCCGCGACACCTTGAGGCCCTCAGAGAACATTCGTTGGAGCGCTTCCTGGTAGTCCACAGGCTTCGGCTTGACAGGCGAACCGTTTCCCAAGATGTGTGGATCGCCGTGGGGGAAAATGACAATGTCCCCGGCGATCAGAGGAACGGACCGCTCGTCTTCTTCTAGACGGGCATAGCCACGGCCTTCCGTCACCAAGTGGTAGATGATCACATGCTTAGAAGTCGGTGAGATATACGAAGCCACAGTGCACGAAGCAGCCTGATGAACGCACCAGGGTGCTGAAAACTCGGCATTGTGGAACAAGGCCCCGTCGAGCCTGACAGCTTTCAGGACTTCAGACAGGACATCCATGCGGGTTCCGCAGTTCAGCTCAGCGTTTTGGCAAAGTGTACCGGCTTCTCGATCAAGAGGATTGCAACCTAGCACTTCCAAGTCAAGATATCCAGCCTCCTAGATAAGACATCCCTAAGAAATAGTCCTATCGTGCGACGTGCTGTCGTAACGGCAATAACGCGCACACAACAAGAAAACATGCGGACCACCAGACGGACAACACCCGGCGCCAGAAGCCCCCCGCGTCCTGATGCGAGGCGAGCTTAAGAGTCCATCCGAATCCCTATTGTGTTTTCTCACTGATGGAGGTGGTTATGAAGAACCATACAAATCTACTCATTGTCTCGAAAGGAACGGAGCAGGGCACGATCAGGACCTCAAGAGAAGCGGGGCGGTTGATTGTTGTCTTCGGGATTGGAATGATTTTGATGGGTTGTGGAGCAAACGACAATGAGATGAGCTCGGCTCTTGCACAGAATACGGGTAGGGACTTTGTTGCGCCGGTCGTATACCAGGCCGCCGGACCCAACATCGCCTCGATACAAAACACGATCGACCAATATAGGGCTGCTCTGGGCGCGGCGAACAATGGAAACGCGGCAGGGCCGCTCGCTAACGGTCGTCGGGAGATCAACTGGGACGGCGGCGGTTCCATTGCAACCAGCGTGGTGGGAACACCCTTCACCGGCTTCCTCGCAACTCGCGGCGCCCTCTTTACTACAACGGGCACAGGCTTTGTGCAGGCTCCAGTCGCTGGTCTGGCGGAAACCTTTCACAACCAGACTTATGTGACCAGTTTCCAGCCGTTCAGCCCTCAGCGACTCTTTAGCCCGATCGATAGCAATGTCACGGAGGCCAAGTTTTTCGTGCCTGGCGGTGGCGATGCACCTGTCCCAGCCACGACGAAGGGATTTGGCGCCATCTTCAGTGATGTTGACCTGCCGGATGGCAGCGGGCCTGGCGATAAGAATGGAAATCGTAAAGCCAGCACGCTGATCGAATGCTTCGGTCTCGACGGCGGTCTGGTCTTCAGTAGCTTGGTACCAGCCTCGCCCGGAGATGGTAGTCTGTCTTTCATCGGGATAGTCTTTGCCGACGCGCGCATCGCCCGAGTCCGGATCACGAGCGGTGATGCGTCGCCGGGACTGAATGATGATGGGACACATGACATCGTGATGATGGACGACTTCCTCTATGGCGAGCCCCAGCCGCTACAGTGAGGTGACAGAATTACTGACACCATAATAAGTAGGCAGCCGACGGACATGCACTGCGTGCATCGGTGGCGGCACCATCGGATTAGGGGCACTCATGGCTGCCGCCCCCGCTGTCTATCCGGGGAACTAAACATGTGCGTGTGTGAGAAGAGCAGCGAGGTGGAAACCTCGACCCGCCACGCGCGGTGAGATCCCGTCACGCCTTACAAGCGTGACGGGGCGTGCGTTCTGAACTCAGAAGCAGGTAGCCACATCGGCGTGGATCACTGTTTCTTCTGGCCGACGTGCTTGCCTTTATGCAAATCGATGACCGTCCCAGCCTCGTTCAACTCAACAGTGACTTCCGTTCCCTCGGGAAGGTCCTTGGTTTTCGTCTCCTGCAAGAGGAGTGGAAACGATTGCTCGCCTTCCGCCGTTTGCAGCTTGATCTCTTTCTTCATTCTGCCGACGTGGATGAGCTTTCCCGTCACGAACTTGTGCTCGGCCTTTTCTCCTTGCAGGTGCACGTCCACGATGGCATTGTTTTCGTTGACTGACACCTCGACTTTGTCGCCGGCTTTGAACTCGCGACCCTGGCGACGTGCCTCATTTTCACTGAGTTGGTAAGTTGTTCCTTCCTCCGTCTTAATGGCCAACGCGCCGGCCTTTTCGATGACTTCGCCCTTGAAGTGTTTGTGCGCTTCGTGTCCTTTCCCCTTTTCGGCCGCTACAGATAAGCTGGCTGTTCCCAGCAAGAAGACTCCGCTGACTATGGCACCGACCAAGAATCCAGTGACTCTCTGCATGCTCCGCATGGGCATCCTCCTAATTGTGAATGAACGGTCTTCCAGCAATGAGCGACCTTGCAAATCATAGTAGTCTTTATGAGATATCGGAATCAATGCGAGATTCCATCGCGATCGCGTTATGAGCGCCTTACGTTTGGATCGGCCAGGGCACGCAGCAATGTGTCTGAGAGCCATTCTTCATAGCGGGCGGGCGTCCACCCAGCCTCGTGAACGAGCAGCCGATAAACCTCACGGCTCGTATACATCCATAGGATTCGCCGCGCCTCCTCAAGAGTGAGCCCCTTCGTCTGTTTCCTCTGCTTGAACAATAATTCCACGCGTTCCTTCTGCATGTCGAAGCGGAGCTCTTCGAATTCTCTTTCCAGCTTGCTCAAGGCAGGCGAAAAGGCCGAGACCCCGCGGATAAGTCCAATCTCCGAGCTTTCGGCTTCATAGATAGCTCTGGCGACATTCGCTGTGAGGGCAATGAGCCTGATAGGATCGGTCTCGCCCTTCAACCTTTTGATCGCCGCCTGAAAGCGCTGCCCGAAGAGCACCGATTTCATAAGCTCTCGCAAAATGCCCTCTTTGGATTTGTACCGGGCGTAGACTGTCGACGCCGAAACCTTAGCTTTCTTGGCGATCTCCTCGATGGTCACTCGATCAATGCCGCGACCGGCAAACAGTGTTCTTGAGGCGCGTAGCACCCGCGCTCGTGTGGCATCGGCGGCTTCGCTTCGTATGCCCGAGACATAGGGTCTTGACGTCTTCCTCATATTGGATGTAGTTTACTGCAGTCAATTAACCGGCACAAGTGGTCACAGTGTTTTCAGCTGGAGGTGCCTTATGGAATCGATTTCGGCAGTTCAACTGTGGGCTGGACGCGTGCTGAGTGCGCTCGCGGTGCTGTTCTTGTTTGCTGACGCGATTGGAAAATTACTGAAAGTTGGGCCGGTCGTCGAAGGCACCGTGAAATTGGGATACCAGGAGAACGTCGTGTTTCCTTTGGGCGTGCTGCTATTGACCGGGGTGGTGCTCTATGTGACGCCACGGACCTCGCTCCTGGGAGCTATTTATCTGACGGCGTTTCTCGGTGGCGCTGTCGCGACCCATGTTCGCGTAGGCAGTCCGCTTGCAACTCACATACTGTTCGGAGTGTATGTGGCGGTGTTTCTGTGGGCCGGTCTCGCTCTACGCAGCCCACGACTCTTGACATTGCTCACGGGTGCTCATTGAAATGCTGGCAGGGTTGTCTCACAGGGAGGCGCCACCATCCCGTCGCTGAATGACGGACAGCGAGCGAGGTCAAGGTTCTTTGTTCTGAAGTCGTCGAAAAGGTGGTTAGTCTTGCCGGGAGGGGCGATGAGCGGTGACGAGCGGGAGGTACGAAAACTAGCCTGCCTGTAATGCGGCAGGAAAATCGTTCTGACATCCCGCGCCTTTACACGTAAAAGTGAACGTTCCGGCTGCCCTCTCTGCCGGGTTTCACGCAATCCGAATCCGGCGCGTGAGCTGTCCGTTGCTCTCCCAGTAGGTATGCTTATTCGCGATGATGGGATCGCTCATGGCTGGTTGAACCTCTCCAGTGCGATCAATGGCCCGCGACGTGATGGTATGCTCGCCTGCCGCGGCATCCTCCCAATCCATGTGCCAGAACTTCCACGCAAACTCATGCTCGTGTCCACGATCAATGGTGGCCATACGCCATGCTCCCTCATCGATGCGAACTTCCACCCGTTGGATGGGCCTTCCCCAGGCCGCACCATAAATGCGATGCTTACCGTTCTTCATGGTGACTTTTGCCGTCACGGATTTCAATAAGGCCGGTCCAACCGATTTTTGCGTCCAAACAATCTCTCCGTTCTCGCGCGGCTCTCGACGAATCGTGACATAGTCCTTGGCCATGAACCGACCGGCCCAGCGCTTGTCGACGACCTCAATTCGTTTCAGCCATTTGACATTGGCGACCCCATACCAGCCGGGCGCAATGAGGCGTAGTGGAAATCCATGGAGCGAACTCAGCGGCTGACCGTTCATTTCATAGCAGAGCAGGTTCGCAGGAGCCAGCGCTTCCTCGACCGACATGCTGCGACTGAAATTTTGTTTCATCTTGATTTCACGAACCTCTTCTTCCCCTTCGTCGCAGCCGAAGAAGACCACCTCAATTCCGTTCTTTTTAATGCCGGCCGCCTGTAAGATCGGCGCGAGCGGCGTTCCTGCCCACTTGGCATTCCCGATGCCGCCGGTGAACCATTCGAAGCCGTGATTGCCGCCGCACTCGAGCGTAAAGACGACTTCCTGCCGCGGCCGTGCCTGGATCTGATCCAACGTGAGGGAGATCGGCCTCTCGACCAAACCACCTATGTGGAGTCGCCATTCTTCGGCCTTGAGAATCGGCCGGTTATAGTGGCTGACGGTGAAAAAATCCTCGTTTGGAGTGATCCAGGAACTCAGTTGTTCCCAATGGCGCGTGTTCAGATCGCCGTATTGCCGAACGGCCGCATCCGGAGGGGCTGGAGCTTGATCGAGAAAAGGGATCACATTCTCGCCCTCGCTGACACGCCAGATTTCGGCAAATAACGGAGAATCTAACAAGGCCAGGGCCGCGAGCAGAGCACTTCCACGGGTCAGAAAAGTGCGGCGGGAAACAACCGAGCCAGCGTCGTGTGTTTCTGTTCGATGGTCAAGAGATTCGTGCGGTGTCATGGTCACCCTCTCTCCTTCTCGTAGGTTCGTCCCAATTGTTAGAACCTCGATGCCGTCAGCGCCACGTCTGTGCTTGCCCAGGCACGTCGGAAACGCGCGTCCGCTGAGGCCGCTTCGGTGTTCTTACCCTGCGCCCGCAGCGCCTGTGTGAGCCCGAATAACGACCAGCCGTTCTCGGGAAAGCGCTTGAGGTCCTCAAGATACACCTTTTCCGCTTCGGCATGTCGTCCCGCCTTTAACAGCGCGGCGCCCAGCGAGTGCCGAATGGGGTAGTACCACTTGGGCGGTTCGAAGTAGAGTCCCCCGTCCTCGATCTTGGCCGCTTCCCGGAAGTGGGTGGTGCCCGTCTCGAGGTCGCCACGGCGAGTGGCGAGCTCGCCTGACAGCGCATGTACTGCAATAGACAGCGCCGTCTTGCCATCGGCACCTTCGGGCGTCTCGTTGTTGATCGCCGTTACCGTGTCGAGCGCGGCTTGCGCCTCCGCCCACTGTCCCTTGGCGGCATGCGCCACACCCCTGGCGTAATGCGCCATGGCGTACGAGAAGCGGATGTCCGACGGCGGAAGCGGTTCGGCAAGCACCTCGTCCCATTTCCCGAATGTCGTGAGCGTGAGCGCGTGGTACGGCAGCATTTCCTGCAGCATCCCGACCTGGCGCGCGGCGTCGAGATTCACCTTGGATGTGAGTGTATTGGACGCTTCGATCGCCTGTGCACTGCGGCCGGCCATCGTGGAGGCGAATGCAAGGAAGTGGATGTTGTGCGGGTAGTATGCGAGGGGATAGACGCCCATCGGATGCTGCCCCTCGATGAACTCCTCGTCGGTGTGGATCGCGTGTTGGTTGGCCTGCACAGCGTCGTTCCAGCGTCCGACGCGGATGTAGATGTGCGCCGGCATGTGGACCATGTGTCCTTCCCCCGGCATGAGCCGAGCGAGTCGTTCGGCGCAGGGCACTGCGGCCTGAGGGTTCACCGCTTCGACCGCATGGATGTAGTAATGGCACGCGCCGGGATGGTCCGCGTTGCGCGAGATGACTCGCTCGAGCTGCCGTACGATTTCGTCGGTGCCGGGGTAGGGCGTCCCGTCAGGTTTCCAGTAGTTCCACGGGCGGAGGTCCATCAGCGATTCGGCGTACAAGGTCGCCGCGTCGAGGTCGTCAGGGTACGTGTTGACGACCCGCTCCATCGCGCGCGAGTACAATGTGTCCAGCCGCGCACGATCCGTCGGCGGGACCGCCTCATAACGCTGTGCGACCGCCTCGATGTATGCGCGCTCACTCGCCGAGGCGTGGGACTTCAGCGCCAGCGCTTTCTGCGCCGCCCCGTACGCCGCGACTCCGCTTGCCGAATCCATGGGAGCGTTGACGTTGGGTCCGTAGGCGAGGGCAATCCCCCAGTAGCACATGGCGCAAGTGGGATCGAGTTCGGCGGCACGCGTGAACGATCGGATCGCTTCCGCGTGATTGAATCCATAAAGGAGTCGAAGTCCCTGATCGAAGTACTGCTGTGTGGCCGGGACTTTTGTGGAGATGGGCTTGTGATGCGAGCCGAGGTTGGTGTAGAGGGGAACGGTGCCGGAAAGGTTCTTCGGCGCCGGCGCCACTGCCGACTCTGTGGCACAACTCACGGCGGCAATGGCGAGTACGACGGCCGTGGTGAAACCGAGGATGTGTGTGTATGCCATGACGTGTCTCCTTCCAAACGCGGAATGAAGTTGGTTGGACCGGTAGCAGACAAATCTGGAGATGAACGCCGTAATTCGGTTGAGACGAGTCTTCAGGGTTGCCACGTCGGATAGTACGCGGGGTCCCATATCTGTCCTCCTTTGTGGGTGCCTGACGGCACTCGCTTCACGGTGAAATCAGGGCTCCTACTATAAGGGTTATGTGTCTTGATGTCTTATCCGGGAGTCTGCTTCTCTTAACAGAGGGGTGCAAGGCTGCGTGTAATTGCTTGGGCGTCCGGATTCGTTTGCCCAAGCGCCGCTCCGCGAGAGCGGGACCACCTGTAATGGGCAGTACTCCATACGAGGGTCGGAAGGAAGGATTATGAAAAGCAATAAGAGGGCAGCTACGGCTAACCCTTTTTTTCTCCCGCATACGAGCGCCTCGTCCGGATGAGGTCCCTAACGGGAAACCCTAGCCCTTGAGCCTTTGCGACCAGAAGCTCGTATGTCGGCTCGTCAAGGCGGGGTGTGCGAGACAGAATCCAGAGATACCGGCGATCGGGAGTGCCCACCACCGCAACGCGATAGTCCGGATCAAGATCGAGAATCCAGTAGTTTCCTTGACGTGAAGAACCGAAGAGCCGTGCGAAGAAATTGTCGAAGACCACGGTGAGCCGGGCATTCGTCGCCTGATCGACTACAGTCGCCACGCCATCCACTTGGTCAAGTCCTCCGGTATCGGTTTCGCATTCGTTGTGCACGCCGACCGTGCCGTCGGGACGACTCGTGTAGATCGCCTTTGAATCCACACAGTGCCGCTGAAACCACATGGGCAGCCGCGCAATTTCATACCAGGTACCGGAATACCGGGAGAGATCGACCAAAGGCACCGTTGTGAGAGGTTCTCGCTGCGCCATATCGGCGCACGCAGCGGCCGCAAGAAGGACGCTACCTATTCTGAGCGATTGGAGCGTGCGCATGAAGGATCTCCGAATGTCTGCCACAGGCTATGACATGGGAGATACGGCGTCAACCGGCATGGGCCGCTATATGCCGCCAAAAAGCAGCATGCCTCTTTTCTTTGCCTTCTATTTGCCTTCTAATGGGGTCACTCGACCATAAGCCAAAGCACACTTGATTCTGTGAGCGGTCAGCCAATGAACAGCCCCCTTCCTGGCCCAGGGGGCTCGCTAGTATGCGTTGCCAGGTAAGGCAGTAAACTGAGTGTATGAAAAGCGGGGAAGAACAACCCTTCTCGTAGTCATTTGGCTAAAAAGTGTATGGGAAATCACTGCGGGTGAACCAAGGAGGTTCGGGATGATTCGTAATGTATTCACTCTGCCCTTTATCCTGATGGCCGGCGTCATGGTCGCTGGCTGCGCTGATGACCCTAATCCGGGCCGCCAACGACCGGGGTACAGTTACGAGAACGTCGACATGGGAACACCACAACCTGGTCAATATCGTTTTGACGAACGTCCGCCAGCTTCCAACACGGATCCCTATAGCCGTAGCCAGCGCTATTAGCGGGACGCTCGAAATCACGAGTAGGTCTGGCGAGCAGTGAGGGAGCGGGAAGCGAGGAACGAGCCCGCCGGCGACGCGCCGCGAAATTCAGGATGTCTCCCAGTCCAATTACTTCATGGTGTCTCTCCAGTTTCTGCAAAATGTATCAACTCTTGCATACTCTTCTGAAAGACCGGCCTCCAGTCGGCTTGTGAGGCATAGTGGGATGGCTCGCTTAGGAAAGAAACATAGATAACCGCTGTCTTCTTAGCCCATTGCTTGGCTTCCTCTAGCCCATCCCTTGATGTCAGAGTTTCGAGGCGAAGGCGTTCGCTCATCCTCAATGCCATCTGTTCATCTTTAGGTGGAAACAACCGAAGTGTCTTCCCGTCAGGCGCCTGAGGGCCACAGAGTCAAAGCCGCGAAATGATCCCTACATGCACGTCGGATACCCCTTTTTCTTTTCACATCTGTAAGGTTGTAAACTACCACACCCTGTGGTACGGTTGTTTCGCATCGTCGTACGGGCCTCGCGACGAAGCTGGTTCAATGAGGTAGGTCCGCAACATCGATGTTGCCTTGTCCGAGAATCTTTGGAAGTCAGACCTAAGTCGCCGCATTGCCCGCGTCTTCGGCCCGCTCCTTCCCCGTTCCTCGAGTTCAAGACAATGTCATATTATATAAGGAGGAACCCCACATGGGTTCGAAGCTTTACGTCGGTGGGTTGCCCTATTCGGCGACCGAGCAGCAATTGAGCGATTTGTTTGGCGCGCATGGCACGGTGGCCTCTGCGAGAATCATCTCGGATAAGTTCACGGGACAGTCCCGCGGATTTGGGTTCGTGGAGATGTCCTCGGATTCTGAGGCGAAGGCCGCGATCACGGCGCTCAATGGCTCGGACATGGGTGGCCGCTCGTTAACGGTCAATGAAGCGAAACCGATGGAGCAGCGTTCGGGTGGCGGCGGCGGTGGATTCGGTGGCGGCGGTGGTCGTGGCGGAAAGCGCGATCGCTGGTAAGCGCTTCACGCCGATCGAACAGGCGAAGGGTGCCATGAAAGCATGGCACCCTTTTTTTGTGTGCACAGACCCCGCCCGCGATGTGCCATGCGGTGGGCGAGATCGTATCGGGGTGAGGTGTGATGAACAGGGAGGGGAGGGAAGGCGAGGAACGAGCCGGCACCCCACCGGCGCGACTCATTCCGGACCTCCTTTGACCAGAAGGCTACCCGATCGATGGAGAGACTGCATCGGTGGTGGAAGATGTATCGGATGGGACGTCGTCAGGGGGGACGTCACGAATCTGAATCGAATCGACCCGCTGCTGGGCCAGGACGTCCGAGATGATCACGACCTTGTCCCCAGCCTGAAACTGTTCTCGCTCCTTCAAGATCCGGAACGCCGTTTGTAATGTCTTTTCAGGGTCCGAACTAAAATCAATCTTGAACGGAAAGACACCGCGGTTGAGCATCATGGTCCGTCGCGGTTGGCTCATATTGGTAAAGGCATAGATGTTGGTCGAGAACGGACGGCAGTTGGCGACGAGATCGGCCATGAGTCCCCGTCTCGTAATCACGACGATGCCCTTGGCGTTGACTCCCTCGGCGAGCTGAACGGCCGCCGCCGCCAATTGTTGTTTATTGCCCGTATCGCGCAATTGTTTCGCAAACCGCAATCCGGGGATCGTCTCGGATTTCAGCGCGATCTTGCGCAGATATTCGACGCACTTGACCGGATACTTCCCAACTGTGGTTTCTCCCGACAGCATGACGGCATCGGCTTCTTCATAGATCGCGTTGGCGACGTCGGTGACCTCTGCGCGGGTGGGGTGCGGATTGTGGATCATGGATTCGAGCAGATGGGTTGCGACGATCACTCGCTTCCCGTGCTCGGCACAACGCTGTACGATCGTGCGCTGGACATTTGGCAAATCCTCAATGTTGATCTCCACTCCCAGATCACCACGTGCGACCATAATGCCATCCGATTCCTTGATGATCTCCTCCAGGTTACGCACGCCTTCCTGGTCCTCAATCTTCGCAACAATCTTCACCCTCCCGACCTTTTCACCCATCAGTGACTTGAGTTGCTGAATATCCGCGGCTTCACGGACGAACGAAAGCGCGATGAAGTCCACATCCCGTTCCAGGCCGAACAGAATGTCCTTGGTGTCCTTTTGCGTGATCGCCGGCAGATTGACACGGATACCCGGGAGATTGACGTGGCGCTTACTCTTCAAGAGCCCACCGTCCACGACACGGCACCGCATGTGGCGCTCTTCCTTCTCCAACACCTCCAGGTTGATCAGCCCGTTATCCACAGTGATCTTGTCTCCGACGTTGACCTGCTCAAGCAAGTCCTCATAGTCAATGTGGATGGAGCTTTCCTCAACGTCCATCGGCCCGCGCGTGGTGACGGACACAATGGCGCCTTGCCGCAGATCGAGGTCGTTGGAGAGGTCCCCGGTGCGAATCGCCGGACCTTGCGTATCCAGGAGGATAGGGATGGGAAACTTGACCTTCTTGTTGAGTGTCTTAATGTGCTGAATGACCTTGGCGTGGGAGTCGTGGTCGCCGTGGGACATATTCAGTCGCGCGATGCTCATCCCGGCCTCGTACATCTTC
>Ga0075419_10001743_pt1 | contig 14112 bp, 11 predicted proteins | sample SoiMetdeltSBSDD3_FD_76900 | JGI IMG/M metagenome (GOLD analysis project Ga0075419, IMG submission 76900) | Bulk soil microbial communities from a Populus tree surrounding site in Tennessee, USA - Soil MetaG P. deltoides SBSDD3 | ecosystem: Environmental > Terrestrial > Soil > Tree plantation... | reverse complement strand
TGATGCCAGGCGCGTTGATTGATCATAATGCCGATCAGGTGGATGGAAATACGCTCACATGGAGACCAGCCCCTAAGAGCGGCATCATCCTTCTACGCGCGGAGAGTGAGGTCCCTCGAACTGGATTCGATTTTCCAGCCTGCGGCGGAGCGTTCATCATCAGCATCGGCGGAGTTTTCTTCTATATCACTCATGGTAGAGCCAGACGAACTAAAAATAAGTCTGAATGAAAATGTTGTGCGCGAAAGTCGTCTCTCTTAATTTCGCGGCGCGCCGTAAAGTATAATCTTCGCGTGTTGATTCTCAATTTGGGAGGACGGCATGTCCGATGATCGTTTGGAGCAGGCGATTGGCTTAATGCAAGCGGGGAAGATGGAAGACGCTCGTAAACTATTAGAACTAATCATGAAAGATGATCGAAATAATATTCAGGCCTGGCATTGGTATGCAGCAACCTGGCCAAAAGCCAGTGATAAGGTACGCGTGTGGGAGGTTTGTCTTCGTTACAATCCCACTAGCCAACTGGCTCAGGAAGCATTAAAGGATTTGAAATTCATTCAACCGCAGAAAGCAGATCCAGAAACAATGATTCCTGCCAGGGTCGCTCGGACACAAACTCCTTTATCACGATGGCTTGTGTGGGTAAGCATTATACTGTTGGCAGGAATTGCCACCTTTGCCTGGGTGGCAATTAGGAACTCTGCGCCAAAAGACCCTCTACAATTCAAACATGTACAACCTGTGGAATATTACCTATACGTGCCGGAGAGTTATTCTGCCGACCAGGAATGGCCCCTGTTCGTTCATATCCACGGCGCTGGTGGCTCTGGCTTGGAGTGCTGGCAGTTATGGCAGTCTTATGCAGATAAGGAAGGATTTATCTTGCTTTGCCCCAGCATACCAGGTGATGCTTCGGGCTTTTATCAGGATGTCGGAGAAAATACAGTGTGGAGTGCAGTTGGAGAAGTAAAGAAAGAGTATAGAATCAAAAAGAGGATGTTCTTTACCGGTTTTTCAGCAGGCGCTTTTTTTATTCAGGGATTTACCTACCATTATCCCCAATATGTGAGCGCGCTTTCGATCCTTTCATCAGGGTTCTATTTCAGGCCAAACTTGTTCCCGGAAGTCATTCCAATGGTTGTTGTCATCGGCGATCGGGATAACCCTGATGCAGTTAGAACAAGCCAGGCGTTTGTCACAGGTTTGCGTGAGTTTGGATTTGATATTCAATATGAGGTGATGACCGGTGTCGGGCATACTGTTACCAAGGATGGCGTCAATCTGACGATTGAGTTGTTCAGAAAGACGCTTGGAAGGTGAAAGAACTTCAAACATGAAACGTCTTGCCTGGCATTATCTTTTATGCATCCTGTGTATACTTATTGCAGCGAGTTGTACTCCTAATGGGACATCATCCGTACCTGTCACAACTTTACCTGAATCGACCGGTACAACATCGCAAATTCTGTTCGATGACTTTTCGTATTCGACTATCGATGAAATGACCGCAAATGGCTGGATCGTTCGTAGTGGTTCAGGCTGGCCTGGTGTGAGTGGTGCGACATTTCGATCCCAGAACGTTTCTTTTGTTGATTACCCCGATCAAACTGGGAATCGTCTCTTGCGAATGACTTCATCTACTGACGGCACAAGCGAAAATACATATCAAACACAGGTCTGTCACCAGCGTAAATATCTTGAAGGGACTTATGCCGCGCGAGTCCGCTTTAGCGATGAGCCTGTCTCAGGCAGTGACGGGGATCAGATCGTTCAAACGTTTTATACGATCACTCCTTACATCCGACCCCTTGCTCCGGACTACAGTGAAATGGATTATGAATATCTTCCAAACGGTGGTTGGGGCGGTGCTGCGACCACCATGCACTTCACTACTTGGGAGACCGTTCAGATCGAACCGTGGAACGCGAATAATAGCAGCGGTTCGATTTATGAAAGTATGGCAGGCTGGCATGTGTTGGTCTTGCAGGTGACCAATGGAACTATCCGTTATTTTGTGGATGGAAAGTTAACGACCCAGCATGGAGGAGAGTATTACCCGGATGCTCCCATGTCTATTAATTTCAATTTGTGGTTTATTGAGGGCGGCCTGAATAGCATAGGCGAAGTCCGTGAATATCAGGAAGATATTGACTGGGTATTCCATAAAGTGGGTGTTTCGCTGATGCCTGATGAAGTCAATGCAACGGTGGTGGAATTACGAAACGCGGCAGTCTCTTTTCAAGACACAGTTTCACCTGGTGCGATTGCTTTAGAGTCACCTTGTAAACTTTGAAAAATATTTGAAGTGATGGAATTATGGAAGAAACAAAATTAGATAACTTATCCATTCCCAACATGCATCAACTTGGCAGTGACCGCGGGCGGGGAAATCTGCTAGGCATCGAGCCTTATATGATCCCACAGGATTATGTTTCCAAAGAGTCATTCTTCAACAAACTGAAAAGTTACCTGCTGGCCGCGCAACTCCAGAAATGGTTGAATGAAAAAACAATCGTTGTTTTCCCTGAATATGTTGGCAGTTGGCTCGTGCTGGCAGGAGAGGGCGAAAAAATATTTCATGTCACCACGTTCAATGCCGCGGAACGAACCATGGTCTTAGGTCATCCGTTACGGTTTGTCGCTAATTGGCTGGCCTCCAGCGAAGAAGGTAGGGCAGAAGCGGCTTTCTTTCGGATGAAATCAAATCAGATGGCGGAGATTTATCAGGAGGTTTTCTCGCAACTTGCACAGGAGTATGCTGTCACAATCGTTGCCGGATCCATCGTACTGCCAGCGCTTCAAATCTCCAGCGGAAGGCTGATCCTGACAGAGGGGCCTTTATATAATACAAGCGTTGTCTTCCAACGCGATGGCAAGCCTTATGCGTCTCCGATTTCAAAGGTTTTCCCAACTGCAGAGGAATTACCTTTTATTGCCTCGGCTCCGGTCAAGGATATACCTTCCTTCGATACACCTGCTGGCCGTTTGGGCGTTCTTGTATGTGCAGATTCATGGTTCCCACAGGCGTATGTGCCCCTGAAGGAACAGGGTATTGACCTGCTGGCGGTTCCCTCTTTTGGTGCCTTTTCGGAGCATACGTGGAATCAATCCTGGCTAGGTTATGACGGCTGGCCGGCACCCATAGATGTGGATCTCAAGGATGTACAGAAGCTCACCGAAGGGCAGGCGTGGAACAAGTATGCGCTGGCGGGGCGCATTCGATCCAGCGGAGCAAAGTATGGCATGAACGTTTTCTTACGAGGGAAACTTTGGGATCAGGATTCAGGAGGCTGGCCCGCTACTCTGGTGAAAGATGGCGAGGTTTTTGTGGAGGAGCAGACTCGAAAAGCCGCCATACTTAGTTTATGGCTCTGAAAAAAAAATCGCAGAGGTCGTCTCTGCGATTTTTTGGGCATTATACAGGCTGCTTCTTCAATAACTCAAGGAAGTGCTTTCGGAACTTGGATACCTTCGGCGCAACCACTGCCATACAATAAGGCTGGTACGGATTTCGTGCGAAGTATTCCTGATGGTAATCTTCAGCCATGTAGAACTTGTCCAGCTTCTCTACCTGCGTAACAATAGGCCGATCCCAGATATTTTGAGCATTCAAATCCTTGATTAGTTCCTCGGCAGTCCTCTTCTGCTCATCGTCATGATAGAAGATTGCGGAGCGGTATTGCGTGCCCACATCTGCACCCTGTCGATTCAGCGTGGTGGGATCATGGATGGCGAAGAATACGTTCAACAAGTCTCGATAGGAAACGATATTCGGGTCAAAGTGCACTTGAACGACCTCAGCATGTCCCGTGTCGCCATTGCAGACTGCACGGTAGGATGGGTTATCCACATGCCCGCCTGCATATCCCGATGCTACGCCGTGAACGCCCTTAACCTCATCAAAAACAGCCTCGAGACACCAGAAACACCCGCCAGCCAGTGTTGCGGTTTGAAGATTGGTGTTCATATGATTACTCCTTTTCTTTGGTCTGCCCATTAGACTACCTATCGGAGAAAAATCTTATTAAGAAAGTATTACAGTTAAAAATCCGGACTAAAATTAAATAAAGAGAGCAGAGACTACTCTCTGCTCTCTACTATCTTATTACACCGCCGGCGCTGCTTCCTTTTCGACTTCTGCTGCGGGTTCGCGTTCGAGTGTTATTTCTCCATCCGTATTCAGTACCACTCGTACGGTATCGCCGTGTTGGAATTCGCCACTTAACACACGATCCGATAGCGGATTTTCCACTTTTTGCTGAATAACACGTTTCAATGGGCGTGCACCAAACTCTGCATCATAGCCCTGATCTGCAAGTGAGGCGAGGGCCTCAGGAGAGGCCGTTAACACAAGGTTGTGCTCCTTAAGGCGTTCAGCTACCTTGTCCAGTTCGAGCGAGACGATCTTCTGGATATCCTCCCTATTGAGCGAACGGAAGATGACCACGGAATCAAGACGGTTGATGAACTCGGGTCTGAACGCACGTTTGAGTGATTCGCTCAACTTCTTGCGCATGTCTTCATAGGAGAGACGTTCTTCAGTGCTTTCATCTCGTTTGAGGGCAAAGCCGAGTGATGACTGTCTCTTGATCACATCTGCGCCGATGTTGGAAGTCATGACGATGATCGCGTTGCGGAAATCAACCTTGCGTCCCTTTGCATCAGAGAGATGTCCCTCTTCCATGATCTGTAAAAGCATATTGTGAACTTCGGGATGAGCCTTTTCGACCTCATCAAAGACGACAATGGAGTAAGGACGGCGTCGCAATGCCTCTGTCAGTTGACCCGCCTCTTCATAGCCAATATATCCTGGAGGCGCTCCGACGAGACGGGAGGCTGTGTGCCGCTCCATGAATTCCGACATGTCCAACTGGACTGCCGCTTCTTCGCTGCCAAACATGAATTTGGCAAGCATTTTTGTGAGCTCTGTCTTGCCAACGCCTGTAGGACCAAGGAAAATAAACGAACCAATCGGACGCCGCGGGTCCTTCAACCCGGCGCGTGCTCGGCGGACCGCGCGAGAGATCGCGCCAATGGCTTCATCCTGCCCGATTATGCTCTTCTGCAATTCCCCTTCCATATGCAGCAGACGCTCAGACTCTTCCTCTGCCAGCTGCATGAGGGGAACACCTGTCCACATGGAGACCACTTCAGCGATGTCTTCCGCCGAAACCACGGGGCTGCTCGCCCGGTCCCACCCTGTGCGGAGCCGTTCGATTTGCTCACCCAGTTCAAGCTCGCGATCTTCCCATTCCTTCACATCTTCGCTGTTACCTTCCTCTTGTGCGAGAGAACGGTTCTGGCGAGCCAGTCTCAACTGACCGAATAATTCCTTGGCCTCTTTGGCGGCGTCGCTCTTATACATGCGCACGCGAGACGAAGATTCGTCGATGAGGTCAATGGCTTTATCGGGGAGGAATCGTTCTGTCACGTAACGGGAGGATAAATGCGCGGCGGCTTCGAGCGCTTCATCAGAAATCACGAGATGATGGTGCTCTTCGTACGCCGAGCGAATACCTTTGAGGATTTCAATCGACTCTTCTTCAGACGGTTCGTCGACTTGAATGGGCTGGAAGCGCCTCTCGAGTGCCGCATCCGATTCGATATATTTTCGATATTCGTCCATGGTGGTCGCGCCGATCACTTGCAGCTCACCGCGCGATAACGCGGGCTTAAGAATATTCGCCGCGTCGACGGATGAGCCAGCAGCGCCTGCCCCAACCAGCATATGGACTTCATCAATAAAAAGAATTGCTCCAGATTGTTTAAGTTCATCGATAACGCGTTTGAGTCTTTCCTCAAACTGACCGCGATACATCGTGCCTGCAACCAGCGAACCCACATCCAGTTGTAATAATCGCTTGTTCATCAATGGCGCGGGGATATCACCATCTACAATGCGTTGGGCGAGACCTTCTACGATAGCAGTCTTGCCAACACCAGGCTCACCGATCAAAGCGGGGTTATTCTTTGTGCGGCGGGCAAGGATTTGAATGACTCGCTCGATTTCCATCTGACGACCGATGACGGGATCAAGTTTTTTCTCTTCCGCTTTTGTTGTTAAGTCTGATGCAAGTTGATCGATCAGCGGTGTTTTCGGATTGGACGAGGGATTTCGCGAAGAGCCTGAACCTGCAGGTGTCGGGGAGGATGATGCGGATTCATTCAATACGCGGCGGGTCTGACGACGGATTTGTTCCGCCGTGACGCCCAGCCTGCGCAAAACTTCCATCGCGGCACTATCCACGCGCACAAGCCCAAGCAAAATATGCTCGGTGCCGATATAGTGATGACCAAGTCTGCGTGCTTCATCCACTGCGTGCTCAAGCACCTGCTGCGTATCCGAAGCAAGCTCTACACGACTGGGATCGAAACTTGTTGAACTGGTCGTAACACGGCGGATCACTTCGCGCACACGGTCGGATGTCATGCCGAGTTCACGCAGAACCCGTCCAGCCACGCCACCCTCTTCATCCATCAGACCCAGCAGTAGATGCTCGGTGCCAATGTTATTGTTGCGAGCGCGTTCAGCCTCCTGATGTGCCAGACTGAGAACACGCCTTGCTCGCTGTGTGAAACGCTCCATTCCTGCCATAATATTCTCCTGAATAAGATTATTCTACCAAAAAGGCACGAGACTCACTGTAGGAAAAAGATTAGAGTTTGTTTACAACACTGATACAATATCATAACACTTCTGTAAATCATGACGATAATGAAGTCGATTTGTATCTTTTGTGGATCATCTGATTCGGTTCATACGGACTATTTGACTGCTGCACGTTTAGTGGGTCTGACGCTTGCTGAAAGGGGTATCCGCTTAATTTACGGAGGCGGAAAGACTGGACTCATGGGTGCAGTGGCGAACGGTGCGCTTGAAGCAGGCGGCGAAGTTGTTGGCGTCATCATTCCTTCCATGAATACCTCATCTCTTGCATATGACGGACTCACCCGTATGGATGTTCCACCTGATATGCATGCCCGCAAGGCCAGGATGCACGAACTTGCTGACGGCTATATTGCCTTGCCCGGTGGTTTTGGCACTTTTGATGAACTGTTTGAAACGGTCACCTGGGCACAAACAGGTGCAGACGAGAAGCCTGTGGGTCTGTTAAATATAAGAAATTATTACGCTCCATTACTTGCAGCCATTGACCACGCCGTGGAGGAGGGATTTGTCTTCAAAGAACATCGCGATGTCTTGTTTATTGACCCTGATCCCAATACCTTGATTGACAAAATGGCTGAGTATATACACCCGTATGACGCGGTGAAGAGGTGGATGAGGGAGGAATAAAGACGTACTTTGCAGTCAACATTCGCTTGGACTCGAAGCGCGGGACAAGTTTTCTCTAGGCATACAGGTTTTCTTTTGTTGTAGCGCGCGCAGTATGCTTCTGTTTCATCAGCTTTCTATAAAATTGTTCATGCAGTTTTTGGATGTGTAGGATGTCGTAGTTTTTTGCCAGGAAAAGGCTTTCCCTGCCCATCTGTCTTGCTTTTCGTGGAGATCTTAAAAGTTTCGTAATGGCAGTGCAGAGTGCCTGGATATCGCCCGGCTGGGCCAGGTAACCATTTATGCCATCATGTACAACTTCCGAAATCGAAGTGGCATCCACTGCCACAATAGGAAGTCCACTCGCTGCTGCTTCGAGCAACACGATTCCCTGTGACTCGATTTCAGACGCCATGACAAACATACTCGCAATTCGATAGATTTCTGGTAAACCATCTCTCACCGAGAGAAAACCCGGAAAATAAACGCGATCTGCTATTCCAAGTGACTGGCTCAATTTGATGAGCGCTGTTTTCTCCAGTCCATCCCCGACGATGAGCAAATGTGCATTCGATTCGCGCATCGCGAGGGCAGCGGCTTGAACGATGCGATCAACGCGCTTCTCGGTATCGAGTCGTCCAACATGCAGGATAATGGGAACATTCAAGGGGAGAGAGAGCTTCTTACGCGTGGCGCTTTCAAGTCTTGAAGAAAGACGCGGGTGGAATATCTGCATATTAATTCCGCATTGGATCGTTTTTGCCTGCACGCCTGTCATCTTTGTAACCGCCTCTGAAGCGGTCTTTGTTGTCGCGATAAGAGAAGTAAACTTGCGTGCCATGAAGCGAACATACATCCAACTGACTGCCTCAGCTGTCGCTCGAATCCCGGGTATATGAGGTAGATACGCTGTTACAAACCAGGGGAGCATGTGCATTGTCAATGTAATCGGAATATTGGCCTGCTTTGAATATTCCAACCCAACCCAACTGACCAACGGCTCGTGCGTATGAATAATATCTGGTGCAAATTCTTGTAAGGCACTCAGGATGGTCGTGCGCGGATAATAAAGTACGCGTTGACCCACGCGCATAGGATTATGGAAGGACTTCAAACGTAAAACCTTCAAATTCTCATGTAGGACGGTATATGGCTGACTTCTGTCGCTGGCTGCAAGAACCAATACTTGATGTCCCCGGGATGCCATTCCTTCAGCCATCTCACGAGCGAAGAGCGCAGCGCCGCTAATCATTGGTGGATAGGATTGAGCTATGTAAGCAATACGCATGACGACCTCATTGTTAATATTATCTAAAATCTTGCCTGGCTTTACCGAAAACGATCAGGGAGTATCCAAATAAATCTCTCCTTGATTTGTTTCCACTGAAAATATACCCTTACAGGTGCTGGCACCTTTTGAACCCCTTTCTCCCTGACCATTTGATGATATATACGTTCATATTCGTTGAACGTTTCTTCCTTAGGATGTCCTCCTGCCAATGAACGGCTAGCTCTTCCCATAAATGCTCTCATGTGAGGGTCTCTCAAGATTGTAATCATGGATTGGCCAATCGCATAGGCATCACCTGATTTCGTCAGGTATCCATTTATCCCATCATGTACGATTTCCGGGATGCAGGTAGCGTGTGTTGCTACAAGAGGCAATCCACTGGCAGCCGCTTCCAAGAGGACAATTCCCTGCGTTTCGATTTCAGATGCTGTTACAAACATACTTGATATACGATATAACTCAGGCAAGCCTTGTTGTATTGTGACATAGCCCGTAAAGTGGACGCGCTCATCAATTCCTAGGTCCCGACATAATTGCATGAGATTTTTCTTTTGTCTCCCATCGCCGACGACTAAAAGATGTGCATCTGTCTGGACTATTGTCTGCGCGGCGGCAAGGATGACACGGTCTACATGTTTATCGGTGTCCAGGCGTCCGACGTGGAGAATAAGAGGAACGTGCAGGGGTAGATTCCACTTTTGGCGTGCGTCAAGTTCTTCGTCCGAGGAAAGCGATGAGTGAAATGTTTCCAGGTCCAAGCCGTAGCTGATGACCTTTGATTCGAGGCCTGTCATCTGGTGAAAAAGTGTCGATATGGTTTTTGTGGGTGTGATGATGGCTGTAAATCTTTTGAGAAGCCAGCGCGCGTATGCCCACAGGCTCTTTTCGATAAGTGGTTTAACGAAATTTGGAAGATAAGATGCCACAAACCAGGGAAGTTGATGAACTGTCAGTGCGATGGGAATCGATGCGCGGCGCGCGTGTGTAAGACCAAGCCAGCCCATCTGGAAAGGTTCGTGACCATGGATGATATCTGGTTGAAACTCCGCTAATGCCTGCAACACATGGAAACGCGGGAAAAGTAGAAATCGTTGCCCGACACGCAGGGGGTTGTATATGGATCTTAGACGCAATACTCTAAGGTTTTCTTGTAAGGTTATGTATGGCTGATCTTTATCGCTGGCTGCAATGACAAGAACCTGATGGCCGCGTTTTGCCATCTCCTTAGCCAGTTGTTCAGCGAGGATCGCCGCACCGCTCACCATTGGAGGATAGGACTGAGCAAGGTATGCGATACGCATGGGGACTCCTTTTGGGCTTCTGCGACCAGTGAATAGATACGATCCATCAGTTCATCAGTCTGTGCATGGATTTGAAATGGTTTCCGTTTCGATGGGTCTGGCTGCCAGGCCGCGCTGAAGTGCAGGTGACAGCTGCCTCTGAACTGATATAGTCCCTTCCGCGCCCGCCCATTTCTTTTGATCATGAGAGCTGTTACATTTTGCGGATCCGCGTAGATGCCGAGCGGAATGATCGGCGCGCCCGTAGCAAGTGACAAACGCACTGCGCCTGTCCATGCTTTTACGCGTTCGCCAAAAGGTACAAGTTGGCCCTCGGGAAAGATCAATATTGTTTCGCCCTGTCTGAGCCATTCGCGGGCCTGATCAAATGCCTTCTGACGATCTTCAGGATCCACTGGTATCTGCCCGGTTTCTTTCAGGATGTTTCCCAGGATAGGGATTTGAAACAGATCACCCTGTACAATAAAGCGCGGCATTTTTGCGAAGATCAATGGCAGGAAAACTGCGTCTGTCACATTCGTGTGATTGATCGCGATGATCTTTGGTCCGGCAGGGAGAGATTCAAGACCTTTCACTTCATATTTAAGACCGAACATTTTCTGATAAGCTTTAGCGATCAACATTCCAGCTGTATTGGCCAATTGCTTTTTCATTTTGGGGAAGTTGCCACCCTTTTTGTAGACAATCCATCCGATGAAGAGGGCAACCAAAGCAATCACCATCAACCAAACATATAGGGGAGCATGCATACCAAATGCGCCGATCCAACTGGTGATGATGCATGCCAACCCGCGTCCGAGCAGGTTAGCTATTGAAAAACGGCGGTGAGAAATTTTCCCCAAGCCTGCAACATAGCACATTGCATCGTTAGGAACCAGTGGCATAACAAGGGAAAGTGCGAAGAAACCAACGCCCTGGCCCTCTGAGGATTTATCCCAGCGTGACAGTACACTCGGTGCTATCCATTTCTCGGCGAAGGAGCGTCCGTGATAACGGGCAAGGACAAAAGCTGCTTCTCCTCCAACTACCAGGCTGAGCCATGAGAGCAGGAATCCGCCCCAGAAGCCGTATAAATATCCACAAGCTACCATCAGGGCCTGGCCGGGAATGAAAGCCAAAAAGACTTGTAGAACGAAAAGAACGCACAAAACAATCGGTCCCCAAATGCCCAGGTGCTCCATAGATGCGGTAACCATTTCCCGATCATTGATCCATGACCACATCGCAGCGATCGACTCGCGCGATATCCATAATGTGACGAGGGCGACAACAAATAAAATGAATTTGAATAAAAGGTTGTTTTTCATGGTAATCTCCTTTGTTGTCCCACTATCGCATTTCGCGACTGCCAATACCAGAGAACGGACTGCCAGAAACCGCCAGATTTATGAAATTCGGCTCGAGAAATTCCTCAAGCCGAATTTCAAACCTATATGCTAAGTCCAAGATGCTTTCAGTCCTTCTGGTTATGCTTCGTTGGCGGAAAAGAACGATCATAAATAAGCCATGCCACGTACAAAGCTACCAAAGACAGTGCAAACAGGACCCAGAAAACAGCGGGTGGGTGAAAGCCATAGGAACCGATCAACGCTACTTCTGTTGCAGACCACACCCTGCCGATAAGATTGGCCACAAAAAAACGTCTGGCGGATATTTTGCCCAGCCCTCCCACATAACACATCATATCGCTCGGAACAAAAGGAAGGACAAACATGAAGAAGTAAAACAGTGGTCCGCGATTTCCTGCTATTTTGTCCCACTTATCGATTGTTTCTTTAGAAGCCAGTCTATAAATTAATGGCCTGCCATACTTTCGTGCGAGAAGGAAGGCCAGCTGACTGCCTAAAACGCCGCTTACAGATACAATCGCGATCGTCAATGGCGCCCCGTAGACGTATCCGCTGGCTGCTACCAAGGCGTGCCCTGGAATAAACGCAACGAACAGCTGGACCTGAATAAGGAGAAAGAGGATGACGGGTCCCCATAAACCGGAACGTTGGATGGATTCGACGATTGCATCGAGATCGCTGAACCAGCGCAATGCTGCAATCAATGGCTCATAAAATCTCCATAGCATCAACAACGTGATAGCTGTGAGACTAAGAACAATTCCACGTCGGATGGCTTTGACCTGCAGCTTATGCCTTGGTTCGCATGAATTCATCAACCGTTTCATAAAAATCCCGGTTCAATTCCTCGTATGTGAATGACACTGGAGGTTGATGGTAAGGATACGTGAGCTTGACTGTATTGACATTCGCAAAGTGGTCATGCACAATCCCCAGCGTGGTGTCAAAATGCAGGAGCGGATCGTGGATTGACATGGCAAAATAACATGGTGTGTCGTATTTGTCCGTTCCCACTTCGAACTCTGTCGTCAGGATTTCGTTGATCTGGGCATTCAAAACAGAGATCGTGTTTGCTCGTGTGCTTAATAGTTTTTTCTCGAGAGGCATAGTGTTTTCGAGCCGCCCGATCTTTTGAAGGGCCTTTACTGTCACAGAAACTGTCCATGGGTTGTGGATCAAATCTACAAAACGCGCCTGGATTCTCGGATAGCTGAGGAGCCTGTTGGAGGTATAAAGCATTTGCAACCGCACTCTGGAGAAGGGCAGCGCACGATGGTCAAGGCAGGGAGCAATGAAGATCAGGCGGTCTATTCGATGCGATAGCAGCTTGAAGGTCCGCATTGCCAGGATTCCGCCAAATGAAAACCCCATCAAATTGAATCGCTTGAAGCCCATTTTGTCAGCCAGTTGACCCACGAGCTCAGCAACCTGCTGGCTGGAAAATCTTTCGCGGAAAGGTTCAGATTGTCCGTGCCCGGGCAATTCAAAGAAATAAACATGGAACCACTGTGCCATGAACTGAGCCAGTGGTAGCCAGTTCTCTAATTCTGATATGGTGGCTGGGACCATAATTAGAGGGTCGCCTTTTCCCGCCTCCAAAACGTGCAGTCGCGACAAAGGCAGTTGAACGAAATATGTTTTATGCGGTGAGGGTTGGTTTGTAAACATGGCTGTCTCCTTTGTTAGTCCCACTATGGCGTTTCGCGACTGCCAATACCAGAGAAGGAACTGCCAAAAACTGCCAATCTGGGTGGGTGAATCAGGTGGGATTTTTTTCTTCAATTCTTTGGATAGTCAAACTGAGAAAAAGTTCCATACGAATACCCATCGAGATGGATGATGAATCGATTAAATTGAAAAGACCCTAACGGTCTTGGCGAAGCACCTCGAAACGAAGTGCAGGCCGCAAAGACCGTTAGGGTCTACAGTAAAAAGACCAATCTAACTTGGATGTTCCATTTCGACCAACGCCCGTGCCAGCGAACTGATCGCGGCGCGGCGTGTGCGGTTAAATGTTCCTTCGGAGATATATAACCTGCTCATGACATCTCGATTCTGTTTTTCATTTACATAGGCATCATACAGAATCACGTACGGATACCACTCTCGCGGCGGCGGGTCCCGCGGGATGTCACCGCCTGGTCGCATTTGTTCGAGCGCTTCCAACATGATGGCCTGTACCGCTTTCCCTCGTTCGAGATGCGTTTTCTTTCCTCCGCCCATGCGCGTCCGCACAAGTTCCATTTCAGCCATTGGAGTATCAGCCAGGTAAGCGTAATCAAAGAGGTTGCGGAGTGCATTCTCAACCACATTTACCGGAATACTAAAATCGCGCGTGGGCACAACAGGTGGCTCATTGGCAATGAGAGCAACTCTCTCAAGGCGCTCCGTATTTTGGCGACTTAGAAACAAGGCTTCGGCAATTTGATCCGATGGATACAGAAGGTGTTCCAAATCTGCGTGTGCATAACGGAGTCCATTAGTAGGCCGTCCGAGCACAAGCGCGCCGATCTGCTCTGACTCAATGTAAAGCGGGATAAGCAGTGCAGCATCTTCGAGGGGCGCGGGGAAGTGGTTTGGATCGAGATGAAGAACATCGTCTGCGGTCAGTAGGTTAGAAGGTAATTCGAGGCGCGGGCTTTTCCAGTGGAAATCCGCGATCTGGCGGGCCGTTCCATCTTCGAAAGTAAGGATCAATCCATATGTTGCTTTAATAGGCACACATAAGGCGCCGAGGATTTGTTCGAGTAGAGTCCTCATATTCTCGCTTTCCCCGGCGAGGCGTCTCAGGCTATGAAGGTTGAGGCGCAACCGACGCGGTTCACCGCGATAAAAAAACCAGTCCAGGAAAATCGAGGCAGCATTGAGGCCTGTATGAGTAAGAACGCCTAAAAG
>Ga0075419_10001742_pt1 | contig 14112 bp, 14 predicted proteins | sample SoiMetdeltSBSDD3_FD_76900 | JGI IMG/M metagenome (GOLD analysis project Ga0075419, IMG submission 76900) | Bulk soil microbial communities from a Populus tree surrounding site in Tennessee, USA - Soil MetaG P. deltoides SBSDD3 | ecosystem: Environmental > Terrestrial > Soil > Tree plantation... | reverse complement strand
TAACCGCTCGCCATCCCGCCGGGCAGCCGCCGAGCCGGCGACTTCGTTCCGCACCGCATGCCAGAGGCGCCGCATCGGGGGATCGAGCTCCCGGGCGGGCATCCGGTACCAGTTGCTGGTACCCTCGCTGCGAGTGAACACCAGCCCGTGATCGACCAGCACCTTCAGATGGCGGCTCACGGTGGATTGGGGCAGCTGCAGCGCCGCCTGGATCTCCCGGACCGTCAGCTCCTGGCGCTCCAGCACCAGAAGGAGCCGCCCCCGGATAGGGTCGGCCAGGGCGCTGAGTCGGTCGAAGACGGCGGGGGCGGTCACTGTCAGTTATTAATCCGTTGAGCCGGATTGAAAGATATATGGTGCGATGGGGAAGGTCAATGGCCAGGGGTTGGGAGCTGGGAGGATGGGGATTGGGGGAGGCCATCCCCCAACCTCCAGCTCCCACCTCCCAACTCCCAGACTGTGTCCCCAACTCGCTCCGGGCTCGTCTCTTATGCGACTCCCCACCAGGGGCCTGTCGCCCCGGAAAGACTCGATTCACACCCTATGCGTATCGCCGGATTGATTGCCGTCGCGGGCGCGCTGCTCGCGGCTCCGCTCGCCGCTCAGACTCCCGTCTCGGCGCCCGACACCACCAAGCCGAAGAAGGCCCCGCCCCCCAAGGTGGACATCTCGAAGCTCAAGTTCATGTCGGGATGCTGGCAAGGGGAGACCGGTAAGGACCAGCGGGCCGAGGAGATCTGGACCACGCCGTCGGAGAACCTGCTGGTCTCCACCACGCGCTATTTCACCAAGGAACGCGCTCTCGGCTACGACTTCAATCGGATCGAAGTCACCGATTCGGGGGTCGTGCTGGGGATCACGGCCAAGGGCAAGCCGGAAGAGACCTACCTGATGAAGACGCTGGTGGACGAATACGTGATGTTCGAGAATCCTGCCAAGAAGGAGTTTCCCCAGCGGATCATGTACCGTCTCGCCTCCGACGGATCGCTGATCCCGCGCAACGAGGGCGACGGTCCGAGCTTCGAGGTGCGGTTTCGCCGGATAAAGTGTCCCGGTGCGGACATTAAGCTGAGGCCGTGAGACCAGGGGGTTGGGGGTTGGGAGTTGGAGGGCAGGGGTTGGGGGGCGCAACGGTCCCCCCTTTCGCGGTGTCCTACCTGCATCGGATCGCCGCTCCCTTTGAGAGGACACCGCAGATGCCCAGCCGCACCTCAGTCGCCCGTTGGCTCTTTGGCGCCACCGCCCTCTTCCTGGTGGCTGCCGTCCCGGTCCAGGCCCAGCGCCGCTTCGGCTCCGAATCGTGGGACCGGGACTGCAATCGTCACAACGACCGGGACACCGAACGCTTCTGCCGGACCAGCGAATCCACGATCCCGAGCCCCAGCGGCACCCTGGTGATCGATGGACGGACCAACGGAGGAGTCAGCGTGTTCGGCTCGAGCCGCCGGGACGTGCTGGTCCGCGCCCGGATTCAGGCCAACGCCCGCACCGAAGAGCGGGCCGAAGAGATCGCCCGCGAAATCCGGATTCGCACCGACGGCGGCCGAGTCCGCGCCGAAGGCCCGGAAACGTCGAGGCGGGAGTCCTGGTCCGTCAGCTACGAAGTGGAAGTGCCGTCGCGCTCCGACCTCGAGCTCCACGCGATGAATGGCGGTATCTCGGTCGTGGATGTGAGCGGCGTGCTCCGGCTGGAAACGCTGAACGGCGGGATCCACCTCGAGGCGGTCGCTGGCGATGTGGTGGCGGAGACGACCAACGGCGGCATGAACGTCCTGCTCGAGGGCGACCGGTGGCAGGGCAAGGGACTCGACGCGGTGACCACGAACGGCGGGGTGACGGTGCGCATCCCGGACGACTATTCGGTCCACTTGGAGACCGGTACCGTCAACGGCGGCATCAATATCGATTTTCCGGTGACCGTGCAGGGCAGGATTGGCCGCCGAATCACGACCGACCTCGGCCGCGGCGGGGCGACGATTCGAGTCACTACCACGAATGGCGGTGTCGTAATACGCAGGGGATAGGGATTGGGAGTTGGGGATTTGGGGAAGGCCGCTCCAATCCCCAACTCCCAACTCCCAGCACCTGGTACCCAGCATCTTCTCTCATTGCCATCTGAAGATCTTCAGCGCGATTGCGAACGTGCCAACCATCCAGGCCGCCACGATCGCGAGCTCGGGCGCGATCTGCGCCAGCGTCGCCCCCTCCAGCATGGTCGCCCGGAGCGCGTCGTTGACCGCGGTGAGCGGCAGCGCCTGCACGAAGGGCTGGATCACCTGCGGAAACCGGGAGGAGCTGAAGAACACTCCGGAGAAGACCCACATCGGCACCATCGCCAGGTTCATCAGCCCCGACGCGCCTTCGATCGTCCTGGGGCGTGCGGCCACCAGCAGGCCGAGTCCACCGAATGCGAGCGATCCCAGGAGGCAAATGAGGAGAAGCGTCCCGAGTGATCCTCGCATGGGCACGCCGAAGGCGAGCATACCGAATGCGAGAAGAAGTCCCGCCTCGAAGACCAGCAGCGTCAGCCGGGAGATGATGAACGAGGCCAGATAGGCCGCCTTGGGCATCGGCGTTGCGACCAGCCGCTTGAGGAGCCGCTTCCGCCGCGCGTCGACAACCGAGAAACCGATCCCCCAGATGCCGCTGCCCAGCAGATTCATGCCGAGCAGACCCGGCACCACAAAGTCGATGTAGCGCGATCCCCGCTCCTGGAGCCTGGTCTCGCTCACCAGGATGGGATCCGCGCGTCCCGCCCCGCGTTGCAACACGTCATCCACCACCCGGCGGGCAGCTGCGCCCTCGGGGCGGGTGTCGTCGAAGCGGTATTCCACGTTGCTGGCGCTCCGGGGGACGACGACGAGGGCGATCCGTCCGGTGCGCAGCGCCTTCGCGGCGGCGGAATCGTCCAGGAGCACGGCCTCCACGAGGGGATTTCCCTCGAGCCGCTTGACGGTCTCGGCAGCTGCCGGCGCGGCGGCGAGCACGGCGATTTTGGACGGCGACTCGGGGCGGCTCCGGAATGCGATGCCGAGGCCGGCCGTCATCAGCACCGGAAAGAGAAACGTCCAGAAAATCGCCTCGGGTTCGCGAATGAACTCGAGGATCCTGACCTGAATCAGCCGGACCAGCGGCCGCTCCGCCCAGCGACGCGCGACCTCAGCCATCGCGGAGGGTCCGGCCGGTGAGGTGTACGAACACGTCCTCCAGGGTCGCGGAATGAGTGCGGAGCCGCACCAGCTGGAAACCCCGCGCGCCGAGCAGCACCAGCATCGCCGGGATGGTGCGGTGGGCCTCGGCGGATTCGAGCAGGTAGCTGTCCTCCTGCCGACGAAGGCTCAGGGAGCCCGGGAGCTGGAGCAGCTCGGCATCGGCAAGGGACGGCTGGTCTTCGCCGATACTGAATTCGATGATGTGCCGCGCGCCGAGCGACGCAATCAGATGCTGCGGCGTGCCGAGCGCGATCACCTTGCCGTGGTCCACGATCGCGACCCGATCGCACAAACGCTCGGCTTCCTCCATGTAATGCGTGGTGATCACGACAGTCCGTCCCGCTCGCTTGACCTCCTCGATCAGCTCCCAGAGCTGCCGGCGCGATTGAGGATCGAGTCCCGTTGTGGGCTCGTCGAGGAAAAACAGCTCCGGATCGGCCACCAGCGCGCAGGCCAGCGCCAGTCGCTGCTTCTGACCGCCGGAGAGCTGACCGACTCTGCCGTTGCGCTTTTCGACCAGCTGCACCGCGGCGAGCACCTCCTCGAGCGGCCGCGGCCGGCGGTAAAAGCTCCGGAAGAGCTCCAGCGTTTCGGTGACGGTGAGTTTGTCGCTGAATTGGGTTTCCTGCAGCGATATGCCGAGCCGTTCGCGGAGTGACCGGCTACTCGCCTCCCACTGCTCGCCCAGCACCAGCACTTGTCCCGCGTCAGGCGCGGTGAGGCCCTCGCAGATTTCGATGGTGGTGGTCTTCCCTGCGCCATTGGGACCGAGAAGGCCGAAGCATTCCCCGGGCAGAACCTCCAGATCGAGGGCATCGACGGCGACCACATCCCCGTAGACCTTGCGGAGTCCGCGGAGAGAAAGTGCCGGGGCGGGCATGCCGGAAAGTAAGAGGTCAGTGGTCAGGGGTCAGGGCTCAGGATTCGTGAAAACCCTGATCCCTGACCCCTGATCACTGATCACTGATCACTCAGTCCACCGGGAGCTCCGCCGGTGCTCGGCGCTCGGCCAGGAGTCGTTCGCTAAAGTCCAGCCGTGACTCCAGCTCGGACATTCGCTGTTGCAGGTCCTCGAGGACCGCATCGCGATTGGCGAGCTCTCCTTCCAGACGACGGATTTCTTCACGGCTTCCGCTCTCGAGGCCCTCGAACCGGCCCCAGCGCCCCCGCTTGGCCCCGAACATCATGCGCATCATCGGCCCCATGAACATGGCGAACAGCACGAACATCATCCAGCTCGGGAACTGCGCGACCATCGGCATCGCCGTATCTCCCAGGGTCCTGCGAGTTACTCCTTGGCCCACTCTTTCTCGATTTCGTCCGCCGCGCGCTTCAGGATTTCGGTGATTCGCGGGACCGCCGGGTGGCCGGCACCCCAGCGCCAGGCGCGCTTGTAGGTCACGCTCGCGATCCTCGCAAACGCCTGGTGCAGATCGCCCATCGGCCCACCGGCAAAGTCGCGCACGGTGTCGCGCACCCGGTCGAAGATGTCTTCGATTGCGTCCTTGTTGGATTCCAGAAACGCCTCACCCTCGGGTGTGATGTGATAGACCTTCTTGCCCCCTTCCTCGACCACCCGCACGTAGCCCTGGTCTTCGAGGAGCTGCAGGGTGGGATACACCGTTCCCGGCGAAGCGGTGTAGCAGCCGGCCAGCTTTTCTTCGAGAGCCTTGATGACCTCGTAGCCGTGCCGGGGCTTTTCCTTGAGCAGACGGAGGATCACGAATTTCACTTCGCCCGATTCGAACATGTGACCGCGACGCCGGTGACGATGACGTCCCCCACCCATTCGAAATCCGAACACTCCCGGCCCGAAGCCGGAGGAAATGAAATCGGCGAAATTACCCAACCCCCAGTCATCACGTGACTTATCCATTTCAACTCCCGATTCAAGATAGATCCTGCGACATAGCATACGATATATCTTACGATAGGTTTCAAGCGCAATCAAGGTCTCCCGGCAGCGCGTTGCGCCGGGCCCGCATCGAGGGGAGATTCCTCGCGTCCCCCCCACAGGATCGAGTGTATGGCCGCAATTCCCCTCCGGGCGTTGTCCGCTCTCTGCTTTCTGGCCTCGGCGCCGTTCGCAGCCGCCGCTCAGGCGACCGACGCCGACGTGGCCCGACTGGTGACGGCAATGCTCGGCGACACGCCGATGCTCTCGGACCTCGAGCGTCTGGTCGATGGATTCGGCGGTCGGGCGACCGGTTCAGTCGCAAGCACCAGGGCGGTGGAGTGGGCGCTGGGGCGTTTTCGCGACGCGAACGTGGACGCGCGCATTGAATCGTTTACGATGCCCGGGCTCTGGCTCGAACGTTCGTCGGCGGTCACGATTCGAGGGACCCCGCTGCCCTTCTCTCCCAGGGTGGCCGCCCTTCCGTTCTCGGGAGCGACGGGTTCGGCCGGCCTCACCGGCCCCCTGCTCGATGCCGGCAGGGGTGACTCCGCCGCCTTTGCCGGGCTCGGCGGCCGAGGGCGAGGCGCGTGGGTGCTGATCGAGCAGGACGAGCTGGCGGACATCGAAGGGTTATTCCGGGAGTACGCGCTGTCTGGACAGATCGAGGCGCGAGCCTGGCGAGCGGGCGCCGCCGGCGTCGTGTACATGGGCTCCCGGCCCAACAATCTGCTTTACCGCCACAATCTCAATCTTGGCTTCGAGAACAAGACCCACCTCGGTCTGGTGATGGAGCGCGACGGCGGGCTCCGCGCGCTTCGTCTTCTCAGGGCGGGAACGCCCCTCACGCTCACCGCCGTCGTCGATGTGGAGACCGGTCCCGCGTACCAGAGCGGCAACGTCATCGGAGAAATCCGCGGCAGCACCCGGCCCGACGAGATCGTGCTGATCGGAGCGCACCTCGACAGCTGGGACCTGGGTGGCGGAGCGCTCGACAACGGCGCCAATGCCATGATGATGCTCGACATCGCGCGGCAGATCCGCCGGCTCGGCATTCGTCCCACCCGAACCATCCGGTTCGCGCTCTGGAACGGCGAAGAGCAGGGGATTCTGGGATCGCTGGGCTACACCCGGACCCACGCCGGCGAGCTGGACCGGCACGTGATGACCACCAGTGTCGACATCGGAACCGGCCGGATCTCCGGGTTCTTCACCGGGGGAAGGCCGGAGATTCTTCCGGCGGTGGAGCGGGCTCTGGCCCCGGTGGCGGGACTGGGACCCTTCCTGCAGGTGGACGCGCCGATCGTCGGGACCGACAACTACGACTCATGCTGGAAGGAGTGGCGCACCTCGTTGCCAACCAGGAATCGGCGAATTACGGGCCGAACTATCATGCCCGGAGCGATGAGTTCGGCCAGGTCGACCAACGGCAGCTCCGGCTCAACGCCGCGATCATCGCGGCAATGACGCTCGGCTTCGCGGAAATGCCGGTCACGTGGAAACGACAGAGCCGGGCGGACATCGAGCGCCTCATGGCCACCACCGACCTGCGTCAGCAGATGGAGTCCATGGGGATGTGGGAAGAGTGGGCCCGCGGGGCGCGGGGACGCAAACGGCCGTGAGGGAGCGCTCTCGGCCATCAACGGTCGGCTATCTGCAGTGAATCTCGTGTTCTGGGGGATACTCGTTCTCCTGCTGGTCATCGTCGCGAGCGGGCTCGATGTGCTGATCGGGCTGGGCCGGATCGATCGGCTTGCCGGTATTCCTCCTCTCGCCGGCGCCGGGCCTCGGGTGACGTTGGTGACGGCGGCACGGGATGAGGAGCGCGGCATCGAGGCGGCCGCTCGCTCGCTCCTCGCGCAGGAATACCCGGCGCTCGAGTTCGTGATGGTGAACGACCGCTCCACCGACCGTACCGGTGCCATCCTCGACGCACTCGCCGAGCGCGAGCCCCGGCTTCAGGTGGTCCATGTCCGCGCCCTGCCCCCGGGATGGCTCGGCAAGAATTACGCGCTGCAGCAGGGAGCGGACGCGGCCCGGGGCGAATGGATTCTCTTTGCGGATGCCGACATCGTCATGCAACCAACCACGGTGGCGCGCGCGATGGCGTATGTGGAGCGACGAGGCGTCGATCATCTGACCTTGCTTCCCGACCTGGTGATGCCCGGCCTGCTCCTCAAGGCGTTCGTCTCCGCGTTCGTGATCTGGTTCTCGGGGTATCTCCGTCCCTGGAAGGCGCGGGATCCGGCGAGCCGGTTCTTCGTGGGCGTCGGGGCCTTTAATCTCGTCCGAGCCCGCGCCTACGCGGCGGCGGGTGGTCACGCCCCGATCCGGATGCGTCCCGATGACGATCTCAAGCTCGGCAAGATTCTCAAGCGGAGCGGCGCCCGGCAGGACGTCGTGCTGGGGCGGGGCCTGGTGTCGGTGGAGTGGTACCACTCGCTGCGCGAAGCGATCGACGGCCTGATGAAGAACTCCTTTGCCGTCGTCGACTACAATCCGGTGCTCATGACGCTGGGAGCGGCGGCCTACCTGATCGTCGGACTGGGACCGCTGGCCGCGCTGCTGCTGGGCGAGGGCGCGGTCCGGGCCCTGGGCGCTGTCACCATCGGATTCCAGCTGGTGGTATACCTTCGGGGCGCCAAGGAAGCCGGCGCCCCCCGACGGGCAGCACTGCTGTATCCGGTGATCGCGGTGATTTTTTGCTGGATCGTGCTCCGGGCGATGGTGCTCAATCTCCGACAGGGAGGAATAACCTGGCGGGGGACCTTCTATCCGCTCGCGGAGCTGCGCCGCAACCGGGTGTGACGCGACCAGGGCCGTCAGCCGCTCTGGGGTGACACGAGCAGTGCACAACAGGTCACCCCGCCTTCCGCTTTGGCCAGCTCGCCCGCTTCGACGTGCCGCACCTCGACACCTTCGTCGCGGAGGCGTTTGCCGGTGCGGGGGAATTCGGCGGGATAGATGACCACGTCCCCGATGCGGAGGGCGTTGGCGCCGAACGGCTCGAGGGGATCGATCGGGATGAGCCGATAGTCCTCGAAGAGCAGCGGATCGACCCAGGCGGGGTTGATGAGCAGCGTTCGGTCACCCACTTCAGTCACGGCCGATTTGAGGTGGAGGCAGCCAGTGACCGGTACCGTGCGCACCGTGTAGCCGGCGGAGACGGTGATCCTCGCGAGCTCGGCCGCGCCCTGGGTGCTGGTGCGGGGCGTGAGTCCGACGAACAGAGTGCGGCCGCTCACCAGCACATCGCCTCCGTCGAGAGTGGCCGGCGCCGCGATCGACTCGATGGGACGGTGCCGGCGCAGCGCTTCGGCGACCGACGCGGTCTCGGCGCGTCGCGACGGCGCCCCGGGCCGGGTGATCACCGCAATCTCATCCAGCACCACGGCCGTGTCCTCGACGAACACCCCATCGGGGAGCTCCGGCGCCGGAGGGAGGCGCTCGACAGCACACCCCGCGGCACGGAGCGCCTCGAGATATGCCGCGTGCTGCCGAGCGGCGTGGACGACGTCGATCGGCGCCCGGGCGAGATGGCTCAACTCGCAGCGTCCGATCTCCGGGCTTACGTCGCGGACCAGCGCAAGAAGGATCACTGAGTCTCGGAATAACAAACGCAACGACGCAACGACGCAAGGTGAACTGCTTTGCGTCTTTGCGCCGTTCCGCCGTTCCGCCTAGGCATACGACCGCAGAAACGCCCGAAGCTCTCCGAGGCTTGGCAGCACGGTGATGCCCAGTGCACTGAGATCCGCCTCAGTCTCCGCTGCACCGGCGCCGCCGGCGATCACCGCCACACCCGGGGAAAGACTCGCACGGATGGTACCGAGCGCCGCGCGGGCATCTCGCGCGCTGCCGGGAGACCCGAAGCTCAGCGCCAGCACTTGCGACTCGGTCTGCCTGGTGGCCCGGACGATCGCATCGGCAGCGAGATCGCTGCCCAGGTAGTTGACCCGCCACGCTTCCGTGGCGGCGACCGCGGCCACGATCTGAATTCCCAACTCGTCCCGCTCACCTTCGGTCGTCGCCAGGGTGATGCAGGGCGCGCCGGCAATCCGGCTCGAAGTTTCGCCGATCCACTGCAGCACTCGCTGGACGACACCGCCGGCGACCTGCTCGTGCGCGGGAGTAACCTCGCCCCGACTGCACCGCTCTCCCAATTCCCGCAGGAGCGGCACGATGGCCCGTTCGACCAGTGCATCCACGCCGAGCCGCAGGGCACCGCGGCGCAGGGCCTTCTCCAGCTCCGGTCCATCGAGGGCATCCACCAGATCCATCGCTTCGGCGCGCACCCGGTCCGCCGTGCGGTCCTCATTGGGCGCCGGTGGCAGCTCGAGCGCCGACTCGTCTTCCAGCAACAACCGTCGAAGCTGATCGGCCCGGAGGGCTGCCACCTGACTGATGTTTCTCCCCAGCGCGGTCACCCGCTGGAGCAGCACGAGGCGATCGACATCGTCGTCGCTGTAGAGCCGCTGGCCCCCCTCGGAGCGACCGGGATCCACGGCCTTGTAGCGCTTTTCCCAGGCCCGCAACACGTCGGCTGACAGCCCCGTGCGGCGCATGACTACCCGCATTGGATGGTTCATTATTGCTCAAAATCAGCCAAATTCGAGATATTGTCAAGGTTTTTGAGATAAAGAATGGGTCATTTATCGTGGGCGTAACGGCGCTGACCCAATGACGCAAGGGAGCTCAGAGTACTCGGGGGATCCAGCGATAGCGGACCTGCTCCATATACCTCGCGTAGGCAGGATCCAGCCGCAGAAAGTTCTCTTCCATGAGGGTCTTTATCACGAAGAGGCTGAGGAAAATGAGGCTGAGGACCAGGTTCACCGGCGAAAAGTTTTCCAGCACGACGCAGAATTCCGCCAGGAAGAGCGCGCTATAGATCGGGTGTCGTACGAATCGATAGGGTCCGCCGGTCACGAGGCGGCGCTGCGCCGGCACAAAGCCGATGTTTCGCCCCAGTGTCACCCGGGCGTAGCCGTCGGCGATCACGCTCGCGATCGAGAGCACGCCGGTGTAGCGCGCCGGCACCAGCGGGTGACCGGGGCCGCTCACGGCCACCGTCAGGAATCCATAGTAGCTGGCGACGAAGGCAACCAGCCAGTACACCGGATTGGTCGTCACCCGGACCGGCGCGCGGCGAATCAGCATGGTGACGACGAGGAGGCAGAGCTGCAGCAGAAGCGCCACGCGGGGAATGGTGAGCTCGACGATTTGCACGTTGTAGTAGAGCACGTAGATGAACGGGAGCGCGGCGATGATGGCGATCGTGCGATCGACCCAGGGCTTCGCGAGCAGCGCGCCGATGGTCACGGCAGGAATCGCTCCCGCTGGTCCGGCCCCGGGATCCGGCACTCCTCCCGCCGGCCGAACCAGCGGAACCGGTGGCGGGCAATCCAGTCGTAGACCGCATCGCGGAGCCGCCGGGGGATGACCCGCAGCAGGGCGGCTGCGCGCCAGGCGCCGCCCAGTCCGGCCACCACCGCCAACGCCGCATCGGAACGCACCCGAAAGCGGCCGTGATCCTCGAGCACGACGGTGGTCAGCGCCGCGGGGTCGGGAAGCTCCGGGAGTCGGGTGCGCGCGGTCGTTCCCTGGAGCGGCGCGAAGCGGTAACGGCCCCGCCGGTCGCGCGCCACCACGAAGCGCACGAACCGGTCGCAGAGGCCGCAGAGGCCGTCGTAGTAGATGAGCACAGGTGTAAACTACCGCTAACCGCTAACCGCTAACCGCTAACCGCTAACCGCCGTTAGCCGTTAGCAGTTAGCTGTTAGCCACCATTAGTCCACGAACGCCCACAGCAGCTCCCTGCTCCGCTTGTCCATCGTCACCGGTGCCGGCAGCCGGTAGAGATCTCCGGCCACATCGCGGATGAGGAAGCCGCTTCCCGGCAGCGCGCGAGGCCAGTCGTCGAGCCGGGTCTGAAATACCCTCGGTCCCTGTTTGGTCTCCACCTGCCACTGCCGGATTTCCACCTCCTCCTCGATCTCGAACACCCGTACCACTTCGAAGAGGAAACCGGCCTCCGCCATCGCATCGAGGAGTGCGCCGCGCGACGGCTCGGCGAGCTCGATCGGGTCCCTGACCAGCGCGATCTCCCGGTGGTTCTCGTCCCGCAGGGAGATGTACCTGGCCGGCTCCGACCAGGGAAAGCAGCGCCGCACCACGACCGCGCGGGCCGCCTCTCCTTCGCCGGCCCACAATCGTCCGTCGGAGCCCAGCCGAAGCGCCACCGGGTCGGTTCCCGGCGGCGCGTAACGGGTGGCGTTTAGTCGTGCGGTCGTAATCATGGTACCTCCCGTAAGTGCTAACTGCTATCCGCTAACTGCCAACTGCCAGCAACCGTTAGCCGTTAGCAGTTAGCCGTTAGCATCAGTTGAGCGCCAGCTGCATCTCATGCAGCCGTCGATAGGTCCCCTGCTCCTTCCCCAGCAACGCGCTCTGGGTGCCCTGCTCGATCAGGCGGCCGTCCTCGAAGACGAACAACCGCGACGCCTTCCGGAGGGTCGAGAGCCGGTGGGCGATGGCGAACACCGTTCGTCCCGCCACCAGCCGGTCGAGCGCTTCCTGGATATGCCGCTCGGTTTCGGTATCGACGCTGCTGGTCGCCTCGTCCAGAATCAGGATCCGCGGGTCGTGCAGGATCGCCCGCGCGATCGACACCCGCTGCCGCTCGCCGCCCGAGAGCGTAAGCCCTCGCTCGCCCACCACGGTGTCGTACCCGTGAGTGAGCTTGTTGATGAAGTCGTGCGCGTTGGCCGCGCGCGCCGCCGCGATCACCCGGTCGAGCGAGGCGTCCGGCAGTCCGTACCGGATGTTCTCCAGCACGGTGCCGTGAAACAGATAGGGATCCTGCATCACCATCCCGATCTGCCGCCGGTAATCACCGCTGTCCAGCCGCCGGATGTCGATTCCATCCACCTGCACGCAGCCACCGGTCACGTCGTAGAACCGGGCGATGAGATTCACCACCGTGGTCTTACCGCCGCCGGAGGGTCCCACCAGCCCGATCATTTCGCCGGGTGTCACCTCGAAGCTCACATCGCGCAGCACCTGGCGGACGCCGTCGTACGCGAACGTCACATGCTCGAAGCTCACCCGGCCTCGTACCGGTGTCAGCCGGATCGCGTCCGCCCGGTCGGTGACCTCCGCTTCGGTGTCCAGCACCTCGAACACCCGGTGCGCCGACGTCGTGGCGCGATTCATGGTGCGCGCGATCTGCCCGATCACCTCGATCGGCGCGATGAACATCGTCGCGTACAGCAGAAACGCCACGAAAGTGCCGGTGGAGAGCGGGGGCCCGGCGGCGCCCAGCAGGCGCGGTACCGCCAGCACCCAGACCAGCACGGTGGTCGCGTGCACGCCCAGCATCAGCAACGGCCAGAAGCCGGTCCACATCTGGTGGATGCGGTTGAATTCCGCCGTCACGTCCTCGTTGCGCTCTCCGAAGCGCCGCACCTCCCGCTCTTCCTGGTGGAAGGCCTTGACCACCCGGATGCCCGGAATGGTGTCCGACAGCACGTCGCTGACCCGCGACCACTTTCGCCAGGCGCGGAGAAACAGCCGGTTGATCGACTCGCCGTGCCGCCAGATCAGCCAGCAGAACACCGGCACCGGAATCACCATCGCGAGGCCCAGCCGCCAGTCGAGTCCGACCAGGACCACGCCCAGGCCCGCCAGCATGACCACCGAGAGCGAGACGTCCACGACCCCGAAGGCGAGAAATTCCCAGAGCCGGTCGGTATCGGCGGAGACGCGGGTGATGATGCTCCCGGTCTTCTTGCGCGCAAAGAACGACAGGCTCAGGCTCTGCAGGTGCTCATAGAGCTCGGTTCGCAGGTCCCGCGCCACCCACTCGCCCATGATCGCCATCAGGCGGAGCCGAATCACCGCCGCGCCCTGGCGAACCAGGAACACCGCCGCCATCGCCGACACCGCGATCCAGGCGAGCGTCGCCGCCCGCTCGAGCGGCAGCGCTCCATTCCGCACCGGCGTCACCAGGCGGTCGAGCACATAACCCGCGAGCCACGGTGGTATCAGGCTCACCAGGGTGATCAGGGTGGCCGCGGCCATGCCGAGGGTGAGCTCCCGGCGATAGGGGCGGAGATAGGCGAGCAGCCGCCAGATCACCGCCTTCGGACGGCCGCCCACCAGGGCCTGCGCGTCCCGCACCGGATGCGCCACCGCTTCGGCGTACTCCCGGTCGGCGTCGGTGACCGCCACCGTGCGCTCGGCCAGTCCCTCCTCGAGCACGAAGCGAAGGTTCTCGAACGCGCGCCGCTGCCGGTTGGTGTAGCGCAGCACCGCCAGAGGCGGCTCGTCCGGCGCCGCCGCGAGGGTGAGCGTCGTGGCCGAAAGCCCCGGGCTCTCCCGGATCGCGCCGATGCGCCGGCGCGGAAAGAGATCGATCTCCCACGCTCCTGATGGGGCCGCCGGGCGCGCCACGGCGACCCGGGTTGCGCCCAGGGCCACCCACGTCTCGGCGAGCTGGAGCGCAGGATCGAGGTCGGCGAATGCGTACAGCATCACCGGGCCGTCCCATGCGGATTCGATCTGCCGGCGGAGGTCCGCCGGCAGCCGCGAGGGCTGGCCGGTGTAGCGGGTTACGATCTGCTGGTCGAGCGTCTCAGTCCGGGTTTCCATTGCGCGATCCTCGTTCAGTGTTGCAAAACGAAAAGCCTTCCAGGTCTGTCGGAGCACCCGGAAGGCGGAGGATCACGCGATCTGATCTTGACCTAAGGTGCTCGTTTACTCCGGGTAGCAGCGATGCGATCGCCAACCTGGCCACTATCCAGACCGGCGGCGAACGGGCGCACTTCGTGCCCGGAGCCCCAGATCGGGATCTTGGTGCAGGTCTTGGTCAGGTCGCTTCGCATCGTGAGCGCAGTCCTTGTTTTTGGTCCGGCTACCGCCCGGGACCTGGTACCCGGGTCAGACAACATAAGAAACGGGCAATGCTTGGGCAAGAGTTTCAGGGAGGGTGAAACGTCCTGACCG
>Ga0075419_10001738_pt1 | contig 14128 bp, 8 predicted proteins | sample SoiMetdeltSBSDD3_FD_76900 | JGI IMG/M metagenome (GOLD analysis project Ga0075419, IMG submission 76900) | Bulk soil microbial communities from a Populus tree surrounding site in Tennessee, USA - Soil MetaG P. deltoides SBSDD3 | ecosystem: Environmental > Terrestrial > Soil > Tree plantation... | reverse complement strand
AGTTCCAGAAACCGAAATAGGTCACTGTCGTGGACGAAGACGTAAAACGATGGATCTACTGGGCCATCCCGATCGTCGTCGTGGTCGGCGCGGGGGTGGGGCTGTGGTACGCCCGCACGCACAACGCGCCGGCGCCCGCGCCGGCGGCCCAGACCCAGGCACCGCCGGCTGTCGAGCCGCTGGTTCAGCATCCGATCGAGCAGGTGCCGGACGAGAAGCCGCTGCCTGCGCTCGAGCAGAGCGATAGCGCCGTCCAGGATTCGCTGGTCGGCGCGCTCGGGCGCTCGATCGAACAGGTGCTGGTGCCGAAGGACATCGTGCGTCACTTCGTCGTGACCGTCGACAACCTGCCGCGCAAGAAAGCGGCCGTGCAGCTCTGGCCGGTCAAGCCGGTCGGCGGCGAGCTCACGGTCGCGCCGGGCGGCGAGCCTACGCTCAGTCCCGACAATGCCGCGCGCTACGCGCCGTTCATCACGATCGTGAAGAACGCGAACGTCGAGCAGCTCGCATCGGCCTATCGGCATTTCTATCCGCTGTTCCAGCAGGCCTACGTCGACCTGGGCTACCCGGACGGGTACTTCAACGATCGGCTCGTGGAAGTGATCGATCACCTGCTCGCGACGCCGGAAGTGGCGGGGCCGATCAAGCTGACGCAGCCCGGCGTGTTCTATCAGTATGCGGATCCGTCGATCGAGGAACGCTCGGCGGGCCAGAAGCTGATGATTCGCCTCGGCAGCCAGAACGCAGCCGTCGTGAAAGAGAAATTGCGTGCGCTGCGCAAGGAAGTCGTTAAGCAGAAGCAGTAGTCGTGCAACGGATGGCTTTCGGGAGGTGCCGTCATGACGAAGATCGCACTGATACTCGCAATTGCCGCGGTCGGCGAGGGAGCCGTCGCGCTGCATCTGGTCAATCAGCTCCACAAAGAGCGTGAAAGCGCGCAAGCGTTGCAGGCTCGCGTAACCGAGCTCGAGAGCAAGGCGCCGCAACCCGGAGCGAGCGCGACTTTCATCGCAGTCCCGCAGCCGACGGTTTCCCCGTTCTCGGGTCAGAAGGTCGAAGTCCCCCCGACGCCCGCAACCGCCGGCGGCAGGACAGTCGCGTCCGCCACCGCACCCGTGCCCGGTGTCTTCGTGCCGCCGCCGCCCGATCGCGAACGCATGCTGCAGCAGATGGAAGCGAGCATGGAGCGTCAGCGCGCGATGCTGCGCGATCCCGATTATCGCGAGGCGATGCTGGCCCAGCAGAAGATGGGGCTGATGCGCGGCAATCCGAACGTCGGGCGCGATCTCGACCTGACTGCCGAACAAGTCGATCGGCTGTTCACCACGCTGGCCGAACAGCAGTTGCGCCAGATGGAGATTGCGCGGCCCATGGCGTGGGGCGAGCAGCCGGACCCGGCCAAGATGCAGGAATACCATCGCAAGGCGCTGGAGCAGCAGAGCGCCAACGAGACGGAGATTCGCCGAGCGCTCGGCGACGCCAAGTTCCGCGAATGGCAGGAATACCAGTCGATGGCCGGCGTGCGCTGGGAAGCGGATCGCGTGCGCACGTCGCTCGCCAGTGCCGGCTTGCCGCTCGACGAGAATCTCACCAAGCCGCTGATGAAGACGTTGGCAGAGCAGCAGCAGAAGATGATGCAGGAAGCGACCAGGCAGATGGCACCCGCAGCCAACCGCGTGGTAGCAGTCAGCGGCGGCTTGAGCTCCATGGTGACGAGTGACGGTACTCAAGTGAATGCCCTGCAGATGCAGGAGAAGTCGCTCGAGTTCATGGCGCAGCACCAGAAGCGGCAACGCGAGGCGCTCGCACGCGTGCTCACGCCAGAGCAACTCAAGATCGTCGAAGACGAGCACAACGCGGAGCTGCAGATGCAGAAGGCGCAGCTGCGCATGATGCGCGCTCAGCAGGAAGCGGGCCTGCTCGATCCGGCGGGCAACAACATCGGATACACCCAGGACAGCGCGAGCGCCAATTTCGTGCCCGCGACGTCGGATTGATGAGCCCCCGCGCGCAGACAGCGATCCTCGTTGCACTCATCTGCGCGCTCGGGGTCCCGGTCGTGGGCGTGCTCGCGGACGAGCCCGCCAAAGCGCCGCGTGCGCCCGACGCGATCCTCAACCAATACTGCAACGTCTGCCATCTGACCGGCTGGAACGGCGCGCCGCTGAGCGGCGACCCGAACGACTGGCAGCCGCGGCTCTCGACCGGCTTCGATTCGCTGTTCAAGAATGCCAAGCAAGGCATCAACAACATGCCGCCGATGGGGACGTGCCAGGACTGCACCGACGCAGAGCTGCAGGCGGCGATTCGCAAGATGCTGCCGTAATGGGGAGACCTGCGTGCAAAGAACGATTTCGACACTGGTCGCGCTGCTGCTGAGTGCGGCAGCTTCGTCCGCTGAGCCGCAACGCGGCGAATGGCCGTACTACGGCGGCGATGCCGGCAGCACCAAGTACTCGCCACTCGCGCAGATCGACGCGCGCAACGTGGGCTCGCTGCAAGTCGCGTGGACCTGGAACAGTCCCGACGACGCACTCGTCGGCTCTGCGACCCGAGAGCGTCCCGGTTATTTCAAGCCGACGCCGATCATGATCGATGGCGTGCTCTACACGAGCACGACGTTCAGCCAGGTTGTGGCAATCGACGCCGGCACGGGCGTGACGCGCTGGGTCTTCGATCCGCACGCTTATGCAGTCGGACGTCGGCCTGCGAACTCCGGGTGGCAGCATCGTGGCGTTGCGTACTGGTCCGGCAAAGTCGGCGGTCGCACAGAGCAGCGCATCCTCATCGCAACCGGCGTCGGCGAGCTGATTGCACTCGACGCGCGCTCGGGTCAGCCGATCGCATCGTTCGGCAAGGACGGACGCGTCGATCTGCAGGCAGCGCTGATCCGCAAGGAAGAGGACCGTCGCTTCGTCGGCTTCAATGCGCCGCCGATGATCGTCGGCAACACGGTGGTCGTCGGCTGCACGGTGTTCGATCGCCCGACCGCGCCGGAGATGCCCGCCGGCCACGTGCAGGCGTTCGACATCGTGAGCGGCGCGCCGAAGTGGATCTTCCACACGGTGCCGCAAGGCACCGAGCGCGGCGTCGAGACGTGGGAGAACGAATCGTGGAAGTATTCGGGCAACACCAATCCGTGGCCGCCCTTCAGTGCGGATCCCGAACTCGGTCTCGTATTCATCCCGGTCGGCACGCCGACCAACGATTACTACGGTGGCGAGCGCAAGGGCAACAATCTCTACGCTGAGAGCCTGCTCGCGATTGACGCCGCCAGCGGCAAGCTCGCATGGCACTTCCAGGGCGTGCACCACGGACTGTGGGACTACGACTTCCCCGCTGCGCCAACGCTCGTCGACATCAAAGTGGATGGCCGCCGCATCAAGGCAGTCGCGCAAGTCAGCAAGCAAGGCTTCACGTACGTGTTCGAGCGTGCGACCGGCAAACCGGTGTGGCCGATCGAAGAGCGTCCCGTGCCGCAATCGACCGTGCCCGGCGAGAAAACCGCAGCGACGCAGCCGTTTCCGACGAAGCCGCCTGCGTTCGCGCGACAAGGCCTGACGACTGACGATCTCATCGACTTCACGCCGGAGTTGCGTGCCGAAGCGCTGAAGATCGTCGCCGACTACGAACTCGGTCCGCTGTTCACGCCGCCGACGGTCGTCGGCGAGAACGGCAAGAAGGGCGTGCTGCAGATGCCGAGTGCTGCGGGCGGTGCGAACTGGGGCGGCGCGGGCTTCGATCCCGAAACGGGCTACCTGTTCCTGCAGTCGGCGAACATCGTGTCGCTCGCCGCCGTGGTGAAAAGCGACGGGTCGCAGAAATCCGCGTACGCGATTCGCGGCGCCGCCGGGCCGCCCGGGCCGCAGGGCCTGCCGCTGATCAAGCCGCCCTACGGCGCAGTGACCGCGATCGATCTGAACAAGGGCGTGATCGCCTGGCAGGTCGCGCACGGCGACGGTCCGCGCAATCATCCGGCGCTCAAAGGCCTGAACCTGCCGCCGCTCGGCGCGTCGAGCCACACGTACCTGTCGAGCGGTGGGCCGCTCGTGACGAAGACGCTGCTGTTCCTGAACCAGGTGCAGACTCAGCCGGACCTGTCGATCTCGCCGACCGAATTCTTCATGCGAGCGTTCGACAAGAAAACCGGCGCCGTAGTATGGGAACATCGCATGACGGAGCCGCCGTTCGGCACGCCGATGACGTATTCGCACGACGGCCGCCAGTACCTGGTCGTGGCGACGGGCGGGGCCGGCACACCCGGACGGCTGGTGGCGTTCGCGCTGCCGGCGAAGCACTGAGGAGTGACAACGATGCGCATGCTGCTTTCGTTCGCGATGCTCGCACTCTGCGCGTGCGGCGGGCCGCAAGCGCCGTCGCAGCCCGCAGCCGCGCAATCTCAGCCGGCCGCAGCGAATGAGCGCGACGAGCCGGTGAACCCGGCGTTCATCGGGCGAATCTGGCGTGCGACGACGCGCGGCGGTCCGCTCGGCTCGATCCTCATCTTCCTGCCGGATCGCACGCTGCTGATGGATTCGTGCTTCGAGACCTATCGCGTGTCGAAGTGGGGCGTGGCCGGCGACCGCATCCGCTGGCTCGAGGACACAGTGCCGATCGAAGCCGAAGTGGTCTCGCCGAGCAAGGACGAGCTGATCCTGCGGCTCGCCGGACAAAACCGCGAGCAGACGTACATCGCGATGACGGACGCGTACACCTGCCCGGACATGCCGCGCTGAGAAATCAGCGCGCCGTGGCGTGAGGCCGCGATCGGTTCTGCCAGCGACGACGCCGAGTGTTCCGCTTCGGACCACCCGGTTGCTGACGCGCGTGCGGATGCTGCGGCTTGGGATGCCCTTGCTTCGGCTGCGCGTGCTTCGGCTGCTGTCCGTGTTGCAGCTGTGTGTGCCTCGGCTCTGCGTGCTGAGCGGGCGCTGACTGCCGCTGCGGTTGCGGCTGCGGCTGCGCCCGCTTGAAGTGCGGCATCGGCAACTGCGGGATCGGCTTGCGCAGCACCTTCTCGATGTCCTTCATCAGCCCGATCTCATCGGGCGCAACGAGCGAAACCGCGATACCCGTCGAGCCAGCGCGGCCGGTGCGACCGATGCGATGCACGTAGTCCTCGGGCACGTTCGGCAGCTCGTAGTTCACGACGTGCGGCAGCTCTTTGATATCCAGCCCGCGTGACGCGACTTCGGTCGCAACCAGCGCGCGGACGTCGAAGCTCTTGAAGTTCGCGAGCGCCTGCGTGCGCGCCGACTGGCTCTTGTTGCCGTGAATCGCCGCGGCTTCGATGCCGTCCTCCTGCAACTGCTTCGTCAATCGATTGGCGCCATGCTTCGTGCGTGTGAACACCAGCACCTGCGACCAGTCGCCGTCGTGAATCAGGTGCGACAGCAACGCGCGCTTCTGATCCTTCGGGACCATGTAAGCGCGCTGCTCGACCGTATCGACCGCGGCGTTACGACGCGCGACTTCGACTTCGACCGGGTTGTGCAGCAGGTTCTGCGCGAGCCGGCGGATGTCGTCGGAGTACGTCGCGGAGAACAACAGGTTCTGCCGCTGCTTCGGCAGCAGCTTGATCACACGGCGGATGTCTGCGATGAATCCCATGTCCAGCATGCGGTCCGCTTCGTCGAGCACCAGGATCTGCACGTGCGACAGATCGACCGTGCCCTGCTGCGCGTGGTCGAGCAGACGGCCGGGAGTCGCAACCAGGATGTCGGTACCCCGGCGCAAACCATCGATCTGGGGATTGATGCCCACGCCGCCGAAGACCACCTGCGTCCGCAACCGCAGATGCTTGCCGTAGGCGCGGACGCTTTCGTTGACCTGCGCGGCGAGCTCGCGCGTCGGCACGAGCACCAGCGCACGGGGCGCCTTCGGCGCATGAGCAACACCGTGCAGCTTCTGAAGGATCGGCAACGTGAACCCGGCGGTCTTGCCGGTGCCGGTCTGGGCGCCGGCCAGGAGATCCCGGCCCGCGAGAATTTCGGGGATCACGCGCGCCTGCACGGGCGTGGGTTCGGTATAGCCGCGCTCCGCGAGCGCACGCGTCAGTTCGGGCATCAGCCCGAGAGCAGCAAAGGGCATTTGATCAGATTCCTCTACCAGCCCGCATGCGACGGTTGGTCGCAGGTCCAGTCGAGGCGGAGATAACTTCGAGGTGGGAAAACCGCGAGAAGTGAACGAGCTGACCGGACGGCAGCTTGTTTGGCGGCCGGCACTGTACAGGGAATGCATGATTACTACAAATTGGGCCACCACAAATCTTTGCGCTGAGAATCGCTACAGTAGGCGGGATCGAAGAACGACGGGGGAGCACTCATGCAGCGGGTTCTGCGGTGGGGACTACTGGTTCTGGGAGGCGTGCTGGCCGCTTGTGCCGGCAGTTCGAGCTCGCACTTCGAGGCAACTCCAGTCGCCGACAAGCTGGAAATCAAGGTGCTGTCGAACCGCGCCGATCTCGTCAGCGGCGGTGATGCGCTCGTCGAAATCGTCGGGCCGAAGGACGAGAGCTGGACCGGTCTGCAAGTCGACGTGGACGGCCGCGATGTCAGCGCGGCGTTCCAGCAGCATCCCAAGAGCAGAATCCTCGGCACGATCACCGGGCTCAAGAACGGTCCGAACGTCGTCACGGCGCGCATCGGCGCCGCGGGTGCGCGCATCACGATCACGAATTATCCGATCGGCGGACCGATTTTCTCCGGGCCGCAGGTGCAACCGTGGGTCTGCGCCACGCCAACCGAGCAACCGGCGACAGTCACTTCACCGGCAACCAACGCGAGCGGATTGAGCACTGCGGCCATCGATGCTCAATGCAATATCGCGAGCGAGGATCGCCTGCTCTATCGCACGACCGAGCAGTGCTCGCAGCGGAGCAGCGGACCGCCGTGCTTCAAACCGTACGATCCGAGCGCGCCGCAGCCGGCTGACCTGGCCGAGACGACGGACACCGACGGGCGGACCGTGAAGTACATCGTGCGCGTCGAGCGGGGTGTGCTGAATCGGGCGATCTACGACTTCGCCGTCCTGTTCGATCCGCAACCGCCGGAAGGATTGCAGCCGCTTGCCGGCTGGAACCACAAAGTCCTCTGGTCATTCGGCGGCGGCAGCGGAACGCCCTACAAGCAGTTCGCACCGAACAGTCCGTGGCAGATCGACTATGCCCTGGCTCGAGGCTACCTGGTCGCCGTCAGTGCGCACACCGACCAGGCCTTGAACTCGAACCATGTCGTGGCGGCAGAAACGGTGATGATGGGCAAGGAGCGCATCACCGAGCGCTACGGGGAAATTCTCTGGACGATCGGCAGCGGCTGCTCCGGCGGCTCGATCATGCAGCTCCAGCTCGCCTCGCTGTACCCGGGCCTGCTCGACGGCATCCAGCCCGCATGCACCTATCCGGATTCGTACTCGACAGGCATGGAAGTCGGCGACTGCGTGCTGCTCGGCAATTACTTCGCGTCGCCGGAGTTCGCAGCGTCGACGAAGGAGCTGACGCCGGCGCAGGTCGCGGCGAAGAAAGCGGCAATCGCCGGTCACATGGACGACAAGGCGTGCCCCGCGTGGGCCATGTCGTTCGGCAACTCGAACAACCCGGGCGTGTACACGCATCCGCGCACGAAGAAGCCGACGAACAATTGTTACCTGCTGGACAGCCAGGTGTACGACGCCGCGAAGAATCCGAACGGCGTGCGTTGCACGATTCCCGAGTACGCGATCGCGACCTGGGGCGCCATTCCCGGGACGCACGTCGCGCGCCGGACGAACGACAACACCGGCATCCAGTACGGTCTGAAGGCGCTCGCCGCCGGACAGATCAGCGCCGAGGACTTCGTTGCGCTCAATGAAAGGATCGGCGGCAGCGACCTCGACATGAACCCGACTGCGGCACGCATGGTTGCCGACGCCGAAGCGCTGCGCATCGCGTACCAGGACGGCATCATCGGCAACGCCGAGTGGTGGGCGAAGGTGCCGATCATCGACTGGCGCGGCAACGACAACTCCAACATTCATATGAACTGGCGCGCATTCGCCGTGCGTGACCGGCTCGACCGCCTCAACGGCGGTCACGGCAACCAGGTGATCTGGCGCTACGGCCCGGGCCTGATGCCGCCGCCGCAGCTCATGGTCGATTCGCTCGTGACGATGGACAAGTGGATCGCGGCGATCAAGGCGGACACGACCCAGACGCCGCTCGAGCAGAAAGTCGTGAAGCACAAGCCGGCCGAGGCATTCGACTTCTGCTACATCGGCAACGACTACACGACCAAAGTGACCGACTGGGCCAGGTGCGACGCCGATCCGGTGCTGAGATATTTCGCCTCGCCGCGTCAGGTCGCCGGCGGTCCCCTCGCGGAGGATGTGCTGAAGTGCCAGCTCAAGCCGCTGAAGCGGGGCGACTACACGACGACATTCACCGAGGAGCAGTGGGCGCGACTGGGCAAAGTGTTCGCCGGCGGCGTGTGCGACTGGAGCAAGCCCGGCGTGGCCATGCAGCAGCACTCGACGCCATGGCGAACGTTCGCGAAAGGCCCCGGCGGCGTGCCCATGCCCGCGGCACCGAAATCAAAACGGATTTGAGGAAGTCAGGCTAAAGCCTGACCCACGACAGACGCGGACCCTGTGGGTCAGGCTTCAGCCTGACTCTTCATGTGCTGCGCCGTGAGCAACACCCGCAACTTCGTCAACAGATCCGCTTCCCTATACGGCTTCGTGAGCACATCCGCGCCCTTCTCCGGCGCCGTGTACGACGCCGAATAGCCCGTCGCATACAACACCGGCAACTGCGGCCGCCGCTCTCTCGCTCTGCGCCCGAGCTCGAAGCCATTCATCCCCGGCATCACGATGTCGGTGAACAGCAGATCGATGTCGGGCTTGCTGTCGACGATGTCCAGCGCGTGCGAGCCGTTGTCTGCTTCGATCACCGTGAACTGCAGCTCCTTGAGCATCGCGGCCGTCACGGCGCGCACGCCGGCGTCGTCCTCGACGAGCAGGATCGTGCGATCGCGTCCGGAGATTTCCGCCGCTTCTGTTTCGCTCGCCACGGCGGCGGGTTGAACTGTCGCGTCGCTGCGCGGCAGGTACAGCCTCACGCGCGTGCCGCGATTCGGCGCGCTCTCGATCTTCACGTGACCGCCCGACTGTTTCACGAAGCCGTACACCATGCTCAGGCCGAGGCCGGTGCCGTGCCCGAGATTCTTGGTCGTGAAGAACGGCTCGACGGCGCGCTCCAGCACTTCGGCCGTCATGCCGACGCCGGTATCGGCCACCAACAGCAGCACGAAATCGCCCGCCGGGATGTCGTCGTCCTCGCCGCGCGAGGTCACGTTGCTGGTCTCGATCGTCAGCGTGCCGCCTTCGGTCATCGCATCGCGCGCATTCACCGCCAGATTGATCAACGATGATTCGACCTGCGCCGGATCGGCGAGCACCTGCCACAGCCCCGGCTCGCCCTTGATGTCGATGCGGATGCGCTCGCCCAGCGTGCGACCGAGCAGCTTCGCGACGTTGCGGCACACCTGCCCGAGATGCACCGGGCTCGGTTGCAGCGGCTGCCGCCGCGCGAAAGCCAGCAATCGACGCGTCAGCTCCGCGCAGCTCAACGCTCCTGTCAGCGCCATCTCTGCGCGTCCGAAGTTGCGCCCGGTGCCGCGCAGCGCCCGTGCCAGCGAGTCGAGATTGCCGATCACCACGGTCAGCATGTTGTTGAAGTCGTGCGCGATGCCGCCGGTGAGCTGCCCGACCGCTTCCATCTTCTGAGCCTGGAAGAGCTGCTGCTCGATGCGCCTGCGGTCGGTGATGTCGAGACAGCTCCCGAAGATCTCCTGCGGCTGGCCGTCGTGATCGCGGATCAGCACGGCGCGATCCAGGAACCAGCGATGCGAGCCGTCGGCACAGATCCAGCGATACTCGGTCGACATGCCGCCGCTTGCCTGGACGTCCGCGACGTCGGCGAGCACGCGCTCGCGGTCCTCCGGATGAATGCGCTCGGGCCAGAGGTCCGGATCTTCGACGAAGCGCGCGGCGGGAAAGCCGATCGCGTGTGCCATGCCTTCGCTGACGAAGCGCGGCCCGGAGAAGCGACCCTGCACGCGCGCGCTGTACAGCGCGATCGGCAGCGAGCGCACGATTGCGGTCTGGCGCTCCTCGATCTGCCGCAACTGGCGTTCCGCTTCGAGCTTCTCCTGACGGATGCGCAGGTTCTCTTCCTGCAGCATGCGCTCGAGCTGCGCCTGCCGCCGCACCTCCTCGTTCTTGAGGTACAGATCGACGAGCACCGAGATCTTCGACCGCAGGATCACCGGGTCGACCGGCTTGAACACGTAATCGACCGCGCCCATCGCGTAGGCACGCGCGATGTGTTCGTCGTCCTTGTCGATGGCGCTGACGAAGATGATCGGAATGTGCCGCGAGCGCTCGCGACGCCGGATCAACTCGGCAGTCTGGTAGCCGTTCAGGCCTGGCATGTTCGCATCGAGCAGGATGACGGCGCATTCATCGCGCAACAGGAAGCGCAGCGCGTCCTCGCCGGATGCAGCCTCGACGATCCGCTGCTCGAGCTCCACCAGCACGTGCGACAGTGCAAAGCGATTGTCGGGCTCGTCGTCGACAATCAGGATCGTCGCTTTGGGCTCGACGGCGCTCACACGCGCCCCAGCCACACTCGCATCATCGACACGAGCTGATCCGTGTCGACCGGTTTGGAGATGTACTCCGACGCCCCCGCAGCGATGCACTTCTCGCGGTCGCCCTTCATCGCTTTCGCGGTGATCGCGATGATCGGCAGCTTGCGGAAGCGCTCGCTGCGGCGGATCTGGCGCATCGTCTCGTAGCCGTCCATGTCGGGCATCATCACGTCCATCAGCACCATGTCGACGTTCTCGCTCGTCTCCAGCCTCTCGATGCCCTGGCGGCCGCTCTCCGCGTGCACGACTCGCACCTGGTGCTGCTCCAGCACGCCCGTGAGCGAGAAGATGTTGCGGATGTCGTCGTCGACGATGAGGACGCTGCGCCCGGCGAGGCCCGCTTCGCGCCGCCGCGCGAGATCGATGATGCGACGCTTGTCCTGCGCCATGCCGGCGACGTGCCGATGCATGAACAGCGCGGTCTCGTCGAACAGCTGCTGGTGCGACTCCGGTCCCTTGAGGATGAAGGATTCGACCAGGTTGCGCAGCTTCGCCTCGTCCGCCGGGCTGACGTCCTTCGCGGTGTGCACGATGATCGGCAGCCGACTGGAGCTGTCGCGGCGGATCGTCTCCACGAGTTGCAGCCCGTCCATGTCCGGCAGCACCAGATCGAGCACCGCGCAGTCGAACGACCGCTCGCGCAGCGCTTGCAGCGCCTGGGCGCCGGTGCCCACCTTGGTGAGTATCACATCGCCGTTGCCGATCACTTCGGCGATCTGCCGATGCTGCAGCTCGTCGTCCTCCACGAGCAGCAGCTGCTTGACCGGCCGCGCGATGAACTCCTCCGTCCGCGCCAGCGCCTCTTGCAGCGTTGCGTGATCGACGGGCTTTTCCAGCACCGAGAACGCGCCCATCTGCAGGCCGCGCTCGCGCGGATCCTCGACCGAAATGATGTGGATCGGGATGTGCCGCGTATCCGGACTGCGCTTGAGGATGTCGAGCAACCGCCAGCCGTCCATGTCCGGCAGGTTGATGTCGAGCGTGATGAGCGCCGGGCTGAAGCGACGCACCAGCGGCAGCGCACCGCTGCCGGTCGCAGACACGACAGCCTTGAAGCCGCGATCGTGTGCCAGGTCGAGCAGGATGCGACCGAACTTCGCATCGTCCTCGATGATCAGCAGCACGCGCTCGCCGGGCTGGATGTTCTGTCGATCGTCGGTCAGCTCGGCCGGCACGAGCAGCGGCGCCGACTCGCGGCCGATGACGACTTGCGCGCCTTGCTGGTTCACGAGCATTGGCCGCGATACGTGCGCGGGCGCGTTCACACCGAAGTCGTACGCGATCGGCAGATACAGCGTGAAACGGCTGCCTTTGCCCGGCGTGCTCTCGACGGTGATCTCGCCGCCGAGCAACCGACAGATCTCGCGGCTGATCGACAGGCCCAGCCCCGTGCCGCCGTACTTGCGACTGGTCGTGCCGTCGGCCTGCTGGAAGGCTTCGAAGATCACGCGCAACTTGTCGGGCGGGATCCCGATGCCCGTGTCCGTGACTGCGTACGCGACGACCGCACCCGCATTGTTGAGAGCTGTGTGCGCCGCGCTCCAGCCGCCCTTCGCGCGGCGGATTTCCAGCTCGACGCCGCCCTCGTGCGTGAACTTGAAGGCGTTCGACAGCAGGTTCTTCAGGATCTGCTGCAACCGTTTCTCGTCGGTGATCGTGCTGAGCGGCAGCTGCGGATCGAGCTGGATCGTCAGGCTCAGGTTCTTGTCGCTCGCGATCTGTTCGAAGCCGCGCTGCAGGTTGTCGGCGATCTCGCCGAACTGCACCGTGCCGACGTCGAGCGTGACCATGCCGGACTCGATCTTCGACAGGTCGAGAATGTCGTTGATCAGCGCGAGCAGCTCGCTGCCCGCGCGGTGGATCGTCTGCGCGAACTCGATCTGCTTCGTGCTGAGGTTCGCTTCGACGTTGTCCGCCAGGAGCTTCGACAGGATGAGCAGGCTGTTGAGCGGCGTGCGCAGCTCGTGCGACATGTTCGCCAGGAATTCCGACTTGTACTTCGAGATCAGCGCGAGCTGCTCGGCTTTCTCCTCGAGCATCTTCTTGGCGCGCTCGACCTCCTGGTTCTTCGCCTCGACCTGCTTGTTCTGCCACGACAGCAGGTTCGCCTTTTCCTCCAGCTCCTCGTTTTTCGCGCGGAGCTGTTCCTGCTGGGTGCGCAGCAGGTCTTCCGAGCGCTGCAGCGTCGTCGCTTGTTGCTCCAGCCGGTCGTTGGTCTTCTTCAGCTCCCCTTGCTGACTTTGCAGCTCTCCGGTCAGAAGCTGCGATTGCGCCAGCAGCGCCTCGGTCTGCATGTTGGCGGCCAGCGTGTTGAGCACGATGCCGATGCTCTCCATCAGCTGATCGAGGAACGTCGTGTGAGTCGTGCTGAAGCGCTCGAACGAAGCGAGCTCCAGCACGGCCTTCACTTCGCCTTCGAACAGCGCCGGCAGGATGATGATGTTCGATGCGCGGGCTTCGCCCAGGCCCGAGCTGATGCGCATGTACTCGTGCGGCGCGTCGGTCAGCAGCATGACGCGCTTGTCGGCTGCGCACTGGCCGATGAGCCCGTCGCCGAGCCGCAGACGCGGCGGCGGCCGACGCCGATTCGGCGCGGCATAGCTGGCCGCGAGCTCCAGCACGTTCTCGCCTTCGTGCTGGCGCGTCACGTAGAACAGCGCCTGATGCGCGTTCACGAGCGGCACGAGCTGCGACAGGATCAGGTTCGAGACGTGGCGGATGTTGCGCTGGCCCTGCAGCAGGCGGTTGAAGAACGCGATGTTGGTCTTGAGCCAGTCCTGCTCGTGGTTCTTCTGCGTCGTGTCCTTGAGGTTGCGGATCATCTCGTTGATGTTGTCCTTGAGCGCCGCGACTTCGCCCGAGGCCTCCACCGTGATGAATCGCGTCAGGTCGCCTTTGGTGACAGCGGTAGCAACTTCGGCGATGGCGCGCACCTGCGTCGTGAGATTGGCAGCGAGCTGGTTGACGTTGTCGGTGAGGTCGCGCCACAAGCCCGCAGCGCCGGGCACGCTGGCCTGTCCGCCAAGCTTGCCGGCGGTGCCGACTTCGCGAGCGACGTTGGTCACCTGCGCCGCGAAGGTGGCGAGCGTGTCGATCATGCCGTTGATCGTGTTCGCGAGCGCCGCGATCTCACCCTTCGCCTCGACCATCAGCTTGCGCTTGAGATCGCCGTTCGCGACGCTGGTCACGACTTCCGCGATGTTGCGCACCTGGCCAGTGAGGTTGGCCGCCATGTGATTGACGTTGTCGGTGAGATCCTTCCAGGTGCCGGCGACGCCTTCGACCTTGGCCTGACCGCCGAGCTTGCCCTCAGTGCCGACTTCGCGCGCGACGCGCGTCACTTCGGATGCAAAGCTGTTGAGCTGATCGACCATCGTATTGATGGTGTCCTTCAGCTCGAACATCTCGCCTTTCACGTCGACGGTGATCTTCTTCGACAGGTT
>Ga0075419_10001737_pt1 | contig 14128 bp, 12 predicted proteins | sample SoiMetdeltSBSDD3_FD_76900 | JGI IMG/M metagenome (GOLD analysis project Ga0075419, IMG submission 76900) | Bulk soil microbial communities from a Populus tree surrounding site in Tennessee, USA - Soil MetaG P. deltoides SBSDD3 | ecosystem: Environmental > Terrestrial > Soil > Tree plantation... | reverse complement strand
GCCCGCCACCCTGCATCAAGCCGTCATCGCGGCCAAGCAGCTGTTCGAGGCGGATGCGGCCGGGGTCATGCTGGTCGACCTCGACGGCACCCTGCGGTGGGCCAGCGCCCCAGACCAACGCGCCCAGACCCTGGAGGACAACCAGGAGGTGTTCGCCGCCGGCCCCTGCACGCAGGCGCTCACCAGCGGCCGGCCGGCGGTCATGCGCGACGCCACCCTGGAGCGGCGCTGGGAGGAGATCGCCCTGGTCTTTGTCGAGGTCCACATCCGCTCGGGCCTGAGTGTCCCGGTGGACCTGGGCGGCGGCCCGATCGGCACCCTGGGACGTGTACGTGGCCGACCCGCGGGGCTGGGACGACAGCGAGGTAACCGCCCTGCGGCCTATGCCGGGGTAGTGGCCAGCCTGCTCAGCGCGGCGGCCAAGGCCCACCTGCGGGGGCGTTGGCCGACCAGCTCCAGACCGCGTTGGACTCCCGGGGCTTGATCGAGCGGGCCAATGGGGGCGCTGATGGAGCGCGAACGCCTGGACGACCAGGAGGCCTTCACCCACCTGCGCCGGGCGGCCCGGTCCTCGGGCCGCAAGTTGACCGAGGTGGCCGCCGAGGTCGCCGCCGGCCAGCACCTGCCCAGGTGGCGGACCCGGCCGGCGCCCGTCAAGCCGGAGCAGCCAGATGCTGGTGCAGTCCGAGCGGGCACCTGAGGCGGGGTGGCGACCGAGGACGGCCGCCTGCGGCGGCCGCCCGCAGCGCCTGACGCAACGAAGCTGTTAGAACTTCAGGTGGAAGGTCAGCTCGACCTGGGGCTGGGTCGGTGTCGACACGTCGCGAGAGACCACCTGTCCGCCCGCGCCCTGGAACTGACCAGAACCACCGGTGACCGGCAGGGTGAAGTTCAGCGACCGGTTGACGATCGTGCCCTGGGTGGTGATCTGTCCACCGGGCAGGATGGAGGTCGTGGGGCACTGGGCCTCGACCCTGGCCGCGTTGGCCACAGACACAAAGCTGCAGACCACCCCGACCCGACCCACCTGCTGGCCGTTCCGTAGCAGGTTGCCCGAGAACACGACCTCGTCGCCAAGGCTGAAGCCCGCAGCGCCGAGGTCGATGTTGGGATCAAACTCGGTGAACACGGCGAGCACGCGGAGCGTCTGCTGCCGGTCGGCGTGGCCCGATGCGGTCGACCCAGATGATCCCAACGCGGGGCTGACCGCTGCGACCACCAGGGCCACAACCGCGATGACCGCGCCAACGATGCCCAGGCGTTTCCCCATGGTGCCTCCTCGCCGGCCATCCCGCGCGATGGCCCTCGAGGCAGTCCTACACCCCGCCGCTTGTCATGTAAACGGCCTTTGAGGTTCTTTGGTGGGCTGGTACAGGAGCTCAAGGTGTCAGGCATCACACGGCGGTGGCGCTGTGGATTGCGGCCGGGCCAACCCGAAGGAGGTGAGTGTGCGGGCCGGGCACACCTCGGTCGCCTTCACCCTGGACCGCTACGGCCACCTGTTTCCCCGGCCACGACGACGAGCAGCGCGACCGCCTGGACGCCATGCACGCCCAGGGCCTGCGGGCTGTTCGCGGTGGCGCGGTGGTGGAGCTGGCGGGCGGCCCCACGCGGTCCGTCTGGTCGCGGTCGGTAGCATTGCTGATTCGATCCCGAACATCTGTTCGATAGACTGCTCCGGTGGGGACTTGGCACGACCCGGACCCGGGCCGGCCGATCGCGGCGCCGCTGGAGCGGTGCGCAGAGCTGCTCGGCGTCGACCTGGCCACCATCGGTGAGGCGGCCGCCAACGTCGCGCCCTACATCCGCGCCGATGGCACCAGGATCTGGAGCCTGATGCAGCTGGAGCGCCAGCTCCGACCAGCGGCGTACGGCCGGCGGCGAGGCGGTTACCTCGACCGTCGACGAATTCGGTCCGCGGACGCATAGGCAGCACGACCGAGGACCTGGCGGCGAGCCGGAACTGGCCCCTCACCCTGCTCCGCGCCCTTGGATGAGGAGACTTCCCCCTGCATGCTGGTGCCTGACCTGGCCTCTTGGTACTCGAAGGGAGGGCTCATGCCCGCAACCACACCTGAGCAGATCCACCGGTCGTTCGAGGACATGTTCAACGCCGGCGACCTCGACGGCCTCATGGAGCTGTACGAGTCCGACGCGGCGCTGATCGCCCAGCCGGGCAGCGTAGCCCGCGGCGGCGAGCAGATGCGAGCCGCCCTGCAGGGCTTCTTGGCCCTCAAGGGCCGCATCACGCTGGACACCAAGCTGGTGGTCACCGTCGGCGACCTGGCCTATCTGTGCAACACCTGGTCGCTCAGCGGCACTGGACCTGATGGCGATCCGGTCACCCTGGGCGCCACGACGGCCGAGGTGGCGCGGCGTCAGGCCGACGGCACCTGGCGCTATGTGATCGACAACGCCTGGGGCGATCAGGCGGTCGCTGGATAGCCGCCTCGGCGGGCGCTTCGACCGTGCCCAGCGGTGGGCCGACCGGCGGCTCGGGGCCACCAGCCCCGCCCGCGCCGCGCTACACAGGGCCTACCCCGACCCCTGGGCGTTCCTGTTCGGCGAGATCGCCCTGTACTGCCTGGTCGTGCTGGTGGTCACAGGGTTGTTCCTGAGCTTGTTCTCTGTCCCCGACGTCCGCGGCCAGGTCACCTACCAGGGCCCCTATGTGCCGCTGCGCGGCCAGCCGGTGACCGAGGCGTTCAACTCGGTGCTGCGGATCTCCTTGGAGGTCCCCGCCGGGCTGTTGGTGCGCCAGACCCACCACTGGGCCTCGCTGGTGTTCGTCGCGGCGATCGTGCTGCACCTGTGCCGCAGCTTCTTCACCGGCGCCTTCCGCCGGCCCCGCCAGCGCACCTGGGTGGTCGGCATCGCGGTGCTGCTGCCGGCCCTGCTGGTCGGCCTGGTCGCCGTCCACCTCGGGACCGTCGTATCGCGCCGGCGCCAGCGGGACCCCGGGCCGGCGCGGGCCTTGGCGTCGACCAACCTGCTGCTGCTGGTCGCCGCCGTGCTCGCCCTGCTCGGCGGGGGGCAGATGAATCCCGTCTGGCAGCTCGGCCCCTACCACCCGGCCCATGTCACCTCCCCGGCGCAGCCGGACTGGTACCTGGCATTCCTCGACGGGCTGGTGCGGCTGGCCCCGCCGTGGAGCTTCGAGCTGTCCGGCTGGACCATCTCGGAGCTGCTCTGGCCCGCGCTGCTGTTGCCCGCGGTCGCCTTCGGCATCCTGACCCTGTGGCCCTGGATCGAGCGGCGCCTGGGCGGCGACGGCGCCGAGCAGCAACTGCTCGACCAGGCGCGCGACGCGTCGCTGCGCAGCGCCGTCGGCGCCGCCGGGCTGACGATGTTCCTGGTCGCGTTCGTGGCGGCCGGTAACGACATCCTGGCGGTCCTGCTCCACCTTCCGCTGGAGGCGGTTACCGGGCTGCTGCAGTGGTCGTTCGTGCTCGGCCCGGTGGTGGTCGGCCTGGTCACCTGGGCGGTCTGCCGCTCGCTGCGCCGCAGCGGCCTGCACCCCGCCGGGTCGGCCACCGGGCCGCGCCTGGAGCGCACCGCCGCGGGCGCCGAGCTTGACCATGGCGCGCGCACGCCAGGCAGCCGTCGACCCCAGTTTCGCCGACTACGAAAAGAAGACCGGCCGCTTGATCCCCGTCGCGGCGCTCAGTCGTGTCCGCGACGTGGTCGCCCGAGAACTGCCTGGGCTTGAGCGCACCGAGAACTTCGCCTCGCCCTACGGGGCGGTGGACACCCCAACCTGTATCCGCCCCCGTCGTTGCGGCTGAACCATCAGGCGCTGTCGGGGGACCGGACGGTCGGACGCGCCAGGCCATCGGGGCCAACCAGGCCTACGCCTTCACCTTCGGCGAGACCGGCATCGCCGACGGCGACCTGTTGTGGCAGCTCGTCGGTCAACCACTACATGCTGTGGGTCTTGCGGTGCTCAGGGGGCGGCGCGGACGGCTGCCGAGGCCTGGCGGGCGGCGACCAGGATGGGGTCCCAGACCGGGGAGAACGGTGGGGCATACGCCAGGTCCAGGGTGGTCATCTCCTCGACGGTCATGTGGTTCCAGAGCGCCGTCGCGGCGGTGTCGATCCGCTTGGCCGAGCCCTCGTTGCCGACGATCTGGGCGCCCAGCAGCCGCCCGGTGTGGCGTTCGGCGGTCATCTTGACGGTGAGGCGCTGGGTGCCCGGGAAGTAGGCCGCCCGGGTGCCCGAGCGCACCGTGACGGTCACATAGCCGAACCCGGCGTGGGCGGCGTCGCGTTCGCGGAGCCCGGTCCGGGCGATCTCCAGGTTGTAGACCTTGCTCACCGCCGTGCCGACCACGCCCGGGAAGGTGGCGTAGGAGCCGGCGACGTTGTGACCGATCACCCGGCCATGCTTGTTGGCGTGGGTGCCCAGGGGCACGTGCTCGTACTGGCCGGAGACCAGGTTGAGGACCTCGACACAATCCCCGCCGGCCCACAGCTGGTCGTGGCCGAGCACCCGCATCTGCATGTCGGTGCGGATGCCGCCGTGGTCACCCAGCGGCAGCCCGGCCTGGCTGGCGAGGGCCGTGTTGGGCCGCACCCCGAGGCCGAGAACGACCGCGTCGGTGCCCACGGCCCCGTCGGTGGTGAGGACCGACCGGACCTGGCCGTCGGCGTCGGTGTCGAAGCCGGTGACGGCGGTGTCGGTGTAGACGTCGATGCCGAGCTTCTCCATCGCCTCGTGGACCAGCTCGCCCATGTCAGGGTCCAGGGTGCTCATCGGCTGGGGGGCCTGGTCGACCACGGTCACCGCCACCTGCCGGCGGGCCAGCGCCTCGGCCATCTCCACCCCGATGTAGCCGCCCCCGATGACCACGGCGCGCTGCGGTTGGAGCCGTTCCAGGCCGGCCAGGAGCGCGGCGCCATCGTCGAGGGTCTGCACGCCGAAGACGCCGGTGGCGTCGCAGCCGGGAAGTGGTGGCCGCACCGGGACCGCGCCGGTGGCGATGACGAGGTGGTCGAAGCTCTCCCGGTAGCGGCGGCCGGAGGCCAGGTCACGAACCGCCACCGTCCCGCCCTGGACGTCGATGGCCTCCACGTCGGTGAGCATGCGCAGGTCGATGCCGTTGGCCCGGTGCGCCTCGGGCGTCCGGGCCACCAGCTGCTCCCCGTCGGGGACGTCGCCGGCGACCCAGTAGGGGATGCCGCAGGCCGAGTAGGAGCTGTGGGCCCCGCGCTCGAAGGCGATCACCTCGAGCCTGTCACCTCGTAGCCGCATGGCCTGGGAGGCCGCGCTCATCCCGGCGGCGTCTCCGCCCACGACCACCATCCGCTCGGTCATCGCTTCCACCACCTCGACGCCTCGGTCCTCGTGCTCAGACCGGCGAGGGCTGTTCGCCGGTCAGGCCCGCTCCACGGTGGTGCGGACCTCGGTGCCGGCTCGCACCGCCCTGGTGACCGGCGTCTTCTCGGCGATCTCGGCCAGCCTGGCCCGCTGGTCGTTCTCCAGGGGCCCTCGCAGGGTGACCTGCCGGTCGATCCACCGGGTGGCCCGGTCCTTAACGGTGTAAGCCAGCTGGACGTCGACCCCTTCCAGGGGCCACTGCTTGCGGTCGGCGTACATCCGCAAGGTGATCGCGGTGCAGGCGCCCAGGCCCGACAGCAGCAGCCCAAACGGCGGGGGGCCGGTGTCGGCCCCGCCATGATCGGCCGGTTCATCGGCGGCCAGCACATGCCGCCCGGCCTCAAGGTCGACGTGGTAGCGGTCGGTCCCGATGGTCGCGGTGGCGTCGGCGACCCTCTCCGCCTCCCGCTCCGGCTCGGCCGTGGCCATCACAGCCGCAGCAGCGTCTCGAGCGCCTGACGGGTCAGCGCCCACGAGGGCCGCTGCGGCGGCCCCTGGAGGGTGTCCACGACCGCGGCGGGGAACCCGTCCAGCACCGACCGGGCCGGGAAGCGGTCGCGCTGCTTGACGCACGCCCCGGCGCGGACCAGCGAGCCGGCCCCGACCCGGCTGTAGTCGCAGATGATCGCGGCCGGCTCGACCACGCTGCCAGCCTCGATACGGCAGCCGTGGATCATCGCTCCAGGGCCGATGACCACGTCGTCCTCGACGACCAGCTCGTTGTCGGGCAAGAGGTGCAGCACGGTGTTCTCAAGAATTTGCACCCGGGCGCCGATGCGCACCGGGCCGTGGGAGTCGCCGATGATCTTGACTCCGGCACCGATGATGGTGTCCTCGCCGACGACCACGTCGCCGGTGATCTCGGCCGAGTCCAGCAGCAGGGCGCTGGCCGCGATCTGCGGCAGCTTGTCCTGGTAGGCGTACAGACGTCCCATGGTGGCTCCCGCGGCCGGCGCCTCGACGGTCATCAAGACGCGGGGATAGGTGGTCAGCTCGACCGCGTAGTCGCGCAGGCGCGCGACTCGCTCGCGGTCGGCGTCGGTGGCGGTGCGGATGACGTGCCCGGGCCGGCCGACCACGACCGCTTCGTCTGGGACGACCGTGCCCGGGCCGATGAGGGTGCCCTCGCCCAGGATGCAGCCGTCTCCCAGGACCGCCCCCGGCATGAGGATCGAGCCGTTGCCGACCTCGCACAGGTTGCCGATCCGGGCCCCGACCACCTGGCAGCGGTGCCCGAAGACACTCCGCTGGCCAATGGTCACAGGATGGGAACCAGTCCCGACGATGCTCGAGTTCTCAAGCACCGCCGAGTGGTTGTCGATGGAGACCGTGGCCTCATGGGAGCGCACCACCGCCCCCTGGGCCAGGACCACGCCAGCCCCGATCCAGGTCGGCCCCAGCAGCACCGCCGAGTCGGCGATCACCGGTGCCGGCACGTCCGGACACGCATGATTGAAACTCAACCCGCACCTCCCAGCGCTCCGGCGCCGATCACAGCAGCCTGACCGATCGCGGCCCTTCTAGGTAGGTTAGGGATCCCCGCAGAGTTGTGGGACGGTTGAAGGGTGATCAGGCGACCGCTGGCACGACGGTGTAGTTCCACTTCCCAGGCCACGACGACCAGCTGCGCGACCGGCTCGACGCCATGCACGCCCAAGGCCAGCATGCGGCCGGCGGGCGAGCGAGGCGCCGAGGTCGTAACCGCGTCCCGCGTGTGCCCCAAACGTGCCCCAACCCCGCCTGTGAACACGGTGGACCAGAACGCTGGTGTCGGCGTGCTGCACCAGGTCGAGCCGTAGGTCCGTGGCGACGGCGCGACCATCGTCGACGTGCGCGTGCGGGTCGAGCAACCAGGCCCGCCTCTACCGCTCAGCGCCTGCCGTCGCCAGGTAGCGATCAGACGAGCTGTGGGCGCGGTTAGGGTTGAAACTCTGCCGGTGCGGCGTCCTGGAGGGTGCTGGGCTGGTCGCTGGCGGCCTGCCGGGCGATGGCCTGGCCGCTGTCGGGGTCGAACCAGTACAGCGCCGAGATGTCGACGGCCAGGTCGATGGCGCGGCCGGGTCGGACGCTGGTGTGGGGGTTGACGCTGGCGGTCCACTGGCCCTCCCCCTCGCCGACCAGCCGGCCGGTCTGCTCCTGGTCCTGCCCGGGCGGTTGTTTGGCGGCCAGGTCGAACTGGGCGACCATCACCTCGTGCTGCACCGGCGGGGTCTTGACCGCGAAGATCACGTCGACCTCCGAGCCCAGCCGCTCGGTCACCTTTGCCTCGGCCTTGATCCGTGGCCACCGCGGCGGCGCGAACGCCGCATCCTCAAAGGAGCTCGGGCGGATGCCCAGGATCACCTGCCGATCCAGGAACCGCTCCAGCCCCGGATGCCCGGCCACGGCCTGGTCGGGCACCGGGAGCCTGTGATCGGCGAAGGTCACCGCCAGGCCGCCGCCGTCGTCGCGGACCAGCATGGCCTCGGCCAGGTTCATCGCCGGCGACCCGATGAAGGTGGCCACGAACAGGTTCGCGGGGGTGTCGAACAGGTCCTGCGGCTCATCCACCTGCATCAGCTGCCCATCTTTGAGCACCGCCACCTTCGTCCCCAGGGTCATGGCCTCGATCTGGTCGTGGGTCACATAGATCGTCGTCACGTTGAGGCGGTCGTGCAGGGCGGCCAGCTGCGCCCGCGTCGACACCCGCAGCTTGGCATCCAGATTGCTGAGGGGCTCGTCCATCAGGAACGCCTGCGGGTCACGGACGATCGCGCGGCCCATGGCCACCCGCTGGCGCTGCCCGCCGGAGAGTGCGGCCGGCTTGCGCTTGAGGAACGGCTCCAGGGCCAGGATCCTGGCGGCCTCGGCGACCCGGCGGGCCTGCTCGGGCTTGGGGGTCTTGTGCAGCTGCAGGCCGAAGGCCAGGTTCTCCTCCACCGTCATGTGCGGGTACAGGGCGTAGTTCTGGAACACCATGGCGATGTCGCGGTCCTTGGGGGGCAGATCGTTGACCACCTGGCCACCGATGCGGATCTCCCCAGAGGTGAGTTCCTCCAGCCCGGCGACCATCCGCAACGCGGTGGACTTGCCGGAGCCCGACGGGCCCACCAGGACCATGAAGCTGCCGTCGGGGATGTCCAGCGACAGGTCGTTCACTGCTGGCGGTCCGCCCGGGTAGATCTTGGTGACGTGGTCCAACTCGATGCGCGCCATCTTGGGACCTCCCATCAGTAACTAGCCGGAAGGCTAGTCCACGAACGGCCCGTTGAACACGGGGACCTCCCCGTACGGCTGCCCTGTCAGGAGCAGGACCGACTGCCGGCGCCGTGGCGGCTTCCTCGTGGCCGCTCTCGCGCGCTCGTGACGGCCGACCCGGCCGGCCGGGCGCTCTACCCGATGAAGCGTCCCGCCGGGCTGCTCTTCGCGAGCGGCCATCGCGTCGACGACTGTTACCTCGGCCTACTGTTGCCGCCAGGATCCGCGGCGAACCCGAGGCCGCCACCGTCCTGATCGTCGCCCCGGCCGCGTTGCTGCATCCTCGGGTGCCTCAGCTTGACGGGAGCCTGCTGTATGAGCTGCTCACCGGCCACCCCGAGCGGGAGGCTGGCGAGCTGGTGTTTGTGGCCGATCTGACCGGTGAGCTGCGCGCCTGGCCCACCGACACCTGGGCCAAGCTCGGCGTCGACCCCGACCAGGTCGCCCACGCGGTCGTTGGTTGCTGGCTGGACGGGGAGGTGACCGGGCTGCAGATCGACGACCTTGGCTTGGAGGAGGTCCGCTCGCTCACCCGGCCGGCCATGGCCTCTGTCCGCGGCCAGCTCCGCGGCCGCCTGATCGCCCGGCTGGCTCGCGTCCAGCGGCGCTGGCTGCATCCCACCAGCGGCCGCCGACCCGGCGACCGGTTCCTCTAGCCACCGCGCCTGCCGGGCGGACACCGGACGCGGTATTCGGTCCGGGAGCCGGCCAGCCGTGCCACACCAGGTGCTATGTCCACTGTAGCTGCCGCAAGAACAGCCGTGTCCAGGCTGGTCGTCGGCGTGCGGGAGGCGCCCGGACATCCGTGCGGACCGCAGATCGCCGCAGACATCGGCATGACCGTTGACACCAGCCGGCCACATTTGCCGGACTCCAGCTGTCCGGACGGCAGTCATTCCGGAAGCAGCGGACGGTCAATCCGTTGACGGTTGCTCGTTACAACTTTCCTCCACTCGGTGATCGACCAGTGCGTGGGTGGCGCCGCCGCTGTCAGCGCAGACCAGCAGCGGCTGGTCACGAGACGGCGGCGGGGAGCTGGGCGAGCGCCCGGTCGACTACCTCGATGTGGTCGGCGGCGGTGCTGGAACCGGCGTTGCCCGGCCGTAGATGCCCGCCAGCGCCTCCCCGGGTTCTACCCGCTGGGTCGCCTACCTGGACCGCGGTGACAGGCACCCACAAGGTGCCCTCCCCGGCCGGGGAATGCGACTTTCAGCCTGCCGCATCCTCCCTGCTGGGAGAGCCTTGCGCGCTCAGCAACAGCCACCTCACTCGCTGGCCGGGCGCCGCGGCTCGGATAATCGCCCCGGGTGCCGGGCACGGCCGCGCTGGAGCGAGACGGTGGCCGTGGTTCGGTCCATCAGGGCGTGTCGAGCCCTTCGCTGGCCCACGCTTGGGCCTGCTCGCGCTCCCGGTTCGGGAACAGCTTCAGCTCGCCGGGGATCGACCAGCCCGCGAGCGTCACGAGTCGATGGATGCTCTCGGAGTCGGTGACGACGGCGATGCGGTCGAAGGAGCGCGGATGGGCGAGCCCGAGCACGGCGTCCTGCCATGCGCCCCCGGCGGTGTAGCCGGTGAAGCGGTCGTCGAGCACGTGGATGAGGCGTATCTTTGGGTGCCGCTCCAGGGCGTGCTTCACCGCCGGCGCCGCGATTGCTTCGTAGTCGGCGGATTCGACCTCCCCGATGGCCTCGAGCCCGACGACCGCGTCGGGAAGCCCCTCGATCAGCTGGATCATCGTGCTGCTTCAGCCCGCGAGTCCGGCAGATGCCTCCTTCAGGCCGGCCTTGAGCTCTGCCGCGGAGGCCTTGTCGATCTGGGCGGTCGAGGTACGGATCGCGTTGGTGAGCGCGCCCGCGACGGCGTCGGCCCCGTCGTGCTCGTAGATCGCGATGATGCCGGCCGATCCGGGGGGAAGCGCGTCGTCGAGCTTGTCACCGATGCCGGCCTGCAGGCGGTGGTGCGCGAACTTCCCCGCCAGTCCACCGACGGCGCCGCCGACGACGGTCGCCGCCAGCAGCGGCGGGGCGAAGAGCCCGATGACGAGGCCGACGCCGGCGCCGGCCTTGGCTCCCTTGCGGCCGAGGTGGTCGCCGGTCTCTTGGACCTGCACCTCGCCCTCGGCGTCCTTGACGACCAGCGCCACGCCGTCGGTGACGATCTCGCCGTCGCCTGCGAGCTTGGTGTAGGCGTCGAAGTCCTGCTGGGCCAGGTCGGGGATGAGATAGACAGCAATCAGGACGTCGAGCTGCTGGTTGTCACCCATGGTGCTCCTCTCTCGCCTCCAGCTCAGGCGCTCGCCGCGTGTGCCGCCAAGGCCTGAGCCGCGTGCTCGTGGAGCGCCCTCGCGTCCTCCTCGCTCAGGTGCGGGGCGACGTCGAAGACGACCTGCTTGATCTGGCCGGTGAAGGCGAACGGCGCCTTGTCGGCATAGCTGCGGTCGACGACGAGGCCGTTGTCGCGACCGATGTCCATGCCGGAGTAGCCCGAGAAGCGGCCCGGCACGGTGTGCTCCATCCGCCCGCTCGCGACCGGCTTGGCGTTGACGAGCAGCGTCACCTCGCCGCCGGTCGCCGGCTTGGGCGCGTCGGCGGTGAAGACGAGTTCGACGTTGACCTCGCCGGTCGGCAGCGGCTGCTCGGCCGCCTGGGTGTACTCGAACACCCCGAGCATCGAGTACGTGTGCTTGAGCTTCCCGTCCTGCACGAAGAGCGCGAACCCGCCGAGATGGTCGGCCTCCGCGACGATCACGCCCTCGGCGCCGCCCTCGGGGACGACCAGGTCGGCGCTGATCGTGTACGAGTGGTTGTAGATCCGCGGGATCATCCCGCTGGGGATGTTCTGGATGTCGCCGCGGTAGACGAACTTCGACTCCTCGGGTATCGGCGGCACCATGCCGAAAAAGGACGACAGTCCGCCGAGCAGCGGCAAGACCTGGTTGCGCTCGGCCTCCGCCCAGAACAGCTCGCCGAGCTCCCGCACCTTCTCGGGATGCTCGGCGGCGAGGTTCTTGGACTGGGTGAAGTCGTCGGGCAGGTAGTAGAGCTCGATGGGGTCGGCATCGGGATCCCAGCCCGGGCCGAACTGCCGCAGCGCCTCGGGGTCGAGCGACCACGGGATCCGCTGCAGCCGCTGGCAGAACAGCCAGCCGTCCTTGTACATCGCCCGGTTGCCCAGGATCTCGTAGTACTGCTGGGTGTGTCGCTCCGGCGCGGCCGCGTCCGAGAACGAGTCGGCGAAGGTGGCGCCGTCGAACGGCTGCTGGGCGACGCCGTCGATCGAGTCGGGCATCGGGATCCCGGCGAGATCCAGGATGGTCGCGCCGACGTCGGTCACGTGGGTGTAGTGGCCGCGAACCGCGCCCGCGTCGCCGATGCCGCCCGGCCAGTGCACGACCAGGGGGTTCCGCGTGCCGCCGAGATGCGAGGCGACCTGCTTGCCCCAGTCGAACGGGGTGTTGCCGGCCCAGGCCCACCCGGCCGCGTAATGCGGGGCAAGCTGCTCGTCGCCCCAGGCCTCGAGGCCGCCGTGCTTGAACAGCAGCCCCATCTGCTGCTCGGGCGTGAGCGGGAGCCCGTTCAGCGTCGTCATCTCGTTGAACGTGCCCGTGAGCGTACCCTCCATGCTCGCCCCGTTGTCGCCCCAGATCCAGATCACGACGGTGTTCTCGAGCTCGCCCATCTCGTCGATGGCGTCGATGATCCGGCCGATGTTCCAGTCGGCGTTCTCGGAGTAGCCCGCGTAGACCTCCATCTGACGGGCGTAGAGGCGCTTGTGCGTCTCATCCAGTGACTCCCACCTCGGGAACGCGTCGTTGCGCGGCGGCAGTTCAGCGTCGGCGGGGACGACCCCCAGCGCCTTCTGCCGCGCGAAGGTCTCCTCACGCATCACGTCCCACCCCTGATCGAACGCGCCCCGGTACTTGTCCGACCACTTGCGCGGCACGTGGTGCGGCGCGTGGCTGCAGCCGGTCGCGACATAGGCGAACCAGGGCGTCTTCTGCTTCTCGGAGCGGATCCGGTGAAGCCAGTCGATCGTCTTGTCGGCAAGATCGTCCTGGAAGTAGTACGGCTCGCCGTTCTTGGCCTCGGGGACGCCGACGATCTTCTGGTTCTCGGCGATCAGCGGGTCGTACTGCCCGGCCTCACCGCCGAGGAAGCCCCAGAAGTAGTCGAACCCGAGCCGGGTCGGCCAGCGGTCGAACGGCCCCGAGAACCCCTGCTGGTTGTCTGGGGTCAGATGCCACTTCCCAAACCCTCCCGTCAGGTAGCCGTTCTCCTGGAGAATGCGCGGAAACGGTGCGCAATCGCGCGGGAGGGTCGCGTTGTACCCCGGGAAGGGACCAGAGTACTCACCCACCATGCGGAAGCCGACCCGGTGGTGGTTGCGCCCCGTCAACAGCGCTGCCCTGGTCGGCGAGCACAACGCCGTGACGTGGAAGCGGTTGTAGCGCAGCCCGTTCTCCCCCAGCCGAGTGTAGTTCGGCGTCTGGATCGGCCCGCCGAAGGTGCTCGGGTTGCCGAACCCGGCGTCGTCAATCAGGACCAGCAGCACATTCGGCGCACCCTCGGGCGGCTGGACATGGACAGCCTGGTCCCAGTCAGGCACCGAACCGGCGAACGTCCGCTTCGTCGCGCCCGCGAACGGCGGCCGCCGGATCGGGAGGCTGCTGCGGTCGATACCCACATCCGCCATGAATCCACTCCTCGTCCTCGTCGCTCGACGCACACGGATCTGCGACATGACATTCGTCCCGCAAGACACTAGGCCGGGGCCACCTGAGGATCATCACCCGGTTGGGATGAAAGCAGCGGGTGGGCGACCACAGACGGGCAAGAGCTGCACGAACCTCGACATCCCGTCAGTGCTGGACCTGTATCTCCTCTCGGGCGATCGGCCGCCGTGGGCTGCCGTCGGCCTCCCGCATCTCCAAGTGCGCTTTGAACTTGGCCAAGCCGTACTCCGATCGGTCTCCAATTACATTGGTTGCGCTGAGGCTAGCGGCAGGCCAGTGGCCACCCGCGGGCGCTGCCGCTCTCCGTCATCTGGCGATGACACCCACCGAGGTCGCGCCGCCGAGCTCGGGTCTCCCGGTGGATTCACCTCATCGGGGTGATGCCAGGGGTGGCTGGTTGGGGCTATGACAAAGGCAGCGGAACTGCAGAGGGGAACGGGAGGTGCAGAGCCGATGGCTGCGAGGGCGGAGCCAATGGCCCAGAGGAGGGTCGCCCACCCGAGTGTCGACGACCGCAGGGCGCGGGGACTGGAGGCGCGGGACAACGCGCCGCTGTCCGGCCACGCCGGGTGGGCGCCGGCCAGCGATCGGCCCGACCCGGTGGCGCTGCTGGAGGAGCAGAACGCCACCCGCGAACCCGACCTGGTCCCGGTCCGGCACGGCCGCATGCTGGTGTCGCCGTTCACCTTCTACCGGGGCGCGGCCAGGATCATGGCCGCCGACCTGGCCGCCACCCCCACCGCCGGCCTCAACGTCCAGCTCTGCGGCGACGCCCACCTCTC
>Ga0075419_10001736_pt1 | contig 14136 bp, 6 predicted proteins | sample SoiMetdeltSBSDD3_FD_76900 | JGI IMG/M metagenome (GOLD analysis project Ga0075419, IMG submission 76900) | Bulk soil microbial communities from a Populus tree surrounding site in Tennessee, USA - Soil MetaG P. deltoides SBSDD3 | ecosystem: Environmental > Terrestrial > Soil > Tree plantation... | reverse complement strand
TGGCATGGAGAGCGCGATTCCCGGACCGGCCCGTGACTTCGCCCGCGCCGTCACTCAAGCCGTCGACACGGCGATCAGCGGTGGCGACGTCGCGACCTACGACAGGGTGATCGCGCAGCTGGCCACCCAGCCGACCGGCGGTCGTGTGCTCGGCGACGTGCTGCGGTCGCTGCTGGAGGACACCCATCCCGACGGGTTCAACTCAGCCGACATCACGCTGGTCGTCGGCCGGTGCTATCGCGCGGCCGTGGCCTGGCTGGCACCCGAGCGGGTCGATGTAACCATGTTGCTGGCCGTGCTGGCCGGCGCACTTGGCATCCACGAGCCTGGCATCACCTACGAAGCGCTCGACATGCCACGCTCCAACGTCAACGAGTGCCGCGATCTCGAGGACACCGTACCCGTCAAACCGCCAAGCTGGCCTGACTACGCATGGCACGCGCCGCTGCTGGTGGCCGACCTGCTGCCGTTCGCGCCGGTCACGTTGGGCAGCTACCTGGAGAGCACATTCAGCGAGTACGCGCGAGAGGCCCGCGAAGAGCTGCCGTGACACAGCGGGCGCGCGGAGTGGTGGAAACGTTCTGAACCAAGACCACGTGCACGGATCTGCCGCGAGTCGTACGGGTCGGGCAGTGAGCGGCCTCCGAGAGTTGCTGGCGTGACGGTGCGCTGGCGCAAGCGGTGCAGGTCTCGAAGGGCTCGAGGACAAGCACTTCTGCCGGCGGCGGCACCAGCGCAAACACCACGAGGTGGCCCGGGTGACCGGGCCACCTCGTACTCGAAGGGAGACTACGCGGGCACCATGCCCATGAATAACAGCTTGTTGGGGGATCCGGGGCCGGGGTTGATCACGACGCCGGGGGTGGCGTTCGCGTTCAGGCCGTTGTGGACGGCGTCGGCGTTGTCGGCCGGGAATTTATGCCGCCACAGCGCTGCGGTGCCGGCCGCGTGCGGCGAGGCCATCGACGTGCCGGAGAGCGTCGCGTAGGCGTTGTCAGCGGTGAACCAGGCCGAGACGATGTTCTGGCCGGGCGCGAAGAAGTCCACGCACGCACCGAAGTTGGAGAACGAGGCGCGGTTGTCGGTGATGGTGGTCGCGCCGACTGTGGTGGCGCGCAGCTGGCCTGCTGGCGAGAAGCCGCATGCGTCGGCGTTGGAGTTGCCGGCCGACACCGAGTAGTGCACGTTGGCGGCGATCGAGGCGTCCACGGCCGTTTCGACGGGCAGGAACTCCAGCCCGCCGAGGCTCATGTTCGCGACGCTGCGCTGCGTCGGGTTGATCTGCTGGGCGAGGGTGACGTACTCGACACCCGCGACGACTAGGTCCCACGTCGTGGATCCGGAGCACTGGAACACCCGCGCCGAGATGAGCTTGACGCCCTTGGCGACGCCGGTCGTCGAGCCGCCGATCGTGCCGGCGACGTAGGTAGCGTGGCCCTGGTTGCACGGTGCACAGCCCTCGCCCTACGGGTCGAAGCCGCACAACGCGCGGCCGCCGAACCCCTGGTGCGTCAACCGCATCCCGGTGTCGATGACGAACGCCCGCACGGTGCTGGCGGTGCTGGGGTAGAAGTACTTGGCATCCAGCGGCAGTGAACGCTGGTCGATCCGGTCGATGCCCCACGACGGCGGGCTCAGCAGCACGGCCCCCACGACATTCCCCCGTCGAAGCTGCGACGGATGCCGCGATCGTGCCGGGCGACCAGGTGCTGAGGGAGACCGTGTTCGTCGTCCGCTACATCGGTGACGACGCAACGGTCCACGTGCAGCCGGAGTTGACGGTGGACTACCTGATCGAGACGGTCCCGATCGCCAACGTCGAGCCCGCCCCGACGTAGGCCACCGGCAGCAGACTCTACGCAGCAGGGACACATATCTCGCCCGCCCAGGCGCCCCGCACGGCTCGAGGATCGTTGTCCGCGGCCAGCTCCGCGGCGTAGATGAGCAGCAGATCCGGTACCCGGTAGAGCCCCGGCCGAGGGGAGTCGGCGAGCCGGGCCTCCACCAGCTCCTCCAGCGCCTGGAACGCCAGCTTGGACGGCACGTTGAGCTGCGCCGCGACCTCTCGTGGCGTCACTTGCCCACTGGGCAGCAGCCCAAGCAGCCGGAACACGCGGGCAGCCAGCTCGTCCTCGGCCGCCATAGCGAGGTAGTCCGCGGCGAATCGGTCTCGCACCGAGAGGTCCTCGAACTGCAGCACGTTCAGTGGATCCTCGGCCAGCCGGGCGGCGAGCAGCGCGAGCGGCCAACTGGGACGGCTGGCCAGCCGGGCACCCAGGATCCGCAATGCCAGCGGCAGCCCGCCACAACGCCGAATGAGCGTCGCCGTACTCGCTGGGTCCTCTGCGATGCGCGCCTTGCCGACGTGGGCGGCGAGCAGCCGCCGGCCGTCGTCCAGGCCGAGTGGCCCCGGCTCCAGACGGACGGTGCCGTCGAGTGTCGCAAGTGGACGGCGACTCGTGAGAAGCAAGACCCCGCCGGAGCCGCCGGGCAGCAGCGGACGGGCCTGGCCCGCGGTGGCGACGTCGTCGATGAGGAGGAGCATCCGACGGCCGGCGGCCAGGGAGCGGTACTGCGCGGCGCGTTCGTCCGCCGTCTCGGGGACCTCGGCGGCCGGCACGCCGAGCGCGCGCAAGATCTGGCCGAGCACGTCTCCGGGGGTCCGCTCGGGCAGGTACGGGTCGCTGCCGCGCAGGTCCACGGCCACCTGCCCGTCGGGGAACTCTTCGGCGAGCAGGTGGGCCGCACGCAGGGCCAGTGCGGTCTTGCCGATGCCGCCGCGTCCGAAGACGGTGATCGCGCGCGGTCCGATCCCGGTGAGGGATTGGCGCAGCGCGTTGGTGAGTGCGGCGACCTCGCGCGTCCGGCCCACGAACGTTCCGAGGTCCGGCGGGAGCTGCCGGGGAGTCGCTTCGATCGCTGCCCGTACGGTGGCGGCTTGCGGCGGCTCGTTCAAAGTGGCGTCGCGGTCAAGCATCGCGCGCTGGAGCGCGGCCAGCTCCGGCCCCGGCTCGATGCCGAGGTGTTCGGCGAGGGCGGTCCGAGCGTCGGTATAGGCGGCTAGCGCGGCCGCCACGTTCCCGGCCCGGTATAGCGCGAGCATGAGCTGGCCCCATGCCCGCTCGCGCAGCGGGTGCCCGGCAAGGTGGTGACGGAGGTCGGTGACGAGTTCGGGGCCAGGGTGCGCGGTCAGCCGTGCCGTGATGTAGTCCTCGAACACGTCGAGGCGTTGTTCGTCCAATGCGGACAGACGCGCGCCGAGGCCGGTGTCGTGGGCGATGCCGTCACCGGCGGTACCGTGCCAAAACGCCAGCGCGCCGGAGAGGTGGGCCACGGCGGCCGGCGGGTCGCCGGCGGCGAGCGCGCTTCGACCGGCTGCCGCGAGCCGGGCGAACTCGGCCGCGTCGAACTCACCGTCGTGGACGCTCAGCTCGTAGGCGCGGGGGCGGGCCACCAGGCGGTTACCGAGCACGCGGCGCAGCGCGGCGGCGTGGCTGCGCAGGTTGGCTACTGCGGAGGCCGGGGGCGGGCCGGCCCAGAGCGCGTCGGCGAGCTGGCCGAGTGTGACCGGGTGGTTGGCATCGAGCGCCAGGGCCGCCAACATCGCACGACGCTTCGCCGGACCAATCGATATCGGTTGATGTTCGAAGATCAACTTCACGGGCCCCAGTACCCGGAACTCGAACATCGCGCCAGCTCCCCCCGTCAAGCCAGACCCGGGGTACAACCTACGAGTTGGCTACAAAAGGAGCAAGCATTAATTGATGGACGTGATATGCCTCGCAGTCGTCTACGGCGTTGAGCTGCCGTACATACCTGCGTACGGGTCGGGCTCCCCGGTCCAGGGGTCGAGCCCGGCGCGGAGCCGGCGGTGTTGCTCGCCCGGGGTCAGGAAAACTGCCGACTCGATCCCGCACACGTCGGTGCCGCTGAGCGGACAGTGGTCGAAGTCCCCTTGCAGCGTCCGCGTCAGGAACTCCACCATCCCGCAGTCGTACCGGCGCCAGATCGCGTCGCCTCGAGTAACAACCAGGACGGGCCACTTGTCGGGGTCCTCATCGGACGCGTCCCAACACAGTGAGTCGGCACCAGCGGACGCGCCCCAGGCGATCAGGGCCGGGGTGATGTCGGCCAGCTCCGGCGACCGGCGCACCTGGGTCCAGAGCAGTTCAGCTGTGGCTGTTTCGTCGACCATACCGCCCTGCCCCGGGGCTTCCTTCGGCTCAGGCGAAGCGATGCTCAGGAAGTTCTGGATTGTGCCGGTCCCGTAGGTTGTCATGAACTCCCGGTAGTCAGAGGGGAATCTCCTCCCCCACGACTGGCTCAGGGCGTCCCAGTCGACCGTCAGTTCGCTGTCCGACAGGGGTGGCATCAGCCGCTGGAGTGTCTCCCAGTACGACATCAGCCACCCCTTCGCTCGGTTAGGGCATGGCGCCGTGAGGCACCGCTTGCCCGGTATTCGGGTCGTTGAACGTTCCCAGGTTACGGCCAGCCAGATCGTTAGGCACGTACGCGTTGATCTGAAGCCCTATGCTGCCGTCGGCCCGGTATCCGATCGCGGTGATGGTGAACCCGGTCGGTACGGTCCGGTCGCCGCTGTACTGCGGGATCACCTGGTAGTAGACATCCTGCCCCTGTTCGATCGCCTGACGCACCTGGGTCTCGTACGTGTACATGTTGTTCGGACCCTGGCTGGAGCCGGCGACCGGGAAATTCGCGGCCCGGGAGCAGGTGGCCAAGTTCCGTAGGTCGGTGCCGGACCCGCTCAGCTGCGCACCGAGCAGGTGACATTTGTTGATACTGGCCGCGGGGTTCTGGCCGAGGAAGCCCGCGGTGCGCTGGGCCCACAGGTAGCCGGGCGGGCTGATCGCCGCGTCGGTACTGCTTCCCTGGTGCGTAGCCAGATAGGCCGAGTTGAGGCAGGCGGTCACACCGGTGGCCCGGTTGCCGTGCGCCGTGTCCAGGTCACCGAACTCGACCCAGCCGCACCCCCGCGTGGTACGGCGAGGATTGCCCACCGGAATCGGCGGCGGACGCCGCGGCTCGGGCTGCGGCTCAGCCTCCTCTGCTGCGTCGTCCTGCGCCCGCCGCTGCTCGTCGATGTGCTCCATCACCTGAGTCGCGACATATGCCACTACGACGATGACGACCACCGCCACCACGACCGCGGCCACGATGGGCAGGGCCGCGGATGCCAACGCCGCAAGGGCCGGGAGCGCGAACGCGAAGTGTCCGTCGATCTCGACACCGCTGATCGGGTTGCCGCCGCCGAACGCGTACCGGTTGCCGGTGTACGGGTTCAGCCCCAGGTTCAGGTCGGCCAGGGCACCGTTGTACGAGTCCCGGGTGAGGAACCGGTTCAGCCCTGGGCTGTAGTCCCGGAAGCCCATGTCGTACGAGCCGGAGGCCGGGTCGAACCGCTTCGCGTTGAACCGGTACGCGTTGTACGGCTCCTTGGTCGGGTCCGCCGCGTCCGGCTTGTCGATCCCGGTGAACTGCGCGACATCATCCTGCCCGTACGCGGTGTACCCGTACGTGGCCTTGCTGTCGCCCTCCTCGTCGGTCAGTTGCTCCACATCGGAGTGTGGGTTGTACCCGTAGAACGCGTCTTCCTCTGTGCCGTCGTCGTTGTGGGTCACCTGGGACAGTCGCTGACCCCACGGCGACAACTGGTACGACTTGGTGATCTTGTCGGCGACCTCCTCGTCCAGCACCTCGCTGGACAGGCCGAGGTAGTTGTAGACCGTGGTCTTCGCGTCCGCGGTACCGGCGTCGGTGGTCTTCGTGGAGGTGCGGTCCAGCGGGTCGAAGGTGTACTTCGTGGTGCTCGTGCTGGCCCCGTTGTTCTTCCGGTTCTCGATGACGTGGTCGAACCCGTCGTACACGTTGCGCTCGACCACCGTGCCGGCCACCGTAATCGTGTCCAGCCGGCCGAACGGGTCGTAGTTGTACGACGACGTCAGGCCGCCCGCGGTCGAGGTCAGCAGCCGGTTACGGTCGTAGTTGAAGGTGGTGCTGACCCCGCCCACCGACTGGGAGATGACGTTCCCATTGGCGTCGTGCACGTACGTCTCGGTTCCGGCGCCGGTGCCCGTCTTGGTCAGCGACGCGACCCGGTCCTGTGGGTCGTACGTGTAGTCGGTGGTGGTGCTCAGCGTGTTCGAGTTGTCGTCCGCGTTCATCTTGCGGCCGACGTCATGGGTCCGATGGCCGTTGAGGTTGTAGTCGATCGTGTGCTCGGCCACCAGGGTCTGGTTGGGTTTGCGTTCCAGTTGGCTGCGCAGCAGACCGTCCAGGAAGTACGTGTAGTCGACGGTGTTGCCGTTCCCCTTGACCTCGTGCAGCCGCTCGCCGCGCGGGGTGTACGTGTACGTGGTGATCTTCGGGTCCGGGTCGGTGGCCGTGGTGCGGTTGGTCACCCGCGAGATCAGGTTCCGGACGTCGTACGCGTACAGGTCATGCTGCTTGTCGTGCACCACCGACAGCGGTGAGCCGTTCTCGTCGTACTCGAAGCTGGTGGTGTTGATCGTCGTCCCGGTCTTGCTCTCGACGACCGAGGCCACCTGGTTCAGCCCGGTGTAGGTCATCGCGTACCGGTCCACCCGGGCCCCCGGCGACGCGTCCGTGATGGCCGCCAGGTTGTTGTTCGGGTCGTACCGGTAGGCGTAGTCGTGCTTTTCGTTGTCCACGTCGGCGGCGTTGTCCCGGACCAGCTTCACCGCGTCCGCCAGCACGGTGCCGTTGGCCTGGTCGGACAGCTCGATCCGGTGGCCGTTGCCCTCGTCGAAGGCGAACGAGCCGAGACTGACCCAGGTGCCCGCGTTGGCGCTCTGGTTGACCGTGCGCACCGTGCTGGCGCCGTTGTGCGTCACCGTGTACCGGGCGTCGGTCGCCGCGCCTGACACCGTCGGGTACCGCACGAACACCTCGTAGGTGCCGTCCTGTGGGACGTTCAGCCCCCAGGTGAAGGTGTTGGCGCCGGTGCCGGGCGCATGGATGGCGTAGTCGGGGCCGTGCTTGTCCGCGGCGATGGTCGCGGTCGGCCAGCTGCCGGTGGCGGTGGTGTTGTTGAAGTCCGAGTTGTCGACCAGCACCACCTGCTGCCCGACCGGCACCCCGTCGTCCGCGCGGGTCTTGAGCTTGCCGTCCGGGTGGTAGGTCCAGGTGATGGTCCGGGTCGCCGAGCCGCCGGCGGACCGCACCGTGCGCGAGGTCTGGCCACCCAGTTCGTTGTACGTGTAGTCGGTGGAGATGTCCCACGCATCGGTCGACCTACGGGTCCAGCCGTTGTCGAAGTACGTGTACGCGGTGTCGTTGCGCACCGACTGGCCGGACGACGGTGGGGCGGACTGCCGCGCCAGCCGGCCCACGTCGTCGTACGTGTACCTGGTGATGTCCGGCTGGTTGTACCGTGCGTCATCCTCGTCGAACGGGGTGCGCGTCTCCTTGACCCGGTTGAGCTCGTCGTAGACGGTGACCGCGGCGAAGTCGTCCGGGTCGTCGGTGGTCTCCACCCCACGCGGGCTGATCACTCGGGTCTGGTTGCCGACCTGGTCGTACTCGTACCTCGTGACGCGGTAGACGACGGTGCCGTTGTCGGTACGGTGCGGAATCTTGCTCTCCACCGGCCGGCCACGGGCGTCCAGGGTGACCAGCATGGTGTTGCCGTTCTGGTCGGTGGTCGCGACGTTCAGCCCGTCCTTGTCGTAGACCCTGCTGACCACGTGCCCGAGCGGGTCGATGATCTTCTTCAGCCGGTGGGCCCGGTCGTACTCGTACGCGGTGGTGTAGTCGGCCGGGTCGGCGGTCGCGTTCTTCCGCGCGTCGGCTACCCGGGTGACGTTGCCGACCGAGTCGTACTCGTAGGTGAGCCGCTGGCCGAGTGCGTTGGTGACCGAGGTCAGCTGGTAGATCTCGTCGTACGCGTTGGTGGTGACGAAGTCGCCGGTGGCCGGGGTCAGGTTGCCCTTCGGTTCGGTCGTGGTGAGCAGGTTGCCCACCTTGTCGTAGGTGTACGAGGTACGCCGCTCCGGGTCACCCGGCTGGTCCACCGGGGCCAGGCTCTGGCTGAGCCGGTCCATCGCGTCGTAGACCGCGTTGCCCACCGCTCCGTTCGGGGCGAACGACCGGGTCACGTTGTCGTTCGGGTCGTAGACCGGGGCCGGGGTGACGATGAACTGTCCCGCGTTCTGATCGAACGGCACCCGGCTTTCCAGGGTCCGGCCGTACGTGTCGTACGTCTGCGTGGTCACCTTGTTCAGCGCATCGGTGACCGTGAGCACGTTGCCCCTGACGTCGTACTCGAACCGGGTTGCCTTGTTCAGCGCGTCGGTGATGAGCCGCGGGTACCCGCTCGCCTCGAAGTCGCTGTTGGTCGTGACGTTGCCGTTGGCATCGACCGCGGTGAGCTGCTGTCCCCACGTGTCGTACGTGTACGTGGTCCGGAAGTCGTTCGGGTCCGGGGTGGTGTTGCCCTGCGGGTCGATGACGAAGGCGAGGTCACCCTCGGTGGTGTAGCCGAACGCCCAGCGCCGGCCCTCCGGGCTGGTCTTGGTGGCCAGGTCCGCGGTGAAGCCGTCCAGCCCGGTGCCGTAGGTCAGCACAGTGCCGGCCGTCCCGTCGGCCACCGCCTGGGCGTCCTTGATCTCCAGCGGGTAGCCGGTCTTCTGGTCGTACACCCACGTCTGCGTCGCCCCGTTGGCCTCCTCCAGCCGGACCACGTTGTGCTGCCCGTCCCAGGTGAGCTTGGTGGTCTGGTTCTTGGCGTTGGTGGTCTGCGTCGGTCGGCCGAACGCGTCCATCTGGTACGCGGTCGAGCGGTTCTCCGGGTCGGTGACAGTGGTGTGGATGGTGTCGCCCTGCGGGCCGTCCGGGTCGGTGTACGCGAACTGTGTGATGCCGCCCAGCCGGTCCGAGTAGGTCTTGGTGCGCCAGTGGAACTTCGGGTCGTCCTCGGGCGGCGAGTAGTAGGTCAGGTTGGTGGCGTTACCGCGCGGGTCGGTGACCCGGACCAGCTTGACGTTCTTGTTGCCCTGGGTCATGTCGTACCGGAAGGCGAACACCTTCGGCGCGCCGTTCGTCGACCCGGCGCCGTCGATCAGCTCACCGAGCAGACCCTTGTCCGTGTACGTGAAGGTCAGCTTGCGACCGGAGACATCGGTGATCTGCTTGACATGGTCGATGATCTTCGGGTTGGTCAGGTTGGTCGCGGACACCTTGGACCACGTGGTGTCGTCGATGAAGCTGTAGCTCTCGCCCTTGGCGTAGTAGTCGATGGTCAGCGTCCGCCGGCCGGTCGGGTCGGTCAGGTAGCGGAGGAACTTGGTCGGCTTGTTCTGCGACCGGCGCACCTCGTAGGTGAACAGCAGCTCGTTGCCGTTGTTGTCGGCTACCGCGGAGATGTATCCGTCGCAGTCGAAGTGGAACTCGGTCCGGTCCGGGCGGGTCATGGTCCACGCCCGCGCCTCCTCGGTCCTGTTGCCGCACTCGACGTTGCGCTGCAGGTGCAGGTAAACCCCGCGCGGGCTGACCCACTGGCCGGTCTCCTCGTTCAGGGTGAACCAGTGGCTGGTGCCGTCGCCGTCGGTCAGGGTGATCCTGGTCGGGTGCGGGTTGGGGTGGAAGTCCAGCGCCGTGCCCAGCCGGATCGGCGACGACGCCTGCAACGACCAGCCGTGCCCGGTGACCGTGTCCGACGTGTCGAGCGAGTTGTGAGCCAGCCGGACGAACGTGGACAGCCCGCGGGACGGATTGGTGAACGCGTCGTACGACCAGACCGTGTTGCCCGCGTACAGGTTGTTCATCAAGCTGGCGCCGGCTCCGGTGTTGGTGCCGGTATAGGCGTAGAACTGCTCCAGCCCGAGCTGGTCGGAGGTCGGCTCCTCGGCGGCCACCCGCTGCGGCAGCCCGGCGATGCCGGTGGTAGCCGACAGCGGTTGCCCGGTGGCCTTGTTGACCAGCTCCCAGGTGAGCGTGTACTCGGTGCGTTTCTGGCCCTGTCCCGGGGTGCTCGGCGCCACCACCTGCGCGGCCAGCTCCACGGTGTCCCCGGGCACCACGGTCTTGGGCAGCTCGCTGCGCACCGGCGGGCCGGCGTTCGGTGCTGGCGTGCCGTCGGGCAGGGTCCACCGGTACGACATGGCCCAGTCGACCGGAGCCCAGCTGGACAGGGTCGGGTTCGACACGGTCACCGGCAGGCTGTACGTGCCGCCCGAGTTCATCAGCTCCGGCGTGGCCGACGCGTGGTAGGTCGACTCGGCCGTCGGCTGGAGGTAGGTCACCTCGAGCGTGGGCCGCAACATGCTCTCCTGCGCCTCACTGGACAGCAGCATCGCCCGGGCAGTGGCCGAGACCTCGTCCCGTTGCTTGACCAGCAGGCCGTGGTTGCTGGCCGGGTTGGCCAGCCACTCCTCCACCGCGGACCGGACCTGCCAACTGGCCCACTCCGGGTCGTTGGTGAACCCGTTGTCTCCGGAGAGGGCGGCCGACCGGAAGTCGCCACCCGGGGTGGTCCACGGCACGCCAGCGGCGGCCTGGTTCCAGGTCGCGGTGGTCTCGTTGAAGGCACGGGTGAGCTGGTGCACGTCCACGAACTCGTCGGTGTCCGTGCCAGGGAACAGCGACGTGTTCCACATCCGCAGCTGGGCGCTGGTGATCCGGGCGTTGGCCGGGATGCCGGTCAGCGCGGAGAACTTGACCAGCCCTCGGGTGTCGCCGTAGAAGCCGGAGTTGTTGCCAGGTGAGACGTACGGGTCGCCGTCGTACACGTCGACGTTCTCGGTCGGCCGGGCCGCGGACAGGGTGGTGTCCACTGTGCTGCTCCGCACGATCTGCTTGATCTGCCCGGCCTTGGGCAGCCGGGCGCTCTGAGTGACGCCCGGGATGACCTGCCCGTCCGCGGTCTTGACCGCGACCATGTAGTAGTAGAGCTGACCCAGCTCGGTGTCCGGCGTGTCGGCCGGCGTCGGCCGGCCGGACGTGTCCTGGTAGGTGCGTACGGTCGGCGACAACGGCGCTACCAGGGTGGCCGCGGACGGGGTGAAGGTCTGGAAGACGCTGCGGTGCACCTGGTACTCGACGATGTTGTCCGCGGGCGCGGGCGAGGGATCGGCGTAGGCGGACCAGTCCAGCTTGGCCCCGGTCGCGGTGACATAGGTCGGCGCGGCCAGCGTCACCGACGGCCGACCCCAGGTCAGCACCAGCCGCGGCAGGTTGAAGTCCCGTGCCCCGTTGGCGTACGCGAACTCGGACGCCTCGAACACCGGACCGCCCCGGCCCAGCTTGCCCTCGTCCACCGCCTTCACCATGAACCCGTGGTTCGGCTGGGTGCCGTTGACCCACTCCTGCACCACGTTGCGGACCGGGAACGACGACCACACGCTGGAGATGGCCGCCTTCTTGGTAGTCACACCCCACCGGGTGAACCGCACCGCGTCCGCGATCACCGCCTTGTTGGCCACGTCGGCGAGCACCACCCGACCGGTGGTCCCGGCGTTGAACCGGTGCACCCCGAGCGTGGTCCATTGGCCCCGCGCGCCGCCGGTCTGGTTTACGGGGTACGCGGTCGAACCGGCGGCGTGGTGCACCGTGTAGGCCGCGTTGGTCGCCCGGTCGGACTCGGTGACGTAGTGCACCTCCACCTGGTAGTCACCGGTCTCGGTGATGGTCGGGGTCCAGGTGTGCGTGTGCCCGGCGATGGCGTCGTTGTTGAACCGGTAGTCCCCGTTGACCGCCAGCGCGGTCAGCTGGGTGTTGGTGCTGAACGGCCAGCTGCCGGACACCGACGTACCGGCATCGCCGTCGTCCACCTGAACCATGTTGCCGGCCGGCTGCGCGGCCATGTTGGCGTTCATGTTCGCCCAGGTGGCGGTCGACTCGTTCCACGGTTGGGTGACCCGCCGCGCCTCCATGGCCACGTCGAAGCCCCAGGTGTGATGGGTCTGGTCGTAGTACATCTCCAGCCGGGCGTCGTCCAGCGCGGTGCCGGCCGGCACTCCGGTCAACGGGAACCGGACCAGGGTGCGGTACGCGGCCGACGCGTCGGTGCCGACCTTGAGCTGGTACGTGTTGTTGTAGTTGGTACCGGTGGCGCCGGAGTAGATCTGCACGTCCTGCGCGTCGGTCGGCACCGGCTGGATCCGGATGGTGGGGTCGACCACGACCGGGTACTGCCGGGCCGAGTCGCGCAGCCAGTTGCCGTCCACCGACAAGGTCAGCGTGGTCTGCCCGTACATTCTGGTCAGCCGCTGAGAGACCGGCTCGGTCCAGACCCGGCCCTGCGCCTCGTCCGCCGCGTCATACACGTACGGCGCCGGCATCTCGAACACCGGCTCGCCACCGGAGGGCCGCACGAACCCGATCGACCCGTCCGCTCGCGGATCGGCCACCAGACCGCCGGTTGCCACAGTGAACGTGAAGGACACCGGCCCGGTCGGGCGCTCGGAAAGGACGATCTTCTCCTCGAGCGAGGTCGGCGTCACCTGGTAGACCAGGTCCGCGCCACCAGCCAGACGGGGATAAGTGACCGTCGACCCGGACTGCCGCGCTACCGCGGCCGTAGTCGCCCCGGCCAGACCCAGCTCTACATACCGGCCGTCCTGCTCGAACCGGATCAGCCGGTCCGGTCGCCCACCGAATAGGCTAGTGAACGCATTCGAAGCATTGCCCAGCGGAAAGTCCTGCCGGCCAGTCGCCTCGACTCGCGTATCGATCGGCTGCCATCTGCCAGCCGGGTCGAGGTAATGCATCGGATCGGCCGAGATCTCCGCCTGCACCCGCCCGTCGGACAACTGGAAGAACTTCGCATTGGCGGTACGCTGGCCGACCAGCTCCTCGACCCGCTTCTGATCCGGCCACGCCCGGCCAACCGGCGCCTCCGCGTTAGCGGGTACGACGACAGGGCCGCTCGGTTGCTGTCGCGCCGGCTGACCACCGACAAAGTCACGCATGAGGCCAGGCCAATTCACGCCCCCAGCCGTGCTGTCTCGCCCGCCGGCCCGTCCATCGAGGAACGGCGACTCCACGCCCCCGACGGTGGGCACGAGCGCCAGCACCAGAAGAATGATCAGCGTTCCCTTGGCAGTCCTCATAGCCCCGTCACTTTCTGGTCGTACATAGATGACGAGCCACAAGGTACGGGTCACACATATACCAAGAGCTATGAATCGAGATATAGCGCCGGTGTACGTCGGTCCCTGCTGGTCTGGACTGGGTACTGCCTGGCCAACGAAGCGCGGCTGTGCTCGCCGCCTGGACCGGCATGAGCTTTCTCCGCTCGGATCATCCGGTCACGAGCGCGCCGCACAGCGGTGCGGGCACCGAGTAGCCACCGGTTGTGGTCCACCGGGCGCACATCCGGTAACGGACTCCTGGTTCGGTAGTGCTGTGTAGGGTCCTGAACGGTACGGTCTCCGGCGTGGTCGGCGCGGGTGCCGCGCAGCCACCGTCCGTGCAGCGTTGGATGTAGAAGATGCTGTCGACGAACCAACTACTGCTGTTCGGGATCGTGGCGGTGCCTTCCACCGTCGTACGGTCGACGCTGACTGCGATGCGCAGCCGCACCGTCTCCGGGTCCCCGGAGACACTAGTCGGGGTCCAGATGGACGGTGCAGTCGCGGCCGTGGAGGTCGCCGCCGAACATGCCGCCCAGGCCTCCGCAGCGGTCCCGAGCCTCAGCGAACCGCCCCTCCATGTATTCGCCGGCGATGAAGCCACCCACCACGCCGTATTGCCAGCCGAAGGTTCCCAGAGCCAGCCCGACCGCGGCACCGGCCAACGCGCCGTAGATCGGTGCGACGAAGCCGGCACCGCGACATCCACCATCATCGTTGCTGCCGCCACCGAAGATGCAGTAGTTGCCATCGCTGGCGTGGGCACTCCACGGCCACGCACTCGAGCCGCGGCAGCTTCCGTTGGGGTTGCGGCCGAACATACAGAATCCGGATTCGCTGTCGTCAGCGACCCAGTTCCCGACGGAACCGATCCAGCGACGGACGGTGGCCTGGATCTCGTCCACGATCCGGTTGAGCTTCGCGACCTTCTTGTCGTGTTCGATCTGCTTGGCTACCTTGCCCGCACCCCTGGCGCCGACCGTGGCAATCCACTTCCAGAAGGCGGGGTCGGGGTTGGCCTTGTGCA
>Ga0075419_10001732_pt1 | contig 14164 bp, 25 predicted proteins | sample SoiMetdeltSBSDD3_FD_76900 | JGI IMG/M metagenome (GOLD analysis project Ga0075419, IMG submission 76900) | Bulk soil microbial communities from a Populus tree surrounding site in Tennessee, USA - Soil MetaG P. deltoides SBSDD3 | ecosystem: Environmental > Terrestrial > Soil > Tree plantation... | reverse complement strand
GCGAAGGCGCTCGGTCTCCCCATCCCGCCCGCGCTGCTTACGAGCGCCGACGAGGTGATCGAGTGAATGGCGCAATGTCCGCTTTTGGCCCAAAGCAGACATAAGCCAGTGCACCGCACATGTCCGCTTTTGGGTGTAAAGCGGACATGACCTATTGCGCTGCACATGTCTGCTTTTGACCCAAAGCGGACATCGCCTTTAATGGCTATAGTTTAGTGGCTCGCCGAAATCATGGGCGGCTTCATTATTGCGCGCGTTTTGCGCAGCCAACGAGGGACCGAAATGGCGCAATGAAATGCAGGCTCTGATCGACGCCGAAGCGCCGAGCGGTGAGCGCCGCCGCAAGATCGTCGCAAGCTTCAATCGAGGCTATCGCGGCTTCCAGCAGACCTACCGGACCTGCACGCCCGCTGCAGATATCGCCATCCGCCGTTATCTCGACGAGGGCGCAAAAATCGCCCGTGAAATCACGGCGCGGTACGCCAACTAGTAACCGTAATTAACATTTTTTTTATAGCCTCAAGAGAGATCACATACCCCGAAATAGCTGACAGCCTCGCCTCCGGCCCAGATGTATCTTTCTGGCTCACCGGTAGAAGGAGATGTGCCTATGAGAGTCTCGCAATTCAAAACGATAACCGGCACCGCGGACGGTCAGACTCTCATCGGCGCATCTGATCTATGGCTTTGGCAGCGGCGAGCGGCTCTACGCCGGGGCCGGTGACGACATACTCTATGCCGGGCCCGGAGGCAGCCTGCTGGACGGCGGACCAGGCGCCGACATCATGTATGGAGGCCTCGGCAACGATGTCTTCCGGGTCGAGAACATCGGCGATGTCGTGAACGAGCAGACCGCGGGCGGCTACGATACGGTGCAGAGCTGGATCACTTACACGCTGCCTCAATTCGTCGCGCAGCTGAATCTGATGGGAACGGCGGCGATCAACGGCACAGGCAATGACCTGAACAACAAACTCGTCGCGAACGATGCGGGCAACGTGTTGAGCGGAGGGGCTGGTGACGACACTCTGAACGGTGGGGCGGGCGATGACACCCTGATCGGTGGGTCGGGACATGACACGCTCACGGGCGGCGCGGGTTCGGACACGTTCGTATTCAACTTTGCCAACGCGACCAGCACCGACAAGGTCAAGGATTTCTCAGCCTCGGATCATGACCATGTCGGAATCTATGCTAGCGACTATGGGCTCAGCCTGGGCCACGGTCTGGTCAATGACGGCACCGGCAATCTGGTGCTCGACCCCGCCTACTTCGTGGCCGTGGCCGGCTCGGCGAGCATCGTACAGGGCACGGCGTCCGGTCATGGGCAGTTTGTGTTCTCGTCCTCGGCCTCTACGCATACGTTGATGTGGGATCCGGACGGCGCCGGGCCCACGCACGGTATCGCGCTCGCCACCTTCAACCTGGACGCCACCCCAAGCGCCGCCGACTTCGTCGTCTTCAACACGCCACCAACCGTGACGGTGCATAGCGGTCCGGGTCCGATAGACGAGCGCGCGGACGCACAGGTCGGCTTTACGATCGATCTGTCTGCGCCATGGAACGAGGACGTGCTACTGACCTACTCGACGGTGGACGGCACGGCCCACGCCGGCAGCGACTTCGTCGGCGTCTCCCATGGCCAGGTGACGATTCCTGCCGGCAGCACCAGCGCCACCGTCTTGGTCAATGCGCTCGATGGTAATCCGTCACAGGTCGATTCCTTCAGCCTCCAACTCGAGTCGGCCGTGGGCGTGGCCAGCAGCACGGCGTTCTCCATTGCCGGCAGCACGGCGAGCGGCTCCCTCGCGCCGCTGCCCCCCGAAGTTGTCGCAATCACCGACACGACGACGTTCGGCAGCCCTGACCCGATGGGGTTGGCCTATGTGCCCAGCCTGGGCACTCTCTTCCTGGCCGACCCACAGCTTGAACTAACAAGGGTGCAGCATTTGACCGGCGTGGACACCCTGTTCGGGTTGAACCTTGACGGCACACAGCAGTCTGGCGGCGCGATCCCGCTGGGCTTCAGCACTAAGCCAGCGGGTCTGGCGTACGACCCCTCGACCGGCCTGATGTACATATCCGACGACGAAAGGTTGGAGATGCAAATCGTCAACCCGGCTAATCCCACCGTGGAGGTTGGGCACTTTTCACTCACGGCATTGGGCTGCGACGACACGGAAGACGTGACGGTGAACCCAAACAACGGTCACGTCTTCGTCGTGAATGGCGGAGACTTCGGACACCCCAAGATCGTTGAAACCGACGGCACCGGCTCGCAAATCTTCTCTGTCATTGACCTCACAGCAGCGGTTAAGGGGCAGCCTATCGGCAGTCCCGAGGCGGCGGTCTACGATCCCGCCCATGACGTGTTCTTTGTCGCTGGCAACAATTACGATATCAAGGTCGTCGACCACGCCGGCACGGTGCTGGATGACATCACTACTCTCGCCGGCTATCGCAACCCCACCGGCAATATAGGGGTCGATATCCAGGGATTGACATTGGCACCGGCCAGCGACGATCCGACCCGCATGGACCTGTATGTCGCCGACCAGGGGAATGTTGACACCAACGACGGTCGGCTGATCGAGATCAATCTCCATAACGGGCTGCTGCACGCATAGCGCGCCACCCAACCGGCGCGCCGGCCGCTGCAGGTGTCGGCGGTCCGCAAACGCCAAAGGCGTGAAGGGATTTCGCTCGTCACGCAATGTCCGCTATTGGCCCAAAGCAGACATGAGCTAGTGCACTGCACATGTCCGCTTTCGGGGGTAAAGCGGACATGACCGTTTGCGGGAATCCGCTTTGGCGGTCGCTATTGGGGGCAAAGCGGACATGGCCTTTCGCACCGCAAATGTCTGCTTCTGACCCAAAGCGGACATCGACCGCTTTGAACAAACAATCAATTCTGCTCGGGAGCAGCTTTTATGACTGGTGTCTTGACGCCGGTCTCGATCTCGGCGGCTTCAGCGTGATAGCGGGCCGCCTCGGCGCGCAGATTGTCGGCGGTTGCCCGGTCGCTCACCTGACGTGCCATTATCCAGACATAGTTCCGCTTGAGCGCGCAGGTATCGCGCATCGCGCATCGGCGAACTCGGCAAGTTGTCGCTGTTCGTTCGCCCTGGGCAAGCTAGCGGAAGCTCAACTGCACGTTTTGCGGTGCGGCGCCGGTTACATCGTCCCGGCATCCTTGGGGCGCGTATCAAACGAACGATAAACCTTACGTAAGGTTCCGTGCATAATAGGTTTTGCGAATTTTTTGCTAGTCCAAAACTAGCCGCTGATAGTGGCCCTTGACCGTGCCGTAGCACTCGCAGGCGCGCTTTTGTAATCCCTTTACGTCCAGCACCCGAATGCGGCCGCGGCTGTATTTGATCAGTCCGGCTTTTTGCAGCGGGCTCGCCACCATCGACACGCTGGGACGGCGCACGCTCAGCATCTGGGCGAGAAATTCTTGCTTCAACATCAGTTCGTCGCTGCCGGCGAGGTCGCGCATATGCAGCAGCCAGCGGCACATGCGGGCCTCGATAGAGTGACTGGCGTTACACGCGGCGGATTGCTGCGTTTGTGCAAACAACACCTGCTCGTGTCGGATGAGGAGCGAGCGGAAGGGGTCATGTTCATTGGCCAGTCGGCGCAACCGGTTGACCTCTATGGTGCCCGCACTTCCGGCAATCTGCACAATGCCCTTATTGAGCGACACCTTGCCGTCGAGGGCGGAGACCGCGTTCAAGGCGCCGTCATGCCCCACCATCGCGGTTTCGATCATCGACCCGATGTCCAGTTCGACTACGAGGGAGATAACGCCGGAATAGGGAAAGTAGACCTGCCGAATGGGGCTACCAGCTTTGGCGAGCACATCGCCAAACTTAAGCTCGATGGTCTTCAGATGCGGCGCAAGGGCCGAAAACACGTCCGACGGAAGTGAGGCGAGCAACCGATTTGGTGATTTGGCCATAACGCGCCTCCTGCCTGTTCGGCGGGAGCGCGGGAGCGTCTCTCAGCCACTGACGCCAAGGGTCAAGTCAGTGATGCCACACATATAAGCTCTCATGTGTTCGATCGCTAACTTAAAGTGGGTTTTGCCAGACAAAATATGTTCCATACCGAGCAGATCAGGCATTTCGCATGGTCTGGCGGAAGGCAGTCGATTGCATAGCCAAAGCGACTTATTTTTTATCGACGACCTCGATAACCTCGTTTTGGCACGCTTGGCACTCAAAAGTGCGCTTCTCCGAACCGGGCCCATCCGGTTCTATTCGGGTGAGCCACATCGGCGCGCCGCACTTGGCGCAAGTTGGATGTGCGATGTCCTGTGAATGAGGAACGGATTGAAACTGGCGCATAGCGTCACTCCGTTGCCATTGCAAGCTGGAGGGCCAGCGGTCTCTCTGTCACGGACAGCCTGACAATGCGACAACAAAGAAAGTATATGCCCCCAAACGGAAGTAGGTACGTACGGTCCCTGACAGATAAAAAGAGTTCGTTTCGTGACTGCCGAATATAGATGCACATTGCTGCGGTGCATCAGTTCGCTTATGGCCCTTAGCGGACAGCGATTTGGCGAAAGCTGGAGACATCGCAGCCCTTAGGCTTTGCCTTGAGCGGCTCTTGCCACCCCGCAAGGATCGACCGGTGGCTTTTGAATTTCCCCGGATTGACTCTGTGGAGGACGCGCCGAAGGCGATGGCCGCGATTGCTTCTGCAGTGGCCGATGGCGACCTAACTCCGATAGAGGCGGCTGAACTTAGCAAGGTAGTGGAGGGCTACACGCGGGCAGTGGAAACAGCGGACATCTCCGCCAGACTATTGCGGCTCGAACAAGCACAAAAGAAGTAAGAACGAGGAGACAATTGGATGCGCAACATAGATTTGAGATTGCGAAAACTGGAGGCTGCGAAGGGGAACAAGCCAATCGCCACCATTTGGTGGGGCGAGCAGAGCAAGGCCGAATTGCAGGCTGAGATCGCGGAGCGAGAAGCCAAGGGATTCCGTGTCATCGTGGTGCGTTGGCAGCGCTAACGAGCTGTGATGTGGCAGCGCGTTCCGTTCATCGGGGCCGTTGATGGGGGCCTCGTTCGCGCTGATGGTGCTTATGGCGTGTCTGGTGGTGACCGGTCGGTGACGGTTCGCGTGATGATGACCAAGCCGGCAATAGCCCCAGCGTCTCGAAGCTGTCCCCGGTGGGATCCTTTTTTATCGAGCTAGCCAGTCACGTCTGTTTTTGGCTCCTAGCGGACATTGCATATGTCGCATTTGATGTCGCTTTCGGGGGTAAAGCGGACATGGTCTATTGCAGTGCATATGTCCGCTAATGACCCAAAGCGGACATGCGCCGCCCAAGTTCTCTGCGACGCTAATGGGCCGTTGAACCCCGTTTCGTTGGTCGAAATTTTCTGATTTGATCACCTGCATTGAGGCTGACGTCGGCGTGGTCCTAGCTTTGGCGCAGGCAATGAGACGGCGCGATTTCATCAAAGTAGTCGCTGGCTCAGCGGCAGCATGGCCGATCGCCGCGCGCGCGCAAGGGAAGAGACACATCCCGAAAATTGGAGTTTTGTGGCATGCCGGTGATGCGCAGGAAGAGGGGCCTTGTTCACCGGACTGGTCGAAGGTTTTAGAAAGCTCGGCTACGAGGAGGGGCGTAACATCACGTTGGAACACCGCTTCCCAAATGAAATACCTGAGCGTTTCAAGAGCATGGCGACCGAGCTTGTGTCGTTGAACGTTGATGCTTTGGTTAGCTCTGGTGAGCTAGCTGCGGTCGCATTAAGAGACGCAACCAAAACCATTCCGACCATTTTTATGTTTGTGCCTGACCCGGTTGCGAGCAAGCTAGTTGAAAGCTTCGCAAAACCGGGTGGAAACGCAACAGGGATGACGAATTTTGGAGCTGAACTGATCGGAAAGCGCTTACAGCTTCTCAACGAGACCATCCCGGGGCTTTCTCGAGTTGCGTTGCTCGTCAACCCGCGGGCGCAGATTTCACGTCGCTACATCGAGTTCACGCAGACGGCAGCGGCTGCACGGGGTTTGGTTAATCAAACATTCGAGGTGCGTTCGCTTGACGATTTGGAGCCGGCCTTCGGCGCAATGGCGACGAGCGGCATGCAAGCCGTGACTATTAATCCAGATGGACTTATCTATCAGGGAAAAGCGGCAATCGCGAAAATGGCCATTGCGCGCGGAATGGCCTTGGCCGCCTATTCGCGAGAAACATTCGATGCTGGCGCGATGATGTCCTATGGGCCTGATAACATTGCAGCGTGTTACCGCGCAGCTGTTCTGGTTGACAAAATACTGAGGGAAGGCTCGACCCAGTGACCTTCCTGTGGAACAACCAACCAAATTTCAGTACTTCATCAGTCTAAAGGTCACCAAGGCTCTTGGTCTCGACGTGCCTTTGCACCTTCAGCAATTAGCCGACGAGGTGATCGAATAAAGTTGCTGCGATGTCCGCTATTGGCCCAAAGCGGACATGCCTAGTTGCACCGCACATGTCCGCTTTTGGGGGTAAAGCGGACATCGAAAGAGCGAATGGGTCGGGAGACGATGCGGGGTTACACTTTGCCTTCACTACGACGTGCAGAACGTAGCTGATCTACAAGCATTCGTATCTGTTCTTTATCGATCAATGTCACTGGCATGTCGTCATCTGGAGGCGACACAAAGTCACGCAGACGTATCTCAGCAGTCTGAAGGGCAAGGCCGAGGTGCATCAAGAATAGTAACGAACCCGTTCAGAGCGGTTGCCGATCTGTCGTATTCAGTTGTTTTGATCGTACCGGACCCGCCCTTGGCGGAACGTTTGTGTCCCACGCTTGAAAGAAGCGATTCCGGGTCGAATGTCGGACGGAATTTCGGAAGGGAGTGAATTAGGTTGTTTCTCGTAATTCGGGCCTCGACAAACAGGGCAACGTCGCAAGCGCATACTCTTTCCATTCTTCGTCTGTGACTTGCTTTTGAATGATGTTCTTAGCGAAAGTCTCGCGTGACACGCTTCCCAAATCCGCGGTGACAAGCGGCCCAACTTCCGGCTCCCATTTTGCCGCGCGCCAAATTAGCTTTTCAAAGAGAAACTCGTTGTTGTTCCAGATGACGGCGATTTGCTGAGCAGTTCGATGACTGAAAAGACCAGCCCGAATGGCTGCAAGGTGCAAGTCTCGTTCGGTCGGGAATTCCTCAATGGAACCGACATGGTACCACATGCGCCCTTGTACAATCGACCGACAAGCCCCACGTTGAAATAACACAACGGTTAAAGGCGGGTGCGCCAGGCTGCCCGGGGTCAAATCCGGGTCAAGAGGGAGCACGGGCATGCAGAGCCGCATTTGGATTCCAGCACTGCTGCTGGGAGGGTTGTTCGCACTGCAATCAACAGCCTCGAATGCCCAAGAAGCCGTCGGGAAAGCCACCTCGGTAAGACCTCAGGCTGAAGGGAGCCACGGCGGTACGCGAACACTTTCAGGAGGTGCCAGCGTTTATTCGCAGGAGACGGTTCGCACCGGTGATTCTGGTCAGGCGGATTTGCAATTTCGCGATAACAGCAATCTCAGCGTGGGATCAAAATCGAGCGTCCGGCTCGATAAGTTCGTGTACGATCCGAATAAATCCACCGGCACTGTCGCTCTACAAGCGACACGCGGCTCGTTTCGATTTGTGACGGGATCGCAGGGCAAGGGGACCCATCAGATTAAGACTCCCTACGGCACCCTTGGGATACGCGGTTGAGGATCGCCGTGGTGGCTGGTGGAGTCCTGTGACCAACCCCATCACAGCGAACGCATAGGCGGCCACGACTGCGAACCCACAAAATTTCGACTTGCTAACTTGAGCCGCGAGAGAGGGATGGCCCTCTAGTGGTCAGGACGTCATCGAGGCGCAGCGGGATCGTCTGACCGAGCGCAAAATTTTTACAAAATCCTGAGACGAAATTTTTATAAAATTTTGAACTCTGCTAAGCTAAAGCTGTGGGGCTATCCCATCGCGCTTTGAAATTTGCCATCGCCTGCTCGCGGCTTGCCGCGTAACCACGATCCGACAGCGATGGGATGCGGCCACGGGCGGTGATCATCCAGAACCACCGCCGATCCGTTGGCGCTTGCCGGTACACCATGATCCGCCCGATGACTTGATTGCCGTCGCACACGTCGTAATCATCGTTCGACCAGTAGTGGCCGCTACGGAGCGTGAGGCTGGTCTCGGCCATGTTAAACCCCATTGCCGGATCGAAACCTCCTATCTAGGAAAATGTTCGGGAAATTTGACCCTTAGCTCTTGTGTTTCTCGGCCATTCTCTTGTCTTTGTCGGTCCGCGGCGGCCTACGAAGCCACGCACTCGCAATGTCCGCTTTTGGCCCAAAGCAGACATGACGTAGTGCAACGCACATGTCCGCTATTGGGGGTAAAGAGGACATGGGCTTGTGCGGAAATCCGCTTTCGCGGTCGCTATCGGGTGTAAAGCGGACATGCCCTTTTGCACTGCATATGTCCGCTTATGACCCAAAGCGGACATCGGCCCGGCCTCCTCAAGAGACCAACCCAAGTCTATACGATGGCTGTTCTGTGCTCGGAAGTTGCTGGCTTCCGCGACCCGTATGTTATTCGACTGGCGCTTCAAATTGCGCGCACCACTTCGGGCGCGCCCGTGCCGGGACTTTCGCCGAGCAATTAATTCTGCATGACTGCGTCTCGCATGCCAACAGGCCACTGCTGCTCACAGTCGCGTCGGGCGCTGCAGCAGCTCTTGCAGCCGGGGACGACAACGAAGGAGGACCGGAAGGGGCGGCAATCTGTGGGCCGACCGGCCCCGCCACGGGAGGGGGCTCATTTCTAGGCAAGTCGCCGGTCGCGCACCCTGCGAGCAACAAAACAAGCAACGCCGGTACCTTTCTCATGACCTTTACCTAGCAACCTTTTGGATGAGACCAAGTGAGCTATTAAAGGCAAGAGCCGATGTAGGTGCCGCGATTGGCTCCGACCTGTCCGTAGACGCCAGCTTGGTGAGTGCAACGTATGGCGCGATCCTGAAATGTCTGGGCGCCATCCGGACCTGAGCCGGGCAGTGACGGCAAATTCTGAAACGTCCGTCCGGTCTGTGGCACGTAAACATACCCCGGATCAGTGGCACTCGGCGGCCTCACGATTTTCGATTTGGGAATGCGTACCTTCTGCACCGTCCCAATTGGGGACTTATGTTTCGGTGCAAGCCATGGTTCTGGCTGTTCCGGCTTGGACACTTGCTGTTTTGACCCTTTTTCCGGGACCATAATTTGGTAGTCATCGGCCAAGATGTTGCCGGTCTGCGCTAGCGCTGGCGTTGCCAACGCCGCAGTAAGAAAAATCAACATGATCATCGAGGGTTCACGAACCTGCTGGACTTAGTAAGAAGCGCCGCTGCGTTGAATTAGCGCCCGAAAAAGAATGGAAACGGCAGTAGCGGATGACTGTCGTCGTAGCGCGGGCGGTACTGTGACAGCGGCGCATTGTAGCTTGAGTGATCGGCAGTCGGCGGCGTCTGCGCAGTATAGCTGGCGCTATCTGGGGTCAATGGCAGGGGCCGGGAGCGCGCCACCGCCGGTGGCCCGGCATCGCGGATCGCGCCGCTTACCACGACGGTGGTGTTGGCCATGTTCTCTTGCTTCACCAGATTCCACAGCGTGGCGGCGTTCTTCACCGACAGCCGCACGCAGCCATGCGACACTGCACGACCAAGATTGCGTTGCTCGTAAGTGCCGTGGATAGCGTTTCCCGTCTGAGTGAAGAAGATCGAATAGGGCATCGGCGCGTTGTCGTACTCGTCGCTATAGTGGTCGATCTCCATGCGGAATGGCTTAAACTTGCCGCTCGGTGTGTCGTAGCTGCTCCCCCCGGTCGTCACCGGCCAGTCGTAAAATGCTCGCCATTGACCGTAACAGTCATGCGTTGAGTCGATTTATCCACCTTGATGAGGAGGTCAGCGTGGGCGGCTTGGCTGAACGTAAGCACCGCGACGGTGGCGGCAGTCAACGGCGCGATGAGGCGGCTTGTACGCATTTGACTCCGATCCCGGCGCTAATAACCCTTAATAGAAAATCTATCGAATTGGTTCTGTTGGTGGTGTGGTTGCACTTCAGCCCGTGCCTTGGCTGACACTTCGATCCGCAGCTTTTTGGGCGACGCTTCGGCCCGCGCCTCACGTGCCACAGGCTCGATCTTTGCCAGCGCGTCAGACGCCGATTTGGGCTGAGCAGAGAGTACAGCTTGCGAGGTCATGTCGGGTGCGGGTGCTGGTGCAGTGGCGAGAGTCTTTATCGCATTCGCATTGTCATACCGGGGCGCTGGCAGACCAGTGCGTTGGCTGGTGACTATCGCGGGCGAAGTGTTCTCCAGCGTCGCGTCCGCCAAGAACAGCAATGCAACCAGCACCGAACCGACCACGGAAAAAAAGGCGAGAATTGGCATTGGCGCGCTCTCGCTTCAGAACGAAATGCCGTTCAAGATCAACAGGCCCACAAAAACTGCCGTCAGCGACAGACCGAACATCTGTGCAGTCCTATACTCACTCGTACCGAGTACCTGTGCAGTTGCGCGCTCATTTGTATTTGTCATGACGTCGATCCCCGCATTTCGCTTTTTTGTGGTCAGCAGGGGAAAGCTAGAGCGCGCCCAAGCGGTCGCACCAGCGCACGTAGGTCGCCTTCAACTATCGAAAGGTCGCGCAAACCTATACCTAGGTGCAATACGGAGGTGCGAAAATAGGGCTGTGACGCACGGCATTACCGACATTGACCGGGTTTTCAGAAGCAACGCGGCGCAGCGTTTTTCCCCAGTCTTGTCCTCGAAACAGAATTTTTTTCGACGATCGTGCGGATCACCATCAGCCATGCGCGTACCTTATCGCCTTCGTGGCACCGCGCACTGTAACCCAATCAGCCGGTTCTTATTACTTCGTCATTGTCGTCGTCATCATCAGGTACAAACCCACGGCCGCCGCACGTTGGGCATCTCTGTTCATTATCCGTGCCTACTTCAATAACGCCTTCACCATTACAGTCTGGACACGTTTTTTGTGCCATGTGGACGCCTCCGAAAGCCTAGCATGTGGCCTGACCACCACACCCGAGAAGAAATAGCACCAGCATCCAAATTGGCGTCTACCGATAGATATCGGTCTATGTAGAAATATCGGCCTCGACCTCTCTTCGAGGGACGGGGGATCGGGGCTGTGCTCTTCAGGTTTCGAGTGCAGCCTCGATTTTTTTTTGCTGAAGAGCAGGTGGCCCCGACCTCTCTGGGGGCTGGGGGCTTAGGGATAATGTAAATTCTCCAACCGTGCATGATCGCCACGAACGCGAAGATCAGCGCTGTCACTGCTGCGTAAGACATCTAAGTTCCCTCCCCATAGGAATGATGATGGTTACTGCACGCGACCTCACCTCAGCGGTCCAAGCGCGTCATAACGCAAGCGATTTCTAGTTTCGCCATCGCGCCGCCGGTAATACCACCATCAAAATACCTGTGCGCGAGTCGGTATTCAGACGAACGCCCATCGGATAATGACCCTATAATCCCCGCCCATGCTGGGGAGAGCCGCGCCGTTATTGATCGCGTTTGCGCTAATAGCGCCCGACGTTCAGGCCTCGCCAGAATGTCTGACCAAGCAGGAGGCGCGCGCGAAATGGCCCACGAAGCCTATCTATTGGCACGGCTCGAGTCGCTGCTGGAATGACCAACCGCTGAGCAGCCGCCGTTCGACTACGCCGCCTACAAATACGTCGGATAGCGCCACTAAGGCGCTCGCGTTCGTCTCCGCGCCTCGCCCGAAGGCAACAAAGACCGAAGTCTTTTTCCCGTCGATCATCGTTAATAACAGCGTGAGCACCGATCTGCTCAACAGCGCGCCAATGACCGGCTGGCCGGTGCTGATCGACATCGATGCGCCGGACCCGAACAATGGCGTCGACCGTTGCTGCTGGCCATCACTGGATGCGGTGAAGGCGTTGATAGGGGCCGAGAAATGAACCGGCTCGCAGTCGTTGGCGTGCGGCTCAAGTGCAGCCACGGGCAAGCCGAACCGAAGAGCCCACTGTCGAAGCCTTGGCTGTGAACAGTTTGATTATCGTGCCTGTTGTCATTTTGACCTCAAAAAAAGCCGTTCAGAGCGCTCTCACATACAGGAGTTATCTCCGCATCGAGCCGACAGGAGACGTGCGATGAGAATTACTCGCATCACTGTGTCGGCCCAAAGCAGACATGACCCTTTGCGGGAATCCGCTTTCGTGGTCGCTATTGGGGGTAAAGCGGACATGGCCTATTGCACTGCAAATGTCCGCTTTTGACCCAAAGCGGACATCCGTTGTCGTCGCTCAATGTCTGCTTGCGGGTACTTCTTAGAAGCTTGGAGACCACTGATGGCTGAAAAAATTCAAACTTGTTTCAAGGATTGTGAAGGTAGATGCCGTGTTCAACAGACTCCAATTTTATCACGCACGGGGTGCAAGCATTCGAAATCCGCATGCGCCACTACGGGTCAAGTGTAACCAAATTGTCACAGCCCGCTTGGTTTTCTATATGGATGGATGCCCACGGTAAAAAAATGCCACTCAATATCTGACTAACAAATTAGCCTTCAATTTTGTCCGAATCCGCGACGCTCTCTGTGGAATCCCGGTTAACCATCGCGCCTTAAAATTCACCATTGCCAAAGTGAGTCCCCTAAGAAGACGGGAGAATAGAGAGCGTAATGTTCTGCCTTATAACCTTTAGCATGGTGATGATGGCAGTTAGCGTTGCCGAGTTGCCGTGCAGCGACTTTGCTTTGGGGAAGCCTAAGCAGCAAGTAGCCCGTCGGCCGCCCACGCTGGAAACCAAAACCGAGCCAAAGCCAAGTATGCAGCTGGCGGCACTCGAGCCGAATGCTCGTTTGCTGGATGAGTCTGATAAGCCGGCGTCGAAGGGCTACATCATGTACGCCAACTCGCCGATGAATTGGACGCCGGTGCCGTTGCCAGACGAAATCAGCAACGCTGCGCACGCCCCGCACAACAACAACATACGGGCCGAGATCGAGCAGGCAGCAATGCTGTTCGATGTCGACATGCGGATGATGAAAGCGTTTGCCAAAATCGAGTCTGGCTACAATCCAAGAGCTAAGACCGGCTCATACAAGTGCCTGTTCCAGCTTTCCGACTCGGAGTTTGCCAAATACTGGCGGGGCGACATCTACGACATCCGCGACTGCTCAATCGCGGCGGCCAGAAAGTTTGCGACTGAGGCCGCGCAGTTCGAGAAGGACGTCGGTCGTAAGGCCACGGCGGCAGAACTCTACTGCATCCACCAGCAAGGCTATCAAGGCTGTGCGTTTCATTACGCCGCGCCGCACCAGCTGGCCTGGAAGAACATGTACCTGACTTCTGAGGGTCAGGAGAAGGGCGAGAAATGGGCGCGTAAGGCCATCTGGGGCAACGTCCCGTGGGACCTCAAAAACAAGATCAAGGGCGGAGTTAACGCGCTGACCAGCGGCCAGTTCATCGCGCTCTGGACGGAGCGCGTTAACCGCTTCATGGCGCGCAAGGTCGAGCCACCGACACACTACGTGCAACACGCCAGCAAGACCAAAAAGCCGACGAAGGCAACCGTGACCGACAAGAAGAAGACGAAGGTCGCTGCGGCCGAAAAAAAGAAGACTTAGGTAGCGTCGCGGTGAATACCGCCATTGCTGGACCCAAAGCGGTAATGAGTTGGAGTATCAAAGATTGGCGTCTTCATAAGTTCGCGTGGAAGCCCGGAGGATGCGATGTGTAAGTTCTTACGATTTACCAATTTCTACGGCTTGGCGATCGTTCCTGTTTTGGCAACGATGCTCGCCTTTCCTGCGACCGCGCAGACCAGCTCTAATTCCGAGACCAAGACCAGCTCTAATTCCGAGACCCAAAGCACCGGAGCAGTCCTCATCAACATTGACAAATCCAAACAAAAAATGACGGTTTCTTTAGACGGGGCGGAAAAATACGTTTGGCCGGTATCAACTGGTCTAGCTGGATATTCAACTCCATCAGGAACCTATACTGCCACCTCTATGAACGAAATCTGGTACAGCAAAGAGTGGGACAACGCCCCCATGCCTCATTCTATTTTCTTTAGGAAGGATGGTTATGCCATCCATGGCACCTATGAGGCG
>Ga0075419_10001731_pt1 | contig 14165 bp, 12 predicted proteins | sample SoiMetdeltSBSDD3_FD_76900 | JGI IMG/M metagenome (GOLD analysis project Ga0075419, IMG submission 76900) | Bulk soil microbial communities from a Populus tree surrounding site in Tennessee, USA - Soil MetaG P. deltoides SBSDD3 | ecosystem: Environmental > Terrestrial > Soil > Tree plantation... | reverse complement strand
TGAACTAAAGTTATATTGATTATGAAGTAAAGACAAGCAGTTATCTGCTATCGGCAAGTGGTTTTTAGTATGTCATGCCATTTAAAAAAATCACAATACACCCGAAGCATTAAAAAGAAGGGTTTAAAAATATTTTCAGCATACTCAAGCATGATTAAAATGTGTTTGGTTATCGAGTTAAGTGTTTGTTAAGTGAAACTTTGCCGATGATGAATGGCAAACAGTGATTTGGATGATATTTCACATCTTTGCAGTCATTCAAAAAATTCAATATGAAGGAAGCAACAAAGTATATACATGCAGGTGCGGAGCCAGATCCCTCCACCGGCGCCATTATGACCCCTATTTATCAAACAAGTACTTATGTACAGGAAGCTCCGGGTAAGCATAAAGGCTATGAGTATGCACGCAGCCAAAATCCAACAAGATCTGCATTGGAAAGGGCATTTGCAGAAATTGAAAACGCAAAATATGGACTGGCATTCAGTAGTGGTGTTGCAGCAACCGATGCCGTAATAAAGCTATTGCAACCCGGTGATGAAGTGATCTGTGCGAATGATATGTATGGTGGCACTTATCGGTTATTTACGAAAGTGTTTGAGAAATTTGGTATTAAGTTTATCTATATTGACACAACAAATATTTCTGCTATTTCCAAATCAATAACTGCAAATACAAAACTCGTTTGGTTAGAAACTCCTACCAATCCATTAATGAACATAACTGATATTGCTGCGACAGCCGCTCTGACTAAACCAAAAAAAATCTTGCTGGCTGTCGATAATACATTTGCTACTCCATTTTTACAAAAGCCAATTGATCTGGGAGCTGATATTGTAATGCATTCTGTTACCAAATATCTCGGCGGGCATAGCGATGTGATACAAGGTTCGCTAATGATGAACAGTCTTGACCTGCGAGAAAAATTATACTTTATTCAAAAAAGTTGCGGTGCGGTGCCTGGGCCTATGGATTGCTTTCTTGTGTTGCGTGGAATAAAAACATTGCATGTAAGAATGAAAGCACATTGTGAGAATGGGGCAAAAATTGCTCATTGGCTCCGGAATCATTCAAAAATTGGAAAAGTGTATTGGCCAGGTTTTGAAGATCATCCCGGATATGCTGTTGCAAAAAAACAAATGTGTGATTTTGGTGGCATGTTAAGTTTTGTATTAAAAAATGACAGTATAGATGAGGCAATGCGGGTACTTTCTTCCACAAAACTTTTTTCATTGGCAGAAAGCCTCGGCGGCGTGGAATCTCTTATCAATCATCCGGCATCGATGACACATGCTTCAATACCCAAAGAAGAAAGAATTAAAAATGGCTTAAGCGATTCATTAATACGCTTAAGTGTGGGAATTGAAGATGCGGATGATCTTATTGAAGATCTTAACAGGGCTATTGGCTGAACTATTTTGGTATAGGGATTGCAATCAGGGGTATAAACATTTGTACTATGGGCTCTATTTTATATGTCGTCGCGGTTATCCTTATCATTGGCTGGATATTGGGATTTTTTGTATTCAATGCAGGTTCTCTTATCCATGTATTACTAGTGATCGCCGTTATTGCCATTCTATTGCGCCTTATCAGGGGCAGAGATCCAGTTTAAAAATATCGCACCAGCATCATAACAAATTATAGAAGACAGGTTCTATGAGGGTTGATTAATTTTGTATGATGCCGGTGCAACTAAAAGAATTCCTGGATAAAAAGGTTGAAGAATATAATAGACCGGAGTTTATCAAAGACGACCCTGTATCGATTCCTCATCTCTTTACAAAAAAACAAGATATAGAAATAGGCGGTTTTTTTGCTGCGATCTTTTCATGGGGGAACAGAGCAACGATCATTAATAAAAGCAAAGAATTAATGGCGCGAATGGATAACTCGCCTCATGATTTTATTAAAGATCACGTAGCAAAGGATCTGAAACAACTAAAAGGATTTAAACACCGGACTTTTAATGAAGATGATCTTTACTATTTTGTAGAATCGCTCCAACAGCTTTATTCAAAAAACCATTCTTTAGAAAAAGCTTTCTTTCCAACAAAAAACTTAACTACTGAGCAAGGTTTGATTCATTTCAGGAATCATTTTTTCTCACAGGAACATTTAAAAAGAACCGAAAAACATATCTCATCCCCATTACAAAAATCAACATGTAAAAGATTAACCATGTTCTTAAGATGGATGGTAAGAAAAGATAACAAGGGCGTGGATCTTGGCTTATGGAAAAACATTTCACCTTCTGAATTGATCTGCCCGATAGACGTGCATGTTGCAAGAGTGGCAAAAAAAATTGGTTTATTAAAAAGAGAACAGGTTGACTGGCTTGCTGCTGTTGAACTTACTGCCGCTTTGCGTCAATTAGACAAAAACGATCCCGTGAAATATGATTTCGCTTTATTTAATCTCGGTGTGATCGAAAGATTTTAGAACATAAATAATCTTTCTCTGCCTCCCACTTTTCTCTTTACACCCGCTGGTCGTACATTATAACTGAATGTTGCCAGGAAGTAACGGCCCAAAATATTATTTTCTGTTGTAGTAATTGTATTCCGGTTAGCATTTACCCAAATACTTTGATTACGATCGAGAATATCATTAACAGCAAGTTTTAGTACCCCTGCTTCGTTTTTAAGCATCGTTATATTCAAAGCTCCGTTCCAGCGAATGGTTTCTCTTGGATAACCTTTAGGAATGCTTCCATTATATGCATAGGAGATCTGCGTTTCCCAGATAAGATGTTTTGGCCAGCGCAATACTAATTCATTTCCCCAATCATACTGACTCACTTTAAGTTCTTTGAAATAAGAACTCGTATATCTTGTAAAATTCTTTCCAAAGCTGTAGTTCATGTTCCATTCAAATTTATCATTCAGGTTCAGACCGATGCCAAACCAATGATTATAATTGAAAGTGGTTTGCCATGTTTCTATACCATTGAACAAAAGACGACCTTTGTTAACTCCCATCCAGTTGCCTGTATTCCACATGAATATCCTGTTCTGTTTATTCTTGTATTGTTTGTTTATATTCCAGTTCATGCTATAGTTTCTGCTTCCATTAGCGTTCACTGGCATACTTATTTGGACTCCCCGTGAATCAACAGTAATACTCTGTACGATATCATTTTTTGTAAATCCCCCGCTTACATAGCCGCCAACATTGATAAATCTTTTTGGATCGTTGAAGTAATAGTTCAGAGATATATTATCTCGCTTTGAAGAAAGAAGTCCAGGATTTCCTTTTACAATAAAATATGGATTACTAAGATCAATAACCGGGTTAAGAGAATTAAATCCCGGCAGAATAACATCCCTGTTGTAATTTATGTTTAATTGCTTGTATACAACGGAAAAAACCGGCAGTACAGCGAACTGTTTTTGCCTTATATATGTATTTGATGAAACCAGTCGATTATTTACATGTTGATCAAGAAGTCTGATCTGGGGAGTAATGGTAAGGTCTTTCCATTTATATTCAAGACCAATCCCAACAAAGCCACGATGACTGATCCTTCTGAAATCGCTGCTTAATAAAGTATTTAATACATCGAATTTATCATTGCTGTTTACCCTGTTATAAGTACTTACTCCATTATTTATCTTGCTGTACTCATGCCGGCCTGCCAGCCTGATCGTAAAATGTTTATCTAACGGCTCACTGTAATTGAACATATTCATTATATCGGTTCTCGGAATACTCTCTTTTCTTAACTGCGCATAAAGACTGTCGTATGCCACCGGGTAATAGTAGCTTATATCTGATTCAGACATATAATCATTATAGCGATTATTGATATCAACATTATGATTAATATTCAATCGTCTTCCTTTTTTCTTTTTTGACAGACGTGTGATAGCAACATTATGGCGATAAACATATGTTTTGGCATCATTAAACTGATCAACATCTCCAACGCTTAGCGGGCCGACCTTGTTATTATCACCGATGATATCGCTTAAGCGTTCTTCATCCTGCAAACCGATAAGATAACTTGCATTGATAAGAATGTTTGTAACAGAATCAGGTTTCAATCGGGCACCCGCGCCGAAATTATGTGTGTGAGTAATAAAATCTCCGGTAAGCCTGGTTCTTGTACTTATGATCGTGTCGCCATTATATTGTGCAAGATTCGTATTGGTCAGCCTGTCGCTGTTTACATTTCCATGGAAATATTGCAGGTATAGTGATTGCTTTTTGTTTGGTGCATGATTGATATTAAACCCAACGCCCTTACTTGTAGATATGCCTCCAAAATTTTGTGAACCACCAAAGTTGATCCCATTGATTGAAATGCCACTGCCACCCGGATTATTCCAAACACTTGTGCTATTACTTGCACTATTGCTTCTTATCCTGTCAAATCCACCCGCCGACATTAGTTCTGAATAACTAAAGCCAGTACGATTAAGATTATTCAAATATCCAAGCACACTTATTTGCAGGGTGTCGCGGTAAACATTTGCGATGCCGCCCGCTTCATAAAGTTTGTCAGTACCACCTCCAGCATACAGTTTTCCAAACCAGCCTTTCTTCACACCTTTCTTTAAAGTGATATTGATCACCTTGCCAACATTATTTAGATTATCATCACCATTACGCATTAATTCTTCCTTATCATCTGTGACTTGTACCTTATCAATTACATTGGCCGGTAAATTTCTCGTTGCCATTTTAGGATCGTCACCAAAAAAGGTTTTTCCATCAACTAATATCCTGTTCACTGGTTTTCCATTAACAACGATGTTTCCTTCCTTATCAACCATAACACCTGGTAATTTTTTCAATAGATCTTCTACCAAAGCATTCGGTAATGTTTTAAAAGCAGAGGCATTAAACTCGATAGTATCCTTCTTCATAATTACCGGCGGTCGTTCTGCATACACTAATATTTCATCCAGTGTTTTTGCGTCAGTAGGAAGCGGGATCAAGCCAATATCTACAGTCGTTTGAGGGGCGGTAATAATAAACTCTTTCCTGAAAATGCTATAGCCCGAATAAGAGATCACAACCCTGCAATTCACATCCAATGGAATTCCCGGGACTCTGAAATCACCATCAGGGGTGCTGAGACGATATGTAATGATAGCAGTATCGGAAGCTTTAAAAACAGTAACGGTAGCAAAACCAAGTGGTTTGGCTGTTGCTGAGTCTGTGATCTTTCCTTTTAATGTTCCCTGAGACCAGGATAAACTGCAGAAAAAGAAAATAGTTGCAGCAAACAGTAGGGTTTTCTTCATGTTGTTGGTTTATGGCTATACCCAACGAATTTATACGACATAATTCGTATAGACGAAAAGGCGCTGTTATTTTAATAGATTTTTTGACGAGTGGTTAATAGTATGGATGAAATATGTATTCCAGTTATCAATTCCATTTGTTGATTAATTTTAGACTATGAACGAAGAGCAGGTTTTACGAGATGTTTCTAAGGAGTTAGAGATTGTGCTAAATGAAAAGAGTCATTCATTCGCCATGAGAATATTAGCTGAGAGAATAAATGAATTGATAAATTCAGATTTTCAAAAGTTAGTATCTATTCTTTATAGAATGGATGTGAATGAAATGAAATTGAAACAATTGCTGAAAGATAATCCTGGAGATGATGCGGGTATAATCATTGCTGATCTAATGATTGAACGACAGGCAGAAAAAATAAAATCCCGTGAACAACACAGTAAGCGTGATGAAAATATAATTGATGATGAAAAATGGTGAGAGCCTGATATCTGAGGTATGAAGTCTGAAAACAGATTGCAACAGATATTTCAATAATCTTTAAATTTCCGACATCCGACTTCTGACTTCCGACTTCTGACCTCAGTTCTCCTTCTTAAACATTAGCTCCTTCACTTTGTCTTTATCTTCTTTTTCATTTTTAAGATCGAACATGGTGCCGAAAACATGATCCCAAATAGTGGAGCTTACACCAAAACCCTGGTGCTCGTTCTTGTAATGATGAAGGTGATGATTGCGCCAAAGACCTTTCATCCATTTGAAAGGCGGATTCCACGCATGAATCGCATAGTGCATAGTGCCATACATAAGGTAACCAAAAAGAAAACCAGGGAAGAACATAAAAGTATATTGGCGCATAATAAGAAACATGATGCCGAAAATTGCCGAGGCAAGAATAAGGCTCGGTACAGGCGGCATAAAAAGCCGCTGCTTATCACGGGGGTAATGATGATGATTGCCGTGTAGTATATAAGCAAACTTTTGCATCCGCGGATTCTCACTTACCAGATGAAATAGAAACCTGTGTGCTATGTATTCGAAAAGCGACCAGAACAGCATACCGCCAATAAACGTCACTATAACTCTTGTAAGGCTGAATGAAAGATTAGCATTTGCATGATAAAGCATAAAACCCATTATGGGAATATACATACCCCAGATAACAAGGGGATGGGTTTTTGTGAGCATTTCCAGATAGGGATTCTTAAATAATTGAGCCTGACCCTTATTGTGAATTTTCTCGAATTGCATGCCGCAAAGATAATGAAACGTGTCCCGATAATTATCGGGAGGTCAATGAATGGTGAATAGGTTTTTGTTAATGATTCGAACCAGCTTTTAATAGATGGTCAACTGTTTGAAAATGATAGCCTTTTTGCTTTAAATATTTTATTAGTGCAGGCAATCGTGTATAAAATTTATCGGTTCTGCCCGGACCAGCCCCGATATGCATGAGTAGAATAAAGCCGTTCAGTCCTGCCGGTTTTGTTTTTTCATAATTGATGATCGAACCATAAATAGTTTCACTGCTGCGATAGTTTTTATCATTTATTGTCGTATAGTCTGCATGACTCAGGGTGCCAGGCGTATAGTTGATCAATTGTATACCTGCTTCTTTACACCAGGTTGAAATGCTATCGTTATACCATTCATATGGCGGCAGAAAGAACCTGGTAAAAGGTCTTGATGGCGCAGACGGGTTTTTGGGGTCTTCAGCCAAATGTCCTAATCGCTCCATCGGACCAAAAAGATCGTTTAAAAAATCAAATTTATTTACCAATAAACTATCTCGTTTACTCCAATCACAGTACAGCAAATGTTTATCGGAATGATTGCCAAGAAAATTTTTTCCCTTTAATAAGCTGTTTATTAATTTTTCATTTGAATAGTTATTGTAAAAATCCCCGGTAAAAAAGAAAGATGCATTTATTTTCTGCTGCTGTAATGTGTTGGCAATAAAATTTCCTCCTTCAGCAAACTCATGGCCCGTAAAAACTAATGCAATATTTTTCTTTGTTGAGTCTCCACGAATGATCCCTCCATAACTGTAAGTGAAGCCTCCCTTTGGGGAGGCAGTTACTTTTTTGGTTTGCCTTCCGCCTCCTTCGCAGCAAGTAAATAAATCAATGATGCGGTTCCGTCCATAGTGGGTTCATTAGTGCTGTAATCCCCATAATCATCATGATAAACTGCAAGATCACTTTGGAAAGTCTCATATTCATCCGGCTGATAAAGTTTGATGCCGATTAGATTTTTGTAAATGCTACCATAAACCGGGCCATCCACTAATCCACCATCAATAGGATAATTTTTGATATGAGTAAATGCAGAATGCGGATCAACAGGAGTATCTCCCCATGACGGTAAACCGTAGACCATACTTGTTCCCCATGGATTACAACCGAATAACCAATCGAAGTTGGCTTGCTCTAATTCATCAAATGTTTTATCGCCTGTTAATTGTTTGTACCAGTAACACTGAATGGCAAATGAAGTGGTGAGATTATTGCTGCACCAGATAAAAGGAATACCGCGATAGAAGGCATTTTGTTTTGCTTTGTTCCAAACGAGTTGAATTCCTTGTTTATAAAACCCAATAATCGTATCCCGTCTTTCTTTTGGTTTATTCTTATAGTTCGTCAATTGTTTTGCAAGTTCATAATGTCCAACATTTATAAATGGATACCATTGATAATGCTTAGCTGTATCCGCGCCAAGCCAGGGTGTTATTTTTTCTTTTTGCGCAAAGCCATAAGCAAGCCAAGTATAATAATCATGATCACCACTTCCGGGGTTATTTGTTAACATAGTATGAATAGATGCGGCTGCCAGCTCCATATCATCGGTCCAATTATCTTCTGCATAGATATAGGGTGAACGAACAGATGCTGTTTGCGATACTCCCTGTTTTTTTAATCCAAACTCATATGCATACATTGCCTTATCGTAATATGTTTTTCTTTCATTATTTTTCATAAACGTACTATCGGCGCGCAAGAGGAAATGTGCCAACGCAAATACGCTGGCAAACTTTCCTGCTATTGAACTTGTACCCGTTGTGTTATTCATAAACTTTCCTCTCTGTTGCGGCTCACCACTTACAAAATAAACCGGCCGCTCATAACCTCTGCCATAAAACGTATCCTGGCCTGGAATACGCATGCCCATGTGATCCCGGTCATCAGCAATTTGGTTAAACATCTGATCTTGTCTTGGATTCATTTTTAATAACCAATCCAGACCCCATTTTGCTTCATCCAATACATCAACCATTCCATTTTTACCATCGAGACCATTGGCCAATTTTTCATCAGTAAACACATTTGGAAAATCTCTGTAAGCTGCAAGCAAATGATAGGTAGCGTTTGCCGATGTTGTGCTGTATTGTAAATAATCACTTGCATCATGCCAACCGCCAACGACATCAATATGAGTGCTGTCTTTTATGCCGGCTTTTTCTCCGTATAAAACATAGCCATCATGTGTATGACAACTATCTTTTAAAAAAGGATTGAAGCCGGTTCGTTGCTGGCGCATATAACGCAGGCAAAAATCGGCCGCACCTTTATAAACGTTCTCTCCTATTTCAAACTCAGGAGATCTAACTCCGCCTGCCTGCAAATAGTAACGCCCTGGTTTTTTATATAAAGAAAAATCTAAACGATATGTTTGTTTAAAAGGGCCATAAGTACCAAATGCTTTTCCGGGTCTTCCATTATAAACAATTTTTTTTGAAGCAGCCTCTACCAACTGCCATCCCGATAGCAATCGGGAGCCGACTGCCGACAGTTCCTTGCTGCACCATACAGCTACTTTTACTCCATTTGGCTGATAACCGAGGTGATTAATGCGTATCCATGTTGACGTGTTTTCTTTTTTACCAGAGAATCCAGACAGAAGTATAATTAATAGCCAGCGGTACATGAAAAAAATTATTTGTCAAGATACAAAGAAGTTTAATTGCTCAATCTGGCTTATCTTAATCTTTCAATCCTGCTTATGGCTGTTATTGCACTTGATCTTGGTGGAACTAAACTTGCTGCCGCTTTATTCAACAATAATGGTAATATTCTTTTAAAAACAAGTTTCTCAATTGATAAACGACAGGGAACGGAAGTTGGAAAACTTATTTCTGAAACCGCAAATGAAATAGTAAACAAATCGAAAGAAATAAATGAAACTGTTTCTGCGATAGGCATCTGTGTTCCAGGGATTGCTCATGCAAGCACAGGAACGGTCTGGGCACCAAATATTCCCGGATGGGATGATTATCCTTTGCTTGACGAGATGAAACAATCAATTAATGATGAAAAGCCTAAAATAAAAATTGAAAGTGACAGGGCTTGTTATATTCTTGGTGAGATATGGAAAGGAAATGCCCGTGGCTGTAGGGATGCTATTTTTCTTTCAGTAGGTACCGGTATTGGCGCCGGTATTTTAATGAATAATGAAGTATTGCGTGGGGCACATGATATCGCTGGTGCGATCGGTTGGATGGCATTGAACAGGCCTTTCAACAAGAAATATATACCCTGCGGGGATTTTGAATACAATGCATCAGGAGAAGGAATTGTGAAAATTGCCAGGGAAATGATGAACGACAACAATACGGAAACTGCCCTTAGCAAAATAGATCCTGAAAAACTTTCAGCAAAAGATGTTTTTGATTGGTATGAAAAAGGTGATGAGCTTTCAAAGAAAGTTATCACCCATGCAATTGAATACTGGGGAATGGCAGCAGCTAATCTTGTAAGCCTGTTCAATCCCGAAAAGATAATTTTTGGCGGTGGCGTGTTTGGCCCGGCGCTGAAATTTCTGGATGAGATCTATACCGAAGCAAAAAAATGGGCACAGCCGATCAGCATTCAACAGGTAAAATTGCAGGGTTCTGCATTAGGAAATGATGCCGGTTTGTACGGAGCAGGTTTGTTGGCATTGAAAGATTAAATTTTATATTCACACCATGTATAAAAAGAACCAGGTTTTTGCTGCGGCCTGTATCGGTCTTTTATTATTCGGAATAATGCTTATCACGCAGGGTGCTATTTTGCCATCACTAAAAGAAAAGTTCCGGATGAATGAGATCATTTCCGGAAAACTGGTTGCACTTCTTCCAATAGGTATCATTGCAGGTTCGTTAGTTTTTGGTCCTATTGCAGACAGGTATGGCTATAAGATGATGTTTATACTCACCACGCTTTTAATGGTTGCCGCTTTTGAAGGTCTTGCGTTTGCTAATTCATTTTTGTTGTTACAGGTTTCAATATTTGTTTTAGGATTCGGAGGAGGTATTATTAATGGAGCTACCAATGCAGTTGTTGCTGATATTAGTTCAGAAGATAAGGAGGCCCATCTTAGTTTACTCGGTGTTTTTTTTGGAGTGGGTGCATTAGGGATGCCGTTGCTCCTGGGTATTTTGTCTAAGCGATTTGATTATCCCGCGATACTTTCTTCTGTTGGAATATTGATGGTATTGACAGTTATTTATTTTTCGTCAATAAAATTTCCCGCTCCTAAACATGCACAGGGACTGCCGGTAAAACAAGCTTTAAAACTTCTGAAGCAACCTGCTTTACTATTGACCTCATTTTTTCTTTTCTTCCAAAGCGGAATTGAAGGGCTGATCAATAACTGGACGACTACTTTTTTACAAAGGAATCTGGGAGCTCTTGAAAAAGATGCGTTGTTTGCTTTGTCACTCAACCTGGCCGGATTAACCATTATGAGATTACTATTAAACAGGCTTCTGAAAAAAATTCCTTCTTTTAAGATCATGATCGCATCGTTAGTAATCACTGCGGCCGGCAGTGTTCTTTTGCTCTATGCCACCACATATACGTCAGCTCTGGCCGCATTGATTATTATCGGGGCCGGTTTTGCTGCAAGTTTCCCGGTCATTCTTGGCTATATCGGTCAGCTATATGCAAATCTTTCAGGCACTGCTTTCAGCATTGCATTTGTAATTGCCTTATCAGGCAATGCGCTCATCAATTATGTTTTTGGATTTATTTCAAACGCCTATGGCATACAACAGCTTCCTGTTTTTTTGCTATCGATACTTACTTGTTTATTCATTCTTATTTTTTCAATTAGAAAAACTATTTCTTCCAAAATAAAAATGTAAATACATATGCTGGCGAAAACATGGTTGCAGAATGCAAGAAGCATTATGGATAAAATAGAAGAAACACAGCTGGAAAAAATCCAACAGGCGGCTACAATAATGGCTGACACCATACAGGCAGACCGGTGGATACATACATTTGGTTGTGGTCATGCGACTCTTCCGATTGAAGAAATGTATCCACGGATCGGCGGGTTTGTGGGTTTTCATCCAATGATAGAATTGCCGCTAAGCTTTTTTACAAATATTGTTGGTGGCATGAGTGTACAGAATTTTGTTTTCCTTGAAAGAGTGGAAGGTTATGGAACAGAGATTATGAAAGGATACCATTTTGATAAAAGAGATTGTATGTGGGTGTTTTCACATACTGGAATCAATGCAGTGAATATCGATGTAATACTTGAAGCAAAAAGACAGGGAATGAAAGTGATCGTTTATGGTTCTGCCAAAGAAGCTGAAGGAAAAAGGTCGAGACATAGCAGCGGCGCAACTATTTTTGAGCTGGCTGATCATATTGTAGATACTTGCGTGCCTATACAAGATGCTTGTGTACCATTGAAAAATCATTTTGATAAAGTGGGACCGGTCTCTACTCTTGCCTTTGTAACTGCAGTATGGATGACGGTAACAACTGTTGCAGAAATATTAGCCGAAAGGGGTGTGAAACTTTATATTCATCCTTCACACAATGTGCCGGGAGATACGACAGCGAAAGAAAGATTGGAAGAAGCATTGGCGGAGTATAAGCGGAGAATTGCAGGCGTGTGATCGTGAATGGTGAATGGTCAGTGGTGAATAGTATCTCACAGATGACGCGGATTTTCACAGATTAAAATTCCGTGAGAATCTGTGAAATCTGTGAGAAATAAAGCTGAACAGGGATCTTTTGAACAAGAGTGCGATGCAACAGAAGTCAAATAGAATTGATAATGCCGGGTTCATAATAAAATTTATCTTGCGGCATTAAATACTTATCCGATGAAATTAGTTTCTTATTTACAGGATGGTCATGACCGGCTTGGTGTTTTGATCAATGATCTCGTTTATGACATGGAAGTGCTGCATCCTGACCTGCCGAACAGCATGGGGTTATTTTTAAATTACTGGCAGGAATCTTTTCCGGTTGCTCAGGCTGGTGAATTGATGCTGCGTGAAGGGGAAAGGATCACGAGCAAAGGAATGTTGTTGGATCAGGTCAATCTGTTGGCGCCCGTTCCTTTTCCAAGTTCATGTCGCGATGGCTATGCATTTCGCCAGCATGTGGCTGCTGCAAGAAGAAACCGGAAAGTGGAAATGATCCCGGAGTTTGATCAATACCCGGTTTTTTATTTCACCAATCATCACAGTATACAAGGTCCGGGTGATGTTCGTGGTATGCCTGACCATTTTCAAAAATTAGACTTTGAATTGGAAGCTGCAATCGTTATTTGCAAGCATGGGAGAAATATAAGAGCAGATGAAGCGGATGATTATATCGGCGGACTGATGATCATGAATGACTTTAGTGCAAGACGATTACAGATGGAAGAAATGCTATTGAACCTGGGACCCGCAAAGGGAAAAGATTTTTCAACTGCCATCGGGCCATGGCTGGTAACATTGGAAGAGCTAGAAGAATTTGAAGTGCCTTGCAAAGAAAATCATATTGGCAAAAGCTGGAATCTTTCTATGAAGTGTTGGGTAAATGGTGTACAGGTGAGTGAAGGGAATCTTTCTGAAATGGATTGGACATTTGCCGAGATCATTGAAAGAGCATCTTACGGCGTCGATCTTTTCCCCGGTGATGTGATCGGCAGCGGTACGGTTGGCACAGGTTGTTTTTTGGAATTGAATGGAACAGGTAGATTAAAGGATCCAAACTATGTAGAACAATGGCTAAAAGAAGGAGATACAGTTGAAATGGAAATTAATAAGCTTGGAAAATTAAGCAATACTATCGTTGCTGAAGAGAGTGACTGGAGCATTTTGGAAAACAAGAAGTCGGAAGCCGGGAATCGGAAGTCCGAAGTCGGAAGTCCGAAGTCGGAATAATTTCTTTCTTACATCAGACTTCCGACTTCAGACCTCATGCCTCTCTATGACCTCGTTCTCTTCTTCACTGTTGCGTTTCCTTTGTTATTTACTTTGCCAAGAAAAGAATCTGACACTTTTAATTCTTTCTCTGCATTTACAGTTGCAGAGCCAACACCGTTATTATCAATTTCCATTTTTTGTACAACAAAATCTCCTGCCATTACACTGCCGACACTGTTGCTTTTGATCACGGCATTATCTGCGCTGCCTTTCAATTTTAAAGTGCCCACACTTTCATTTTCCAAATTGAGCGATTGCAAGGTCATGTCGAGATTAACAGATCCAACGCTTTGGTTCTTGAATTTCAAATCACCAAACTTCAATTGTTCATCAGATGAAGTGCCGCCAACCATGCTGAGGTACATGCTTTTTAAATTTTTGAAGGTAACATAGACGGTCATTTTCTTTTTAGTATTGATATCTACATCTTTTTTCATGCTGATCTCCAGCGATGACCCATCATTTTTCACGACAATCAGATCGATAAGGTTATCTTCTCCTTCTATCTTTAAAGTTTCTTTATCACCCTGGGACAACTGAAGACTAAAAACACCGTTAGCAGTAAGCTGATCAAAAGATTTTACTGAAATGTCTTTTGTAATAACATTCCCGCTGCCTTCAATCCTTTGTCTTTTCCCGTCGTTATCTCTATCGTTTTTTTGAGCTATTGCTGACAAACCCAGTGTTGTCAGGGCAAGCATTAATAAGAAATTCTTTC
>Ga0075419_10001729_pt1 | contig 14183 bp, 20 predicted proteins | sample SoiMetdeltSBSDD3_FD_76900 | JGI IMG/M metagenome (GOLD analysis project Ga0075419, IMG submission 76900) | Bulk soil microbial communities from a Populus tree surrounding site in Tennessee, USA - Soil MetaG P. deltoides SBSDD3 | ecosystem: Environmental > Terrestrial > Soil > Tree plantation... | reverse complement strand
TACGTCTTTTCGAAGGTGGGCAACACCAAGAAGCATATCGGTCAGGAAATCGACTTCACCTGGACGCACATGTTCATGGATGGCAAGATGGCCTTCCAGGCGACGTATGGCCACCTGTTTGCCGGTGGCTACATCCAGGAAAACCTGGGTTCGAGCGTCGACCAGGAATGGGCCTACGTTCAACTCTGGATGAACTTCTAAGAAGAGCTGACGCCAAAGTTAGGCGTGAGGCGCGATCCGCCTGATGCCTGAAAAGAAAGCCTCGTGGAGCGACCCTCCACGAGGCTTTTTCTTTGGTTGGAATGCGCCCTAACCGTTGAGTTTGCCCGCCTCAGCGAAGCGTTGCTGCAGTTCCTGATAGGTTTGCGTCACGGGAAACTGTGGGAATTCTTTGGGCAGGTGTTCGGGCGGGCGAAAGAAGAAGCCGGCGTCTGCCTCGGCAAGCATGGCCGTATCGTTGTAGGCATCCCCGGCAGACATGGTAAAAAAATTCAGAGACTTCAAGGCGGCAACTGAGTGTTTCTTCTGGTTCGGCATGCGCATGTGATGGGACAAAATTTTCCCTGTTCCGTCAATCTCCAATTGATTGCAAAAAAGGGTTGGAAAGCCGAGTTGACGCATGAGCGGCACCGCAAACTGATAAAAGGTGTCTGACAGGATGATGACCTGACAACGCTCACGAAGCCAGGTGACAAATGCGCCGGCACCCTCCAAAGGTCCCATGCCGGCGATCACCTCCTGGATATCGGCGATTGTGAGCTTGTGTTGATTCAGGATGGCCAGGCGGCGCTTCATCAGCGCATCGTAGTCCGGCATTTCGCGTGTTGTCGTCTTCAATTCCTCAATGCCGGTTTTCAATGCAACATTGATCCAAATTTCGGGAACCAAGACACCTTCCAGGTCCAAACACGCAATCACCGGTTTGTGCATAGACGATACTCCTTGTTTGCATCCACAGCATGATCGCTTCAGGGCTTGGGAGACTGGCCTCGTCGCCCAAATTCCTGACTGAGGACACGCCACATCTTATCCAGCATCTGGTCGATCAAGTATGAGCCGGCCCAGTGTCGTGTCGTGTCGCCCCGATGCTGCGCGGCCCAGTCCAACGCGAGCGGAAGCGGAATGAGCCGAGCGGAAGTGTTGGTCAGGCTGGCCCATAGCAGGCCCAGCACCGTCCCGATGCGAACAGAGACCGGGATGGGTTGCACGGGATTCTCCGCCAGGTTGTCACAGAGTTCCGGGGGGGAGGTGACGAGCAGCTCCCGGCAGGCCGCCGGTCTCGCTTCATAGATTGAGCAGATCTCATTCTCCAAAAATGGGCAGGGATGACGCAAAGCATAGTAAGCCCGGTTGAGTGGCTCTAAGTCTTCGTCCGGAATCGGTGTCGCGGCATCGGCCACCGCTTCCAGCCGCCCCAGCAATCCATGTGAGGCGAGCGCAGCTTTGGAATCTGCCATTCTCTGCATGAGGGCGGCTCGCCGGTCCTTTGGAAGCTGTTCGATATACTCTCGAAGTGCGAAGGCCTCCGGCGGGGAGAGGGGAACGAGCATCCGGCAGCACGCGGCGCAACCCATTCGGCACGAAACTGACTGACCTGCCTCGCGCGACTGATGCTCCTCTAGTTTCAGCATCTCTTCGCCGAGACGCCGCGTGAGCGGGACGATCGACGTAATTGACACGAACCCCGTAGGGACGTCCAGCACCGTATTGAGACGGCCTGCAGGGGTGTTCAGCGCAATGTCAAAGCGTTCGGCGGAGGGTGCTGGCATTGGTGCATCATAGAAAACCGCTGACCGGTTGGTCAATTGAACACGGGCCGGGTGCGTGCGCCCCGGTTGCTCTCTCTTCCGCTTCCTCGCATAATGCGGCAGAGGAGAAGGGGCATGGCGCTCTCGGGCCACGTCGTGGGCCTTTTGAAGGAATACATGCACGATCTTGTCGTCCAGGCCGAGCAGGAGGCGGCAACCCACCAGTCCTTTGGTTTTTCGCAGACATCCTATCGATCGGACCAGGCTATCTCGGATCTGCTGGCCATTCTTGACGATCGGATCGAATCTGAAGGCATCCAGGTAGGACTGCCCCACGATGTGTTGCATGAATTGTGGAGCCTGTGCAACGAGGCGCGGGATCACCTGACGGACCAGGTATGGCTCGATCGAAATGTGAGCGACCAACCGGCTTCGAAGGCCAAGGTCCGTGAATTGACCTATCACGCGCTCATACAGTTTCTGGAGACTAAACAGCGATGAGGGGATGCCTGGACGCACCCAAGATTCAAGCCTTCCGTTTGTGGGCTCTTCTGTTGCTCTTTTCAATTGGCTCGATGGTGGTTGTGGCGTATACCGCCGACCGATTTCCTGGAGCCGGGGTCGAACTCGTCCCCATTGCGACGCATGGCTTGCAGAAGCCCTTGTTTTTGACGCATGGGGGAGATGATTCGGGGCACCTGTTTGTGGTCGAACAGCCTGGCAGGATCCGGGCCATAGATCACGGCGTTCTCAGGGAAGCGCCCTTCCTGGATCTGCGGGATCGTGTGTGGACAAAAGGCAATGAGCAAGGCCTCTTAGGCCTGGCTTTTCATCCTGACCATCGCAGCAATGGCCGGTTCTTTGTGAACTATAATCGGCGTGAGGACGGTGCGACGGTCGTGGCAGAGTTCACCCGCAATGGACGCAGTTTGGACGTGTCGGCCGAGACCGAACGTATTCTCTTGGTCGTGCCACAACCCTATCTCAACCATAACGGAGGGATGATCGCGTTCGGGCCAGATGGGATGCTGTATATTGGTCGGGGGGACGGGGGGTCTAAAGGCGATCCACAAAACCGGGCTCAGAACCCTCATGAGTGGCTTGGGAAGATCCTGCGCATTGACGTGAATCGCGGCCAGCCTTATGCGGTCCCTCGGGATAATCCCTTTGCCGCCGGGCGGAACGGCCGAGCGGAAGTGTTTGCCTTAGGAATCAGGAATCCCTGGCGATTTTCATTCGATCGGCAAACCGGGATGCTCTGGCTGGCCGATGTCGGGCAGTACAAATGGGAAGAGATTGATATCGTGGTCGCCGGTGGCAATTACGGGTGGCGCATCATGGAAGGCGCACACTGTTTCAACCCGGAGGAAGGCTGCAGCCCAGAGGGCCTCATGTTCCCCATCGCGGAGTACGGACACGAGGAGGGCCGCTGTTCGATCACCGGCGGCTATGTCTACCGGGGGCCATCCGTCCAGGCCTTGCGGGGGACCTATGTGTTTGGGGATTACTGTAGCGGAGAACTGTTCGGCATCTCCGCTAATGCAAATCGCAAAGGCTCGACAGTCCCCCGGGTGCTCATGCGGACGGGATTGCGCATTGCTTCCTTTGGCGAAGATCAGGCTGGAGAAATATATATTGTCGACCACTCAGGTGGGGTCTACAGGCTCGCTGCTTCACGGCCATCGCCTTCTGGCTAGGCCCATCTGCCCCCTCTTCGACTGCGACTAGAGTTTCCGGTTGAGCCAATAGATCGCCATCCCCACCCATTCTGTGACAGCAACCGTCGTATGTTCGATCGCATGACCGTTGGGAAGAACATCGAACAGGTCGAGTTGACTCCAGCTGTCTTCGGGACGGTGTTGCGTCTGAAAGTCACAGGGAACCGGCGTGACCCGGAAACCTTGCTTCGTAAAGAGGGCGGCGGCGCGAGGTAGATGGCTGGCTGAGGTGACCAACAGAATGGATGCAGATCCCAGCAGGCGGTGCGTCTCCGTGGCATTCTCATAAGTCGTGCGCGATTGTTCTTCCGTGACGATGGTATCGGGGGATACTCCTAACCGCTCAGCCCAGCGTTTCATTTCGAGAGCGTCTCTCGGCCCGTCCTTAAACACATGCCCACTGCCGCCTGTAAAGACCAGTGTGTCGGCGTATCCTTGTTTGAACAGGTCCACGCCGCACGCCGTGCGGTTCTTAGAAAAAGAAGAGAGATCCGAGATCGGGCGGAGGGTGCCTCGTGGAAGCACGCCTCCTCCGAGGACGACGACTGCGTCATAGTGTTCCTGGTTGGAAAAGGACGGTTGAGGATACCAGGCCTCCAAGGTGGCGAGTAAGGACGAGCTACAAGAGGAGTAGAAATAGCCACCAGGAAGATCAGCGCACTGACTGCAGAGATCCGCGCCCATCGGAGCCGGCGATGGCTCAGCGGCAGGCATAACAAGACGGTCGTCATCGTCATCATCAGCAAGGTCCAGGTCAGCGGGTACAGAAGGTACTTGACGAGCTTATAGAGCCCAAACAAGAATGGCGTGAGTTCCATTACAGCGCCTCATAGAGAAATGTCTTTGGGATCGTTTATCACATGACACGTTCGCCTCGTTACTGGCTGGTCAAGTCCGAACCCACGGCGTTTTCCATTGATGATCTGGCACGCGCCCCGCGACAGACGACGTGTTGGGAGGGGGTCCGGAATTACCAAGCGAGAAACTTTCTGCGTGAAATGGCCGTCGGCGATCAGGTGCTGTTTTACCACAGCAATGCGGAGCCGCCAGCCGTCGTTGGCACGGCCGAGGTGGTGAAAACGGCGTATCCCGACGAGACGCAATTTGACCGGCGGAACCATCACTTTGATCCCGCAAGCACCAGGCAGCAGCCCCGCTGGGATATGGTGGATCTAAAATATAAAGAGAAATTCCACACTGCGGTGCCCCTCAATCGGCTCAGGCAAGAATCTCAACTGAAAGAGATGGTGCTTCTTCGAAAGGGGTCACGCTTGTCTGTTCAGCCGGTGACTGAACGTGAATGGTCAGTAATTATGAGAATAGCTGGTAGTGGGAAGGGATAAGCTACCACGCTCTTGCCTTAAGGCTGTCGGAAGTGGGGGCAAGTCAGTAGAACGGCGAGCCTCACCGCTGGCCCCTCCCGGTCATGTCTTGGCCTTCCCATTGTCGAGGTGCCTGTGTTGCCAGTCCAGCCAGGCATGGCCGAGTTCATGCGCGAGGATATAGCGGCGGCGGGTCATGGGGAGCCGCTTTCTCAGGTAAATCGTTTTCAACTCGTCGTCCCAGATGCCATCGGCGTTGGGATCGCGACGGTCCATCTCGGTGTCCGAAAGCTGCCGGACAGAGATACGATACCCGAACGGTAGGACCACACGTGAAGGGATGCGCATGAAGTGCCCCAATGGGATTTACGAGATAGCCTACCATATATCGCTTTTGGCCTTCATGCCAAAACTAGTATATATTTCAATGGCTTAATCTATATCTAGACATCCAAGACCTTGAACCAATCAAACGTGGTACTGTTGGCTCTTCGTTATCCCATATGTGCAAAACAGGAGGCACTATGATCGTTGTGCGACGTCCCTTTTGGGTAGGTGATTGCTTCGCAGGCATTGCGCTGATGGTGTTGATGGGGTTCGTGGTGGGTGCTTCCCTTGCCCTGGCCTCTCCACATGCACCGCACGGCATGGTCACTGTCGACGGTGTAACGGTACCCGAGATTGGGCCGATGCCGACTCAAGTGCCAACGCCCCCCACGAACCTGAGTTACGCCGAGAAAGTCGAGCTGGGCAAGCAGCTGTACTTTGACACCCGTCTGTCCAAGAACAATTCCGTCTCCTGTGCCTTTTGCCACAATCCAGGAACCGGCTTCGCGGATGCACGGCAGTTTTCCATTGGGGCATTTGGCACAGCCGGCGGTCGACAGGCTCCCACCGTATACAACACCGGGTTCATCCCCCTACAATTTTGGGATGGTAGAGCCGGCTCACTCGAAGAACAGGCAATTGGCCCGATCCACAATCCGATCGAAATGGCGGAGGAGCATCGTACTGTCGTCCCGAAAATCGGTAAAATTCCCGGCTATCAAAAGCAGTTCCAGCTCATCTTCGGAGGCGGAGCGAGTTTGCAACACATTGCAGAGGCTATCGCGGCCTTCGAACGCACGATCGTGTCTCAAAATAGCGCCTTTGACAAGCACGCGATGGGCGAGGCAGGAGCGATGAATGAAGCGGCAGTGCGGGGGCTGGCCCTGTTCAGAGGGAAAGCGCGCTGCATCCTTTGTCATAACGGGCCCAATTTTACGGACAATAAGTTCCATAACCTCGGCGTCCCGCAGGTTGGCCCCACAAAAGAAGACTTAGGCCGTTACCTCGTGAGCAGGGCAGAAAAGGACAAGGGTGCCTTCAAAACACCGACCTTGCGAAGTGTGGTCGAGACGGGACCGTATATGCATGACGGGGTGTTCAAGACGCTCGAGGAAGTGATCGACTTTTTCGATGCGGGAGGCGGAAGCAATCCAAACCTGAGTCCACTGATTAAACCTCTGGCGCTGTCGTCGGAAGAAAAAGGAGACTTAATCGAGTTTCTGAAGGCCTTGACCGGAGCACCGCTGAAGGTCACAGTGCCGAAATTGCCCAAGTAGGTGAAGATGGACGGAGGCTCGCTCACCCCGGTGAGTTGCCACATCGTTGCGGATACTTCAAAACTGGAGGCTTGACATGCGAACACGACGCGTTGAACTTTTTGGAGCGGTGGCGCTTGCCGTCCTGGCCGGCTGTGCGGAGATGCCGAGCGGCAGCACTCAAGCTGGAGCCAGCAAACCCACGCCGGCTCAGGGGTACGCCATTCATGTGATGGCGCCTCATAAATTTGAGGACGGCACAGTTCACGGACCGTACCATCACTATTGCAAGCCGGTCTCTCCGGAAGTTATTCAATGTCTGTTGTTTGAGTCGACCGATCCAAACGCGCTCTTGACCGACATTGAATATTTCGTGGCAAAGTCAGTCACACGTGCCCATGTACCTCTGGAGACCTGGAACAAGTACTACCACGATCATGAGGTCGAGATCGCGACTGGCCGTGTGCAGGTGCTAGACATGCCCGAAGCACAGGCAAAGGAAATTGCCGCGCTCGCAGCCAAGACCGATGGAATTATCTTCCATCTTTGGCCCGAAGGTGCCAAAGCGCCGGATGGGACGGTGGGACATCCACAGTCGGTCGGACATAAGCTGAGAACGCAATAACATCCGAGCTTATGCAGTCGGTTGTTTCGCGTCTGCAGACCCGGCAAACGAGACGATGTGATTGAGTCTTCTTTTTGTTTCCTCCCAGGCATAGGGGCCAAAACCGAACGAGCCCTCTGGCAGCAGGGTCTACTGTCATGGGGCGGGTTCCTGTCGACACCCGCAATCGGCGGAATAGGAGCTGTCCGCAAGACACGCTATGACCGGGAAGTCCTGAGAGCGATCGAACGCCATGCCGACGGGGATGCCCGCTACTTCGGTGTAATCCTGCCGTCCCGGGACCACTGGCGACTCTATGAATGGCTGCGGACTGGAGCTGTCTATCTTGACATCGAGACGGATGCGTTTGGCCGGATCACCGTGGTGGGACTTTACAGTCGAAAGGGAATGCGCTCGTTCGTCCGGGGAGAATCGTTGGACGGCGTCGTACTTTCGGAAGAGTTGCGGCGCTACGATTTGCTCGTGACGTTTTGCGGAACGGCCTTTGATGTCCCGATGCTATTGAATCAGTTCCCAGATCTTCCACTAGACCACCCTCATATGGATCTGTGCGCGATCGGACGACGGTTAGGGTACCGGGGAGGCCTCAAAGCTATCGAACGGTGTTTCGGCATCAACCGGCAGGAGGAGGTCGCTGGGCTGAATGGGTCGGATGCAGTGCGTCTCTGGAATCGCTGGCGGCATGGCCGGGACCAACAGGCTCTGGCAAGGCTTCTCGCCTACAATCAAGCGGATTGCGTCAATCTTGAGCCGCTGGCCGATGCCTTCTACTGCCGGATGGTTCAGTCCACGAGCCCTTCTTCAACCGCATAACGGATCAGCTCGACAAGGTTCTTTACATCTAATTTGTGCAAAAGCCTTGCACGATAGGTGCTGACTGTTTTTTCGTTGATGTTGAGCTCTTGAGAAATCTCCTTTCGACTCATCCCTCTGACAAAGAGGGCCAAGACCTGGACCTCGCGGTCCGAGAGGACTGGCTGAGACACCAGGACTTCCCGAGGCTTTTTAATGGGTCCTCCTTCAAGTGCCGTCTTGACCGTCTCGATCAAATCACGAGGGGGGCGTTCCTTCGAGAGATAGGCGACAGCTCCGGCCCGAAGCGCACGGGCCGCATACTGTCGTTCTGAGTACAAGCTGAAGACGATGATGGGAATGTCGGGCTGGCGGGCTTTCGTTTTCTTGATGATGTCCAGGCCGTTCTGCCCAGGCAGATTGATATCGAGGACGACAAATGCCCACGGTTGTGCGCAGATTTCTTGCAGCACTCCATCTGTCCCCGACGAGTCTTTAATGACGACCGATGGAAACGCCCTTTGAAGCAATTCCTTGATGCCGTCACGGACAATGGGGTGGTCGTCGACCACAAGTGCTTGTTTCATCCGTCTTCCTGCATCGAAACGTGCTTTCTCGGCCTGACATGCTTCGACATGGCGAGGGCAAGCTGAACGATCAAGAGATGATTTTCAATAAACATCTGTTCATCGATGTTTAAAGGAGCTCCCTCCTTCAACCGATGAGCCAGCTCAATGCTATACTGCCCGTAAAGTTTTAAAATCTGCTTGCTTGTTGGCATGGCACACCCGCAGACGAACGTTCCAGCGGAATATAGATTAAACGCTTAGTTTGTCTATGAGCAAGAGTGTACGGCATCGATGCTGCGGATCGTTCTGCGCGGATAAGAAAAGAAGAAGTAGCCCTGGCTTTCTGTGAACGCGAAAAGATTGAGTCTTTTGAGCCCACTTGTCTATCAGCGAGGGCCTACAAGCTTGTAAGTAGATGGGCAGTATACGAGGATCTAGACCACCGTCCCCTTGTACACAGCCCTGAAAAGCAAACAGGAGAGAACGGTCCACTCAACACTGTTGCCGTGTACGGCGGGCAGCTACCAACTTACTTCTCTCTCTGATTCATTGGCCGGATTGCCCTGACAGTAGGGGGGCAGGGCAGCACTAGCTCCAGCGGCAAGATTGCCAGATATGGATGATACCGCTTTCCGAATCAAATCGTACAGATCCTCCACAGCGTTTTCCTTCGACATCACTGCAAAGGCCCCTGCCTTGACCATGGCATAGACCATGTGATCAGGCGTGTTTGCAGAGAGCCCGACCACTGCGATGTTCGAATTGTGGGCTTTTATGGCACGTGTCGCGGCAATGCCGTCCAGCGTAGGAATGTTGATGTCCATCAGCACAACGTCAGGTTGCAGCTTTTCAGCGGTGAAGACCGCTTCCTTACCATTAGTGGCTTCGCCGACGATTCGGACATCTGGACAGTCGTGGAGAATTGAGCACAAGGCCTCGCGAATATCGGCATTGTCATCCACCAACAGGATCCGCAGTGCAGCTCTCTCCATGAGACCTTTCCTGAAATTAGGAGCGTTCAAAACTAACAGACTGACACATCGGATGACAATGCGAAACGAGTGAGGCTAATCTCGGAAGAGGGTGAAGTGTCCTCCCACCATGGATTCTGAACTAAATCAGGACTGTCATTCAGCGTGATAAACGCGGTGCAACCTTTGCCAGAAGTTCTTTGCAATAGTATTGAATCATCTTTGCTTCCTCCTCGGTCAATTGTCGGTTCATTGCAATTGTCGACAGGAGGCGCTCAGAAGCGCCCGTGAAGTCTTTCACTTCGCTGGCCACCTGCATAGAGGATCCGTCTGGTGGTGTTGCCCCAGAGATAGGAAGAAGCGTGCGTAGTATGTTGACTTCGACAGCTGATGTCAACGCCAGGGCTGTAGGCATTCGCTTACAAAATATCTGGAATTCATCAGTTGGAAAAGACCGTGAGGTAAGAACACGACGGCCGCTGCAAAACGTGAGCTGTGTCGGCATGAACAACATTCCCCGGTGAAAGGGGAGAATAATATGCGAGGCAATAAACGTGGCAGGTCGGGTGGCTGGCGAAACTGCTCGCTTAATCCCCTCCAAGGTGAGCCCACTCGATAGCCATTTCTAAGGTGAGCCGGGGATCGTGCTCGTCTTGAATCTGGCGGTCAACCTTAATTTGCGACGGAGTTGGCGGATTGCTCTCTTGATGCGTAGGATCCCAACGCACTTCCATGATCTCCCCCTTTCGATAGCACAGTGCGAAATTAATAAATCCTCTCGAATGTGGCATCTGGGCGAAACCCTAGTTTTCATATTTCATTTGTGAAACTCAATCGCGGGGGGACCTCAGGCCAGAAGCCGCGAGAGTCCCTCCATAGATTTTGACAGCGCATCTAGCAGGAATCCGGTCGGCGCTCTTCAAATTCGACCACGCCACGACGTCGATCGAGTTCAATCAGACAGCACTCATCCAGCATTTTGCGAAGCTGCTGTCGACCACGTTGGACTCGTGATTTCATGCCTGGAACCGAAAGGCCGAGTTTTATCGCGGCTTCTTGGTTGGTGAGCCCCTCCAATTCCACGAGTCTGATAGCCTCCCGATAGTCAGACGACAGACGGTCGATCATTGGCCGAAGACAATGAGACAGCTCGTACTTGGCTTCTCTTTCATCCTCTTCAATGACCGGGGCGTTTGTATCTTGATGAATCTCTGTTGCGAGTCCAGCCGGCACTTCGCGTCGCCGCACCGCTGACCGGTAATGGTCCACGATGGCATTGCGCGTGATTTGAAAGACCCAAGACACCAGACGCTCAGGCTCCTGGAGGTTATCTACATGCTGATGCACTTTTAAGAATATGTCTTGCAGGAGATCTTCTGTTTCAGCCTCATTTCCGACACGCTTGGCGATAAAGGCTCGTAGACCATCATGGAGCTGTTCCCACATGCTCGACGCTGTATGTTTCATTTTATCTCCAAGTCAATGAGAGTCGGGCTGCGCACGGTGTCGCAACCGACTAAAGTGTACTCCACGATGAAATCAAGCGTCATCCCCTGGTTTATCGTGCTAGGCCGAAAGCATCGGGCTATCGGTCTTTAATGTTGAACAGCTGGGAAGACCTTTGCCTGCTTTATGTGGAATGCAGCAACCGGTGCTCGACAGGGTTCCGTCTACTGGAAGCTGTTCATGCACTGTGAAGACTTCCCAGGCATTGCCATCAGGATCAGAAAACCAGAGCTTGTCCTGGCGAGCAAAGCAACAGGCGGTGTTCTCCTCGACCCGCTCCAGAATGCCTTGGGCCCGGAGATGTTCTTTCCAGGCGGCAATTTCTTCTACGGACTCGACTTCGATCCCCAAGTGGTCAACAGAACTCAGTCGCCCGGTGGCTGAAACCAGAGAGAAGTTTAAGGCTGGTTGTGTCAAATCGAATTTTGCGTAGTCCTGCGTCTGCTTCTGAGGTGCCATACCGAATACCTTTTGATAAAACGCCACCGATGCCGGGACATTGCGTACATCCAGAGAGATATGTGGTCTCATGGCGGTCTCCTTTGTGGTTGGTGAAGGCTCCATGCCTTCATCCACATAGACGGAGAAGCCCAAAAAAGGATGCAAAAAGCTGTCAGAATCAGAGGAAAGTAATAAAATCAGTAACCGACCTGAGAAAATAGGTGGGAATTAAGTCAGTAGTCTGACTGTCGGTCGGCTGTTTGCAGAGCTTCTACACAAGTGTAGCCACGGATTGTGCCTAGTCAGTGTCTTTCGGCATCGCGGCAATAAAGGAATCGGCCTCCTGAATGGACGTGTTGAGATCCTTAATGAGTGAATTGATGTTTCCTTCTACCGAGACCAATTCACTTTTTAACGACGCGATGGCTTGGGCGTTCAGGTTGTGTTTGAGAAAAAGAACCTGGTCTTTAAACTTCGCCAGGACAGGGTCCATTCTTGCTTCGGCCCGTTTCATGACTTTAATCAATTGCGCATAGTGCGTGCGAGTCTTTGTCAGCTGCTCTTGGCTCTTCTTGCGCAAAGCGGCGCTTGAATACTGCTTAAGTTCGGCAGTCCATTCACGAAATAAAGCTTCAGACACGTCTTCCACAGACGCAATCCGATTGCGAACCGCGTTCGCTTTGGCTTCACTCCGCTCGTATTCAGAGTTGAGCGCCTCGTACTTCTCTTGTAATTCGCCGCCCTGGATGTCCAAAGTTTTTGTGAAGCGGTCGAGAGCCGATTTGAATTGTTCTTTGGCTTCCTGTTGAGCATCACGGGCTTTTGTGACATCGCGGACCAATAGATCTCGCTTGTGATACCCAAGCTTTTCCATTGTTCCATAATAAGCAGACTGGCAACCCAACCCGCTAAAAGTTAATAGCATGATGCTATGTATCAGGACGAAGGACAGTTTACGAACATACAAAAGAGAATGCTGAATATGCATCATCATGTCATCCTGTCATCCTGTGAAAAGTCTTCAGTCATCTAGAGTACTCTATAGACTGCGGAAGAACCAATAGGTGGGCTTTGAAACCACGAATCAAAGCGGCGAGCGATCCGGTCCCTTGGCTTGAAAAGAGGGGAGGTATCAACCCTATTAATGTCCTGGATAGGGTTTATGGGCACAGGGAGGCATTACGATGCATGTGGCTGCTTGTCTGCTTAAATAATCGCTTAATCCTGAAGCATCTTGAGGACAGGAACCTACCCCGCCTTCAATCCAGGCACCTTCTCATCAATGATGCGTTGGCCATACGCGATACCATGGACGTCAGCTTCTTCCTCGCTATTGTAGACCGTGGGCCCTGAGAAGGATTGCATGTTCAAAACGCCATTCGTCTGCGAGTAAATCGCAATCCGTAGCTTCCATTCGCCTGTAGCAGCGACCAGCTCAGGGTTGGACTTGATGATGCAGTTTCTGTACTGAACTCGTCTTCCCACCCCACCAGTCTATGGTGGTGGCCTTGTCGGCACAATCCTCCAAACGAATTGCGGAAATATACTAGCTGCCGTCATCGCCCCGTTGAATGGCCGATGTGCTCACTCTGAAAGCCGTCTCCGCGAGTAGCTCCCAACATGGCTGACAGCCAACGCAGAGCCATATTCAACGCTTAAGATGAATCAAAACACGCAAAATGGAGCCAATGGTAAGACCGTCGGGTTTACGAGCCTCTTCATTCCGTCTAAGGAAGTCCTGGCTGGCGACACAGTGAGAATGGTCCCCCGCCATATGTTCTGCGAAACACGCCGAACAATTTTGACCGCGTCTTCGCCGATAGGTGAGTCTAAAGTCCTCATTTCTTGGGGATTCTCGCCGCTAAGAATGGCATAGAGGTTGCTTCGCATTAGCCGTCCCGACGTTGCGCTGTACTCATCAGAGAAGGAGGCCCCCATATGTCTGCCTTCCCTCACCGCCTCTTGCACGTGGCAACAGTTCTTCTTTTAGGAGTCGTTGAACTGCCTGTCGCATGGGCGCTTGATGCGACACCTACCGGTTTAAGTTTCAATGCCATCCAAGGAGGCGCGAATCCGACTAGTCAGATCGTCAATGTGTTGAAGGGTGGTCGTTCAACCGCCACTTGGAAAACCAGCAACTATGCCGCGTGGCTCACTGTGTCTCCTGGCAGTGGAACGATCACAAAATCTACCGCAATTACTGTGAGTGCTCAGGCGAGCGGACTAAAAGCAGGGACCTATACGACAACGATCAAGGTGGCGGCGTCGGCAGGAGGGAATGTTTGGATCCCGGTGACATTCACGGTGATGTCAGGGACGACGAGTAATTCAACCTCAACGAGCTCAACTTCAAGTGGTTCTACTACTTCAACCTCAACGTCGAGTGGTTCAACCTCATCGAGTACATCCGGTAGTACATCTACAACTGCGACGCTTAGCTGGTATCCCAACGCTGAGACGAATCTTGCAGGTTATAAGGTCCACATCGGCACTGCTGCCGGCATCTATAACTCTACAGTGGATGTGCGCAATGTTACGTCGTATAGTCTGCCTAATCTTGCCATAGGCACCACGTATTATTTTGCGGTGAGCGCCTACGATACTGCTGGCACTGACAGTGCTCTCTCCAATGAAGTGAGCAAGAGCATCTATTAAAGCAGCTCTATTGCCCTCCATCCATTCGAACGATTTAGCTAATGAAGGCTCGGTCTTTTTATATCTGCTGTGTAACTGCTAGTGGCTAGAAAGAGATCGTGCGGAACCCCAGCGATCGGTGAACACTTTATTGCGGGAAGACTCGCTTCCTTCGATTCGGCGTAGTATTGGGCTCGCCCACAGCCAGTGCAGTGCCAGGCAGACACGGTTTTAAGTCCTTCCAACCCAGTCGAAAGATCAAACACAGTTTTGT
>Ga0075419_10001728_pt1 | contig 14190 bp, 13 predicted proteins | sample SoiMetdeltSBSDD3_FD_76900 | JGI IMG/M metagenome (GOLD analysis project Ga0075419, IMG submission 76900) | Bulk soil microbial communities from a Populus tree surrounding site in Tennessee, USA - Soil MetaG P. deltoides SBSDD3 | ecosystem: Environmental > Terrestrial > Soil > Tree plantation... | reverse complement strand
GGCCTCGTGTGGCGGCCGGCGGTTCGTGATACTGGATAGGCATCCGATGAAGCTTTTGATCAGTCACCCAGAGCTCGCGCCCGCCCTGGCCTCCGCCTTGAGCGAGGCCGATTGCGTCGCCACGCACATAGAGAGCGACACGCTCGAGGTGCTCGTCCCGTGGCGCCTCGACGGCGGCAGCAAGGCGCAAGCAGCCACGGAGCTGCTGTTCTTCGTCAAGGCCTGGGCGTCGAAGCACCCGGCGTTCCGGGCGACGCTGATCGACGCGCGCTAGAGGATTAGCCGCGGACCTGGTCCGCGCAGACCTTCAGGAACCAGATCGACGCGAGGAACATGAAGGTCAGCACGGGAACGACCGTGCCGACAAGCATCAGGATCGCCAGCGACGGCGCGGCCGCAATGCCGAGCCCGAACGCGGCGGCTCCGACCTGGAGCAGGACGAGAGCGATCACGACCCGCACGACAGCGCCTTTCATCGTCGCGGGAGCGGCGCCCGGCCAGCGGACGTACGACCAGAGCGCAAGCGCTGCTGTCGCAAGCGTGAGTGTCGTCAGGAACTGGCCGGTCGTCATCATGGTCGGCTCGAGCGAGCCTACCCGTTTCATCGGCCTGGGAACCGCGCAACCTGAGGCGAAGCCGGCGCTGTGCTGGCGCCGGCTAGTACCGGATCGAGATGCTGCGGCGCGCGGGCAGGAAGCCCGTCTTGGCGGCGTGGAAGCGGAGCTTCCGGAGCACCAGCCTCTTGCCGCGGCCGAGCTTCTTGAGCTTGAAGGTGACCCGGCCGTACCTGTTCGTCTTCGCCTTGAGCGGCGTCACGCCTCGTGAGAGCACTCGGACGAGTACGCCACGGGCGGCGCGGCCGTTCGCCCTGACCGTCACTGTGACCCGGCGACCGTTGGTCACCTTCACGACCTTCGTCGCGAGCCTCAGCCGTGTCAGCGTGGCCGTGCTCCCGGACTGCTTGGGGAGCGAGAACTGCTGTCCCGGGCTGAGGTCGCCGATGTTCCTGTCCTCGTCCTGGGCGGCGACACGCCACCAGAACGTGCCGCCGGCAAGGTAGGTGGGGGAAAGCAGCGTCGGTGCGTAGCTCGTGTTGTCGGTGTCGACCTGCTCGACGCTCCCCTGGAAGTCCGCGCGTTGCGAGATCTGCACGCGGTAGTTCTTCGCGGCCGGCTTCGCGTTCCACGAGAGCAGCACCGAGACACCGCTCCGCTCGGTCTTCGCGCCGCCCGGCTCCGCGATCGTGCGCGTGTAGGGCTTCGTCGCCGACCAAGGCCCGGGCTGGGTCTGGGAGCCGAGCTGCTTCGGGAACACGGCCCTGACGCGCCAGCCCCAGACGCCGGTGCCGGTCATCTTGACGGCCGTAAACGCAGCCGAGCGGAAGTCGAGGAACTGGGAGTGATCCCCGTCGGGCTCGTCGACTTCGACGTCGTAGCCGACCGCTCCGTTCACCGGCGACCAGGTCCAGAGCGGGATGCTCTCGCCCGAGCCGGGGTTGGCCGCGCTCAGCACCGGCGCCGGGAGCCTCCGGCGGAAGGTCCCGATCGACGACCACGTCAGGCCGATCAGGTTCTCGTCGTCGGCGCGGACGCGCCAGTAGAGGATCGTGTCGGCGGGATACGAGGTGTTGCTCGTGTACGCCGTCGAGTCGGTGAGGACGTCGTCGAGGAGCGAGCCGAACGTCGGATCGTCAGCGACCTGGACCCGGAAGCGGCGGGCGCCTTCGACCGGCGTCCACCGGAAGGTCGGCTGGAGCTCGACCAGGGCGCCATTCCCCGGAGCCGTCTGCGCCGGCGGAGTGGACTGCTTCTGGAAGCTCGGCGGCGAGGCCAGCAACGGATCGCTGGCTGCGACGGATCCGATCACGTCGATCGCCGGCAGGACGGCCCAGTAGTAAGAGGTCGTCTCGTCCGGGTACGTCGTCGGCTTGGTGGAGCTGCGCGGGGCGTATACAGGCAGTTGGGTGAATGCGTAGTCGACGATGTTGCTGAAGTTCGCATCCTTCGAAACGAGGACGTAGTACGAGAGGCGACCCGCGGTGAATGCCGTGTCGGTTACGTACGCCAGCGGCACCCCGGAAACGTGAACCTCTACGTCCAGAACGTGGGCCGGGTCGCTCTCGATGGCTGTTGCGAGTGCATTGAGATCGGTATCGGCATAGGTGTACGTCCAGGTGCCGGCCGGGCTCAGTCGCGTCAGAACGAGCTCGTCCTTCGAGCTGTCGGCGACACTCTCACGGACCGTAGCCGAGAAGTTCGACGCACTTGAAGGCTCGGTGATCGTCAGGGCTTCGACGTTCGCGGTGTTTCGCAGCGTCTTCCGCGACAGCCGCGACAGCGGCTTCCAGCTGAAGAACGGCGTGCGCCCGTTCATCGACCCCGTCTGCGGCAGCAGATAGTCGCTTGCGACCAGATAGGAGCCGCCCTGACCCTCGCGGTCCGTGTCTGGATAGCCAAGGAAGGTGAATGCCTTGCCGGTACCGTCGTCGACGTAGGTGTAGTCCCCGTAGACCTCGGCATTCGCGTTGTCGCGGTCGCTGCGAGCGCGGACACGGGCGCAATAGCCCTGTCCCAGCGTGAGGCTGGTCCCGTCCGTGGACACGGCTGTCGGGTCGGAGTAGGGCTTTGTCCCCGACCAACCGGAGCCGAGGGGCGCCCAGAACGGCACGCTCGTTTTCACGCGCCAGCTGCCCGCGCCGCCGAACGCACAGATGCCGGAGGTGTAGCGCGCAACGTCGACCTCGTACGACGCCGCACCAGGCACCGGGTCCCACCGAAGCACGGGCACGCGCGTCTGGTAGCCAGGCGTTGCCGCCTCGGCGTCGCTCCCCGGATCGGACAGATTGTCGCGCATGCGCAGGTTCTTGATGCTCGAGCCCGGAGTGGGCGGCACCTTGTCAAATGCCTTCGTGAAGTTCGGGCCGGCGTTCCAGACGCCGGGATTCCCGGTGCTGTCCAGTGCGCGCATGCGCCAGTAGTAGAGATTGTCCTTGAAGACGACCGTCGGCGCGTACGAGTTGCCGATCACCGGACTGCCGCAGCAGACCTTCGAGCCAGGCGCGAAGTCAACGGAGGGGTTGATCTCGAGCTCGTACTTCGCGGCGCCCGCGATCGGATCCCAGGAAAACAGCGGGTCGAACACCTCCGGCGCAGCGAACACGTCGTCCACCCGCGCGGTCGTGCTCGTCGGCCAGGTCCAGACAAACGATTGCACGGGCGAGGGCGCTCCGCGATGGCCTTGTGCATCGACCGGCGTCACGCCCCAGTAGTAGGTGCCGGGCGACAGCAGGGTCGAGCGGGGCGCGTAGACCGTGCCGGACGTTTCGGCCTTCGGGCTCACGATCGTGCCGAGCGTGGGGTCGGTCGCGATCGAGACGATGTACTTCGCGGCCCGCGGGACCTGCGACCAGCGCAGCACGAGCGGGTGCGTGGGGTGCACCATGACCTCGCCGTGCGTCGGCGACTGAAGCGCGGGTGCCGACGTCCACGACTTCACGATCGCCCGCGGGGGGCTCCACGGTGAGGGCGTGCCGTTCGGCTGCAGCGCTCGGACGCGCCACCAGTAGGTGCCGTTCGGGATCGTCTTCTTGAGCGTCGCGCGCGTGTTGCGCGTCGTGAACTGATCATCGCCGCGACCGAGCACCGGCGAGTTCATCCCGGCGTCGGCGGCGAGCTGGAATTCGTACTTGTCGGCCTTTGCCACGGCGGCCCACGAGAACGCGGGCAGCGCTTCGACGACGAGCCCGTTCGCCGGCGCGACGGCCGTAGGGGTCGCAAGGCCGGCGGCCGCGAAGATTGTCAGCCGCCCCGCGGCGGCGGACGCTACAAACACCGTTAGGGCAGCAACGAGCGCCGCACCCGCGGTGATCCTCATCAGCGACTTTCGAGCCACAAATCGATCCTCCATCGCGCGTGCGCCAGGCCCCTCCCGCAGAGGAGTGGTCCGACCCACCCGATCGATCCAGCGCCCGATCACGTGGACGCGAAGAAGCTCATCGCTTCCATCAGCACCGGCCCGAGCGTGACGATGAACATCGCCGGCAGGATCAGCGCGATCAGGGGGAAGAGGATCTTCGTCGGCGTCTTCTGCGCGCGTTCTTCCGCGCTCTGGCGACGCCGCTTCCGCATGTCGATCGCCAGGTCGCGCAGGATCGTTCCGATCGAGACGCCGAGGGACTCGCCCTGGACGAGCGCCTGGGTGAACGCGCGCGTCGCAGGGCTGTCGACACGCAGAGAGAGGTTGCGCAGCGTCTCCTCCGGGGTGAGGCCGAGGCTCTGCTCGCGGAGTGCGAGCCGCAGCTCCTGGCCAAGCGGGCCCTCGATGCTGCGGGAGGCCAGCTGGAGGCCGGCCGCGAACCCGACGCCTCCCTCCACCGTCGTCACGAGCAGGTCGACGAGCTCCGGGACCTCCCGATCGATCTGCTCGAGCCGAAGACGGGCGCGACGCTGGACCCGGACGTAGGGCAGATACCAGCCCATCAGGGTCAAGAGTGCGCCTCCCAGGAGCAGTCGGAAGTCGAGGCGCCCCGCGAGAGACATGAGGAACAGCAGCGCGGGGCCCGACAGGGCGGCGAGGATCCGCGTGCCGACGAACCTGGCGACCGACGTTCGGTACATGCCGGCCGAATCGAGCAACTCGCGCAGGCCCCGCTCGCTGGAGCGCAGGCGGTCGAACCGGGCGAGCGCCTTCTTGCCCGTGGCCTCAGCGAGGTCATCGAAGCTTGCGCGCAGGTCGGCGGGCGACTCTTCGGCTATTGCCGCCGAGTTGAAGCCGTAGGCGCTGATCTGGTCGAGGGTCCGGCGTCGCTCGCTGCTCGCGAGGGTGAACGACCGCAGAATGAGCACTCCCGAAGTGGCGACGAGAGCGAGACCGAGGATGAGAAATGGGGTCATTGACAGCTCCTAGACGTCGATGTCGACGATGCGCTGGATGAGGACGGAACCGGCTGCCACCATCAACGTGGCGACCGCGAGCGCCACCTGTCCGCCGCCGCTCGTAAAGAAGTGCGCCATGACGTCCGGGTGGACGAGCCAGAGAAACGCTGTGAGAAAAACTGGGAGCGCCGTCAGGATCCACCGGGCCATTCGACCCTGCGCGGTGAGAGTCCGGACGAGCCGACGGATCTCCGCCCGCTCGCGGATCGTGCCGACGACGGTGTCGAGGATCTCGGCCGAGTTGCCTCCCGACGTCCGCTGCAGCTCGGCGAGGAGCGCAACCTGCTCGATGTCACGGTTCGCCATTCGGCGAGCCAGCCGCCGGATGGCCTCCTCCGGCAGAACGCCGAGCTGGTCGTCTTGCATCACACGCGCCAGCTCGGAGCGTGCGGGCTCGGAGGCGTTGTCGACGACGACGCCGAGTGCGCCGTTGAAGCTGTAGCCGGCGCGCAGGGCCGAAGCGAGCACCTGAAGGCTCCCCGGGAACTGCTCCGCGAACTCAGCGCGCACCGCCTTGACCTTCCGCCGAATGACAGCGCGAGCGACGAAAGGCGTCGCGAGCCCGAAGAGCGCCAGCAGCGGAGCCGAGAGGATCAACGCAAGGAGCGTGATCGCGAAGGTTCCGGAAAGAGCGATCGCGACCACCTTCCGCGGCGATGCGGTCATCCTCGCGAGCTCGAGGTCACGCTCGAGCTGAGCCCACCAGCCGCTCGCGTAGCGGTTCCGGGTCGCGACTCGCACTGCAGCCGCAGCCGCCGCCTGACCCGGGCGCGCGGAGGGAGCCCCGGGCGCGAATGTCTGTACGCGGCCGACGACGGTGGATTTCGGCCGCCGTGCCAGCAGGAGCAAGAGCGCACAGATGAGCAGCCCGAACACCAGGCTGATCAGCAGCGGCGAGCTTCCCGAGAGCAGGAACCTCGACACAAGGGATCGGTGGTACGGGGGCAGCAGCGACGGCGTCGGCGCCACGTAGCTCGCGGCGGCTCTCCCCATGCCGGTGACCCGAACGTCGACCCTGACTTCCGAATTGGGACGCGCGACAGACCGATACCGGACGAGGTATTCCCCGGCCAGCTGGTCGCCGAGCGCCTCGTAGACCGAGGCCAGCTCCGAGGCCGAATGAGCCTCGGCGTACGACGCTCCAGTCTGATCGGCGATTCTGCGAAGCGGCGCCGCGTCGAATGCGCCGGAGCGCAGGCCGACGGTGAACACGCGGACGCGCTGCTCCTTGGCGGCGGCGACAGCCTCGTCGAGCGAGTGCTGGCTTCCGATGTCCGCGCCGTCGGAGAGCAGGACGATCGAGCCGGACGAGATCTTCGCGTCGCGCAGGAGCGCCAGCGACCGGATGAGCGCGTCGTTGATGCGCGTTCCATACGCCAGCCGAGGCGGCGAGGCGAGCGTGCGTCGCAGCGCGCTGCCGTCCCGGGTCGGATTGCGCAACACCGAGATCCCGCCGTTGAACGCGACGACGCCGACCTCGCCGGCCGGCGCACGATGCGCAACGAACGCCCGCGCGGCCCGAACAGCGGCGGCTGCCGGGGGTCCGGCCATGCTGTCGCTCGCATCAAGCGCGAGCACGACGCCGAACCGCAGCCCGCTGCTCGCGAGTGGGTCGACGCGCACCCCGGTGACCCGGCGACCGTTCTCCCGCACCACCACGTTCCGGCCATCGAGCTCGGCCTCGTCCGGGACGTGCACGACGTAGCCGCGATCCGGGAACGGCAGGCGGGTGACAGGAGCCAGACGAACGTCCCTGGACGCTCCGGGGGCGGCGGCCGCTGCGCCGCAAAGGACGAGTGTCCCGACGACAGCGGCGAACAGCGTGCGCGCCGACCTCACCGGTCGCTCCCGTTGACGCGATCCTGCAGCGCCTGACCGTTCGCGCCGAAGACAGCGCTTGCGGCTCCACCGAACAGGCTCACCGGCAGGTCGATCCCGTGGCGCTCGAACTTTCCGAGGAACCCCGGTCGCAGACCGGTGGGATGGAGCCTTCCGACGATCCGCCGCTCGGAGTCGAAGTGCTCGATCTTGAACTCGAAGAGCTTCTGGAGGGTGATGACCTCCCCCTCCATGCGTTGCACCTCCGAGATCTCGACGATACGACGGGAACCGTCGTCGAGCCTGTCGAGCTGGATGACGAGCTCGAGCGCGGACGAGACATGGCTCCGGATGGCGCGGAGAGGCAGCTCGTAGCCGGCCATCAGCACCATCGTCTCGAGCCGGTTGAGCGCGTCCCGCGGCGAGTTCGCATGGACCGTCGAGAGCGAGCCCTCGTGGCCCGTGTTCATCGCCTGGAGCATGTCGAGCGCCTCCGCGCCACGGACCTCGCCGACGATGATTCGATCGGGACGCATGCGCAGGGCGTTCCGGACGAGGTCGCGAATCGTGATCTCGCCTTCGCCCTCGATGTTCTTCGGGCGGGACTCGAGACGGATCACATGCCGCTGGGCGAGCTGGAGCTCGGCCGCGTCCTCGATCGTGACGATCCGGTCGCTGTCGGGAATCGACGCCGACAGCGCATTCAGGAACGTCGTCTTGCCCGTCCCCGTGCCGCCCGAGACGAGGATGTTGAGCTGGGCGCGGATGCAGTTCTCCAGGAACTCCGCCGACTCCTTCGAAAGCGACCCGATCTCGATCAGCTCGGAAAGCGCGAAGCGGTTCTGCGCGAACTTGCGGATCGTCAGCAGCGGCCCCGAGAGGGACAGCGGCGGGATGATCGCGTTGACGCGTGACCCGTCAGGCAGGCGTGCGTCGACAAGCGGCGACGACTCGTCGATCCGCCGGCCGATCTGACCGACCATCTTCGTGATGATCCGGCGGAGGTGCGACGCGTCCGTGAAGGTGAGCGGCGTCTGCGACAGCCGGCCGGCACGCTCGATCCAGATGTCCTTCGGGCCGTTCACCATGATCTCGGACACGGATGGGTCGGCCAGCAGGCGCTCGAGCGGGCCGTAGCCGAAGATGTCGTCTGCGATCTCGGCACCGAGGCGCTCCCTGTCGTCGTGCGAGAGGCCGGTCTCCTGCGCGAGCTGGTCCCGGATCTCGGACTCGACGCGGCTACGAACCGCCCCGCCGTCCTCCACCTCGAACAGGCGTGGGCCGAGCTCGCTCACGAGCGCAAGGTGGATCCGATTCTTGAGCTCCGCGAAGGGGTCGCTCCCGTTGCCGTTCGACGCGGCGACCGCCGCCGCTACCGGGGAAGCGGCTATGCGCTCGTGCAGCTCCATTGCTAGCTCGCCTTCCGCAGCAGCCGGCGTCGCCGCCCGTTGCCGTTCGTCGCAGGGTCGGCCATCGCCGACGGGGTCTCAGCAGGACGCGCTGTCGCCGAGAGATACCGCTCCGCGAGAGATGTGTACGACCTCGCGGCCTTCGACTTCGGCTCGGCCACCACGATCGGCTGCCCGCTGGTCAGAGCGCGAGGAATCGCCCGATCGCTGCCGACCATCAGGTCGGGTGCCCGCCCGAGCAGCTCGTGCACGTCGGACGCTGCGATGCCCACATCCGAATCCGCGCGGTTCAGCACAAACGTGACCGCGTTCGGGTCGTAGCCCATCTGCTCCAGCGTCTCCAGCCCGATCTTCGTGTCCTTGAGCGAGAGCGCATCCAGCATCCCGACGACGCAGAGATGCGTGGAGACGTCGACGGCCGCAATGACCTCGGCCGTGAACGCCGGTGGCGTGTCCACCAGGACGAAGTCGAACCGCGAGCGCAGGATGTCGAAGACCTCGCGCAGGAACGGCGTCCCGATCGCGGCTGCCTGGTCCGGCCGGAGCGGCGCGAGCAGCGCTCGTGCACCGGACGGATGCTGTGAGAGAAACCCGTCGATCTTGTCCGCATCGAGTGTTCCGCCCGAGACAGCCAGGTCATAGATCGTCCGACTCGGCTCGAGGCCGAGCGCGAGACCGACATCGCCGAACTGAAGGTCGAGGTCCACGAGGACCACCGACTTCCCCTCGAGGGCCAAGGCCACGGACAGGTTCGACGACGTGATCGTCTTGCCGGTCCCGCCCTTCGGGCCCAGCACCGTGATCATTTCGCCCTCGGCGGCACCGGCGACGGAGCCGCGGCGCCTTGCCAATGCCTTCTCGAGCGCGAAGCCAAGCTGCGCAGCCGACTGCGGCAGCTCGACCAGGTCATCTGCGCCGGCCTCGAATGCACGCTTGAGGAACCCGTTCGGCGACCCGTGGTAGAGCACCACCACCGGGCGGTCCGCCCGCTGAGCACTCGCTGCCGCGATCACCTCGACCGCCTGGTCGTGAGACTGCGAGCAGCCGACGACGACGAGATCGGCGCCCGGCGGGATCTCGCTGCCGGCCAGGCCGGCTTCCGCCAGCGAGACCGCGCGTACCGGGGTGCCGCTCGGGAGCGCCTCCTGGATCGCCTCTAGGCCGAGACTCCCCTCGAGCGCCGCGAAGACCTGAAAGCCGCGGGCGTTCATCGCCGGCCACCGACCGACCGGAGGATCTGCACCGGCGGCACGCCGAGGAGCATCGTCTCGGTTGTGACGATCCCACTCCTGGAAGGCTTCGCGCCGGAGCTCGGCCGCAGCGCCAGCCACAGCTTGCCGTTGTCCGCGGCGAAGGCGAGCTGCGCTGCGTCCCTGTCGTCGACCCGAAGGCTCACGTTCGTCGTGCCGGAGCCGCTCGCCTTCTCACCGACGGCGAGGACTGCCACGTTGGCGAGGATCAGCCGCAGCATCGGCCGCGACTGGCCGCCGGTGGTGGGCCTGCCGTCCGCGCCGAGCGGGATCACGTTGAACCCGGCGTAGACGTCGACCCGGTTGCCCGGCTCGATCCCGTCGATGAGCCCGTGAGCCGAGTCGAACGGCACCGCGACCACGCGCTGCCGATCGGTCAGCTGCGCGGCGAGCGAATCGCCGGCCTCCGCGAAGTCGGTCGCCGTCAGCTGGGCGGCGTCATAGATCTCGCGGGTCGCCACCTTGTCACGCAGCGCCGCAGGGTCGCTGATCGCGCCTTCCAGCAGCTGGCTCTCTCGGATCGTCGTCGCCGTGTACAGATCCTTCTCGGCCACGACGCTTCCGGCAGTGCCCTTGTGAATCGTCCCCTTGGCGACGAGCACCGTGACGAGCGCGCCCTGCGACTTGAGGTTTTCGCGATAGCTGTTCAGGTACACCAGGATCGACGCCCCGGCGAGCAACGCAACGAGAGCCGCGACGAGCAGCGTCCCTCTTCGCGTCGATACGAGTCTGCCTGCAAATTCCATGGAAATTCCTCCTCCTAACGGGTCAGTACTGGGACGCAGGGCGTGAGCGCGTCGCGGTTGCAGACGGTGTCTCCGGCTCCGCGCGGATTGGGTTGTGCGTACTTGATGAAATGGCCGGCGATGTAGCCCTTGGGAACGGGATGCGCGCCGGGGCACGGGTCGCTGTTCCAACCTGTGACGTAGAAGGCGGCGAAGTCGATGACCGGCACGATGTCGTTACCGCTGCCGGCGAAGGTTCCGAACGGCGTGATGATCAGCGGCACGATGCGCGGGTCGCCGACGCTGTAGTTCGGCCAGTTGATCGGCGCGGTGCATGAGTTGGAGCCGCCCAGGATCCGGTCCTTCAGCCCGCGCTCTACCTGGCCGACCGCTCCACCCGTCTGTGTCTTGACGCATTCCCACGGCTCGGGGAGCGACCAGAGCGCGTTGTACGCCGGGCAGGCGAGGCCGGGGTTGATCTTGTAGGCGGGCCCACAACCCTGTTCGATCTCGGACGCGAGGTTCGGGATCGCCGGATCGCAGTCGATCGACTGGTTCTGGCTGCCGGTGACGCGCAGCTCGACCACCGGATCGCTCGCCTCCGACTGCACCTTGAGGCTGCCGGTGACCGCGATGCTGACGCCGAGCGTAGGCGTCGTCCCTGTCTGGAAGGAGTTGCTACCCGACGAGGTGACGCCGCTCTCGAAGACCTGAACGCGCTTGAGTGGGCCCGAGCGTCCCGGCCCGGCGACGAACGCTCGCTGGACGGGGCCGAACGTGCCTTGCGCCTTGCACGGGTTGTTGTTCCTGTCGTTGCAGGTGAGGCCGTTCCAGGTGCCCGACGTCTGCTTCCAGCTCCAGCTGAGGGCGACCGTATGAGGGCCCTCGCCGGCAAACGGCAGTCCGCTACCGGCAGTCCAGGTGACCAGACCGGAGGTGCCACCCGGGGAGAGCTGGTACGTGCCAGCGCCGTCGACGCTGGCCCACACCTGCGCAGTCACGTCCGTTCCGGTGAGCGGATGCGTCGCGCCGAGGTCGACGTCGGCCTGGACGCCCCCGCTGCAGTCCTCGGTCGCAAAGTACGCGTCCGGAAGACAGGAGCCGGGCAGGAGCCACGCGTTGCGGACAGCCGGGGCCGCGCCAGTGCTCCAGCCGCGGATGTGGACGACGCCGTTCGAAGAACCGGTGTCGTAGCACTCCGTGTAGAGCTGGCCGCAGGCCGCGTTCGGATCGGTCCCGCCGACGAGGCGAAGCCGCACTCCGACGTGAGCGGAGTTGATCGCGACGGGAGTTCCGGCGGGCGTGATCCAGAGCTGGTCATTGCCGCTCGTCCCACTCCGCTGGAGCTGCACGGGCGGCCCGAGCACTGCTCCAGTCACCTCGTTGACGAACGTCGCGAAGACGTACGTGAAGCGAAGGTCGGGTACCGCGACCGGCAGCATCCCTTCCTGCACCTCGACGAGCTTCAGCTGGACGCGTGCGTGAGCGTTGATCGCCCCGACGTCCGAGAGACCGGGAATCTTGAAGAGAAGGGGTAGGTTGGCTTCGCTCCCCTTGACGTCGAACATCAGGTTCGGCGTGTCGCAGGGCGGCTGCGTCTCGGTGTCGTCGGACGGGACGGAGCCCGCCGCATAGGTCGCGCTCTGGTAGAGCAGGCTGATCGTCCCCTGGTTCGAGCCTCCGACCTGGCCGTTGTAGCTCGAGCCGCTCGCCCCGCCGAAACGCGACGCCTCGTTCTGCATCGCGACGTTCGTGCCGGCCGCATCGGTGAAGCAGCCGCCGAACAGCGCGCCACCCGCGAGGGCGGCCGCATCGACCTGCATCTGGAGGTGCCGCTTGTGGACCCACCAGTTGCCGATGTCGATGCTGAGCGCCAGGAAGAGCAGGACGACCGGCAGCAGCATCGCGACGAAGACGACGACGCCCCCGTCCTGTCGCGAGCCGAGCTCAGCGATTCCACGCGTGGCGCTCATGTGCATGCCCCGCCGCCGGCGAAGTCGGCAGGCTGCTCGAGGCGCATCGTCGCCGTTCCGCGCAGCGCGATCGTCGAGCCGATGAACGGCAGGCTGTAGTTCGCCGCTACCTGCACCGTGACGGGGTCACCGACATCCGACCCCTCCGGCAGACAGATAGCGATCGTTGCCGGGCTCGGGATCGACGCCGTGCCGCCGGTGCGCAGCTCGCCCGTTTCCAGGCGGCCGCGGATATAGCTCTCGTACCCGGCGTCGGTGGCGAACGTGTTGACTGCCGCCTTACGGGCTCCCTCGCTCGCCACATGGTTCAGGTCGAGCCAGTAGTTCATGACCTTCCCGAAATGGAGGATCGAGATGATGATCAGGCAGAGCACCGGGACGACCAGGGCGAACTCGACCGCCGACTGACCGTCCTCTCTGCCGAAGCGCCCCTGCCGGCGGGAGCTCCTTGTTGGGAGCTCCCGCGTGGCGGAGCGGTCGACGGTTCGGAACCCAAGGGTTTCCATCCGAAGACTCCTGAACCGTCCGAGCAACTGGAACCTACGGAACCAGCGTGTCGAGCTCGGCAGCGACGCGATCGAGGAAATTGTCGATCCCGACACCCAGAACACCGAGGCCGATGGTGAGGCCGACGACGAGGAAGCCGATCACCATGGCGTACTCGGTCGCGCCCTGGCCCTCCTCGCGATTGAGGCCGGCCAGCATGAGCGAAATCCGCTCGAACATTCCCTACCTCCCTTTCAACTCGCAGCCCGGAGGGGTCCGGCGCTGCTTCGACTGACTCAATTGAGTCACGTCGCGCGCTCCGCTCCGCACCGCGAAGGGGTAGGTGGAACCACCCCTTCGGCTCAGCTTCGTCCCGCGGTCCGGCGAGAATCGAGGGTGTGGCGGATTACGTCGAGGTCACTCGTGCGGACGGCGAGCCCGTCTGCCGTTGCCGCGTGGCCACCTCGTTTGCCTCGCGATTCCGTGGCCTCATGGGCGTGGCGGAGCTGCCGGCTGGGAGCGGGATCCTCTTTCCGGGAACGAGCTCCGTGCACACGCACTTCATGCGCTTCCCGATCGACGTCGTCTTCCTCGATTCCGGGTGGCGGATCGTTTCCGTGGTCGCAGCCCTTCGGCCGTGGCGGTTTGCAGCCGCCAAATCCGCCGAGTCGGTGCTCGAGCTCGCCAGCGGGGAGTGCGAACGCCTCGGTCTAGCCGAGGGTGACGTCCTCCGCGAGGTCGCCGTCTAGTGCTGTAGCGGGAGCGGCTAGTAGACGAGCCGGCGGGCGCCGACGAAGACGCCGCCCCAGTAGCCGCGCAGGCTCTCGATTCTCACCGTGGAGCGGCTGTTCGGGGCGTGGATCATCTTGCCGCGGCCGATGTACATGCCGACGTGGCCGAGCCGATTGAAGAAGAGAAGGTCGCCGCGGTGAAGGTTGCTGGACCGGACGCGGTGGCCGCGGTGGAACTGACCGGCGGCAACCCGCGGCAGCCGGATGCCGACGCGCCCGTACACATACCTGACGAGCCCGGAGCAATCGAAGCCCGACCGGGGTGACGAACCGCCCCAGCGGTAGGAAACGCCCAGGTAGCGCTTCGCGATCCGGACGACTCTCTGCGTCTTCCGCTCGACCTTCTGCTTGTGCGTCAGCCGCTTGCGTTTCTTGCGTGGAGGCTTCGGGTGCTTCTTTTTCACCTTCGCCGCGACGACCCTCGAGGCGCTGTGAGCCTTCGCCTCCGCCTCGACCACGTGAAGGGAGCAGAAGAGCACCAGTGCGACGGCGAACGCGAGAACGGGTTTTGTCAGACGGAGGCTCATTCGAGTGGGGCGCGGCGGCTGTCTCGCGCGGGCGGCGGCTTGCAACGAGATCAGGGCTGCCAGTCCAGGTGACGGCCGTCGCTCGTTTAGTGCCGAGCGCGACTCTCGTCGGACGACCCCGGACTAACCTCGGTTGCACGTAGGGGCTCGCCCTCCCTCGAAAGGGGTATTTCCTGAGGGCGCTCGAGTTCGAGCTAGGCCGGAGCCAGCGCCGTCAGATCGTGCTCGTACGCGTACCGGAGCGCTTCCGTCCGGCTGTTGATCCCGAGCTTCCGAT
>Ga0075419_10001726_pt1 | contig 14194 bp, 4 predicted proteins | sample SoiMetdeltSBSDD3_FD_76900 | JGI IMG/M metagenome (GOLD analysis project Ga0075419, IMG submission 76900) | Bulk soil microbial communities from a Populus tree surrounding site in Tennessee, USA - Soil MetaG P. deltoides SBSDD3 | ecosystem: Environmental > Terrestrial > Soil > Tree plantation... | reverse complement strand
GGGGCTGCGACCGCCATGCAGCGATTCTAGACCGACGGTGTGGGGCTCAGCCGTTCGGGCCGCGGTCGTCGCCGGGCGCGTTCGTGACGCGCTCGTGCGGCCAGGCGGTACCGCTCGTCGGCGGCCGGGCCCGGAAGAGATCGTAGTCGCGCTCGTTGTCGCGATCCGTGGCGAACACGAGCCTTCCGTCCTGCAGCCAGCTCGGCTGCGTGTCGTTTCGGACGTTGGAGACGATGATCAGCGTCATCTGGCCGCCCGCCGCGGACATCCTTCGGATCTCGAAGCGAGACCCGCCCTTCGCACGTCGGGCGAAGACGACCGTGCCGTCGGAGCCCCATGCGGCCTCGGTATTCAGGTCCTCCGTCGTCGTCAGCCGGGTCTTGGCATTCGGGGTCGCGGGGTTCATCTTCCAGAGGTCGAGCTGTCCGCCGGGGCCGTTCGACCAGATGATCTGCTGGGGACTCGTTCCGGGCGGCGACCATGTTGGCGCCACGTCCAACTTCGTATCGGTGGTGAGCTGGCGGAGGCCCGACCCGTCGAGGTTGACGACCCAGATGTCCGAGCTCTTGTTCTTCGGCGTCGAGACGAATGCGATCCGTCCGCCGTCAGGCGACCAGGCCGGCTCCGTGGCGTCGTTGTTGCCGGTGGGCACGAGCGTCACGTCTGTGCCGTCGCGGTCCATCAGATAGATCCGCCAGATGCCGTCCCGGTTGCTCGAGAACGCGATCCGCCGCGAGTCGGGGGACCAGACCGGATCGGCCTCCGGGAAGGAGGTCTCGGTCAGCCGGGTCGGCGTGGTCGAGGGGCCTGCATCGGCCGGCAGGAGATAGATGTCGCCGGAGCCCGTGTTGGAGCTGGTGTAGACGATCTCGCGCGTCCGGACGAGGTACGTGAATGTTTGCGTCGTCGAATGCCCGACCCGGTCGGTTGCGGTCAGCCGGATCGTGTGCGTCGAGTTGAGCGGCGTCGACGGCACCAGGGCCCCTGCGAGTTGTTCCACGTTATCCACGAATGCCTTGCAAGTTGCGACGCCCGAGGACGCGTCGCCGCACCGGAACTCCAGTGGAACGCGTCCGTTCAAGGCCACGAATGCTCCGGGCTGATCGAGTGCGACGGTGGGCGGCTGGCTGTCGATCGGCGCGTAGAGCGTCGTCTCATAGCCGTTCGAACCCCGCACGTCGATCGTGTGCAGGCCGTCCGTCGTGAGGTTCACCGGCGGCGAGAACGGCGCGAGCTGGCCTCCGTCGATCGCGATGGAGACCGCTATGCCTTCGTCGGCCTCGACCTGGAGCCCGGCCGACGGACTGAACCAGCCGGCGGTCACCGGTCCCGTCAGTGACGGCTGCACGCCCCCGCCCGTCGGCGGCACCGGCGGCGCGCCGGCGAAGAGGAGGCCCTTGTTCGTCGAGACGGCAACGTTGCCCCACTTGTCGACCGCCTGCATGAAGAGGTCGACCTTCGTGCCGTCCACCGAGGCGCTGCCGCTCCAACTGGACCCGGTGCCGCGCTTCAGGTCGAGGAACTGCCAGGTGGAGGATGTCTCGTCGCGGAACGCGACGAGCACGCGCGCCACGTCGGCTCCGGATTCTGTTGGCAGGTCGACCACGTCTGCCGAGAAGGAGACGAGCTTCGGTCCGGGCAGCACGACCGCGTCGATGGCGTCGAAGCGCGGCGCCAGCCGATCGGTGCCGTTCGAGCGCAGGACGTCGAGGTCGATGCGGTCGAAGATCCGCTGATTTCCGACGCCGTTCTTGTCGACGACGTCGTCCGAGAAGAACTGGCCGTGCGCCAGGACCGCCGTCGACCGGCGTCCGGTCCGTGTCTGCTGCGAGACGAGGGACTGGACCTTCGCCGGGAAGGCGACGTCGTCGAACGGCAGCTCGGGCTCGAGCGTCTTGTTGTCGACGATCGGCCGGGCGTATACGGGGTCGATGTCCTGGAAGTCGGTCGACTGGAGCCCCGTGATGAGGATCCCGTGCGCGTCGTTAGCAACGTCGAACTCGGTCTTCGGCTGCAGCGGCCGGAGATGCATCACCTGCAGGCCGCTTGGCCCCGTCCAGTAGCTCCCCTCGCCTGGGAGGTCCGTCCGCGTCAGCGCGGTCGAGGGCGGCTGCGAGCGGTAGTGGTCCGCCATCAGGCCGGTGACCGGGTCCGGATCCGTGGCAAGGCGGGTGACGCCGGCCGGAAGCTGCGGAGTCGTCGCGGGCGGTGTGCCTGCCAGCGACCACATCGGCAGCCCGTAGAGCGCGAGCTCGGCCATCGCCTTCTCGTCGTAGACACCCACGATCCCCAGCGAGGCGAGGTAGCCCTGCTTGGCCTGGACGAGCGCGTCGCCGATCGACAGTCGGTCGCGTAGCCCTCGTGCGAGGCGGACGTTGAGTGCCTCGGAGTACGCAACCGTGATGCTGTCGCCGTAGCCGTAGCCGAGGTTGCCGGCGTACGCGGCTGCGCCCTTGCCGGCGAACGTCTGCGGCCAGTCGCCGTCGATCGGGCGCGCGATCGTCGCGTCGTGCACGGAGAGCGCCGAGTGGCACCCCATGCTGAAGACGGCGGCGCGCGTGAGTGACGCGGGCAGATCGGTCGCGGAAAAGAGGTCGGGCCCCGCCGCCGGCTGGAGACGCCGGTGGTCGGCATGGCCGTTCATTCCGAAGAGCCCGGTCGTCGCTCCGAGGGCGCCGGCGAGCGTGCTCTGCGTCCAGGAGTCGCCGATCAGCGGCGGGGTCGTCGTGGGCTGCTGCGCACCCACGATCTGGGCGAAGGCGGCGGCAACCCCGTCCGCGCCGTCCTTCAGGAAGTCGTAGCCGCTCGTCCTCGCGCTGGTCGGAGCAAGGACGCCGTTGAAGGCGAGGAAGCGGTCGAGGGCGCCGGTGATCTGCGCAGGCGTCTCGACGAGACGGCCCACCGCGAGCTGCGGCACGAACAGCTGCCGCTGCAGGTACGGGATCGGATCGGTCGTCGAATACGGGTCGTCCGAGAGGACGCGGTGCTCGAAGAGCGGGCCGTACATCTCGTCGTCGCGCGGGAAGGTCGAGGCGTAGTCCGCCTCGTTGGCGATCGTGGTGAGGTCGTCGAGGCGTGCGAACGGCAACGCCTTGTCCGTTCCGAGGATCGCGAGGTTGCGCACCGACGGCCGCGCGTTGCGGATCGTCCGTACGACGTCGGTGATCGCCCGGACGACGGCGTTCGCCCGTGTGCTGCTGCACGGCTCGAGGTTCCACGCGGTGTAGGCCGCGCGGACGGCCGGATCGTCCTGGAGTCGGACGAGCGCGCTCGGGTGACCCGTTCCGCGGAGCGAGGTGAAGCGCGTCGGCGTGAACCAGTCGAGGACGCTCTGGCCACCGGTTGCAGCGAGCTGTGGGCCGTTCGCGAGGAACAGCGTGTCGGTGTCAGCCGGAATCGACGCAAGGTTCACGCCGGCCGCCGCGCCGAAGGAGAGGCCCGGGAAGCGCGGCAGGCAGGTCGGGGCGAGCCGCGGGGCTTCCCTCTCCACGCGCAGCATGTAGGGGTGGACGCTGGAGGCGCCGTTGTAGCCCTTGACCTGGACGATGTACTCGCCGGCGACCCCGTCCGAGACGGCGACGACCGCTTCGTCCTCCTTCGTCCGGAACGCCGAGACGCCGAGCACCGGGCGGTCCGTGAGCACCTTGAGGTCGTCGAGCGTCTCAGCCGGCAGGGCCTCCGTGAGATGGGTGATCGGCGCGCCGGAGTCGCCCACCACCGGGGTCTCGAGCGGCGCGGCAACGCCGGGCTGGACCAGCGGCGTCGTGCCCTGCCGTCCGTAGACCACGAGGTCGTAGTCCTCCGGGAGGTGGCTCAGCCGGATCGTCGTCCGCGTGCCGGTGGACGGGACGGTGATGCGGAAGAAGTCGGTGTCCGCGGCGCTCGTCAGGTACGAGACGTAGAGCGCGCCCGGAGCGAGCATCGGGGCGGTCGCCGGATCGTTGTTGGGCTCGAAGGTCTCCTGGACGTTGACCGCATCGGGCGGAGGAGCCGCTGTCGTCCCCTGTGAGGTCGTCACCGAGAGCGACGGCGTCGCCGGGCCGAGGACCGTGCCGGGCCGCACGGGGATGCGGACGAGAAGGTCGCCGCCCAGCGCGTGCTGCGTGCGCAGGATGTGGCGCGTGCCGCCGCCCGGAAGGGACTGGACGTCGACGACCTCGAGCGAGGTCGCGGATCCCGGAGGAACCGACTCGATCCCCGCGATCCCGGCCGCCGTCCAGCCGGCCGGGAGATCGACGGCGAACGTCAGGACCGAGGTGCCGCCGACCGTGAGGTTCGCCGACAGATCGACCGCGCCGCCTCCGGTGGCGACCGCGGCGAGCGCCGGCTGCGTCAGGTCGATCTGCTCCCACTCGGCGCCTGCCCGGAGGGCAGCCACGAGGAGATCGTTGAGCGTGAACGCGTTCGGGTTCGGGAGGCTCGCGACGAGGTCGGCGAGCGTCTTGCCGCTCGCCTCGGTGAAGATCGCAGCGACCTGCGCGATCGTGTAGTTCGAGAACGGATTGAGCACGGCGACGAGCTGCGCAACCGTGAAGGCATTCGGGTTCGCCAGGGCCTCGACGAGGTCACCGAGGGTCGCGTCCGGCCGGAGCTCGTTGAGGTGCTGGTTGATCGTCCCGCCCGTCGGGCAGGTGACGAAGATCGACGTGCAGAGGTCGAGGTCGGAGATCGACGTCTCGCCGAGGGGCGTCTCGCCGAGGGGTGCGCGGCTGAGGACGGTCTCGCCGAGGGGCGTCTCCCCGAGCGGCGTCTCGCCGAGGGGCGCCTGGCGCAAGTCGATCCGCGTTTCCCCAAGCGGCGTCTCCCCGAGGGGCGTCTCGCCGAGCGGTGTCTCTCCGAGCGGCGTGTTGCCGGTGGCCGTTTCGCCGAGTGGAGTCTCTCCCAGCGGTGTCTCTCCGAGCGGTGTCTCTCCGAGCGGCGTCTCCCCGAGGGGCGTCTCGCCGAGCGGCGTGCCCCAGAGCAGCGTCTCGCCGAGGGGCGTCTCGCCGAGGGGCGTCTCCCCGAGCGGCGCGCCGCGAAGGCCGAGGGCGAGGACGCCCGTCGTCGCGCACTGCGTGTTCGTGACCGTGCACCAGCGCGACAGTTCGGGATCGAGGACGCCGTTGTTGGTGAAGGCGCCCGACAGGTCCGCGAGGGTCGGGCCGCTGCCGAGCGCGTAGGCGAGCGTCACGACGTCGCCGAGGGGGCTGCGCGAGTAGTCGAGGTCGGCCAAGGTGATCTCGTCGAGCACAGGGAGATCGAGTGGAGGGAGATCGAGTGCGACCACGTCTCCGAGCGTGATGTTCTGGAGCGCGCGGTTTGCGAGCGGGTTCGGCGGTGGGATGGCTGCAATCACCGCGGGCCAGCCGCCCTCGCGGAGGAGCGGCAGCGACGCGAGCGGAATGGTCCGCAGCTCGGTGATGACGTCCGCGAGACCAAGACTGGTCTCGCCGAGCGGTGTCTCTCCCAGCGGTGTCTCTCCCAACGGTGTCTCGCCGAGAGGCGTCTCTCCGAGCGGGGTCTCGCCGAGCGGCGCGGACGCCGTGGAGCGTGCAGGCGCGAGCAGGACGGAGGCCGGCACGTCGTCGAGGTCGACCTGCGCGAGCCCGGCTTTCGGATTGACGGGCGTCGCGTCGAACGACGTGACCTCCACGGCGGACGTGTACGTGATCACCAGCTTCGGTCGCACGGCCGGGTCGGCCGCCTCGCGCGAGAAATAGCGCAGGTAGTACGCCTGCTCGGTCCCGCCGTTCTGGCACGGGACGGTGGTGGCGGGAACGGTTCCGCACGCCTGACTCCAGATCTCCATGGACAGGCTGCTGTTGCCGATCGCATTGCCGACGGCCGTCGTGAAGTTCTGCGGGTGGTCCGACGGTGCGAGGAACGAGCGGACCGGCGGGCCGCCGCTGTTCGCGTCGCAGTTGTTATTGAAGGCATTGCCCGTGCCGAGCACGTCCTGGGACGAAAACAGCGGCACGCCGTTGATCGTCGGCTCGAACGGCGGGCCTTCCGTGTCCGGGACGATGCCGTCTGCCGGCCGCGTGTTCCAGGTCACCGACTCGGCCCAGCTGTTCGAGTTCAGGCGGATCGCGTAATGCGCCGGATCGTCGTCCTGGGCGAAGCCGCCGTCGACCGTGAGATCGAGTCGCGCGCCCGTCACATTCACCCCGGCGGGAAGCGACGAGAGGTCGAAGCGGAGCAGGCCGTACGCAGGCCCGGGCCCGCGGTCGCAGTAGAGGTTCGCGCCCGCGTACACGTCGAATGTCGGGTCCGTGCCGTGCGCGGCGTCGGGGTCACCCGCCCGGACGAACGTGTCCGCGACCGGCTCGAGGGTCGTGGTCGTCTCGGCGATACGCGTGCCCCAGTCGGGGAACGAGTTGCGCTGCGCCGAGGTCGCGTCCGTGAGCTTGAGCGGCGCGGTGCCGTCGGCACGTGCCGTCCACAGGTTGAAGATCGCCCCGCCGGAGCCCGGGTCCCGCGTGAAGGCGATGTGCGCTCCGTCGGGCGACCAGGCGGGGTCGGCGTCGAAGATCGGGGCGTTCGTGACGTTGACCGGGTTGGCGCCGTCCGAGTCCATGGTCCAGACCGAGGTCGTCGCGCCGCGGCCGCTGACGAACAGGAGCTTCGAGCCGTCCGGCGACCAGTCCGGATCGGAGTCCAGCGAGAGACTTCCCCCTGTCAGGTTCGTCTCCCCGGTCCCGGCGGCGTTCATCGTGAAGACGTCTCTGTTGCCGGTTCGGTCCGAGTCGAACGCGATCTTCGTGCCGTCCGGGCTCCAGGACGGGTTGAGGTCGGCACCCGAGAACTCCGTCAGGTTCGTCTGGCCCGTCCCGTCCGCGTTCATGACCCAGATGTCGAGGCCTTCGCCCTGGTCGCTGACGAACGCGATCTTCGTGCCGTCGGGCGAGAAGGCCGGTGCGCCGTGCGTCCCGAACCCCGTCAGCTGCTGTTTATTCGTGCCGTCGCTTGCCATCAGCCAGATCTGTTCCGCGCTCTCCCAGGCGATGAGCGTCCCGTCCGGCGAGAGCGAGGGCCGTGAGTCGGCCGCTGCGCTGTTCGTCAGCCGCGTGAGGCCGGTGCCGTCCGGGCTCATGGCATAGATCTCGGCGTTTCCGCTGCGAGTGCTCTCGAACACGATCCGGCTGGGCGTGGTGTTGTCGACCGTGACCACGAAGGCCGCAGCGGAGGAGAGGCCGGACACATCGGTCGCGAAGGCAGACAATTGGCCTCCGTGTTCCGCGGTGTTCGGAACCTGCGTGCTGTCGAACGTCGCGGTGTACGGCGGCACGGTGTCCGTTCCGAGATTGACGTCGACGCCCGGGCCGCCCGAGTAGTGGAAGCTCACGGAAGCGACGCCGACGTTGTCCGTTGCATCCGCCGCGACGTTCACCTTTCCGCGGAGAACCGCTCCTACAGCCGGAGTGTGAAGGTTCAGGTCCGGGCTTGTGACGTCGTTCGCGGCGAGGATCAGATCGGCCCAGTTGTTGTGCGGGTCGAAGAGATCCGCGCCGGGCGCGTTGGCGAAGCCCCCGGGGCCGCTCCGCGCGTACTGAAAGTCGACGCCGAGCGTCTGTCCGGGCGAGGTGCAGATGTCATGGGTGACGTCGGCGGAGCAGAGGGGGTGGCGGAACTCGAACACGACGTTCCCGGCGGCATTCGTCCCCGAGGCCGTGGTTTGGTTCGAGCCGCCGCCGACCGTGTCGTTGTAGTGGCGGGGGCCGTCGATGCCGGTCGGGCTGTAGAAGAAGTCCTGGCCGGCGACGCCGGCGGCTGCGAGCCATGCGTCGTCGCCCGTGTCCTTGATCCCGTCGTGGTCGTTGTCGAGGAAGACGCCGAACGACGGCGTCACGCCAGGCAGGGAGTCCGCGATCACGGCAGCGACGTAGAGGTCGGTCGGCGTATACAGAAAGCGAACCGTTCCGTTTCCGAGCGTGCCGAACGGGACGGTGTACGGCGTGGAGCCGGTCCACTCCGTCGCGCCGATGACGCCGTCCACGGTCGGTGCTGCCGGGGCCTGGCTGGCGATGTACTGCCCCCCACCGTGTGCCCGGGCGACGCCCGGTGCGGCGCAAGCGAGAGCCGCGAGGACGACGCACGCCAATCCCCTACCAGGAAGGAGAGCAGACCCCATGTTGTACGACCGTCCCCGAAGACGGTGAATCGACATAGACCCTCTCTGAGCCGCTTTCCGCAGTGGCGGTTGCCGCACAACCGCCGTTCCGCCGCAGGACACTAGACCTGTCCTCGGAGGAATACAAGAGGTTCACTGAGATTTCGCGAACAATGCTTGTTGAGGAATGACCGAGACGACGACAACCGCCGGCCGGAGCGCGCTCGCGCCCTACCTGCCGCGCCTCGTGCGCGGATGGAGCCTGGAGCACGAGGCGCCCCGGGCGAAGAGCCTGGACGGGTCACTCGTGTCCGTCGACATCTCGGGGTTCACCGCGCTGTCGGAGCGCCTGGCGGAGCAGGGCCGAAAGGGCGCAGAAGAGCTCGTGCGCACGATTTCCGGCATCTTCGCCAGCCTGATCGAGGCGGCCGAGCGGCACGGCGGCGACGTCCTCAAGTTCCGCGGCGACGCGCTCCTTCTGCTGTTCGTCGGTGAAGCGCATGCCGCCCGGGCATGCGGAGCGGCATCGGACATGCAGTGGACGATCGAGAGGATCGGAGCAGCGCCGAGCCCGACGGGCGACGTCGAGCTGCGGATGTCCGCGGGAGTGCACAGCGATTCAATCGACGTCTTCCTGGCCGAACGGCCGCACCGCGAGTTGCTGGTCGCCGGTCCTGCTGCCACACGGGTCGTCGAGCTGGAGGACCTGGCGAGCGCCTCGGAGATCTTCGTCAGCGCGGAGACGGCGGCGGCCGTTCCCGGCGAGTGGCTGATCGAGGAACGCACCGGCGCTCATCTGCTCCGTCGGCTCGAGCCGTCGGCGAGTCTCGTCCCGCCGCCGCCCGACGTCACCGGCGCGCGGCTCGACGAATTCGTCCCGCCGTCTCTCCGCGACCACCTCGCGGTGGCGAGCGGTGAGGCCGAGCACCGCCACGTCACCGTCGCGTTCCTGAAGCTCGCCGGCTCCGACGAGCAGCTCGGCGAGCATGGATCCGAAGGTTTCCTCGAACGCCTGGACGAGGTCGCGGCCGCCGTGGAGCGCGCCTGCGAAACCTACGGGGTCACGTGGCTCGAGTCCGACATCGATGTCGGCGCGGTCAAGCTATATCTGACGGCAGGCGCGCCCTCGAGCACCGGAGATGACGCCGAGGGCATGTTGCGGGCCGTCCGGGAGATCATCGATGGAAGCCCGCGCGTCTCGCTCCGCGCGGGCGTCCACCGCGGCCTCGTCTTCACCGGCGACATCGGGTCTGAGAGCAGGCGCACCTACGCCGTTATGGGTGACCCCGTCAATCTCGCCGCGCGGTTGACCTCCCGGGCCGGTGACCGGGAGATCCTCGCGACAGCCGACGTGCTCGACGCGGCGCGGACGCTCTACGCGAGCGAGCGTGAACCGCTGCTCGTGAAAGGGAAGGAGCGCGCCGTGACGGCGCACCACGTCGGCGCGCCGACGGGCACGCGAGAGCCCGCTGCCGGCGACGAGATGCCCCTCATCGGCCGCGATCGAGAGGTCGCCACACTCGCCCAGGCGCTCGACGAAGCCCGGCTGCGGCAGTTCAGCATGCTCGAGCTCTCGGGCGAGCCGGGGATGGGCAAGTCGCGCCTCGTCGCCGTCGCACGGACGCACGCGCTCGGCTTTGCTCAGCTCAGCCTCGCCGGGGAGCAGTACGCGCAGACCCAGCCGTACGGCGCCTGGCGGAACCCGCTGCGGCAGCTCGTCGGCATCGTTCCCAACAGCTCGCGCGAGGTGGCAGGCGCGCAGCTTGCGGCGTTCGTCACGGCCACGATGCCCGATCTGGCGGAGTGGCTTCCGCTCCTCGCGGTGCCGTTCGACGCCGAAGCAACGTCTACGCCGGAAGTCGACGCCCTCGACGCCGAGCAGAGCCGCTTTCGGCTCCAATCGACGGTGACGTCGTTCCTGGAGCGAATGCTGATGATGCCGACGCTGATCGTCGTCGAGGACGCTCACTGGGTGGACGACGCGTCTCGACTTCTCCTCCGCTACGTCGCCGCCTCTCAGACGCCGCGCCCCTGGTTCTTGCTCGTCACGACCCGGCCGTCCGCCGATTCCCTGGTCGAGCGAGGCGGTCCAGGCGAGCGGCTCGAGCTCGCTCCGCTCGACGTCGACAGTGCGACGGCGCTGGCGCTGGCGGTGGCTGCCGAGCACGCGCTCTCGGAGGAGGCGGTCGAGGACATCGCCTTCCGGGCTGCGGGTAACCCGCTCTTCCTGCGCGAGCTCGTGGCCGCGGCGCGCGCGGATGAGAGTGGCGACCTTCCGGAGTCCGTCGAGATGCTGCTCACCACGCGGATCGACACGCTGGCTCCGCCTGACAGGATGCTGCTCCGCTACGCGGCCGTCGTGGGGCCGGTGTTCCGGCTCGACCTGGTGGGGGAGATCCTCGCCGACGAGGTGCCGGAGGCCAGTGACCCCGAGCGGTGGGAGGCGCTCGCCGAGTTCGTGCAGCAAGCCGACGACGGCGAGCTCGCCTTCCGGCACGATCTCCTGCGTCAGACCGCCTACGCCGGCCTCTCGTACCGGCGCCGACGCGACATCCACGGCCGCGTGGGGCTCGCGCTCGAGCGGCACGCAGCCGGTCGCGCAGAGGAGGAGGCGGCGATCCTCTCGCTTCATTTCCTCGAGGCGGAGGACGGCGAGCGCGCGTGGCGCTATGCGGTGGCAGCCGCCGACCGTGCGGCGGCGGGCTTCGCCAACGTCGTCTCGGCCGAGCTCTACGAACGGGCACTCGCAGCTGCCGAGCTCCAGCGCGTCGACGTGAGCGACCGTGCGAGGGTGCTCGAGGCGCTGGGTGACATGCGCGAGCGCTTCGGCGCCTTCGAGCCCGCCCTCGACGCGTATTCACAGGCCCGCGATGCGCTCGAGCAGCCGCTCGATCGCGCCCGCGTCATCGGCCGGATCGCACACTGCCTCGACCGCGAGGGGCGGTACGACGAGGCAGTGGAGGCCTACGCCGAAGCCCGAGCTCTGGTGGGCCACGAGGGCGGCGAAGGCGCCGGGCTCGAGATGCTGGCGACGATCGAGATCGGTTTGGCGAGCGTGGCGTACCGCCGAGCCGTCTATCCGGATGCGATCGCGCACGCCGCGACCGCGGCGGACGTCGCCGAAAAGGCCGGGCTCTCGGAGCTGCTCTCGCATGCGCTCCTCGTGGCCGGTCTCGCTCATACCGACCTCGGGCAGGCCGACGCCGTTCCTCTCCTCGACCGCTCGATCGCGATCAGCGAGAGGCACGGCCTGCACCGCATTCGCGGTGCCGCTCTCGGCAACCTCGGCATCCACCACTACACGGAGGGGCGCTGGGACGAAGCGGTCGAGTACTACCGCGCCAGCCGGGACGCGAAGCTGCACGCGGGTGACCCGCTCTGGGCCGCCGTGCAGGAAAACAATGTCGCGGAGATCTTCTCCGACCAGGGACGGCTCGAGGACGCGGAGCCCGGCTTTCGCGACATGGTGCGCGTGAGCCGCGCGTCGCTCTTCCCGATCGGCGCTGCGCTCGGCACCAGCAACCTCGGGAGACTGGCGGCGCGGGACGGCCGCTTCGCCGAGGCGCACGAGCTGCTGGACGATGCGGCGGCCGCGTTCTCCGCGATCGACGCCAGCCGCTATGTCAACGAGACGAACGCGCGCCGCGCCGAATGTCTTGTCCTCGAGGGCCGGTACTCAGAGGCGCTCGAGGTTGCCTCCGCCCTGCTCGAGGCGGCGCGCGAGACGCCGTTCGGCGGGCTGGAGGCTCTCGTCGAGCGCACCATCGGGCTCGCGCTCCACCAGGCGCGCAGGCCCGACGAGGGCAGGCCGCACCTGCTCGAGAGCCTTCGCATCGCGCGGGACCTGGGGGCGGTTTACGAAGAGGCGCTCACGCTGCGCGCTCTGGCTGACACGAAGGCGCCGGATGCCGAGGCCCATCGGGCAGAGAGCGACGCGATCCTTGCGCGGCTCGGTGTCGTCTCCGTCCCCAAGGTCCCCCTGCCCTAGCGGAGCAACTCCTCGGCGTGCGGCAGCTCGTCCGCGTCCCGCAGCGCGTGGAGGTAGGAGAGCCAGCGCTCGTCCTCCGCCAGCAGTCCGGCGATGAGCTCGCGTCCCCGTTCGATCTCGTTCGCGCGGGCAGCGTCGAAGAGCTCGGCGAAGCGGATGTCGAGCTCCTCCATGCCCGACGCCCGGGCGACGGCCGCGCTGTCGTCGATCTCGCCGATGGCCGTGTAGCCCTCGTGGAGCCGGATGAGCCGCTCCAGCTCGGCGAGGGGCTCGGGATGGTCGTCCACGCGGAGGTCGTAGACGGTCTCCCAGCGCTGTCCCTCCGCCGGGACGACGCGGATGCCGGCCGCCTGGCGGCCGCGCCAGTCCCCGCCCGCCGCCTCGGCCGCCTGGAGCGCGGCGAGGAGGCGCCGCGCCATCGTCCCCGAGGTGCCTTCGAACGCGGCGACCATCGACTCCCAGACGGCCGGCCGCTCCACGCAGTTGGCCTGAGCGGAGACGCCCTCGCCGGTCAGGTGGCCGGCTGCCGGGATGCAGAGCTCGCCCGTGTGGACCGCGACCTCGCCGGTCGCATCGAGCATCGCCACCTGGCGCATCTCGGCGTTCGGGTCCGCGGTCCGGAGTGCGGCGAGCGCCTGTTCGGGCGTCTTGCCGCTCCCCATCAGCTCCAGCCCGAGCGGACCGTAGCTGCGCTCGCCGTAGGCCTGCGACGCCACCACGCCTACGCCAGGCTTGGCCCAGGCCACCACGGCGCCCGCACGGAAGGCGCGCGACTGCACCGCGGCTCCGAGCTCGCCGCTCTCCTTGTCCCGCGCGACGATCGAGTACGTCAACCGAGCCGCCCGCGCAGCCAGGCGAGCACCTCGGCGGCGTTCTCGTCCGGCGGGAAGACCGGGTAGAAGACCTTGACGATGCGCCCTTCCTCGGCGACGAGCGCGAGCCGCTTGTAGAGCTGCTTCCCCTCGAACTCGAAGGTGGGAAGGCGAATCGCGTCGGCGAGGCGCAAATCGGGATCCGCGGCGACAGCGTGGGGGAGGTGGAGCCGCTCGGCTGCCTCGCGCTGCTCGTCGAGCGTCTGCGCCGAGAGGCCGACGACGGTCGCGTCCATCGCGCGGAGCTCCTCGCCCCAATCCCTGTAGCCGCACGACTGCGGCGTACAGCCGCGCGCTCCCGGCGTCTCGTCCCAGCCGGCCGGCGGCTCGGCCCCGGGCCGGCCGGTGCGTGGATAGACGTAGAGGACGAGCAGGTCCGCCGCGGCAGCGGCGAGGTTCAGCTCCCCCTGCGTGGTCTCGAGGAAGAGGGGCGGCACGAGCCTTCCCTCGAGATGGTCGGCGGCGCCGTCGTCCTCGGGCACCGGAAGCCCGGCGGGCAGGACGGTCGGGTCGTAGGTCATCCGAGTGCCTTCGCGACAGCTGCGAGATTCTCGCGCCAGACGCTTTCTGGAAGCGGCGGCAGCACGTCGTCCCAGATCGCCACCAGGTTCGTCTTCAGCTGCGGTAGCCGCGCGGGCCTGGCCATGAACCACCAGTGCAAGTGCTCGCTGCCGTCGCCCCACCGGCAGACGTGGACCCGGCCGATCTCGCCGACGGAGCGGACCGCCCGCTCGACCCGCGAGATCATGATCCCGAGCTCGGCGGCGACCTCGTCCGGGAGATCCCCGGGGTCGGCGTAGTGCGCGCGCGGGAGGAGGATGACGACGATGGGCAGACCCGTCGGCTCTCGGGTCGTCGACAGGAGCCAGCGCTCGCTTGTCCAGATGAACTCGTCGTCAGCGGTGTTGCAGGCCCAGCACTCGACGCCGCCTTCGCCATGCCGCGGCGGCTCGGCCTCGGTCGGCGGGAGCAGCGCCTTCGGCCGCAGCTCGCCGTCGAACGGCCAGCTCTCCCACTCCTCGACCGGGGGCGCGCGCAGCGCGTCCTTCGCCCGTTCGTAGAGCTGTTCAGGCGTCTCGGGCACCGAGGCGATGCTAGTCGGGAGCTCAGGGTGTCCCGACGGCGCACCAGGCGCGGGCGGAGAGCGTGAACGAGCCTTGCGGGTCGCCGAGCCTCCGTCGGAACTCGTCCCGAAGCTGATCTTGTGCGACGGGGTCGAGCGAGGCCGCGTAGGCGCCTGCGGGG
>Ga0075419_10001725_pt1 | contig 14200 bp, 9 predicted proteins | sample SoiMetdeltSBSDD3_FD_76900 | JGI IMG/M metagenome (GOLD analysis project Ga0075419, IMG submission 76900) | Bulk soil microbial communities from a Populus tree surrounding site in Tennessee, USA - Soil MetaG P. deltoides SBSDD3 | ecosystem: Environmental > Terrestrial > Soil > Tree plantation... | reverse complement strand
ATCCGAAGTTCCGCGACCTCGAGCAGCGGCTCTCGCGCGCCAAGCAGCTGTCCGAGACCGTCATGCTCGGCGGCGGTGCTGCCACGGGGCGCACCAACGTTTCCATCCTCGGCGAAGGCGGGGAGATGGAAAAGCCGATGCTCGGCCGCTACCAGGTGGAGAAGGAGCTCGGCAAGGGCGCGATGGGCGTCGTCTACCTGGGCAAGGATCCGAAGATCGGGCGCGTCGTGGCGATCAAGACAATGGCGCTTTCGCAGGAGTTCGAGGCCGACGAGCTCGTCGAGGTGAAAGAGCGGTTTTTCCGCGAAGCCGAGACGGCCGGACGGCTGTCGCACCCGAACATCGTGACGATCTACGACGCCGGCGAAGAGCACGACCTGTGCTACATCGCGATGGAGCTGCTGAAGGGCGGCGATCTGGTCAGCTTCAGCAAGCCGGGGAGCCTGCTGCAGCCCTCGAAGGTCATCTCGATCGTCGCGCGCGCCGCCGAGGCGCTCGGCTATGCGCACAAGCAGGGCGTGGTCCACCGCGACATCAAGCCGGCCAACCTGATGTATCACCCGGACACCGACACGCTCAAGGTCACCGATTTCGGCATTGCCCGGCTGACCGATTCGTCGAAGACCAAGACCGGCATGGTGCTCGGCACGCCTTCCTTCATGTCGCCCGAGCAGTTCGCCGGCAAGCGCATCGAGGACGCTCGGATCTGTTTTCGCTCGCCGTGAGCCTGTATCAGCTGCTCTCCGGCAGGCTGCCGTTCGAGGGCGAGTCGATGGCGCAGCTGATGTTCAAGATCGCGAACGAGCCGCCGACCGACATTCGCAGCGTGAACCCGGCGATCGCGCCCGGGCTGGTGCAGTTCCTGGACAAGGCGATGGCGAAGAATCCCGACGACCGGTATCAGTCGGGCGAAGAGTTTGCGCAGGCGCTGCGCGTCGCGCCGGCTGCGGGCGCCGCGCCCGCAGCCGCCATCGCGCCCGCCGCTGCGCACCCCGCCGCAGCCGGAGCGGGCAAAGGCGTGGACATCGAGCTCTAGCGCGCCGCATGGATCTGACGCAGACCCTGCAGATCGCAAGTTGCACCGACCCGGGCATGGTGCGGTCGCATAACGAGGATTCGATCGCCTCGGACGCGGCGAGCGGCCTCGTCGTGCTCGCCGACGGGATGGGCGGATACAACGCCGGCGAAGTCGCGAGCGGAATCGCGACTACCGTCATCACCACGGAGCTGCGCAAGCTCTTCACCAAGGTGCGCCCGTTCGAAGTCGATCCCGAGACCAGCGCCCCGGTCGCCTCGAAGCTGGTGCGCGAGCAGGTGAAGAAGGCCAACACCTCGATCTTCCAGGCGGCGCAGAGCCAGCCCCAGTACGCCGGCATGGGGACCACGCTCGTCGTAGGCCTCTTCTACGACAACAAGATCCTGGTCGCGCACCTCGGCGACTCGCGCCTCTATCGCCTGCGCGGCGACGACTTCAGGCAGATCACGCGCGATCATTCGCTGCTCCAGGAGCAGATCGACTCGGGGCTCATCACCGCGGAGCAGGCGAAGCACGCGCATCACAAGAATCTCGTCACGCGCGCGCTCGGGATCGACCCGTCCGTCGATCCGGAAATCCACGAATACGACGCGGCGCCGCGCGACCTCTACTTGCTCTGCTCGGACGGCTTGTGCGACATGGTGAGCGACGACGACATCGCGAGCACGCTGCGCGAGCTTGGTGCCGCGAACCTCGAGCTCGCCGCCCAGCACCTCGTGCAGATGGCCAACGACAACGGCGGGCGCGACAACGTATCGGTTATACTCGTTCGCGTTGTGCGGGAGTATCCCGGGCCGCGCGGCGTGGTCGGCAAGCTTTTCGCGTGGTTAAAATAGCCCTCAGGGTTCGGTCATGGCGAAACTGATACTCAGCATGGACGGGCAGGTGCTCAAGGAGATTCCGCTCTCCAAGGAGCGCATCACCATCGGCCGCAAGGCGCACAACGACGTGCAGATCGACAACCTGGCGGTGAGCGGCGAGCACGCCGTGATCGTCAGCATCATGGACGACGCGTTTCTCGAGGACCTCGGCAGCACCAACGGCACGATGGTCAACGGCAAGACGGTGAAGAAGCATTTCCTGCAGGACAACGACGTCGTCGAGCTCGGCAAGTACAAGCTCAAGTACCTAGCGGAGAAGGGCAAGCCGAAGGCGGCGGCGCCGGCCGCCCCCGCCGCAGCGGATTTCGAGAAGACGATGGTGCTGCGCCCCGGCGCCATGAAGGCCGCGGTGGAGCAGGCGAAGGCGATGGCCGCCGCAGGCGGGCAGCCGGGCGCCGCGCAGGCGATGCGGGCCGCAGCTGTGCAGCAGGCTGCGCAGAGCGCCGCGGCAACCGGTGTCGCCGACAAGGATGCAAAGGCGCCGCCGGCCCAGGCTCCGGCGCCCGCCGCGCCCGCTGTGGCTGCCGCGCCCGCTGTGGCCGCCGCGCAAGCAGCGCAACCCATCCCGGCGCAGTCGGCTCCTGCAGCCGCGCCGAAGCAGCCGGTCGGGACGATTCAGCTGCTTTCGGGTGCGAACGCCGGCAGGGAGCTCGAATTGCTGAAGCCCCTCACGACACTCGGCAAGCCGGGCATTCAGGTCGCCGTGTTCACGCGCCGACCGCACGGCTACTTCATCACGCATGTCGAAGGCGCGCAGCAGCCTGCCGTGAACGGCCAGTCGATCGGCAACGCGCCGCACGCGCTGAAAGACCACGACGTGATCGAGCTGGCCGGCGTGAAGATGGAATTCTTCTTCAAGGGCTGATTCCGAACGAGTGAAACAGCACATCGTCCGGATCGCGCTCGGGATCGCGATCGTCCTTTTCTTCCTCGGACACACCTCGGACCGCTACCACCTCGGCTTCATCAACCAGCTCGACAACATCATCTACGACGCGCGCCTGGTGCTGACCATGCCGCGCGGCGTCGACGATCGCATCATCATCCTCGACATCGACGAGAAGAGCCTGCAGGAGCTGAGCCATTGGCCCTGGTCCCGCGACCTGCTCGCGAAATTCATCGACAAGCTGTTCGACCAGTACCAGATCGCGGTGGTCGGGTTCGACGTCGTATTCGCCGAGGCCGACTACTCGTCCGGAATCCGCGTGCTCGATGAATTCGCGCGCGCCGAGCTCAAGGAGGTCCCGGGCTTCCAGCAGGCGTACCAGAAGCTCCGGCCGCAGCTCGACAACGACGGGCTGTTCGCAAAGGCGATGAAGGGGCGGCCGGTCGTGCTCGGCTATTACCTCTCCAACGAGCGCGGCTCGCGGCGGATCGCGTCGATCCCGGAACCGGTGCTGCCGAAGGGCATGTTCACCGGCCGCAACATCTACTTCACTTCATGGGTGGGCTACGGCGGGAATCTGGTCGAGTTCCAGAAGAGCGCCGCGAATGCGGGGCATTTCAACCCGTTTACCGATCCCGACGGAATCGTGCGGCGCGTGCCGATGCTCGCCGAGCTCGACGGCGCCTACTACGAGGCGCTTTCGCTCGCGGTGGTGCGCACGCTGCTCGGCTTTCCGAAGGTCGAGCCGGGATACACGGAAGGCGGTGTCATGCAGGGAAGCTACTCGGGCCTGGAATGGCTGCGCACCGGGCCGCTGACGATTCCGGTGGATGAAACGGTCAGCGCGCTGGTGCCGTTCCGCGGCGACCGGTACAGCTTTCCTTACATCTCGATCTCGGACGTGCTCGCCGACCGCGTGCAGCCGGCGCAGCTGAAGGGCAGGATCGCGCTGGTCGGCGCCACGGCCTCGGGACTGTTCGATCTGCGGGCGACGCCGGTGAACAGCGTCTACGCCGGGGTCGAAGTGCACGCGAACATGATCGCCGGGATTCTCGATCGCAAGATCCCGCAGAAGCCTCCGTACATGCTGGGCGCGGAAGTGATGCTGATCGTCGGCATCGGCCTGCTGCTCGCGATGCTGATCCCGATGCTGTCCGCCGTCTGGGCGACGCTGTCTTCCTTCATCGCGCTCGCGGCGGTCTCGGCGCTGAGCATCCTCGCGTGGACGCAGGCGCACACCGTGCTGCCGCTCGCGACTTCGCTGCTGATGATCCTGTCGCTCTACGTGATGAACATGGCGTACGGCTACTTCGTCGAGTCGCGTTCCAAGCGCCAGTTCACCGAGCTCTTCGGCCAGTACGTGCCGCCCGAGCTGGTCGACAAGATGGCGCAGGACCCGGAGAAGTACAGCATGGAGGGCAAGGAGGAAACGCTGACGGTCCTGTTTTCCGACGTGCGCGGGTTCACCAGCATCTCGGAGAGCCTTTCGGCCAAGGACCTGACGCTCTACATCAACGATTACCTGACCGCGATGTCGCTGGTGATCCGCGGCAACGGCGGCACGCTCGACAAGTACATCGGCGACGCGATCATGGCGTTCTGGGGCGCCCCGGTCGAGGACGCCAAGCACGCGCGCAACGGCGTCGTCACGATGCTCAGCATGCAGAAGCGCGCGGCGGAGCTGAACGAGGAGTTCCGGGCGAAAGGCTGGCCGGAGTTCAAGATCGGGATCGGCGTCAACTCGGGGCGCATGCGCGTCGGCGACATGGGCTCGAAGCTGCGCAAGGCCTATACCGTCATGGGCGACCCGGTGAACCTCGGCTCACGCCTCGAAGGTCTCACCAAGCAATACGATCTGGGGATGCTGGTCGGCGACGAGACGCGCAAGCTGGTCACGGACGTGGTGTTCCGCGAAGTCGACATGGTGCGTGTCAAGGGCAAGGACACGGCCGTCGCGATCTTCGAGCCGCTCGGCATGCAGGGCGAGCTCGAGAAGAAAACGCTGGACGAGCTCAAGCTCTGGAACCAGTGCCTCAAGTACTACCGGGCGCAGGACTGGGACCAGGCAGAGGTCGCGCTGCTCAACCTGCAGCGCATGAACCCGGAATGCGAGCTCTACGGGGCGTACTCGGAATTCGTCGCGGAGCACCGCAAGAATCCCCCCGGGCCGGGGTGGGACGGCGTGCGGAAATTCGAGACCAAGTAGACCTTGCCAAACGAGCCGATTTGGGGCGCGCCGCGGTTGAATCTTGTGCCCTCAGGGGCTAGGATAGGCGCGCCCGGACACGGCGCATCCACAGGCCGTGCCGTGTGGCTCCCGGGGCAGTGCAGGATCGGAGGATCGGAATGAGCGCAGTACTCAGCCAGCAACCCGCCGCAGGCGCAGACGCCAACGCGAAGTTGCTGTTCCAGAAGCGGCTCCAGGCGGTCACCAACAAGATCCACTCGACCACGATCGTCGACGAGATCATGCTGGAGGTGAGCGCCGACATCTGCACGCTGTTCAACGCCGACCGGCTGACGATCTACTCGGTGGGCGAGGACAAGCAGACGATCGTCTCGAAGGTCAAGACCGGACTCAACTCGTTCAAGGACCTGAAGCTGCCGATCGCCGAGCACTCGATCGCGGGCTATGTCGCGCTCGTGAAGAAGATGGTCAACGTCAAGGACGTGTACGACGACGTGGAGCTGAAGTCGGTCAACCCGAACCTGCGCTTCCTGCAGGAGGTCGACAAGCGCACCGGCTATCGCACCAAGCAGATGCTGGTCGCCCCGATCGTCGACGCGCAGAATCAGGAGCTGGTGGGCGTCATCCAGCTGATCAACAACAAGGCCGGGCTGCCGTTCGGCGCGCAGACCGAGGAGGGCGTCACCGAGCTCGCGCAGACGCTCGCGATCGCGCTGCGGCAGCGCCAGAAGACGCAGCTCGTAAAGACGAAGTACGACTTCCTGATCGCCGACGCCGTGCTGTCGCCGGGCGAGTTCGAGCTCGCTTCGCGCCAGGCGCGGAAAAAAGCGCTCGACATCGAGCAGGTGCTGATCGAGGAGTTCCAGGTCAAGATCCCGGCGATCGGCCAGGCGCTGGCGAAGTTCTTCGGCGTGCCCTACGAGGCCTTCAAGCCCGAGCGCATCAAGCCGATGGACCTGCTGAAGAACCTGAAGCGCGAGTACGTCGAAGCGAACCAGTGGCTGCCGATCGACGATACGAAGGAAGGCCTGATCGTGCTCTGCCTCGACCCGGAGCGCATCCGCAGCTCGCGCATCGCGTCGAACGTGTTTCCGAAATCGCGCATCGTCTACAAGGTCACGACCCAGAAGGAGTTCAGGGACACGCTCAATCAGTTCTACGGCGCGGAGGCGATGGACACCGGCGACATCGGCGACCTGCTCTCCGAGATGAGCGACGACGGCGAGAGCGTCGACGCCGCCGCAAGCGACGAGGTTTCGGCGGCCGCCGACAACGAGCTGGTCAAGCTCGTCAACAAGATCGTCGTGGACGCATACAACCAGGGCGCTTCGGACATCCACATCGAGCCGTACCCCGGCAAATCGAAGACCGAGGTGCGGCTGCGCAAGGACGGCTCGCTCGTGCCCTACATCGAGGTGCCGGCGAGCTATCGCGCCGCGATCGTGGCGCGCATCAAGATCATGTGCGACCTCGATATCTCGGAGAAGAGGAAGCCCCAGGACGGCAAGATCAAGTTCAAGAAATTCGGGCCGCTCGACATCGAGCTGCGCGTCGCGACGATTCCGACGCAAGGCGGCGTCGAGGACATCGTGATGCGGATTCTGGCCGCGGGCGAGCCGATTCCGCTCGACAAGCTCGGCCTGACCAAATTGACCGAAGAAAACCTGAAGAAGACGGTCGAGAAGCCGTACGGCCTGTTCTTCGTCTGCGGGCCGACCGGCTCGGGCAAGACCACCACGCTGCACTCGGTGCTGAAACACCTGAACACGCCCGACACGAAGATCTGGACCGCGGAGGATCCGGTCGAGATCACGCAGAAGGGCCTGCGCCAGGTGCAGGTCAACAAGAAGGCGGGACTCGACTTCGCGGCAGTGATGAGGGCGTTCCTGCGCGCCGACCCGGACATCATCATGGTCGGGGAGATGCGCGACAAGGAGACCACCGGCACCGGGATCGAAGCGTCTCTCACCGGTCACCTCGTGTTCGCGACGCTGCATACGAACTCGGCGCCCGAATCGATCATCCGCCTGCTCGATATGGGCATGGACCCGTTCAACTTCTCCGACGCGCTGCTCGGCATCCTCGCGCAGCGCCTGGCAAGACGCCTGTGCTCGAATTGCAAGGAGGCGTACACACCCGAGCCCGCCGAGGTCAAGTCGCTGCTCAACGAATACTGCGAAGAGCTGATGAACACGACCACCTTCAAGAAAGACCCGAAGGCGGGCGTCGAGAGCGTCTACAGGGATTGGCTGCGGCTCTACGGCAACGACAAGGGCCAGCTTACGCTGTACCGTCCTCCCGAGACGAAGACCTGCGAAAAATGCGGCGGCGGCGGCTTCAAGGGCCGGCTCGGCCTGCACGAGCTGCTGGTCGCGACCGACGCGCTGAAGAAGCTCATCCAGGAGCATGCGCGCGTCGCCGAGATCGTCGCGGTCGCGCTCGAGGAAGGCATGCACACCCTGAAGCAGGATGGCATCGAGAAGGTGCTCATGGGCATCACTCACATCAAGGAAGTGCGCGCCGTCTGCATCAAGTGAGGGCGCACCGGTCTCGATGAGCAGCGCCCTGGACTTGACTGAGGTGACGCGGCCGCCCGGCGAGCGCCGGGCCGGCGACGACGACCTCGTCGAGCGTCTCGAGAGGCTGAACGACATCGGCACGTCGCTCTCGGCCGAGCGCGACATCAACCGGCTGCTCGAAACGATCCTCGCGGCCGCCAAGGCGATCATGCGCGCCGACGGCGGGACGCTCTACCGCGTCACCGAGGACAACACGCTGCGCTTCGAGATCGTCCGCACCACGAGCCTCAAGTACTACCTCGGCGGCACCACCGGCAACCCGGTGCCGTTCTACCCGGTCCCGCTGTACAAGGACGGCAAGCCGAACCACTCCAACATCTCGGCCTATGCGGCGCTTACCGGTCGCACGGTCAACATCGCCGACGCCTACGTCGAGCAGGGATTCGATTTCTCCGGCACCCGCAACTTCGACAAGAAGACCGGGTACCGCTCGAAGGCGTTCCTCACCGTGCCGATGAGGAACCACGACAACGAGATCATCGGCGTGCTGCAGCTCATCAACCCGAGCGATCCGCGCAGCGGCGAGATCGTCGCCTTCTCGCCCGCCGACCAGCGGCTCGCCGAATCGCTCGCCTCGCAGGCGGCGGTTGCGCTCACCAACCGGATGCTGATCAACCAGCTCGAGGAGCTGTTCGAGTCGTTCATCGGCATGATCAATACCGCGATCGACGAAAAATCACCCTACACCGGCGGCCATTGCCAGCGCGTGCCGCTGCTCACGATGCTGCTCGCCGAGGCGGCGGCCGAGACGCGCGAAGGGCCGCTCGCGGATTTCGCGATGAGCGACCAGGACCGCTACGAGCTGAAGATCGCCGGCCTGCTGCACGACTGCGGCAAGGTGACGACGCCCGTGCACGTAGTCGACAAGTCGACCAAGCTCGAGACGATCATCGACCGGATCCACGTGATCGACACGCGCTTCGAGGTGCTCAAGCGCGACGCCGAGATCGAGATGCTGAAGGACGGGTCGGCGGCGGCACGCGAGCGCTACGCGGCGCGCATCCGCCAGCTCGACGACGACCGCGCGTTCCTGCGCAATGCCAACATCGGCGGCGAGCGGATGCGCGACGAGGATGTGGCGCGCGTGGAGCGCATCGCCGCCTATCGCTGGCGGGATGTCGCGGGCAACGAAGGCCCGTTCCTCACCGCCGAGGAGCTGCAGAACCTGACGATCCGCGCCGGCACGCTGACGGTCGATGAACGCAAGATCATCAATCACCACATCGTTGCGACGATCAAGATGCTCGAGGCGCTGCCGTGGCCGAAGCACCTGCGCAAGGTCCCGGAGTACGCCGGCGGCCATCATGAGCGCATGGACGGCAAAGGCTATCCGCGCGGGCTGACGCGCGAGCAGATGTCGATTCCGGCCCGGGTCATGGGGATTGCCGACATCTTCGAGGCGCTGACCGCGAAAGACCGGCCCTACAAGAGGGGCAAGACGCTGTCCGAATCGCTCGAGATCCTCGGCCGGTTCAAGCAGAACGGACACGTCGACCCCGATCTGTTCGACGTCTTCGTGCGCAAGCAGGTCTACCTGCGCTATGCCGAGGCGTACCTGGATCCGGACCAGATCGACGACGTGGACCACTCCAGGATTCCTGGCTTCACGCCGTAGACCGGCGCGTTACCGGACCGAGTCGTTGCTCATGTTTCGCGACGCTTTCGCCAAGCTCGCCAGGCGAATTGGTTCAGCACGCCACGCGGCACGTGTCCAGGCGTTGCACCAGCAGGGGACCAGCGCCTATCGCGCCGGTCGGTACGCGGAAGCCGCGCGTTGCGCGGAGCAGGCGGTTGCGCTCGATCAAACGTCGGCCGAAGCGCAGTTGCTCCTCGGAACCACGCGACTCGTGTTGCGAGAGTTCAACGCAGCCGACACGGCATTCGCGGCGTCCCTTGCGCTCAAACCCGAATATCCCCTGGTCTTGTATGCGATGATGCTTCGTGCTCTGGCGCGAGCGCGCGCAGATCTCGCATCGGGTCGGACGCCCCAAGCCGCGGTCGCCGAACCGGACACGCATCGCCGTGTATCGATCATCGTCTGCAGCGTGGATCCGCAACTTTTTGCGCAGGTTTGCGCGAACTATCGCGCCGTCTTCGCTGCGGTGCCCCACGAGATCATCGGCATTCACGACGCACGCTCGCTTTGCGAGGGCTACAACCGGGGTATTGCACGGGCAAGTGGCGACCTCTTGGTGTTCTCGCACGACGACATTGAAATCGCAACGCCCGATTTTGCCGCGCGCCTGCTCGGTCATCTCAACCGATATGACCTGGTAGGCGTCGCCGGCACCACCAGGCTGATCGGGGGTAGCTGGACCTGCGCTGGCTGGCCTCATCTTCACGGTCAAGTCGGCTCGCGAATCTCGAAGCCAGGCAGCTTGATGGTCACGGTATACGGTCCGCACAGTACAGCCGCCGTGGAGGTCCAGGCGATCGATGGTGTGTTTCTTGCCATGCGTCGCGAGGTTCTGGAGCGGATCGCGTTCGACGAGCAAACCTTCGACGGCTGGCACCTGTACGATCTCGATTTCACGTTTTCCGCCCATCTTGCCGGGTTCCGCGCTGCGGTCTGCCAAGATGTGTGCCTTGTGCATAATTCTTTGGGCGACTACCGTGCCGACTGGCAGCAATACGTACAACGCTTCGAAGACAAGCATCGCAGTCGACTGCAGGGCGGCAAATGGCAGGCGCAGCAGCGCTGCGCGGTCGAAGTGGCTTCGCCCGCAGAGTGGGTGCTGATGACCGAGGAAATGATCTCGAAGGGGGAGGAGCGCCCCGGGTGATCGCCCAGCCTCGTATAAGTGCTTTTGGTTGGTCACTCGCGGCTGGATGACGGGCAACATGAAGCGGTATCACCTAGCGCACATCATTCCGCATCCCAGACTTCACGGCTTCAATGGCTTCGTGGAAGTCATTGATACGGTAGCCTGGGGACTGGAACGGCTCGGTCATCGCATTACGCGCGACGTCAACAAATTCGCCGCAGATGCCACCAACATCCTTTTCGGTGCCCAAATGCTGCCCGTGGAAGTGCAGAAAGAGTTGCCACCGGATACGATCGTCTACAACTTCGATCCGCTCCGAAACCTGGCGCCGGGCAGCTTTCGGCCGGAAGTCATGCATTACGCCTCAAATTTCAGGATCTGGGAGTATAGCCAGGCCAATCTCGAGTCGTGGAAGGCAATCTCCCCTAAGTACGAGGTACGGCACGTCCCGGTCGGGTTTGCTCCGCTTCTGTGTCGGATCCGAAAACCGGATGTGCAGGACATAGAGGTTCTGATCTACGGCACTACGGGGCAGGAAAGGATGCAGGTTTTCCATGAATTGTCGCACCGGGGTATCACGGCCGTGTACGTCAGCGGCCTGTTTGGTGCTGCAAGAGATGAGCTGATCGCCCGCTCCAAGATTGTGCTGAACGTCAACTTTTGCACGTTTGCAAGGATCTTTGAAATCGTGCGCGTCTCCTTCTTGCTGGCAAACCGCAAGGCGGTCGTCGCCGATGAGGCCGCCGACACATTCGTCGAAGCGGACATTCGCCCCGCCGTAAGGTTTGCGCCGCTCGCAGCGGTTGCCGATGCGTGCGCTCATTTGCTTGGCAGTGAGAAAGAACGCGCTCAGCTCGAAGAGGCCGGACTCGCGACCATTCAGCAACGAGACATCGTGAGAATCCTGAGTGTGGCCTTGAGTTGAGCTGCGGCGCTCGCCGATGACCGACAGGAGCGGCCTCGAATGGCTCGAGGAAGGATATGCGCACTACCGCGCCGAGCGCTGGGATGCCGCTGCGGCGGCCCTGGAGCGCGGTTTGAGCGGCGCGGCCGACCAAGCGGTCGCCTGGTACCGGCTTGGCAACGTGCGCCAGGAACAGCGCCGAGATCGCGAGGCGCTCGCCTGCTTCGAGCGCAGCGTCGCGCTCGCCCCCGATCACGCGCCCTCGTGGAACAATCTCGGATCGACATTGCAGACGCTTGGCAGGCCGTTGGAAGCCGCGTGTGCTTTCGAGACCGCCATGCAGCACGACCCCGATCTTGCCTTGGCCTACGTCAATCTCGGACGGCTGTATGAATCCCGGGGCGAAACCGCAGCGGCTGCCGGCATCTACCGCCGGGCACTCGCTCGTTTTCCGGACCGCGCGGACTTCCGCCACCTGCTCTCGGCTGCGACGGGAATCACGACGCGGCGCGCACCTCCCGAATATGTCCTCTCGCTCTTTGACGGCATGGCGTCGCGCTTCGAGGGGCATGTGGTCGGGCAGCTCGGCTACCACGTGCCCGAAGCCCTGGCTTTGCGGGTACGGCCGATTCTCTCGCCCGCCTGCGAAGTGCTTGACCTCGGCTGTGGAACCGGATTGGTCGGAAAGGCGATCGCGGGAAACGGTGCGCGCGTGCACGGCATCGATCTTTCTCCGCGCATGCTCGACTACGCGCGCCGGACCGGCGCGTATGCGGCGCTGGATTGCAAAGAATTGATCGAGGCGCTGGGGGAAGTCGGGCCTTCGAGCTGTCGCGCCATTCTTGCCGCCGATACGTTCATCTACATCGGCGAGCTGACCGAAGTGTTCAAAGGGGCCAGCCGCGCTCTGGAGCCGGGTGGTCTGTTCGCGTTTTCGGTGGAAAGCACCGAGCACGGCGATTACCGGCTGACCGTGTCTGGTCGCTACGCGCACTCCGCCGCGTACTTGCGCCGCCTGGCCGCTGAGCGCGGCCTGGTAGAACGCGAGCTGTCGAGCATGCGCATCCGCCGCCAGATGGGTGGATATGCTGAAGGGCTGGTCGCGGTGTTCGAACGCCCCGACTAAGTTCCGCCCGCACGGCCGCGGCTTTCCGGCGTGCAATTGCTATAGTTCATGCATGTTGCGAAACGCGCTCAAGCGTCTGGTTTCGTTCGCTTGGGCGCCCGCCCAGCCGGAGCGATCGACAGTCGTTGCGGCGGATCGACTGATCTCGGCAGGGCGCCAGGCGGAGGACGCAGGCAACTTGGGCGAGGCCTGCGAGCGCTATCGTGAGGCGGTGGCGCTCGCCCCGCAGTATCCGGCGGCGCATCTCAACCTGGGGGTGGCGCTCGAGGCTTCGGGCGACGGCGATGGCGCGCTCCGGTCCTACGAGGCAGTGCTGGCGAGCGATCCCGGCAACGCCTACGCGAACTACAACCTCGGCAAGCTGCTGTTGCTCAGGCGTGAGTTCCCTCGAGCCGAGCGGTGTGTGCGCGTGGCCATCGCGCGCAAGCCGGAGTTCTGGCAGGCGCAAGTCGTGCTGGCGAACCTGCTCGACCTGCGGGGCGACGCGGCAGCAGCGGCAGTCGCCTTCGAATCGGCGATCCGCCAGGGTGCGCAGGATTTCGGCGCGTGGCTCGGCTACGGTCTCGTGCTGGTGAAGCTGAAGCGGAAAGACGAAGCAGAATCGGCACTGAAGCGCGCGCTGACGCTCGATGCCGCGAGCGCGGAAGCGCATGGCACGCTGTCCGATCTGTATCGGGAGCGCGGCGATTTCGCTGCCGCCATCCCGCACATCGAGGCCGCACTGCAGCAGCAGCCGGACTGGCCCCTCGGGCTCTTCGCCTACGGTCAGGCGCTGATGCGGTTGCACCGCTTTGATGACGCTGCGGCCGTGCTTGCACGCGCCACCCTGCTGGAGCCCCAGCGGGAAGATTTGTACCTGGGGTGGATGGCCGCGCTGGAACGCGGAGGGCGGATCGCCGAGATGCTCGAGTTGTGCCGCGCCCGGCGTGCGCAGGCCCCGGAACGCAGGGAGTACGAATCCGTCGAGCTGTTCGCGCTCAACTTCGTCGCCGACGTTACAGCCGAGGAAGTCTTCGCGCGTCACAGGGCATTCGGCGAGCGGCTGGAGAGGGACGTGGCGCGGCGCTTCGAGCCGTTCAGGAACGACCGCGATCCCGGCCGGCGGCTGCGGATCGGGTACATCTCGGGCGAGTTCTACCTTCATCCCGTGGCGCGTTTCATGATCCCGCTGCTCGAGCGCAGCGACCGGTCGCAATTCGAAGTGTATTGCTATTCCGTCTCGATCCTGCCTGCGGATTCATTTACGCGCCAGGTCGAAGAGAAGAGCGACAGGTGGCGTGAAGCGAAGGCCATGAACGATGCGGAGTTGGCCGACCTCGTGCATCGCGATCGAATCGACATCCTGGTGGATCTGTCCGGACATTCGGGGATCGCGCGGCTCGCCACGTTCGCGCAGCGGCCGGCGCCGGTGCAGGCGACCTGGCTGGGAAACCTGAATACCACGGGCATGACGCGCATCCAGTACCGCATTACCGACGCCACTTGCGACCCTCCGGGCATGACCGAGCACCTGCATACCGAGGCGTTGGTCCGGCTTCCGCAGAGCCAATGGTGCTATCGGTCCTACGTGGCGGTCGATGTGCCGCAGAAAGCCCCGGTCGAGCGCGGCAGCGGCGTCACGTTCGGCTCGTTCACGCAGTTCCCCAAGCTGACCGTGGCGATGCGATCGCTTTGGGCGCGAATCCTTCGCGAAGTGCCGGGGTCGCGCCTGGTGCTGGCGGGCGTTCCGCAGGCGAGAGTCCGCGACGAACTGCTGCAGGCGCTGGCACACGACGGCGTGGATTCCACGCGGGTGACGCTGCTGCCGAGCTGGATCTTCCGCTTGGCCGCATTCT
>Ga0075419_10001724_pt1 | contig 14201 bp, 14 predicted proteins | sample SoiMetdeltSBSDD3_FD_76900 | JGI IMG/M metagenome (GOLD analysis project Ga0075419, IMG submission 76900) | Bulk soil microbial communities from a Populus tree surrounding site in Tennessee, USA - Soil MetaG P. deltoides SBSDD3 | ecosystem: Environmental > Terrestrial > Soil > Tree plantation... | reverse complement strand
TTCCACATCGCCGCACCGGTGTCCTGGACCGTGGGCGCGCTCTTCATCGGGTGGTTCTACGGCATTCCGATCGGGATGGCCCAGCTGGCGACGGTGGCCTTTGCCTCGGTGTTCCTCTCTTTCGTGGGACCGGGAGTGCCGCGGGGCGCATTTCTGATGCTGACGCCCCTGTTCCTCGCGATCGGACTGCCGGCCGAAGGAATCGGAATCCTGATTGCGATCGACGCCATACCGGATCTCTTTTCCACGGTGCTGAATGTGACCGGTGACCTGGCCGCAACGGCGATCGTGGCGCGGAAGGCGTGACACCGTGAGAGCGGGCTTTCTGGTACTGGCCTTCCCCTTTTTCTCCTTTCCCCCTTCCCCGGCGGTCTGTCAGACTGCTTCTCTCCATCCCGCGGTCCTCCGCTGGGAGTTCATCTACACCGCCTCGTCCTTCGTCAGCGCCCATGCTTCCACGATCGCCGAGTCGAGTGAGGGCCTGGTCGCCGCGTGGTTCGGCGGCAGTCGAGAGGGCGGCGAGGACGTGGCGATCTGGCTCTCCCGCATGGTGGCCGGCAAATGGACCGCGCCGGTCTCGGTCGCGACCGGCGAGCAGCCCGATGGGAAGCGCTATCCCTGCTGGAATCCGGTGCTGGCTCCCTGGCCCGACGGCACCCTGCATCTCTTCTACAAGGTCGGCCCCAGTCCCGCGACCTGGTGGGGGATGCTGAGTGTATCCCGCGATGGAGGGCGCAGCTGGAGCCGGGCCGAGCGGCTTCCGGAGGGAATCCTGGGGCCGGTGAAGAACAAGCCGGTGCGGCTTGCCGATGGCACCATCGTGAGCCCGAGCAGCACCGAGTCAACCGACAGCGATTCCCGCTGGCGCATTCACTTCGAGCTCTCCGCCGACTCCGGCCGCAGCTGGACCAGGGTGATGCCGGTGTCGGCTGCGAGTGGCCCGGAGATCAACGCGATTCAGCCCACCATCCTGGTGCACCCAGGCGGGACCCTCCAGGCGCTGGGCCGGACCCGCTCGGGATATATCTTCGAGACCTGGTCGCGCGACTTCGGGAGGAGCTGGAGCGCGCTCCGGCTCACCCAGTTTCCCAATCCAAACTCCGGCATCGACGGGGTGACGCTCCGCGATGGCCGCCATCTCCTGGTCTACAATCACACCCGGCAGGGACGCTCCCAGCTCTATGTGGCGTTGTCGTCCGACGGGAGAGCGTGGCACACCGCGCTGGAGCTGGAGAGCGATCCGGGCGAATATTCCTACCCCGCGATCATTCAGGCGCGCGACGGGCTGGTGCACATCACCTATACCTGGAACCGCAACCACATCATGTATGTCGCGTTCGACCCGGCGAAACTGTCCCGGTGATCTCACTCGCTTGTCCATGGGAACCACAGATTTCACAGATGTCGCAATTGGGGTCGTAGTGTTTTTCTTTGAACGGCCTTCATCCCAAGATCGCTTTGTGAGTGCATTATGTAATCAATCGGTGTAAATCTGTGAAATCTGTGGATTAACAAACCCGACAAGGCGGTCTACCCTAACCCCATTCGACCCTTATGAACTCTACCGTCGTCGTCTTGCTGCTTCGCCTCTTCCACATTGGGTCCGGCGTCTTCTGGGTCGGCGGGATCCTGCTCTTCGCCCGCTTTCTCTTTCCCACCGCGAAGGCGCTGGGGCCGGCCGCCGGCCCGGTCATGGATCACATGAACCGGGTGCTGAAGCTGCCGAACGCGCTGCTGGGCGCGGCGATCGTGAATATTCTCAGCGGAGTCATGCTGTACTGGCGCGACTCGGGGGGATTTCAGGTCGCCTGGATGAAAACCGGAACCGGGATGACGTTCGGGACCGGCGGCCTGCTGGCGATCCTCGCCCTGATCATCGGCGTGACCGTCAATCGTCCCACCGGGGAGCGGATGGGCGCACTCGGCGCCAGCATGGCCAAAGGCGGACCGCCTTCCCCAGAACAATCGGCGGAGATGCAGCGGCTGATGAACCGGCTCGGGACGGCGCTGCGGATCATTTCGGTGCTTCTGGTGCTTGCCACCGCGGCGATGGCGCTGGCGCGGTATGTCACGTAGGTGGTCAGAGGCAAAGAGGCAAAGTGGCAAAGTGGGAAAGCACCTTGCCTCCTTGCCTCCTTGCCTCTCCTGTGGGGCTCATGCTGCGACGCAACGTCTCCCCGCATGCCACCCACAAGGAGCCTGCCATGCGGATGCGGATTCGAGTTCTGATGTTCACGTGCTGTACACTCGCCGCCGTCGGCGGGTGTGTAGCGGCGGCCGCCGGCGCGGGAGCCGCCGGAGCCATTTACGTCATCGACCGCGGCGCGGAAACCTCCCTGCTTGCCACGCCTCCGGTCGTGGAAGCCTCGGCCAAACGGGTGTTCGGCGAGATGGGCATCAAGGAGACCAAGACCGGCCTCCAGCAGGAAAGCGGCGGGGAGAAACGGGTCGTCGAAGGCACCATGGACGACCGGGAAATCTCGGTCAACATCGAGACCGCGGGAACCGGTTCCAAGGTGGTTGTCATCGCCAGGAAGTCGATGGTGACCTGGGACAAGGAGCTGGCCAAACAGATTCTCGAGAGGATAGTGGCGGGAGCGAAGTAGATTTCGCGGGTGACCAGAGCCCGCCGCATCGTCCATGACAAGGAAGGCCTCAACACCGGCGAGTGGCCGGTCGCCACCGCCGATCATTTCATCACGCCGGCCGAGCAGTTCTTCACCCGGAGCCACGCCGCCGTCCCCAGTATTGATCCCGCGGCCTGGCAGCTCGAGATCGGCGGCCTGGTCGATCGGCCGGCGCGTTATTCCCTGGACCAGCTGACCGGCTCCTTTCCCGAGCACACCGTTCCCGCCACCCTCGTCTGCGCCGGGCTCCGTCGCGACGAATACCTCGCCATCGGCCCCCTCCCCGGCGAGCTTCCCTGGGGACCGGAGCCGGTGAGCACCGGCGAATGGAGCGGCGTGTCGCTGGCGGATGTCCTTCGGGTGGTCCATCCGTCGGGGTCGGCGCGTCACGTGGAGTTCGTCGGCCTGGATCAGGTCGAGCGACGCGGTGATCGCTTCGGATTCGGCGGATCGATCGATCTCGAGAAGGCGCTGGGCGGCGAAGTGCTCCTGGCCACTCGGCTCAATGGGGCTCCGCTCCCTCCGGCGCACGGCTTTCCGCTCCGCGCCGTGGTTCCGGGATGGATTGGCGCCCGGAGCGTCAAGTGGCTGGGACGGATCACCGTCCTCGCCAGGGCTTCCGACAATTATTTCCAGTCCCAGGCCTATCGGATGCAGCGCGAGCGGAATTCGGAACGGCCGCGCGACGTCTCCGCCGGCCTGGCGATGAACGGGGTCCCGCTCAATTCCGTCATCCTCGACCCGGCCCCTGAGCAGACCGTTCCGGCCGGCTCGGTGCGGGTCCGCGGCTGGGCGATGGGATCGGAGGCCCGCCCCCTCACCACGATCGAGCTGTCAGCCGACGGCGGCCGGCACTGGGTTCCGGCACGCATAACCCGCGCGGGCGGACCCTGGACCTGGAGTTTCTGGGAGGCGACGGTTGCGCTGGCGCCGGGCAGCCACACCCTGGCCGCCCGGGCCACCGACAGCAGCGGCGCCACCCAACCCTCCACCGTCGACGAGACCTGGAACGTCAAAGGCTATGGCAACAACGCCTGGCATCGCGTCACCATCACCGCACGCTGAGACCCGCCCCCATGCGCGTCATCCGCGTTTGCTTTTCCAGTTTTTCCTGAACGTAACAATGAATCTTGCAGGAGCCGCCCGGCCTATTACCCTTCCGCCCCATGACAGCCACACAAATCGACCCCGTCCTCACCGACCGGGTCCGCGCCGCTTCGGCGCTGCTCGAATCACTGGTCGCCGACCGGGGCCTGCTCGCGCTGGTGCCTCGAGAGGACCGGCGCCGCCTCCTCGATGCCGCGGCCAATGTCTATCATCCCGACGCCAAGGCCCGGCGACTCCTGGTCAAGGCCACCGTCCGCGAGCGGAAGCGCGCCCGGATCCGGAAAGACGAAGAGGTCCTGGCGCAGACCGGAATCCGCACACTGCGCCGGCAGACGGTGTTCACCACGCCGAACGTCTTCCCCCCGGAGCAGCAAGCTTCATTGGAGACGCCCGAGTCTCACGTCTCACGTCTCACGACTCACGACACCCGTAACTGCTACATTTGCAAACAGGATTACACGCACGTCCACCACTTCTACGACAAGCTCTGCCCCGCCTGCGGCGAGCTGAACTTCGCCAAACGCACCGAGCTGGCCGATCTCACCGGCCGAGTCGCGCTGCTCACCGGCGGCCGCGTCAAGATCGGCTACCAGGCCGGACTCAAGCTGCTCCGTGCCGGCGCGCACCTCATTGTCACCACCCGCTTTCCCCGCGATTCGGCCTTGCGCTACACCATGGAGCCCGATTTTGCCGACTGGGGCGACCGGCTCGAGATCTTCGGGCTCGACCTCCGCCACACCCCGAGCGTGGAGGCGTTCTGCCGCCAGCTCCTCGAGACCCACGACCGTCTCGACTTCATCGTCAACAACGCCTGCCAGACGGTGCGCCGGCCGCCCGAGTTCTACGCACACATGATGGCGGTGGAGACCGCGGCCCAGGCCACGCTTCCGCCCAAGGCACGCCGGCTGCTCGGCGCCTACGAAGGGCTGCGCGGGTACCACATGCTGCCGGGGTCGGAACCGGCCTTCCGCCCATTCGCTGCCGCTCAGGGTGACAAGCTCGGACTGACTCACTCGGCAGCGCTCTCTCAGGTGCCGCTGCTTCCGGAAGATCATGCCGGCGGGAACCTGCTTTTCCCCGAGGGCAAGCTCGATCAGGACTTGCAGCAAGTGGATCTGCGAGGGCGCAATTCCTGGCGGCTCATGATGGATGAAGTGTCGTCGGTGGAGCTGATGGAGGTCCAGCTCGTCAACGCGATCGCGCCGTTCGTGCTGAACGCGAGGCTCAAGCCGCTGATGCTGCGCACCCCGAATCGCGACAAGCACATCGTCAACGTGTCCGCGGTCGAGGGGCAGTTCTATCGCAAATTCAAGACGACCCGGCATCCCCATACCAACATGGCCAAGGCGGCGCTCAACATGATGACGCGGACCTCGGCCACCGACTACCATCATGCCGGGATTCACATGAACAGCGTGGATACCGGCTGGGTGACCGACGAGGATCCCGTCGAGCTGGCCGCGAAGAAGACGGCGGAGCACCGCTTCCATCCGCCGCTCGACATCGTGGACGGCGCGGCACGAATCGTCGATCCGATCATCACCGGGATCAAGACCGGCGAGCACATCTGGGGACAGTTTCTAAAGGATTACAAGCCCACCGATTGGTAATGACAGGCGCAAAGACGCAAAGACGCAAAGACACAAAGGCGCAACGACGCAACGTATGACTGTGCCTGCGTCCCATCCGGATGTGCGCGTTTGGGGGCAGTCCGTCGTTCCCTCTAGTGAAGGTCCTCAAGGAGGGAATGACAATGTCCGACCGAGAAAAAGGACGGGACCCGATCCCGGACCTCGATGTGCCAGCCCGGCACATTGCTCCGCTGCCTCCGCTCACTACCGACGAGCTCGACAGCGCGACCGAAATTCCCCCGGACCTCGAAGGTGCGCCCATCTCCGAGGAGCTCACCGGCAGGGCATCAAAGACCGAAGACGACCTCGGGGCGCTGTTCGGCAACGAGACCGAAGAGCACATCGAGGACGGCTTCAAGGGCGGGAGCGGGGACGAGCCGGAGCTCTCCTAGCCACGGACGTCCAAATCCTCGTTTTCGTCCAAGACGACGGCTCCTCCAGACACCACCCTAGGGATGTAAAGCAGGGTGATGTGTCACATGCGTTTGTCGTCGGGCATTGAGGCCGTGAGAGGTGAGACGTAAGACGTAAGACGGAAGAGTCTTCCCCTCTCACGTCTCACGTCTCACGTGTCACGTGTCACGTGTCACGTCTCACGCCCGACGCCGAGGGCGTCGGCGACACGATTGATGTAGTTGAACCAGGAGGCGATGAGGGTGATCTGCAGGATCCCGGTGTCGTCGAAGCCGGCCGACCGCAGCCGCACGTGGTCGGCCGGCCCGATTCCGGTCGCATCCTTCGTGAGCTGCACCACGTAATCCAGCATCACCCGGTCCTGCTCGCTGATGGGCGCGGTCTGGTGATCCGCCGTCAGCGCGGCGACCAGCTCATCATCCAGAGTGACGCGACGCAGAAACTCTGCGTGAGAATCAATTCAATAGCGGCACCGGTTGGTCACCGACACCATCGTGGTGATCATCTCGTGCTGGGCCCGGGTCAGCGGCAGCCGGGGCGACAGCAGCTCTCCGAACGTCGCGAAGGCATGGAACAGCGCCCCCGGAATCAGGCTGTGCGATGCCACGATGTCCGAGGTCCCATCCCCGGTGGGATGCACCGGCGTGGCGTATTCGATCGGATAGAGCGCGCGCTGCTGCTCGATGGCGGCTTTGAGCTCGGGCGTAGCATCGGCCGGCAGAGTCTTGATCCAGATCATCGCAGTCAGCAGTTAGCAGTTAGCCGTTAGCCGTTAGCCGTTAGCCGTTAGCGCCTGGCGAATGCCAGGTAATACACCGGTAAACCCAGCAACACCACGCCGGCCCCCAACGCCGCCTCTCTGGGATTATTGCTCGCCAGCAGGAAGAGTAATACCGCCACCAGCGCCAGGAATATCAGCGGCGTGACCGGAAATCCCGTGGTCTGATACGCGCCCGCGGGGGCCGGCCGGCGGCGCAGGATGAAGAGCGCCGCGACGGTGAGCGCGACGAAGAGCACGGTCACGAAGATCAGGTAGGCCACCACCTGATTGAAGGTGCCGAGCGCCACCAGAATGCTCGCCAGCACCGCCTGGATCGTGATGGCGCGCGCCGGGGTGCCGAAGCGGGGCGAGACTTCCGCCACGCTCTTGAAGAAGAGTCCATCTCGCGCCATCGCGTAGTACACCCGCGGCGCCACCATGAGGTAGACCGCGAGACTGGTGGCGACCGATACGATGACCACGCCCGAGAAAATCCGCGCACCCGCCGACCCGAAGATCGCCTGGCCGGCTTGCGCGGCGAACGCCTCACCCGAGGTGACCTGCTCCAGCGGCACCAGATAGAGGAAGACCGCGCTGGTCAGGATGTACACCACGGTCACCACGAGTACGCCGAGCCCCAGCGCTCGTGGAAGCGTCCTACCGGGATCTTTCACTTCCCCGGCGAGCTTGGCGGCATCCCACCACCCCGCGAAGGAGAAGAATGCGGCGACCATGCCGCCGGCGAGTGCGGCACCCAGCGGAAGCGAGCCGGGCCGCTGCTCGATGAACGGCGTGAAGTGGGACCAGCGTCCCGCTCCGGAGAGAAATCCCGCGAGGATGATCAGGCCGAGGAGGCCGACTTTGGCGACGGTGAGGGTGGCGATCACCCTCGCGCCAAATCGGAGTCCCAGAATATTGACCAGCGCCAGCACCACGATGGCGCCGATCGCGAGCAGCTTCTGTCCCGAGGCGGAGAGTCCCGTCACGAAGCCGGCGTAACTGGCGAGCCCCATTCCGAACGCCGCGGTGAGCCCCGGATCGAGCACCAGCAGGCACTTCCACCCGTAGAGAAAGGCCGTGCCCGGCCCGTAGGCCTCGCGTAAGTAGACATACCCGCCGCCGGCCTCGGGGTGACGGGCGGCGAGCTCCCCGTAGCAGAGCGCGCCGCAATAGGCCATGACCGCCATCGCGAGCCAGACCACGAGAAGCCAGAAGGGCGATCCCACCGACCGGGCCATCTGCGCCGGGGTGAGAAAGATGCCGACTGCGATGACCTCGCCGATGACCAGCGAGACCGCGGCGCCGAGGCCGAGCTGGCGGGTGAGATTCATCGAGCCGGAAAGCCCTGCGATTCCGTTACCCGCCTGGCCTGCGCGAGGTGACGCCTGAGATGCGCCAGCGTCGCCGCAAACCATGCCGCGAGGTTGAGCCGGAGCCATCCTCTGCCCTTGGCCGATGAGGCGGCCTTCAGCTTGTCGAGCGCCAGGCCCTCGGAGTTCTTGAGCGCGCCGGCAAGGTCATCCAGCACCGTGAAGTAGTTTCGCAGGACCTGAGCCCTGGGAGTCCCGCTCGGCGGCACGAAGTTGCCCGGCGCCGGCATCCCGCGCTTCCCGGGAGGCTTCTCCATCATGGAGACAAACCAGCCGCCGATCAGTCCAAAGCGGAACGGCGGCTGGCCGGTGACTCCCTCTCGCCGTCCTCGCTCGACTTCGGGTTTCACCTTCCCGAGCATGAGCCCGGTCGCAATGGCCAGGTGCTCGAAACATTCTCCCACCGACCAGCGCTCCGGCCCCGGCCGCCAGTTGAACTGTTCCTCACTGAGCGGCTCGGCAAGCCATTCGCTCTCCTGCCGGATACGCAGCAGCTCGGCTTCCCAGTCGCTGACCACTGACCCTCCTCAGTAGATCCCGAGGTCTTTGGCGGACACCACGGCACCGGAATAGCCTTTGCGGACTTCACGGAGCAGATCCTCGTCGGTCGCGCCCCAGTAGAGCTGGTGGTAGAGCACCAGCAGCTTCGGCCGGGCGCGGGTCGCCAGCTCGGCGAGCGCGGTGGTCGAGGTGTGAGAGTCGGAGTGATAGGCCCGCCACTCCGGTTCCTGCTCCAGGAACTTCTCGGCGGAATAGACCTCGTGAACCAGGACGTCGCAGCCGTTGCACGCCTCGACCACGGCGTCGTTGGGCCGGGTGTCACCCGAGATCACGATGGTGCGGTCCCGGGTGACGAATTTGTACCCGAGGGCTTCGACCCAGTTGGTGTGCGGGACGGGAAACGCGGTGACGGTGACGTTGGAGTCGCGATAGACGACGCCTTCCCAGACGTCCCGGCTCTCGACCTGCCAGCCATTGGCGGTGTGGGGCTGGAGGCCGTCGGAGCGGATCCGCACATCGAGCCGCCAGGCCTCCTGCAGATGCAGCGTCATGTCCCGGGTGCCCTTGGGGCCGAACACCTTGAGCGGCGCTTCGCGTCCCATCACCCACCCGGTGTGAATCACGTCGGGCAGGCCAATGGTGTGATCGGAGTGCAGGTGGGTCAGAAACACGACGCCGATCTTGTCCCGCGCGAGCGCCGTTACGCCCGCGCGGTACGCCTGCTCCGCCCGGCGCATCACCCCGGCGCCGGCATCGACGAGATAGGCGGTGCCGTTGACGACGACCGCCACGGCGGGGCCGGAGCGATCGGGATCGGGGTTGGGGTTGCCGGTGCCGAGCACAACAACTTGAGTGGGGGTTGGGAGATGGGAGGTGGGGGTTGGGGATTGCCTCGTGGCGAAGGCATCTGAGGCCGCGAGGCAGCTCAGTATCAGGGTGAAGGCTGCCCCCCAACCCCCAACCCCCAACTCCCAACCGCTAGCCATTGTAGATCTCCCCTCCCTGCTCCCGATACAACACCAGCACGGCACGAGCCTCCTCACGGAGCACCTCGTGCACAATCTCGATTCCTCTTTCCTCCAGGTATCGATACGACTCAGGGAACACCGGTCCCTCTTCGAAGTTGAGCTCGGTCGCATCCTGCCGGGCGGCGCCGCAAACGACCCGCGACACCCCGCTCCAGAGAATCGCTCCGAGGCACATCGCGCAGGGCTCGCAGGATGTGACCAGCTCGTGCGCCTCCATGCCGGGCGCGCCGAGGGAAAAATTGCCCAGGCGGGCCTGCGCCATCATGAAGGCGACCATTTCGCCGTGCAGAGTGCAGTTGTTGTGGCGAGTGACGCTGTTGACGCCGACGGCCACCAGCCGGCCGCTGTCGCGTTCGAAGATCGCGGCGCCAAAGGGACCGCCGGTCTTTCGGACGACGTTTTCGCGGGAGAGCTCGACCGCCAGACGCATCCGGTCGTCCAGCGTGGGAAAGACTCCCCGCCCGGCGATGACCTCCGCCACCCATGGCGGGAGGGTAACCTGAATGCTGTCGCTGAAGCTCAACTTGATAGCGTCACGGCTTCGCCGTTCTCGCCTGCGCCACAATCTCCTTGACTTCCTTCAGCAGCCTCGGCCCGTGGTAGGGAATGCCATCCTTGATGGTCCACTCCACCCCGCCGGTGTGCACCGCCTTCCCGTCCCGGATCGTCTCGGTGCCGGTCGGATACAGCACCTTGAGATCCTCCAGCGGATTCCCGTTCACCACGATCAGATCGGCCAGGTGGCCCGACCGGATCCGGCCGATCTTCCCTTCCATGCCCAGAATCTTCGCATTGTTCATCGTGACGTGCTGCAGCACCTTGATCGGGTGGAACCCGGCCTCCTGCTGCAGCTCCAGCTCGCGGATCAGGGCAAACCCGTACAGCTGGTAGATGAACCCGGCATCCTCGCCCACGCCGATCACGCCGCCCCGCCGGGCAAAATCGCGGAGCGCCGCCATCCAGATCCGGTAGTTCTCCTTCCAGTACGCCTCGTCGGTCGAGCTCCACCCGATGAAGTAGGATCCATGGTTTGCCGGGTTAGGCCGGAAGTATTCTTCGAGGGTCGGGTGGAGGTAGTCCTTGAACCACGGCTGGCCCTGGGCGCGCTGCAGATCCCGGCTCGCCTCGTAGATCACCAGCGTCGGATTCCAGGCGACATTGGAGTCGACCATTGCCTGGAGGATTTTTCCCAGCCGCTCCGGATCGGCCTCCCGCCAGAGCCGCCCGGCCCAGCGGAACCGGTCCACCTCGTTGTTGTAGTTGTAGCCGGCCGGAAACCCCTGCACCGCGTCGATCAGCGCGGCGTCCGGCACCCCATACCAGTGCTCGATGCTCCGGGTCCCGAACCGGACGTCGTCCCACGCCGTGGTCTCCTCCACTCCGACGTGATGGGCAATCGGCAGTCCGGCCTTCCGGGCTTCATCCTCCATCGCCCCCATGATGTCGCGGTCGATCCCGACGATCTTGATCCCGTCGGCGCCCAGTGCCTTGATGGCGCGCACCCGGGCCCGGGCCTCTTCCTCGCTGCGGATCCCCCGGGTGTCGACCCCGTCGCCGCCGCCGCCGTACGAGGCATACACCACGATCCGGGGCGAGACCACGCGGCCCGCGGCACTCGCGTCACGGAGCGCCAGCGTCTTCCGGGTGTCGCTCCCCACGTCGCGGACCGTGGTGACACCGGACGCGAGCCAGAGCTTGAGCTCATATTCGAGCGGCTGGGGAATTCCTCCCCGGTCGTCCTGCACGTGCCCATGAATGTTGATGAGCCCCGGCATGACGTACTTGCCCGTGGCATCGATCTCGGCGTCGGCCGCGGGGCGCCGGGCGGTGCCGCCCCGGAGCGCCACCGGATCCAGCGGCACGACACTGGTGATGACATTCCCCTCGATCAGGATGTCGTAGGGACCCGACGCGGGCGTGCCGTTCCCCTCGATGATCGTCGCGTTGCGGATCGCCAGCCGGGGCGAGCGGACGCCGTGTTGAACCGGTTTGGCGCTCTGCGCGTCGACTGCGACAATTCCACAAAAAAACAGAACAACAACAATCTGCGAAATCCGTGGGCCCCGCTGACCGGGGCGACTCACTTAATTGCTGCCGTCAAAGCGCGACCATCCAAGGGCTCGGCCGGCACCACGCCCAGCACCTGCGCCAGCGTCGGCGCGATATCCACCGTCCGCACGAATGCCGGGTAGCGACCCGGCTTGAAGGGCGCGCCGTAGAACAAGATCGGCACGTGGCTGTCGTCGTCGGACGGGCTGCCGTGCATCGCGATGCCGAACTCCACCCGATAGCTCCCCGGCGTCAGCACCACGATCGCCTCCGCCGGCACGTCCGGCCCATACATGTTGAGCCAGCGCCGCGCGATGGCGTCCTTGCCGAGGTCGTGCTTGGTCAGCTCGGAAAACCGTTCGGCACGAGCGACGCCGGGAATCCGCCGGGCCACCGCCACGAAGCTGTCGGCCGATGCATTGATCAGCGCGGGGGTCATGCCGGCCACTCGGTCGATCATCAGGGAGCCGCTCTCGAGCTGCACGGCGAGCGTATCCACTTTGGCGGCGGCGAGCACCGCGCGCGCCGCCGTGATGGCGGGTCGGAGGGCGACCCGGACCGGGGGCGGGTTGTAGCGCGACTGGGAGAGCTCGGGAAACGGCGTCACCCCGTGGTCGGCGGTGAGGGCGAAGATGATCCGGGTGGAATCGCGCAGATGGTAGAGTGAATCGATGAAGGCCCCGATGGTCCGGTCGAGGCGGAGGACCTGGTCGTGGAGCTCTCGGGAATCGGGTCCCCAGCGATGGCCGATGAGATCGGTCGCGGAGAACGACACCGCCAGAACGTCGGTCTGGGGACCCTTGCCCAGCCCCAGCGCCTCGAGCCCGACCAGAGCCAGTCCGGCGGTGGCTTCATCGAGAAATGGGGTGTTGGGGAGCTGCCGGGTTACAGTGTCCGGGCTCGCCGACAAGGGATAGGGAAACTGGAAGAGGCGGCCATTGCCCTCGATCGGCACGCTGTCCGGCTCGGGATAGGCGCTTTCCGGTAGCAGCAGGGTCCAGACCCGTCCCGCATATCGCTTCCCGTAGGTCGCGTTGTACGCCGTCACCCATGCGGGGAGACTGTCGCGGTACCACTTGCTGGTGGTGAAGATCCCCGAGGGTGAATACCAGTAGACATCCTGTTTCGATCGGCCGATCATGAGAATGGCGCCGCGATCCTTGAACGAGACCGAGAGCGCCCGGGTCTTCGGGTCGGCGGAGGTGAGCCAGTCGGTCAGCGTGGTGCCGCGGAAGCGCGCCGGCGAAGCGCCCAGCCCCGCCGCATTGGCGACGAGCGGTGTGGAATCGTTGACACCTTCCAGGTTGCGCGCGATCCCGGTGCTCCGGGGGAACCGGCCCGACATCGTGCTGGCGTGGCCCGGCGCGGTTTCCGTGATGGCATGGTCCTGGTACCCGTTGGTGAAGAGCGCGCCGCCGTCCACCAGCCGCTTGAGCCCGCTGCTGAACTGGCTCTTCCATTTGTCCAGATAATCGGCCCGCATCTGGTCCACGGTGATGAACACCAGAAGGGTCGGCTTGGTCGCCTGCGGCGCGGGTGCTTCGGCCTGGGCCGAGGGAACCGGCGAGCTCGAGGGCGTGGCGCAAAACAGGAGGCCGAGAAACGGGCCGGCGAAGAGAGAGCGGAGGAACATGTGCTGGAGCCCGGGTTGGGGGTTGGGAGTTGGGAGTTGGGGGTTGGAGGGTTTTGGGTCCCCAACCACCAGCTCCCAACTCCTAATCCCCCAAAACTTACCCCCCTCCCGGCATCCCCGACACCGCACTATCATCGACTGGTTCCCTACCCCGGATCACACATGCCCCCCCATCGTTCCCCGCGCCTGCTCGCCGCGCTGATGCTTTCCGTCATCCCCGCAGGCCTCACGGCCCAGGCCGCGAACCCCGACGCTCCCAAGCCCAAGCGGGATTCCACGGCCAGCCGCCCCGGACGCCTGTTCCGCTCCACCGAGCCGGTGGTGATGTGGCTGGAAGGCGACTTCAAGACGGTTTTCAAGGACCGCGACTCGATGAGCACCAAGCGGTATCCGGCGACGCTGCGCTGGCTCGGCGACAAGGGCGATACCCTCACCACGCCGGTACAGCTCGCGACCCGGGGCCACTACCGGCTCCGGACCTGCTCGGTCCCGCCGCTCAAGGTGTTCTTCGACCGGGAGAAGACCCGGGGCACCCTCTTCGGCGGAGAGGCCTCGTTCAAGCTGACGCCTCATTGCCACAAGGACGAGCGCTACACCCAGAACCTGCTGGTCGAGTATGCCACCTACGGGATGTACAACGAGCTCACCCCGGTCAGTCTCCGGGCCCGTCTCGCCACCATCACCTGGATCGACCCGAAGGATCCCAAATTCACCGTCACCCGCCCCGGTTTCTGGACCGAAGACGAAGAGGAGATGGCCAAGCGGAACTTCGGCAAGGTGCTGATGCAGATGGGCGGGAACGCCGCCGAGATGGATCCGACCCAGATGGCCCTGACCGACGTTTTCCAGTACATGATCGCCAACACCGACTACTCACTCTCGTACCTGCACAACTACAGGATCATCCAGACCGACACCTCCATGGCGTATTACCCGATGGCCTACGATTTCGACTGGTCGGGCCTGGTGAATGCGCCCTATGCAAGGCCCGATTACCGGCACCCGATCAAGCGAGTGACCGACCGGCTCTATCGGGGTGGCTGCCACTCGGTCGAGCAGCTGAAGGCGACGATGGCCCTCT
>Ga0075419_10001718_pt1 | contig 14232 bp, 14 predicted proteins | sample SoiMetdeltSBSDD3_FD_76900 | JGI IMG/M metagenome (GOLD analysis project Ga0075419, IMG submission 76900) | Bulk soil microbial communities from a Populus tree surrounding site in Tennessee, USA - Soil MetaG P. deltoides SBSDD3 | ecosystem: Environmental > Terrestrial > Soil > Tree plantation... | reverse complement strand
GTTCGGGTTGATCGCCAACGACTCGGAGACCTCCCGGACCGACGGGAGCTGGTCGCCCGGGGCGAGCCGACCCAGCCGCAGTGCCTGCCGGACCTGTTGCACAAGCTGCATGTATAGAAACGCAAGTACGGGGCTTTCGCGGGCTGGCTACGGATGTGGCCGTGGTCAGCACGGCCCGACGATGACGAGGTGACCGACGCCCCTGCCGCCGCCGCGGTCGACGTGACCAAGAGGTACGGCCGCGGACCGGCCGCCGTAACCGCGCTCGACGGCGTGACCGTCGAGTTTGCGAGTGGCGGCTACACCGCGGTGATGGGTCCGTCCGGATCGGGCAAGAGCACACTGTTGCACTGCCTCGCCGGACTGGACACAGTGGACTCCGGAACGGTGTACCTCGGCGGCACCGACCTCGGCGGGCTACCGGAACGGGAGCTGACCCGGCTGCGCCGCGACCGGGTCGGGTTCGTGTTCCAGTCCTTCAACCTCGTACCGGTGTTGACCGCGCGGGAGAACCTGCTCCTGCCGTGCCGCCTCGCCGGTCGCCGACCGGACCGAGCCTGGCTGGCCCAGGTGATCGACGCCGCGGGACTCGGCCAACGGCTGGGCCACCGACCGGCCGAGCTGTCCGGGGGGCAGCAGCAGCGGCTAGCCGTCGCGCGGGCGTTGGTCGGCCGACCGGCAGTCATCTTCGCCGACGAGCCGACCGGGAACCTGGACTCCGGTACGAGCGCGGGCCTGCTGGCTTTCCTGCGTCGAGCGGTCGACGAGTTCGGGCAGACGGTGGTGATGGTGACCCACGACCCGGTGGCGGCGGGTTACGCGGATCGCGTCATCCAGATGGTCGACGGGACCGTGTCGTGATCCGGTGGACGGTCCGCGGGTTGGCGGCCAGGTGGTGGCGGGCCGCGATGACGAGCCTCGCCGCGGTTGTCGGTGTGGCGATGGTATCGGGCACGTTGATGGTCTCCGACACCGCCGACGCGCTGGGCGTGCACGATCCCAACCTCGACATAGTGCGGATCGTGATGCTCCTCGCGGGCGGCGTCGCCCTGCTCGTCGGCGCGTTCACCGTGAACCTGACGGTGTCGGTCACGGTCGCGCAGCGGACCCGGGAACTGGGTCTGTTGCGCTGTCTCGGCGCGGATGTGCGGCAGGTCCGCCGCGCCGTGATGCTGGAGGGGCTGGTCGTCGGAGTGTTGGGATCCGCCGTCGGACTCGTCGGCGGCTACGGGGTCGCGACGGCCCTGCGGGCGTTCATCAATACCTCGGTGTTCCCAGGCGACCTGCCCGGGCAGTCCTTTGTGGTCAGTGCGCGGACCGTGCTCGCGGCGCTGGTCGTGGGGTGCGTGGTGACGGTGGTGTCCGGGCTCGGCCCGGCTCGTCGCGCCGGACGGGTGCCGCCTATCGCCGCATTGCGGGATCTGCCACGACGTACCGGCGGTCGGCACCGGATCAGGACCGCGATCGGCGTGCTGTGTACCGCTACCGGCATCGCTGCCGTGCCGCTCGCCGTGGCCACCGCGGCGGGGCCGGCGTTGCTCGTGGGTACGGTCGCGACGCTCGTCGGGGTACGCCTGCTCGGCCCGACGGTGACCACGCCGCTGGCTCGGATCGTGGGTCCACCGCTCGCCCGGACGGGTGGTGTCGCCGGCACGCTGGGATGGCACAACGCCGTCCGCAACCCCGAGCGGACGGCGGCCACCGCTACCGCGTTGATGATCGGCGTGGCGTTGCTGACCCTCGTCAACGTGCTCTTCGCGTCGACGAGGGCGCCCATGGCCGCGGAGCACGCTCGGGACCGCGCGGACTTCGAGCTGTCCGCGCCCGTCGGGGACGACGAGTGGGGAACGCCGCTGAGTCCCGACCTCGAGCGTCAGCTCCGCGAGTTGCCGGAGGTGGCCACCGTCGTACCAGTCCGGTGCTGGACCGACAAGGGGAGCGAAGACCGGTTGTGCGGGGCCGATCCGGCTGTGCTGTCCCGGGTGATGGACCTGGACGTCGTAGAGGGCAGCGTCGCCGACGTGACGGCTGGCGGGATCGGCGTGAACGAGGCTTCGGCCGCGGCTGGCGGCTGGACGATCGGCACACCGCTGACGTTCCAGGGACACACGTTCACTGTCCGGGCCATCTACCGCAGCCTGTACACGTTCAGCGAGTTCCTGATATCCGGCGCCGACCTGGATCAGCTGGACACCGAGCCGATCGCGCTATACGTCGAGGGGGAACGGGGCGCCGTCGACCGGGTGGTAGCCGCATACCCCGGCGTCGAGGTCCGCGACCGGGATCAACGGCTCGGCCGGGAGCTGGACCAGATGAGCGGGGCAGCGGCCGTGTACCGGACCCTGACCGGGCTCGCCACGCTGGTCGGGTTGTTCGGTGTCGTCAACATCCTCGCGCTGTCCATTGTGGAACGTCGGCGCGAGGTGGGCCTGCTGCGAGCGGTGGGCATGCAGCGCAGGCAGGTACGCACGATGATTCGCGCCGAGGCGATGACCGTCGTGTTCGTCGGGACCACGCTCGGACTCGGCCTCGGGCTGATGTACGGCTGGGCAGCGGCCCGGGTGCTGGAGCACTCGTCGATGCCGACGCGGTTCGCCGTACCAGTCCTCGCGATAGCCCTGAGCACGGCGGTGATCGAGGCGGCCGGGTTGGCCGCGGCGGCTCTGCCCGCCCGGTGGGCCGCCCGCATCGACGTGCTTCGTGCGATCGCTACCGAATAACGACCGTAGGATCGTGAGGTGCATATCCGGACGCGCTGGCTGATGGTCCTGTTCGGGCTGGGCGTCGTACCGGTCGTCTGGCTGGTCCTGGTCTGGAACACCACGCCGCCGCCATGGCCGGTGCTGACCGCCGACTTCATCGCGGTCGTCGGGTTACTCGTCGGGCCGTGGCTCGTGCTGGTCGGCCGGCGGTTCGTCCGCGAGTTACGCGGCGACCGCGAGGCCGGCCGGGTGTACTCGCGCATCCTTATCGTCACAGCGATCATCGCGATCGGCGGTCCACTCGCCGGCGCGACCGTCGGTGGCCTCTTCATCGAGGACGTGCCGGGCGCGACGGCGGGAGTGGCGGTGTTCTCGATCCTGGCCGCGACGCTCGTCGCGCTCGTCGGTGCGGTGTTGTTCCCGTGGATGTACCTGCTGACCCGCAGCGTCACACGCGAACGGGCGGCGCGAGTGCGCGCTGAGGAACGGGCGGAGCTCGCGGCGCACCTGCACGACTCCGTGCTCCAGGCGCTGACGCTGATGCAGAAGCAGGCCGACAACCCGGCCGTACTGCGGTTGGCCCGGCGGACCGAGCGGGAGCTGCGCGCGTGGCTCTACGGTGGACGGTCCGAGGTCGCCGACGACATCGCCGGCGCCGTGCGGGCCGCGGTGGAAGAGGTCGAGGACCGGTTCGCCGTGACCGTGGAGCTGGTCACGGTCGGCACCGGCCCGCTGGACGCGCGGTCCAGGGCGGTCATCGGCGCGATCCGCGAGGCACTGACCAACGCGGCCAAGCACGCCGGGGTACGCCGCATCTCCGCCTTCGTGGAGGTGACGGACAGCGAGGTGTACGCCGTCGTGCGGGATCGCGGTCGTGGCTTCGACCCGGCGACCGCGGCAGGCGTGGGCCGGCGCGGCATCGCCGACTCGATCGAGGGCCGGCTGCGCCAGTACGGCGGTACCGCCACGATCCGCTCGGCGGTTGGCGACGGTACCGAGGTCGAGGTGCGCCTGCCGTGATCCGACTGCTCATAGTGGACGATCACACGGTGGTGCGGTCCGGCGTACGGGTCGAGGTCGGCGACGCCTTCGACATCGTGGGAGAGGCCGCCGACGTGGCATCCGCGGTGCCCGCGATCCTCGCGCTCCAGCCCGACGTCGTACTGCTCGACGTGCACATGCCGGACGGCGGTGGACGGGCCGTGCTCGACGCGGTGGTCGCGACGGCGCCGGCCGTCCGGTTCCTCGCGCTGTCCGTGTCCGACGCCGCCGAGGATGTGATCGGCGTGATCCGCGCGGGAGCCCGTGGGTACGTGACGAAGGCGATCAGCGGCCCGGACCTGTGCGAGGCGATCCGTCGCGTGCACGCCGGCGACGCGTACTTCTCGCCATCCCTGGCCGGGTTCGTACTCGACGCGTTCCGCGGTGACGCCCGGGGGCTCGATCCCGAGCTGGACCAGCTGACCCGGCGAGAGCGGGAGGTGCTGCGGCTGGTCGCGGCGGGGTATACGTACAAGGAGGTCGGGGCGAAACTGGCGATCTCGGGCCGAACCGTCGAGACGCACGCCGCGGCGGTACTGCGCAAGCTGCAACTGTCGAATCGCCGCGAGTTGCGCCGCTGGGCCGCCCGGCGTCACCTGACACTATGACGGAGTGAAGACCGCTGGTCTGTTCGCCGGCATCGGCGGCCTCGAGCTCGGGCTGTCCCGGGCGGGCCACCGGACGGTACAGCTGTGCGAGTTCTGGGAACCGGCTCGAGCCGTACTGTCGCAGCGGTTTCCGGACCTCGAGGTCGACGGCGATGTGCGGACGCTCGCGGCGCTGCCACCGGATGCCAGCATCGTGTCCGCGGGTTTTCCGTGTACGGACCTGTCGCAGGCCGGGCGGACGGCCGGCATCCACGGCTCGCAGTCGGGACTCGTGGCGCACGTCTTCCGACTGCTCGACGGGCACGAGCCGGCCTATCTGGTACTGGAGAATGTCCGCAACATGCTCGTGCTGGACCGCGGTCGGGCCATGGACTACGTCGTGGGTGAGCTGGAGCGGCGTGGGTACCGGTGGGCGTATCGGGTGGTCGACTCGCGGTTCACCGGCGTGCCGCAGCGGCGCCAGCGGGTGCTGCTCGTGGCGAGCCGGACCCACGACCCACGTCACGTGCTGCTCTGCGACGACGCGGGTGAACCCGAGCCCGCGCACTTCGCTGACGACTCCTTCGGCTTCTACTGGACCGAAGGGCTGCGCGGGCTCGGTTGGGCGCGGGATGCGATACCGACGCTCAAGGGCGGTTCGGCCATCGGGATCCCGTCCCCGCCCGGGATCTGGCTGCCCGCTGCGGAGCCGGGGCGAAGGCTCGTCACGCCGTCGATCGAGGATGTCGAGGAGCTGCAAGGGTTCGCCCGCGGGTGGACCGCGGCCGCGAACAGCCGGGGAGCCCGCTGGAAGCTCGTGGGCAACGCGGTCACGGTGGGCGTCGCCGCGTGGCTGGGCCGCCGCCTCGGTTCGCCTGGACGCTACGACGAGTCGGAGGCGCTGACGCTGGAGCCCGGAGACCGGTGGCCGACCGCGGCGTGGGGGAGTGCCGGCCGGCGTTGGCGTTCCCATGTTTCGATGTGGCCGGAGCGGCAGCCGTACCGGCATCTGCGTGACGTGCTCGATCTGGACCGGGTTACCCCGCTCAGCCGCCGGGCGGCGGCCGGTTTCTTCGCCCGTACGCAGCGGGCCAAGCTGCGGTTCGACGAGGACTTCATCCTGGACGTGAAGCGGCATGCCGGCTCCTGACACACCTGCACCGTCGTCGGCGGCGGCCCGCGCGCGCATGGTCCGGCAGGGACGTGCCGACACCGAACCGGAGCTGGCGATCCGGCGGGAGCTGCGCCGGATGGGACTGCGGTACCGCGTTGACCTCGCGCTTCCGCTGAAGGGAGTGCGGCGCCGGGCAGACATCGCGTTCACCGCTCGAAAGGTCGCGGTGTTCGTCGACGGCTGCTACTGGCACGTCTGCCCGATCCACGCGACGTGGCCGAAGGCCAGCTCGGACTGGTGGCGTACCAAGCTCGAGGCGAACGTGCGCCGCGACCGGGATACGGATAACCGGCTCACGGAAGCGGGCTGGACCGTCGTGCGCGTGTGGGAACACGAGGAACCAGCCGAGGCGGCGGCCCGGATCGCGGGAGTGGTGCGCGGCCCTTTGCCATCGATCTAGGACTTGTGCACGTGGATCGGAGATCGAACCATGTGCACAAGTCCTAGATCGACGGGGAGGGCTAGAGGCCGGAGAGGCGTTGGCCGGCTCGGACTACGGCCATCGCGTGGCGGTCGCCGGGGCGGCGGCCCATGCGCTCGATCGGGCCGGAGACGCTGATCGCGGCGATGACCCGGCCGGTACGGTCGCGAATCGGCGCGGACACCGAGGCCACGCCGGCCTCCCGTTCGGCGACGCTCTGCGCCCAGCCGCGGCGACGGACCTCGGCGAGAGTCCGCCCCGTGAACTTGCACCGTGGCAGCAACGGCATCACGGCCTCGGGAGGTTCCCAAGCCAGCAGCACCTGGGCTGCCGAGCCGGCCGTCATCGGCAGCACGGCACCGACCGGCACGGTGTCCCGTAGGCCGCTGGACCGTTCGGCCGCGGAGACGCAGATCCGTTCGTCGGCCCGGCGGAGGAACAACTGGGCGCTCTCACCGGTCGCGTCCCGCAATGTGGCGAGCATCGGTTCGGCCGCGGTGAGCAGGACATCCGGTGCGGAATTGGCCAGCTCGCCGAGGCGTGGCCCCGGACGCCACCTGCCCTGAGTGTCCCGCACCAGCATCCGGTGGATTTCCAGCGCCTGTGCCAGGCGGTGTGCCGTAGCTCGAGGCAGCTTCGTGCGCTCCACGAGCTCGGCGAGGCTGGCGCCGTCTACACAGGCGGAAAGGATGACGACCGCCTTGTCGAGCACGCCCACACCACTGATACTGTGTCCCACGGATCGAAACTTACCTCCCAAACTTTAGGATGTCCAGATGGTGGGAGCAACGCTGCCGGAGAAGGTCTGGGACGGCCACGTGGTCCGCAGCGCCGAGGGCGAGCCGGACCTGCTATACATCGACCTGCACCTCCTGCACGAGGTGACGAGCCCGCAGGCGTTCGACGGCCTCCGCGACTCCGGACGGCGGGTTCGCCGGCCGGACCTGACGTTGGCTACCGAGGACCACAACACGCCGACCGACAACCTGGTCACGATCGCCGACCCGGTATCCCGTACGCAGATCGAGGCGCTGCGCCGCAACTGCGCGGAGTTCGGGATCCGGCTGCACCCGCTCGGCGACGTCAACCAGGGCATCGTGCACGTCATCGGGCCACAGCTCGGCCTGACCCAGCCCGGTATGACGATCGTCTGTGGCGACTCGCACACCGCTACCCACGGTGCGTTCGGCGCGCTCGCGTTCGGCATCGGGACGAGCGAGGTCGAGCACGTGCTGGCTACGCAGACCCTGCTGCAGCGCCGGCCGCGGACGATGGCGGACACGGTCACCGGTGAGCTGGGGCCGGGCGTCACCGCCAAGGACCTCGTGCTGGCACTCATCGCGCAGGTCGGTACCGGAGGCGGGCGCGGGTACGTCGTCGAGTACCGCGGGCCGGTCATCGAGAAGCTCTCGATGGAGGGCCGCATGACGGTGTCGAACATGTCCATCGAGTGGGGTGCCAAGGCGGGCCTCGTCGCGCCGGACGACACGACGTACGCGTACCTCGAGGGCAGGCAGTACGCACCCAAGGAGTGGGAGCGGGCCCTGGACCAGTGGCGCACGCTGCCCACCGATCCCGGTGCCAGCTACGACCGCGAAGTGACGCTCGACGCATCGTCCGTCGTGCCGTTCGTCACCTGGGGTACGAACCCGGCGCAGGGCGGTCCGCTGGACAGCGCCGTACCGGACCCGATCGACTTCACCGACGAGGCCGAGCGCCTCTCGGCTACGCGCGCCTTGGAGTACATGGCGCTGCGCCCCGGTACCGCGTTGCGGGACGTGCCGATCGACGTGGTGTTCGTGGGCTCGTGCACCAACGGTCGGCTGGAGGACCTGCGCGCGGCCGCGGAGGTGTTGCGAGGGCACAAGGTCGCCGACGGGGTACGCATGCTGGTCGTGCCCGGTTCGGCCGCGGTACGAGCCGCCGCCGAGGCCGAGGGTCTGCACGACGTGTTCACCAGGGCCGGCGCGGAGTGGCGGTTCGCCGGCTGCTCCATGTGCCTCGGCATGAACCCCGACACGCTGGGGCCCGGGCAACGGTCCGCGTCCACGTCGAACCGCAACTTCGAGGGACGGCAGGGCCGCGGCGGCCGTACCCATCTGGTTTCCCCACCGGTAGCGGCAGCCACCGCGGTCGTCGGCCGCCTCGCCGCTCCCGCCGACCTGAACCGAGGCTGACGAGCATGGAGAAGTTCACCGTCCACACCGGTACGGCCGTTCCGCTGCGGCGCTCCAACGTGGACACCGACCAGATCATCCCCGCCGTGTACCTCAAGCGGGTGACCCGTACCGGGTTCGCCGACGGCCTGTTCAACGCCTGGCGGGAGGACCCCGCCTTCCCGCTCAACGACCCGGTACACGCCGGCGCCTCGATCCTCGTGGCGGGTTCGGAGTTCGGCATCGGGTCGTCCCGCGAGCATGCGGTGTGGGCGTTGCGGGACTGGGGCTTCCGGGCAGTCCTCGCCGCCGGGTTCGGGGACATCTTCCGGGGCAACGCTATCCAGCAGGGGCTGCTGCCGGTGGAGCTGGAACTGCCTGTCGTGGAAGCGTTGTGGGCTCATCTCGAGGCCGATCCGACTGTGCGGGTAACGGTCGACCTCGTCCGTCGCGAGGTACGTGCGGCCGGCCTGACCTGGGCCTTTCCGCTCGACGACTTCAGTCGCTGGCGGTTGCTGGAAGGCTTGGACGACATAGGTCTCACCTTGCGCTACGAGAACGCCATCGTGTCCTACGAAGCGGTGCGACCGACCTTCCTACCGGCTGTCACCTAGCCGTTTTCCCCCATGCGGCATCCTCCGCCGGGAGAGAATCCGTTACGACACAACGACTTTTTTCCGCCAGATGTTTGTGTCCGTGGGACGAAGGGCATACCGTGCGCGCAGAATGGCTCGCGTGAGTCCATCTCCATGTACGGGAGGGAAGAAGTGAACAAGGCCGAGCTCATCGAGGCGCTCGCGGGTCGCCTGGGCGACAAAAGGACCGCGACCGCCGCGCTCGACGCCGTGCTCGGGGAAATCCAGGCCCAGGTGACCAAGGGCGAGCGTGTCGCCATCACCGGGTTCGGAGTCTTCGAGAAGCGGGTACGCGGTGCCAGGACGGCTCGCAACCCGCGGACCGGTGAGGCTGTCAAGGTGAAGAAGACGTCGGTGCCCGCGTTCCGGGCCGGCGCCAGCTTCAAGGACATGGTCGCCGCCGGCCGGGTGCCGAAGGCTGCCGCAGCCGCCAAGAAGGCTGCCCCCGCAAAGAAGGCGGCGACGAAGACCGCCGCCAAGGCTCCGGCACGCAAGACGGCAAAGACGACCCGCGCCGCCGTACGGCCCAGCGGGCGTACGACCACGACGGCCAAGGCCACCGTGAAGAAGGCCCCACCTCGCAAGCGCTGAACTCCAGCGTCTGATCGGGGGTGTCCCGCAAATGGCGGCGGGCGCCCCCGATCTGCGTGTGCACAGTGGACGGGTTATGCCGATACCGGGGTCGGCGCCGTGACGAGCGTGCCGTCGGCGGCGGACGGCAGCAACCAGGCGGACCCCTTGGGAGTGTGGTACTCCTCGGCATCGCCGCCGGTCAGCACCGCCATCGCGGCTGGAATCACGCCACCCTGGCTGCATACGATGGTGCACTCCGCGCTCGCGGCCAGCGATCGTAGCCGCTCGGCGACATCCAACGCGTCCGCCACATCCTCACCGAAGACGGACTCCACCGCGATCGGCAGGTCCACGGCCGTCGCCAGTGGTGCCAGGGTCTGCAGGCATCGCCGGGGCGGCGCGGATACCAGGGCGGTCGGGGCGAACAGTGCCAGCAGGTCGGCGAGTGCCGTCGCGGCGGCGACCCCGGACCGGTCCAGCGGCCGTGCGGCGTCCGGACCGGGCCACGACTCCCGGCGGCCGGCGTTGGCGTGGCGGAGCAGCAGCACCACACCGGTCACCTCGGGACGGGCGGCGAACTCCTCGAGTACCGGGACGTTGTGCGCGTTGGTGAGCATGCCGATGGCGGCCGGCACCGGTACCCAGCGGACGCCGTCCACTTCGGACCCCGGCCGGAAGTCCTCGGTCGCGACCACCCGCATCGCCCAGTACTCGACGACCTTCGGCAGGCCGTTGACGGAGTACGAGGCACCGGGCAGGGGAGCCTGCGGGGTGGCGTGCACGGCGGTCTCCTCGCGCACTTCGCGTACTGCCGCGGCGAGCGGGTGCTCGGCGGTCTTGAGCTTGCCCTTCGGCAGGGACCAGTCGCCGTACCGGGGCCGGTGTACGAGGCAGACCTCGACCGAGCCGGAGGACGAGTGCCGCCAGACCACCCCACCGGCGGCGCGCACGGCCGTTACGGAAGCCACTCGGTCAGCCGCTTCCGGTTCGCCGCCCGCCATGCCTCCGGGAACGCCGCTCGTACCCGGTGAATCGATGCCCGCTCCCGCTCGCACAGCCGGCCGGCGGTGACCGCCATCTGGTGGTCCGCCGGAGCGGACTGGGCGATCGCGAGCCACGTCTGCGCCGCGACGGCCGCGTCCTGGTGCTCGCCGAGCAGCTCCTGTACCCGGGCCAGGGCCCGGCCGAGTTCCGCCGCCGGCCCGCCGAGTGCACCCGCTACCGCCTCGACCGCGTACCGGGCCCGCTTGCCGCGGATGCGTACCGCGTGCCACCGCTCGTCCGCCGCGGCCGGGTCGAGGTCGCTGGCGCCGTCGACGCCACGGTCGCCGTACGCGAGCTTGCGCCACGGCTTGGCGACCAGCTTCGGCAGCACCTCGGTAGCCGGTTCCGCCGCCAGATCGGCCAGCTGAGGGCGCTGGGCGGCCGCCAGCAAGGTGTCCACAAGGGACAGGTACCGGTCGGAGGCGAGCGACTTGTCCAACGTGGCGAGCGCCTCGTCGTGCCGGGCCACGAGCGCGGCGTCGATGCGGGCTACCGCCTCCTCGTCGAGCGGGGCGAGCGGATCGGCGCCGGCAGTGTCGCGCAACCGGGCCCGCAGCACTTCGGCGTCGCGGGCGGCGCCGAGCTGGTCGGCGAGCCAGCTCAGCTCGTCGCGGACCGCGGTGGACCAGGCGGAGTCCACGAGGGGTGCGAAGGTACGCAGGTCACTGCGCAACCGCCGGCAGCCAACCCGCATCTGGTGTACCGCGGTGTCGTCGTCACCGACCGGGGCGCGCAGGCGTACCAGCGGATCGTGGTTGAGGATGCGCGCGACCGCACGGCGCACTGCGGCCGTCACCACGTCGCCGGCGGTCGCCCGGCGTGGCTTGATGTCGACGGCGGCCGGCAGGTCCGGCGGACCCGCCGCGGCGGCGCCGAGCGCGCGGACGTGCTTGGGGACGAACTCTCCCGGCGTCGTTCCCAACGCCGACTCGATCCGGTCGAGGAGCTTGCGGCCACCCTCCTTGCGTTCCACCTCGAGTTCGCGGAACCGGATGACGACCCGGCGGCCGTCCAGCGCCGTGACGGTGTCATCGGCCAGCTCGGCCAGCACGTCACCGCTGGATGAGCGCAGCTCGTACGCGTGCCGCACCGACCGCAGCACGATGGCGGGAGCCAACGCGGAACCCCGGCGCCACACCGTCACCAGCGCCTCGAGGTCGGCTGGGATCGCGCCCGGTGCGCCGCGACGGGATATCTCGTGCCGCACGCCGGGCACATCCGAAGGAAGCTTGACCGTCCACGGCTGCGAGTCGCCGCGGCGATAGCGCAGTGAGACACCGGCGCGGGCGAGCCGGAGGTCCGCGGTGTCGTAGTACGTCGCCCGCAAGGTGACTGGCGGAAGCTCGACCACCTGCGCGCCAACACCACTCAGGTCGGGCAGCGCGAAGCTCGGGTCGACGTCGTACTTGCGTTCCTCCTCCAGCATCCGCCAAGCCTAATCTTGGGTTGGATCTGCGCCGACCGAAGGTCCAGGCGCCATGGCCAGCACAGCCTAAACGGTGCGATTAGCGGTCTTGCTGAGAAGTGTCTGTTGCAGGTCGGCGCCGGGTCGGCGCAGCCACTCGCCGTCCGGAGTCAACTCGTACGCGCTCACCTCGTCGCTCATCGCGAGCTCGAAGACGCCGTCGAGGGTCTCCTGTGCCATCGGGTCGGTCACCTGGACGAGCGCCTCCACGCGGCGGTCGAGGTTGCGGTGCATCAGGTCGGCCGATCCGATCCAGAACTCGACCGAGCCGTTGTTGCCGAACCGGAAGACCCGCGAGTGCTCCAGGAAGCGGCCCAGGATCGAGCGAACCCGGATATTTTCCGACAGCCCGGGTACGCCCGGACGCAGCGCGCACATGCTCCGCACGACGAGATCGACCCGCACGCCGGCCCGCGAAGCCCGGTACAGCGCGTCTACGACATCCTCGTCGACGAGCGAGTTCACCTTGAACTGCACCAGTCCGGAGCCTCCGGCGCGGGCGTGCTCGATCTCCCGCTCGATGCGCTCGATGATGCCCGTGCGGATGCCGTGCGGCGCGAGCAGCAGTCGGCGGTACGCGGTCTGCCGCGAGTACCCGGTCAGCACGTTGAACAGGTCGGTCAGGTCGGCCCCGACCTCGGGATCGGCGGTGAACAACCCCAGATCCTCGTAGAGCCGAGCCGTCTTCGGGTGGTAGTTGCCGGTACCGATGTGGCAGTAGCGACGGATGTGACTGCCCTCGGCCCGCACGACGAGGGCGGTCTTGCAGTGCGTCTTCAGGCCGACGAGACCGTAGACCACGTGACAGCCCGCCTTCTCCAGCATCCGGGCCCACCCGATGTTGGCCACCTCGTCGAAGCGCGCCTTCACCTCGACCAGTACGACGACCTGTTTGCCCGCCTCGGCCGCGTCGATGAGCGCGTCGACGATGGGGGAGTCGCCACTGGTCCGGTACAGCGTCTGCTTGATGGCGAGCACGTTCGGGTCGGCCGCGGCCTGTTCCACGAACCGCTGCACGCTGGTGGAGAACGAGTCGTACGGGTGGTGTACCAGCACATCGCCGTCGCGCAGGGTGGCGAAGACGCTGCGCGGTACCTCACCCTCGGCGAACGCGGGGTGGGTGGCCGGAACGAACGGGCGGTCCTTCAGATCGAGGCGGTCCAGTTCGTCGTAGACCTGCCAGAGCGCGGACAGGTCGAGCAGACCCGGTACCTGCAGCACGTCGTGGCTGTCCATGTCGAGCTCACGGCAGAGCCGTTCCAGCACCTGCTCGGAGATGTTGTCCGCGACCTCGAGCCGCACCGGTGGGCCGAACCGGCGGCGGGCCAGCTCCCGCTCCAGGGCCTGCAGCAGGTCGTCGTCACGGTCCTCGTCGACCTCGACCTCGGCGTTGCGGGTGACCCGGAAGTAGTGGTATTCGGCCGCCTGCATGCCGGAGAAGAGCTGCCCGAGATGGGCGGCGATCAGCTCTTCGATGGGCAGGAACCGGGCGGTGCGGGTATCCCGCTCGACCGTTACGAACCGAGGCACGTTGTTGGGCACCTTTACCCGCGCGAACAGCTCCGGACCGCCGTCGGGATCGCGGACCATCACGGCCAGGTTCAGCGACAGGCCGGAGATGTAGGGGAACGGGTGCGCCGGATCCACCGCCAGCGGCGTCAGCACCGGGAAGATCTGGTCGCGAAAATACGTCCGCAGCCGTTCCCGCTCCACCTGGTCCAGTTCCGCCCAGTGGACGATCCGGATACCTTGCTCGGCCAGGGCAGGCCCGACGTCCTTGGCAAAGCAGGCCGCGTGCCGGGCGACGAGCTCGGCGGTGCGTTCGGCGATGAGTTGCAGCTGCTCGCGTATTGGCAACCGGTCCGGGCCGAGGATCGGCAGACCCGTTGTGAGCCGGCGTTTGAGGGCGGCCACCCGGACCATGTAGAACTCGTCGAGGTTCGACGCGAAGATGGCGAGGAACTTGGCGCGCTCGAGGAGTGGTGTCGCCGGGTCTTCGGCGAGCGCGAGCACCCGTGCGTTGAAGTCGAGCCACGACAGCTCCCGGTTGATGAACCGGTCGTCGGGCAGGTCGTCGACCGCTGCGGAGAGGGCACGGGCGTCGGTACTCACCTAGCCATCATCACCCGATCGCCGGTGAACAGATAATGAACTTCAGGGCAGCGTGACCAGCGTGACCCGAGTGATTTCGCCGGTGGTGCCGGACTCGATGCGCAACCGCTGGCCTACGCGGAGCAATCGTAGGCCGCCGGCGTCGAACGCGGGGCGATCGAAGGCGAGCTGCCTACCGTCGTCGAGCAGCACCGTGCCCGACCGCGTCTCCGCGTCGTAACTGGCTACCGTCGCCTGCATGGGATCCATCCTATTCGGTGCGTAGTTCCATCAGGTCGGTGCTGGCCCGCAGGACCGACATGCTGAGCGCCGAGGCGAGCAG
>Ga0075419_10001717_pt1 | contig 14238 bp, 13 predicted proteins | sample SoiMetdeltSBSDD3_FD_76900 | JGI IMG/M metagenome (GOLD analysis project Ga0075419, IMG submission 76900) | Bulk soil microbial communities from a Populus tree surrounding site in Tennessee, USA - Soil MetaG P. deltoides SBSDD3 | ecosystem: Environmental > Terrestrial > Soil > Tree plantation... | reverse complement strand
GTCGTCGCCCCGGACTCGCGCCAGGCGTCGAGACGCTCGGCGATGCGCTCCTTCGGGCCGACGAGCGCGACCTCGTCGACGAAGGCGTCGGGCACCGCAGCCGCGGCGTCGCGCTTGTTGCCGGCGAGGTAGAGGTCCTGGATCTCCTTCGCCTCGGCCTCGTAGCCGTACCGCGCGAAGAGGTCGTTGTAGAAGTTCTTGCCGCGGGCACCCATCCCGCCGACGTAGAGCGCGTAGTACGGCTTGAGGAACTCGCGACCCGCCTCGGCGTCGTCGATCAGGATCACGGGAGCGCTCGGGGCGACGTCGAAGCCGGGGCCGGTCTTCGCCAGCGCGTCCGCGAACACCTGCGGCGCCTTCTCGGGCGACCAGAAGATCGGGAGCCAGCCGTCCGCGATCTCGCACGCCTGGGCGACTGCCTTGGGCGAGATGGCGGCGACGTAGATCGGGATGTCCGCGCGCAGCGGCCGCGCCATCAGCTTCAGCGGCTTGCCGAGGCCGGTGCCGTCGGAGAGCGGGATGTCGTAGTGCTCGCCGTGGTGCTCGAGCAGCTCGCGGCGCAGCGCGGTGCGGACGATCTCGACGTACTCGCGCGTCTTCAGCAGCGGCTTCCCCCAGGGCTCGCCGTGCCAGCCCTCGACGACCTGCGGCCCCGAGGTGCCGAGCCCGAGCAGGAACCGGCCCCCGGAGAGGAGGTCGAGCGTCGCCGCCGTCATCGCGGTGAGCGCCGGCGTGCGGCCGGGGATCTGCATGATCGCGCTCCCGAGCTTGATCCGCTCCGTCGTCGCCCCCAGCCAGGCGAGGACGCTGACGGCGTCCGTTCCCCACGCCTCCGCGGCCCAGGCCGAGTCGAACCCGAGGCGCTCGGCCTCCCGTGCGAGCGCCACCGGCTCGAGCGGGCTCGTCCCCGGCGGCGCGTAGCCCATGTAGAAGCCCAGGCGCATCGCTGTGCGATGCTAACGCGGTGACGATCGCAGACCTCCGCCCGACCGACGAGGTCCTCGAGCTTCGCGACCGCTACCGGGCGTTCATGGAGGAGCACGTGTACCCGAGCGAGCCGGTGCTCGGACGCGAGGACGAGGAGTCGGACGCGGCGATCGCCCGCCTGCGGGCGCTCGCGAAGGACGAGGGCCTGTGGGCGCCGCACCTGCCGCCGGAGGCCGGCGGCTCGAGCGGGAGCTTCCTCGTCTACGCGCACCTGAACGAGCAGATCGGCCGCTCGGTCTGGGCCCAGCTCGTCTTCGGCTGCCAGGCGCCCGACGCCGGCAACGGCGAGATCCTCTGGCACTTCGGCACCGAGGAGCAGAAGGAGCGCTGGCTCGCGCCGCTCGTCGCGGGCGACGTGCGCTCGTTCTTCTCCATGACCGAGCCGGAGGTGCCCGGTTCCGACCCGACGACGCTGCGGACGCGCGCGGTGCGGGACGGCGACGCGTGGGTGATCGACGGCCACAAGTGGTTCTCGTCGGGGGCCGAGGGGGCCGCCTTCGGGATCGTGATGGCCGTCACCGACCCGGACGCCGAGCCGCACCGCCGCGCGACTCAGATCCTCGTGCCCGCCGACACGCCGGGCGTCGAGATCGTCCGCGCGGTCCCGACGATGGGGCACCGCGGGCGTGGCTGGTCGACGCACTGCGAAGTGCGCTACACCGACGTGCGCGTCCCCGTCGAGAACACGCTCGGCGAGGTCGGCGACGGGTTCCGTATCGCGCAGAAGCGCCTGGGCCCCGGGCGCATCCATCACGTCATGCGTTGGCTCGGTCAGATGCAGCGCGCGTTCGAGCTGATGTGCTCGTACGCGCTCGAGCGCGAGGCGTTCGGGGGCCCGCTCGCAGACAAGCAGACGGTGCAGAACTGGATCGCGGACTCGGCCGCGCAGATCCAGGCATGTCGGCTGATGACGCTCGACGCGGCGCACAAGATCGATCAGGGCGACGAGGCGCGGGTCGAGGTGTCGCTGATCAAGTTCTTCGCCGCGGGCGTCCTGCACGACGTCGTCGACCGCGCGGTGCAGGTGCACGGGGCGCGAGGGCTGACCGACGAGACGCCGCTCTCGGCAATGCTCGCGATGGCGCGCGGCGCGCGGATCTACGACGGCCCGGACGAGGTGCATCGCATGGTGGTCGCGCGGCGGATCCTGAAGTCGTTCGCCTCCGGCGAGCCCTGGCGCTTCGCGTAGCGCAGGGGGTCGCCCGTAGGGTGGCGCGGATGTCCCGCGCGAGGTCGATCCTGGTCGCCGCCGCCGCGTGCGTCGCCGTCGTCGGCGCGATCGTCGCGGCCACCCGAACCGGCGAGCGCTCGACGCCGATCGCGCAGGCGTGGGTGGGGCCGGTGTCAGGGGTGCGCGTCGCCGCGGCAGGGGACATCGCCTGCGGCCCCCGGAGCGATGCGTTCGCGGGTGGCCTCGGCGACGGCCTCGAGTGCCGGCAGCGCGCAACGTCCGACCTCCTCGTCGCCGGCGACTACGCGGCCGTGCTCGCGCTCGGCGACCTGCAGTACGAGGAGGGCTCGCGAGCAGCGTTCTCGGCCTCGTACGGCCCTTCCTGGGGGCGCGTGCACTCGATCACTCGTCCCGTCCCCGGGAACCACGAGTACCGCACGGAGGGTGCCGCTGGGTACTTCGCGTACTTCGGCCCTGCGGCCGGCGACCCGGACACGGGCTACTACAGCTACGACCTCGGCGGCTGGCACCTCGTCGCCCTCAACTCGAACTGCTCCGAGGCCGGCGGCTGCTCCGCAGGCTCCCCACAGGAGCAGTGGCTCCGGGCCGACCTCGCCGCGAGCCCGGCCGCGTGCACGCTCGCCTACTGGCATCACCCCCGCTTCTCGTCGGGCGAGCATGGCAGCGATCCGGCGTACGAAGCGTTCTGGCGGGCGCTGTACGACGCGCGCGCCGACGTCGTCGTCGTCGCGCACGACCACGACTACGAGCGCTTCGCTCCGCAGACGGCGACCGGGGCTCTCGACCTGGACCGTGGCATCCGCGAGTTCGTCGTGGGCACAGGGGGGAGGAGCCTGCGCACCTTTCCTGCCATTCGCCCGAACACCGAAGCGCGCGACGCGACCAGCCTCGGGATCCTCGACCTGACGCTCGGTCGCGGCGCATACGCGTGGCGCTTCCGGGCAGCGGTCGGCTCGTTCACCGACCGCGGATCGGCGGCCTGCCGCCCCTAGAAGCGGTAGCTGACCGGGATCTCCTCGGGCGGAGTCCCGATGACGATCGCGATCTCCTTGCCGTCCGTCAGCTCGATCGTGGCCGGGTCGTCCTCGAACGCGCGGCCGTCGACGTAGACGAGAACGCTGGCTTCCGGCTCGCAGTAGCCGCCGACGCAGCTCCCGTCGAGCGCGACGTTCCACTCGGTAAAGAGCTGCCCGAGCGTGTTCGGCGTCGGTTCCTTCGTCTCGGTGTGGAGAACTCCGCTGACGTCGTGCGTGTGGAGCGGCGAGATGCACGGCTCCGCGCAGGGTGGGTCGATGCCCCCGTAGTTGTCGGTGCCGTCCACGAGGACGTCGTGCCGGACGGCGGGGTCGTCGATCGCGATGCCGAGCCCGGCCGGGACGACGACGGGTTCCCCGTTCACGAAGACGTCGAGGTGCGCGTGGACGTGGTAGTCGAGGAACTCGTGCGTCTCGGGCTCGAGCCCGGCCTTCCTCGTCAGCCCGAGCGGGTCGCCCGGGGCCGGCCACGGGGCCGCCCCGCTCGCCGGCGTCGGCGCCGCCTGGACGTCGTCGGGGGCATCGACGCCTCCGCCGCTGCAACCCGTGAGCGCGAAAACGGCGACGAGGAGGAGCAGCGGCGCAGCAGTCCGGAGCACACGGTGAAGCCTACGACGCGAAGCGACGCGTGTCAGCGCGGTCCGGGCACGCCCTTGAACTCGTAGTTCAGCGGCTCGCGGCCCGACTGGACGATCCACGCCTCGCCGGTGCCCTCGCTCGTGTACGCCGCCCACACGCCGTCGGCGACCTCCTCGGGGCGGAGGAGCTTGTAGCCCTGGGAGCCCAGGTCGCGCTTGAAGTCGTCCGTCATGAGCCCGGTGTCCGCCCAGGCCGGGCAGACGGCCTGGATGCGGATCTCGCGCTCGGCCAGCTGCGGAGCGACGGAGCGGACGAAGCCGACGACCGCGTGCTTGGTGAGGCCGTAGATCGGGTCGTCGGGGATCGCGGTCAGCCCGGCCAGCGACGCCGTGGCGACGATCGTGCTCCCCTTCGGCATGACTCGGGCGAGCCGACGCACGCCGAACACGACGCCGTCGACGTTGACGCCAAGTGCGCGCCGGTATTGCTCATCCGTGAGCGTCGCGATCTCCTCGTCACCGGTGAGGACGCCCGCGTTCAGGCACGCGAGGTCGACGGACCCCACGTGCTCCCACGCGGAGGCGTCGGCGACGTCGAAACCGTGGACGAGATCGAGCTCTCTCACCTGGAGCCCCTCTGCGGTCAGCTTGCGGACGATGGCGGCGCCGATACCTCCCGCCGAGCCGGTTACGAGCGCCGTCACGTCCCTGGCCTCCTCCGGCTCCCGCACGGCAGAGCGGGGCTCCGCCAGAGACTGACGCCGCTGGCGGCAGGTTGCGTCGCGTTCGGCGCTTGTCCAAACCCGTTGTACTGTCCTGCGCGCCTCGCGCTCGCCTCCGTTGTGAGCGGCGCCCCAGGAACGCGACGGGAGCTCATGGCACGAGTACCACCTTTCCGGTCGATTTCCGCTCTTCGATCAGCCGATGCGCTTCGCCGGCCTCCTCGAGCGGGAGCTCGGCGCCGACGATCGGACGCACGGCGCCACCTTCCCAGAGGCGCAGGACGTCGCGCCCCGCCTGTTCGACGAGGTCTGGCCGACGCCCCATGAGACGCCCGAGGTAGAAGCCGTGGACACCGATGTTGCGCCCGACCAGCCAGGTCGGGCTGACGTCCCGCCAGAGCCCGCCCGCGTAGCCGACCGCGATCGCGCAGCCGAGCGGCTTCACGAGCGAGAGCGAGCTCGCGAAGACCTCGCCGCCGACGAGGTCGAAGACGACGTCGACCGGCTCGAGCTCGGAGAGCTGCTCGTAGGTGACTGCGTCGACTGCTCCGAGCGAGCGCGGGAGCTCGAGCTTCTCCGGGCTCCCGACGGCGGCCACGGGCGCACCGTTCAGCGTCTTCACGAGCTGGACGGCCGCGGTGCCGACCGCCCCTGCTGCGGCGGTCACGAGCACCCGTGCGCCGAAGCCGATCCGGACGAGCTCGGTCAGCGGGATCCAGGCCGTGAGGAACGCCATCGGAAAGGCGGCCCCCTCGGCGAAGCTCGCCCCCGCGGGGAGCGGCAGCAGCCAGCGCCGATCCACCGCTGCCCGCTCGGCGTAGCCACCGCCCTCGCCGCGGACGAGGCCGAGCACGCGGTTGCCGTCGAGCTCGCCCGCGATCTCGGACCCGAGCACTGCGGGCAGCTCGGGCATCTGCGGATAGCGCCCGAGGCGGACGAGCACGTCCGCGAAGTTGATCCCGCAGGCCTTGACCTCGACGACGTCCTGGCCGTCGGAAGCGACGGGCTCCGGAATCTCGTCGAGAACGAGCTGCTCCGGCCCGCCCGTTCCCCGAAGGACGACCGCTCTCATCCGACACCCGCCCGAGGGCCGTCGCCGGCGGACGAGGCCGAGAAGGAGGCCAAGTTACAACTTGCAACTTGGCGGGGAAGCACAGCCTCTCCCGCTCCTCGAACGGGGTCGAGAGGGCAAGTTGCAACTTGTAACTTGGGCAGTGGCGGCACGTGCGGCGTGGCCGGAGCGGAGGGCGCTGCCACGAGGTCAGCGGCCGGTGAACTCGGGCTCGCGCTTCTCGAGGAACGCGGACACGCCCTCGGCGCCGTCCTCGCTCTCGAGGCAGCGGCGGAAGCCGTCCGCCTCGCGGCGCAATCCTTCCTCGAGCGGGAGGTCACGCGTCGTGCGCGCGAGCTCGCGCAGGACCGCGACCGAGACGGGCGAGCGTGCCGCGATCGTCCGCGCGATCCCGAGCGCGGTGTCGAGCAGCTCCTCGCGCGGCACGACCTTCTCGACGAGCCGCCACTCGTACGCCGTGGCGGCGTCGACGAAGTCGCCGGTGAGGTTGAGCAGCAGCGCACGCCCGAGCCCGACGAGGCGTGGGAGCCGCTGCGTGCCGCCGCCGCCGGGGATGAGCCCGAGCTTGATCTCCGGCTGGCCCAGCTGCGCGTCGTCGGAGCACACGCGAATGTCGCAGCACATGGCGAGCTCGAGCCCCCCGCCGAGGCAGAACCCGTGGATCGCCGCGACGAACGGCGTGTGCGCCGCGTCCATGCGGGCGCCGAGCTTCTGAATCCCTCGCGCCGAGCCGCCGTCCTGCTGCGGCGGCGACTCGCGCAGTGAGGGGAACTCGGAGATGTCCGCTCCGGCGACGAACGCGCGCTCGCCTGCTCCCTTCAGCACGATCGCCCGCACGCCCTCGTCGCCGTCGAGGGCCACGAGCTCCGCCTCCAGTTCCTCGAGCAGCGGGCCGGAGAGGGCGTTGACCGGCGGGTGGTCGATCGTCACGACCGCGACCATCCCGTCGCGGTCGGTCGAGATGAACCGTGTCATTGCGCAAGGCCTGGATCCGCTGCCTCGCGGATCCCCGCCGCGCGAAGACCCCTGAAGGCGGTCGCTTCGCTCCCTCGTCGTGTCGACGTCATGTCTCGCTCCTCAGGTCGTCTCGGCGGGCTGCTTGGCGAACTCCTCGCGGAGCGCCGTCTTGCGGAACTTTCCGACGGCGGTCTTCGGGATCTCCTCCACGAACTCGAACCGGTCGGGGAGCCACCACTTCGCGAAGCTGGGCGCGAGGAAGTCGCGAAGCTCGTCGGCCGAGGCCTCCTGGCCCGCGCGCAGCACGACGACCGCGAGCGGGCGCTCCGACCACTTCTCGTCCGGGACGGCGATGACCGCCGCCTCGGCCACGGCCGGGTGGCCCATCAGCGCGTTCTCGAGCGCGACGGTCGAGATCCACTCGCCGCCCGACTTGACCAGGTCCTTCGCGCGGTCCTGCACCTCGACGAAGCCGTCCGGATGGATGGAGACGACGTCGCCGGTCTTGAACCAGCCGTCGTCCGTCCAGCGGTCTGCGCCCTCGTCCGACTCGAAGTACGCGGAGGAGATCGACGGCCCGCGCACCTCGAGCTCGCCCATCGTCTCGCCGTCCCAGGGGACGAGCCCCTCGGCGCCGCGGGCGCGGATCTCGACGAACGGGATCGTGAGCCCCTGCAGCGCGCGCCGGGAGTACTTCTCGTCCTTCGACAGGCCGGTCTCCTGGCCCGGCGCGCCGGAGATCGTCCCGACCGGGCTCATTTCGGTCATGCCCCAGCCGTGGACGATGTGGAGGCCGTGGCGCTCGCCGAAGGCCTCGATCATCGCGCGCGGCGGCGCGGAGCCGCCCACGGTCATGAACCGCATCGACGAGAGGTCCCACTTGCCCGGGTTGGCGTCGAGCGCCTGGAGGATACCCATCCAGATCGTCGGCACGCCCGCGGTCACCGTGACCTCTTGCTCGACGAAGCCGTCGAGGAGCGTCTCGGGGTCCATGTGCGGGCCGGGGAAGACCTGCTTGACGCCGGTCAGCGTCGACGAGAACGGGAAGCACCACGCGTTCGCATGGAACATCGGCACGACCGGCAGGCACACGTCGTCGGCGTAGAAGCCGAGCGACGCGAGCACCGTCAGCGCGTGCAGGGCGATCGCGCGGTGGGAGTAGAGGACGCCCTTCGGACGCCCGGTCGTGCCGCTCGTGTAGCACATCGCGGCGGCGCTGCCCTCCGGCAGGTCGCGGTACGAGAAGTCGGACTCGCTCGCGTCGGCGAGGAGCTCCTCGTAGTCGATCGCGCCGTCCGGCGTCTCGCCGCCGCCGACGGCGATGACGTGGTCGAAGCTGCAGCGTGAGACGAACGGCTCGGCGAGCGGCCACAGCACCTTGTCCACGATGAGCACGCGATCGCCGCCGTGCGTCGCGATGTACGTGTTGTCGTCGGGGTGGAGGCGCAGGTTCAGCGTGTGGGTCACGAGGCCGCCGACGGGGGCGCCCATGTACGCCTCCAGGTGCTGCGAGTGGTTCCACATGAACGTGCCGACGCGGTCGCCGTCCTCGAGACCGAGCTTGCGGAGCGCGACGACGAGCTTCTTCGTGCGGGAGACGAAGTCGGCGTACGTGTACGTGTGCCAGCTCTTGTCCGGAAGGCGGCTCGCAATCTCGTTCGCCCCGTAGAGCTCGTCCGCCCGCTTCATGATCGCGGGGACGTTGAGCTGGTAGTCCATCATCAGGCCGTCCAACGTCTCTCAGCCTCCTTGTGAAATGGACACGGGAACCGGGCCCTCGTCCTCGATCCCTCGCTCGCCGTCGAGCAGGGACGCCGCGACCCCGGCCCGGAGCCCGGTCCCGGAGCCCACGATGCTCTGGATGCCGAGCGAGCGCTTGTACAGCCGGTGCAGGACGTGCTCCCACGTGAAGCCGATCCCGCCCAGCGTCTGGATCGCGGTCTCGCAGACCGCGACCGCGGCGTCCGCCGCGTAGGCCTTCGCCGCAGCGGCAGCGACCGCCGCCTGCGCGTCGCCCGTGGCCACGCACCACCCGGCCCAGAGCGCGAGGGAACGGGCGAGCTCGAGCTGCGTGTACGCGTCCGCGAGCGGGTGCGAGACGGCCTGGTAGACGCCGATCCGCCGCCCGAACTGCTCGCGCGAGGCCGCGTATTCGAGTGCGAGCTCGAGCGCCCTGCGCGCGACTCCGCACGCCTCGATCGCGAGCGCGGCGCGCGCACGGGCCTCGATCTCGGGCAGGACGGTCGAGTCGGCGAGCCTGCGGCCCGCGTCGCCGCCCCGCACGACTCCCAGCGGACGGGTTGCGTCCGTCGTCGTCAGGACCTCGCGCTCCGCGCCCTCGAGCTCGTAGATCCCGTCCCCGCCGACGATCGCGACGCGCTGGGCGGTGTCGAGGTCGGTCACGAGCGGTCCCAGTGCGAGCGTCCAGGTCGCCTCCCCGGCGGCGACCTCCGCACGCAGGTCGTCGGGCAACGCGGGCAGCGCGAGCGCGAACGTCGAGAGGAAAGGCCCGTGGTACAGGGCGCGACTGAGCTCCTCGTAGAGCACGGCCTCCTCGACGAAGGTGAGCCCGGCTCCCCCGTCCTCCTCGGGGATCGAGACCCCGGTCCAGCCGAGCTCGGCGAGCTGCGCCCACGTGGGCTCGGGGGTCGCGGCGAGGAACTCGCGCGCCTGCTCGCGCAGCGCGTCCTGCTCCGGCGTGAAGGTGAAGTCCATCAGGCGCTCATCTCGACTTGGGGAGACCGAGCACACGCTCGGCGACGATGTTCCGGAGGATCTCGGAGGTCCCCGCCTCGATGGTGTTGCCGCGGCTGCGGAGCTGCTGGTGCTGCCAGTAGCCGCCGTAGGGGGCGTTGTCCTCGCCGAGGGCGGCGTCCGGCCCGAGCAGCTCGAGCGCGAGCTTCGTCACGCGCTGGTTCGCCTCCGACCAGACGAGCTTCGAGATCGAGCCCTCGGGGCCTGGCAGGCCGGTCTTCACGAGCTGCGAGAGCGCGCGCGCGTTCGTGAACCGGAGCGCCTGCAGCTCGCTCCATTCGTGGGCGATCCGGTCGCGCTGGAGCGGGTCGGCGCCGCGGTCGCGTGCGAGCGAGACGAGCTTGCGGACCTGCACCTCGAGCGCCGCCTGGAGCGCGAAGCCGAGCGTCCCGCGCTCGTGGAGGAGCGTCGTCATCGCCACCTGCCAGCCGCCCCCGACGTCTCCGAGCAGGTTCTCCGAGGGCACGCGCACGCCCGTGAAGAAGATCTCGTTGAACTCCGCCTCGCCGGTGATCTGCGTCAGCGGCCGCACCTCGACGCCGGGTGCGTGCATGTCCACGATCAGGTAGGTGAGGCCCGCATGCCGCGACGACTCGGGGTCGCTGCGCGTCAGCAGGATGCAGAAGTCGGCGAGGTGCGCGAACGAGGACCACACCTTCTGGCCGTCGACGACGAAGTGGCCGTCCTCCAGGCGGGCGCTCGTGCGCACGCCCGCGAGGTCGGAACCGGCGCCTGGCTCGGAGAAGCCCTGGCACCAGATCTCCTCGGCGGAGAGGATCGGCGCCAGGTACCGCGCCTTCTGCTCCTCGGTGCCGTGGGCCATGATCGTCGGGCCCGCCATGCCGAGGCCGATGACGCCGACGTGCGGTGGCGCCTCCGCGCGCGCGAGTTCCTCCAGGAAGATCGCCTGGTGCGCGTACGGCGCTCCCTGCCCGCCGTACTCCTTCGGCCATGTGAGCCCGATGTAGCCCGCGTGGTAGAGCGCGCGGCTCCACTCGCGCATCGCCGGCCCGTCGAAGCGCGCGGCGCCCCCCCGGTGACCCTGGAGCTCCTCCGGCAGGTGCTCCTCGAGCCAGGCGCGCAGGCCGGCCCTGAAGGCGGCCTCCTCAGGCGTGTCGCGCAGGTCCATCGATCACGATCCTAATCAGACCCGGGAGCACGCGGTGTCCAGGCCCCGAGGTGATTGCGGGCGCGCACGAGCCCCGATTAGGGTTGTCGGACCGGTGGCGCTGCTCGCGGTCAACGACGTCACGCTCCGCTTCGGCGGCATCGTCGCGCTCGACGGCGTGTCGTTCGACGTCGAGGAGGGGCACATCGCCGGCCTGATCGGGCCGAACGGAGCGGGCAAGACGACGGCGTTCAACGTCATCACGCGGCTGTACAAGCCGGACTCCGGCCGCGTGGAGCTGGACGGCAAGTCGATCCTGCGCTCGTCGCCGCACACGATCGTCCGCAAGGGCATCGCGCGCACGTTCCAGAACATCCAGCTCTTCCGGACGATGTCGGTGCTCGAGAACGTGCTCGTGGGAGCCCACGGCCGCGGTCGCAGGACGGGCGCGCCTGAGGCGTACCAGGTGCTCGACGTCGTCGGCCTGCGCGACCTGGCCCATTTCCCCGCGGCCGCGCTGCCGTACGGGACGCAGAAGCGCGTCGAGCTCGCCCGCGCCCTCGTCGCCCGGCCGCGCCTCCTGCTCCTCGACGAGCCCGCGGGCGGACTGAACCACGAGGAGGTCGGCGAGCTCGGCGTCTTCATCCGCCACCTCCAGCACGAGTTCGACCTCACGATCCTCCTCGTCGAGCACCACATGAACCTCGTCATGACGATCTCCGACCAGGTCACGGTCATGAGCTTCGGCCGGAAGATCGCGCACGGCACCCCCGCGGAGGTGCAGGCCGACCCGGCGGTGATCGAGGCGTACCTGGGCAGCGACGAGGACGAGCTCGAGCGGGAGCCGGAGACGGAGCTCATCGCAGAGCCCGGCGAGCTTGCAGACGGCGAGCCCGAGCCCGCCCCGGAGGACGAGGAGCCGTCGGCGTGAGGACCCTGCTCGAGCTCGACGCCGTCCAGGCGCGGTACGGCCCGGTCCAGGCCCTGCACGACGTGTCGCTCACCGTCGGCGAGGGGGAGGTCGTGGCGGTCCTCGGGGCCAACGGCGCGGGGAAGACGACGACGCTGCGGGCCATCTCCGGGACGGTCTCGCGAAGCGGCGGGATCGAGCTCGACGGGAAGGCGCTGAAGGGCGGGCCGGAGGCGGCGGCGCGGGCCGGCATCGCGCACGTGCCGGAAGGCCGCGGCACCTTCGTCGAGCTCACGGTCAACGAGAACCTCCGCCTCGGCGCGTACACGCGCCGGGACCGCGCGGTGAAGCAGGACGTCGAGCGCGTCTCCGGCTACTTCCCCTGGATCGCCGAGCGCGGGGGGCAGCGTGCGGGGACGCTCTCGGGCGGCGAGCAGCAGATGCTCGCGCTCGCGCGGGCACTGATGAGCCGCCCGCGCCTGCTCCTCCTCGACGAGCCGTCGCTCGGACTCGCGCCGATGGTCGTGCGCGAGTTCTTCCGGACGGTGCGCGACCTGAACGAGCGAGAAGGGCTCACCGTCCTCGTCGTCGAGCAGGACGCGCGGGTCGCGCTCTCGGTCTCCTCCCGCGCGTACGTGCTGGAGGTCGGCCGGGTCGCGCTGACGGGCACGAGCGCGGAGCTGCAGGACGACGAGGCCGTGCGCCGGAGCTACCTCGGGTACTGATGGTCGTCGCCGCGTTCGCCGACTTCATGCAGCAGGTCGTGTCCGGCCTCGCTGCGGGCGCCGTGTACGCGCTGCTCGCGCTGGCCCTCGTGATCATCCATCGCTCGACCGGGGTCATCAACTTCGCACAGGGCGAGATGGCGCTGCTCTCGACGTACATCGCCTGGGCGCTGATCACCCATCACGACTTCGCCTACTGGCCCGCGTTCGTGGCCACGCTCGCGATCTCCTTCGCCGGCGGGGTCGCGACGCACCGGATCGTGATCCGGCCGGTGGAGGGAGGCAGCGTCCTGCGCATCGTGATCGTGACGATCGGGCTGCTCATCGCCATCAACGGGTTCGTCCTCTGGCAGTGGGGTGGGGAGCCGCGGGCGCTCGAGAGCCCCTTCGGCATCGACACCTACGACATCGGCGGCGTCGTCGTCACCGCGAACGACGTCGGCACGATCGCGGTCGCGTTCGGCATCGTGCTCCTGCTGTGGGCGCTCTTCCAGTTCACGAAGATCGGGCTCGCGATCCGCGCCGCCGCGGTGAACCCGCACGAGGCGCGTCTCGTGGGCGTTCGCGTGACCTGGATGCTCGCGCTCGGCTGGGGCCTGGCCGCAACGCTCGGCGCCGTCGCGGGGATGCTGACCGCACCGACGGTCGGCCTCGACCCGAACATGATGCAGGCGGTCCTCATCTACGCGTTCGCGGCGGCGGTGCTCGGGGGCATCGACTCCCCGGTGGGCGCCGTGATCGGAGGGCTGCTGCTCGGGCTGCTCCTGAACATGCTCAGCTACCTGGCGCAGTACGAGGCCTTCGACTGGTTCAGCGAGGAGCTGCGCCTGCCGATGGCCCTCCTCCTGATCCTCCTCGTGCTCCTCGTCAAGCCCTCCGGGCTCTTCGGGCGGCCGGAGGTGAAGCGCGTATGACACCCCGAGCCACGCGCCTCATCGGGTTCGTCGCCTTCGCGGGCTTCGTCGCCTTCATCGCCGTGCTGCCGTCGTTCGTCAGCGACTTCAAGGCGCAGCAGTACGCCTACGTCGGCATCTACCTGATCGCGCTCCTCGGCCTCAACATCCTCACCGGCTACACGGGCCAGATCTCGCTCGGCCACGGCGCCTTCATGGCGATCGGCGGCTACACGTCTGCGCTCCTGATCGCGGGCAACGAAGACTTCGGGGGGTCGATCGGCGGCGGCATGAAGGACATCTGGACGATCCCGCTCGCGGGACTGGTCGCGGGGCTCGCGGGAGTCGCGTTCGGGATTCCGGCCCTGCGGCTCTCCGGCCTCTACCTCGCGCTCGCGACCTTCGCGGTCGCGGTCGCCCTGCCGTCGACGGTCAGGCGTTTCGAGGAGTTCACGGGCGGCGGCTCGGGCATCAACCTCTTCGGCCTGCCCGAGATCACGGGCGGGACGACGCCGGTCGAGATCCTCGGGCGCGAGCTGACGTACAACGACTGGCTCTACTACCTGTGCTGGACGATCGCGCTCCTCGCGTTCGCCGGAGCCTGGCTGATCCTCCGCGGGCGCACCGGCCGCGCCTTCCGCGCAGTGCGGGACAGCGAGACGGCCGCGGTCTCCTCCGGCGTGAGCCTGGCCCGCTACAAGACGCTCGCGTTCGGGATCAGCGCCGCCTACGCGGGGGTGGCCGGCGGGCTGTTCGCGATCGCGAACACGTTCGTCAACCCCGACGCGTTCCCGGTCGCGCTCTCGATCTTCCTCCTGATCGGGATCGTGGTCGGCGGCCTGGGCGGGCTCTCCGGCCTCGTCTTCGGCGCGATCTTCGTCTACTTCATCCCGTTCTGGGCCCAGGGGGCGGACCTCGGCTCGCTGCTGCCGGACCGCGTCATCGAGGAGACGCAGAAGCCGGGCGGCCCCGCGATCGTGTACGGGGTCGTCCTCATCCTCCTCATGTTCGTGATCCCGAACGGCGTCGGCGGCCTCTTCCGGAGGGTCGGGCAGCTACTCGGCCGGCGGCGCCGGTCGAAAGTCCAGGAGCCGCTCTAGACGTCGACGATCGGGAGGACCTCGACTGCGGCGCCGGGGCTCTGCGGCACGCGGCCCGCGAGCTCGAGCGCCTCGTCGCGGCTCGCACACTCGACGACGTAGAAGCCGCCGACCGCCTCCTTCGTCTCCGCGAAGGGGCCGTCGGTGACGAGCGGTCGCTCGCCCGGGCGGACGACCGCGGCCGTGTCCGCGCCCGCGAGGGCCTC
>Ga0075419_10001716_pt1 | contig 14241 bp, 9 predicted proteins | sample SoiMetdeltSBSDD3_FD_76900 | JGI IMG/M metagenome (GOLD analysis project Ga0075419, IMG submission 76900) | Bulk soil microbial communities from a Populus tree surrounding site in Tennessee, USA - Soil MetaG P. deltoides SBSDD3 | ecosystem: Environmental > Terrestrial > Soil > Tree plantation... | reverse complement strand
GATCGACAGCGCGATCACCATCGTCCAGATGTTGTTCTCGCCGATGATCGCCAGGACGATGATCGCGAACGGCAGGTACGGCAGCCCGTATAGCGCATCGAGTAATCGCATCTGGATGTTGTCAAGGACTCCGCCCGCAAAGCCGGCGATCGAGCCGTAGACCACGCCGATCAGGAGAATCATGAGCGTCGCGCCGACGCCGATCGCGATCGAGATGCGGCCGCCGAGCGCGAGCTTCGTCAGCATGTCCTTGCCGAGCTTGTCCGTGCCGAGCGGATGCTGGAGCGACGGGGTCTCGTACGCCTCCGAGAAGTTCAGCGGGTCGTTCTCGATGTCGTACGGGCTCAGGATCGGCCAGATCACGCAGAAGAGGACGAACGCCACGAAGATCCCGCCGGCGATGACGGCCCCCTTGTTCTGGAGGTAGCGGCGCCACGCGTCTCGCCAGAGGTTGGCCTGCTGGAGCGGTGCTCCGGCGCCGGGAGCGGCCGCGCCCGTGCCCGGGACGACGTCCGGAAGGGCGGTGCCGGACGCGTAAGCCTCGCGCGGATCGGCGCTCATGTGCGCGCGTCCCTGGTCCGCGGGTCGAGGATGCCGTAGAGGATGTCGACGACCAGGTTGGCGAGCACGATGATGACGGACGTCAGGACCGTGATCCCCATCACCACCGAGTAGTCGCGCGACGAGATCGCCGTGACGAAGTACCGGCCGATGCCGGGGATCGAGAAGATGATCTCGATCACGAATGTGCCGGTGATGATGAAGCCGAGCAAGGGCGCCATCGCGGTGACCGCCGGGATCAGCGAGTTCCGGAGCACGTGCACCATCACGATCCGGCGGCGGCGGAGTCCCTTCGCCTTGGCGGTGCGCACATAGTCCTGCTGGAGCGTCTCCAGCATCGATCCGCGCACCAGCCTGGCGAAGTAGGCCATCGGAAGCAGCCCGAGAGCGAAGGACGGCAGGATCTTGTACTTCCAGCCCTCCCAGCCGTTCGTCGGCAAGAGACCGGCCTTGAGGGAGACGTAGTAGATGAGCAGCGTCGCGACAAGGAAGCTCGGCACGGCGTATCCGACGTTCGAGATGAACATCAGGCTGTAGTCCCAGGCGGTGTTCTGGCGTAATGCCGCGATCACCCCCATCGGAATGCCGATCACGATCGCCCAGACGAAGGCCAGCAGCCCCAGCTCGAGCGACTTCGGGAAGTGCTCCTTGACGATGTCGTTCACGGTCCGGTCCCGTGTCACGAGCGAAGGCCCGAGGTCGAGCGTGAAGACGCCCTTCACGTAGAGGGCGTACTGGACGTACCAGGGCTCGTCGAGGTTGAACTTCCGCTCGAGGTTCGCCTGCACCGCGGGCGAGACTGCCCTGCTCGTGCGGCGGAACGGGTTGCCCTCGATCTGCCGCATGAGGACGAACGTCAGGAAGATCACGAGCAGGAGGACCGGGATCGTCCAGAGCAGGCGGCGGATGATGAATGCGGTCACGAGTCTGCCTTACCCGAGAACTTGCCAGATAAAGCTGCGGGGCGCTCTCGCGCCCCGCAGCTGTTGCCTGGAGATACCGAGCGTGCTTACCCCTTGATCTCGACCTTGGTGAGGTCGACCTGGTCGAGGAGGTTGATGCTGAAGGTGTCCTTGACCGACTCCCGCTCGAGGTTCGGGTACGTGATGTACCAGAGCGGGATGAACGGCAGCGCGCCGTTCTGGCCCGTCAGCTTGTCCTCGAGCTGTTTGTAGATGGCGTACCGGGCGTCGTTGTCCGGCGTGTTCTTGGCCTTGGCGACGAGGGCGTCGTACTCCTTGTCGCAGAAGCCCGTGTTGTTGTTCCCGGAGTCGCAGGTCCAGAGCTCGAGGAAGTTGATGTCGTCGACGAAGTCGCCGACCCAACCGAGCCGGTAGATGTCGACGGCCTTCGGCGGTGGCGGTCCCAGGAACTCGAGGAACTGCTGCCACTCGAGGATCTTGATTGACGAGTCGATCCCGATCTGCTTCCACATGCTCTGGAGCGCCTCGGCGACTTCCTTGTTCGGGGCACCCTCGTTCGAGTAGATCGTGATCTTCTTCTTCGCGTTCTTGGCCTTGGCCATGTACTCCTTGGCCATTTCGATGTCACCGGCGGCCGGTGTCCACGGCGATGCTTCGGGGACGACCTCCGCCTTGCCGGGCATGCCTTCCGGCGTGAAGCTGTCGGCCGGCTTCTCGTTCGCCTGCGTGATGTTGTCGATGATCGACTGGCGGTCGACCGCGAGCGACATCGCGCGGCGCTGGTTCACGTCGGTGATGTTCTCCTTGACGTTGAAGCCGTAGTAGGAGGTTCCGAGACCCGGGTAGAGCTCGTACTCCGGCGTCTCCTTCAGGCGTGGCGTCTCGGCGGCCGGCAGCTGCTCGTCGAGTACGTCCACTTCGCCTGCCTCGAACGACTGCACGGCAGTCGTGCCGTCGACGATGATCCGGCCCTCGACGCGCTCCAGCTTCACGTCGGCGGCGTCGCGCCAGTCCTGGTCCTTCACGAGCGTGATCGACGCGCTCGGCTGCGCGGCCTCGACCTTGAACGGGCCGTTCGTGACGATGTTCTCCGGCCTCGTCCACCGCTCACCGAACTTGTCGATGGTCTTCTGGTGTACCGGGAGGAACACCGAGTGGGCCGACTGCTGGATGAACCAGGGCTGCGTCGAGGTGAGCGTCACCTCGAGCGTCTTGTCGTCAGTCGCCTTGACCGCGACCTTGTCCCTGAGCGCTGCGCAGTTCTTCTCACACGAGTTGTACTCGAGGCCGCCCTTGATCCCGTACAGCTGATACGAGTAGTCGCTCGCCAGCTCGGGCGAGAGAGCGCGCTTCCACGCGTACTCGTAGTCCTTCGCAGTCACCGGGTCGCCGTTCGACCACTTGGCGCCGGTCTTCAGGTGGTAGACGACCTTCTTCCCGTTGACGTCCCAGCTGTCGGCCATCGACGGCACCGCGTTCAGCTCGTCGTCCAGCTTGACAAGCGGATCGAAGATGTTCAGGACGAGCTTCGCGGACGTCGTGTCCGTCGCGAGGCCGGGATCGAGGTTGTACTCGGCTCCTAGCCCCCACTTCAACGTCTGGTCGGCAGCCGCTGCCTCTCCGCCACCGTCATCGCTTTCGTCGTCGCCGCCTCCACAGCCGACGACCAGCAGAACGGCAACGAACGAGAGCAGGAGCGCCGACAACCAGCGGTTCCGACTCAGCATGTGCGATTTCCTCCTTACGTGGCTCATTCCGGGCGAGTTAATACCCGACCCTGTACCCATTCGGACGGATTTCAGCGATTAACTGTTGTTTAAGCTCCGTAAGGACCGCTTGTTAGGCTCCGTTTCGTGCTTTTTCGCCAGTTCGTCGACGACGATCTTGGCTGCGCCTCCTACCTGATCGGCGACGACTCCTCCGGCGAGGCAGTCGTGGTGGATCCGGCCTTCGCGATCGAAAAGTATCTCGAATCGGCCAAGCGGGAGGGTGTGCAGCTCCAGCGTGTGCTCGAGACGCACACGCACGCGGACCACGTGTCCGGCCACGGCCGGCTCGGGCTCGAGCACGACATCACAGTGGCGATCCACCCCGCGGCGGAGCCGGAGTACGACTTCGAGCCGCTGGAGGACGGCGCCGAGATCGCCGTGGGCTCGGTCTCGATCCGCGTCGTGCACACGCCCGGCCACCGGCCGGAGCACTGCGCGTTCACGGTCAGCGACCGAGCGCGGAGCGACGAGCCGTGGCTGACGCTGACCGGCGACTCTCTCTTCGTCGGCGAAGCAGCCCGGCCGGACCTCGCGGTCGAGGCGGCCGAGGGCGCGCGCGAGCTCTACCACAGCCTCCAGCGCCTGCTCGAGCTGCCGGACGGCGTCGAGGTTCATCCCGGCCACGTCTCCGGCTCGTTGTGCGGCGCGGGGATGGATAACAAGCGGTCGACCACGATCGGATTCGAGCGGCGCTTCAACCGGGCCTTCGCGCACCACGACGTGGACGAGTTCGTCGCGGAGTCCATCCGCGCGGGCGTCAGGCCGCCGAACATGGAGCGCATCGTCGAGCTGAACCGCGGGCCGTTCGTCGGCGCGCCGGAGCCGATCCGGCCGCTGAACGGCGGCGGCGCGGGCGCCGTGCTCGACGTGCGGCCGGCGCGCCAGTTCGCGGCAGGGCATGCACGCGGAGCCATCGGCGTCTCCGTGAGCGGCGGCGGCTTCGCGACGAAGGCTGCGTTCGCCCTTCCCGCCGGCGAGCGGGTGGTCATCCACGCGGGGTCGGATGACCAGGTGGAGCGGGCGGCGCGCGGCCTCCGCTCCGTGGGCATCTTCGACCTGGCCGGCTACCTCGTGGGCCCCCCGTCGGAGGAGACGATGCCGGCCGTCGAACTGGACGAGCTCGACCGGCTGATGGAGGCGGGTGAGGTCGAGGTGGTCGACGTCCGCGAACCACATGAACGGGACGAGGGCTACATCCCGGGCAGCCGCAACATCCCGTACCGGCTCGTGCGGGAGTGGGCCGACGACCTCCAGGGCGGGAAGCCCGTGGTGACGATCTGCACGAGCGGTTCGCGCGCGGTGGTCGCGGCGAGCGTGCTTGCCACCGCCGGGATCGAGGCGCGACCCGTGCTCGGCGCCGGTGTCGAGGACTGGGCCGAGCGGGGCGGCGACACGGTCAGCTTCAGGCGCTGCGGGTCCTAGCGAGCAGCGGCTCGGCCTCGCGGAGCCACCGAACGGCACCGACCTCACGGAAGAACTCGGTCGCGGCCCGTAGGTCGGCGGGAAGCCGGTCCTTCGCGGCGAGCAGGTGCGCCTCGGCCTCCAGGGGCCTGGCGCCCATCTGAGCGAAGATCGCCGCCGCCGCCGGTGCATCCCTGCGGCCCAGAGCGAGCCCGCCGTCGCGCCACGGAGTGGCTGTCGGGACGCTCTCTGAAATCGCCTCGAGCTCCTCGTCGAGGCCGAGGTCGGCGAGTGCGACCGCAACCTCCGGGAACCAGTCGTGGGCAATGTGGAGCGGCGCTCGGCGACCCAGCTCTGCGAGCTCGGCCGCGGCGTCCTCGGCACCCTCTTCGTCCGCCTCCCAAAGCACCCGGCATCGGAACGCGAGAGTCGGAGTGAGGAGTTGGGAGTCGCGCGCGGCCCGGGCGAGCTCCAGCGCAGCCGCGCTCTCGGCGAGTGCGAGGGCCGTGTCGCCGCGTGCCAGCGCGATCCGTCCGCGCAGCCACCTCCAGAGCGGCTCGAGATAGTTGCCCTGCCGGGCCTCGGCGTCGGCGATCCAGCGGTCGGCGATCGCAGACACATCGTCCCAGCGACCGGCCATGTAGTGGAGCCTGATCTCCTGGCTGTCGCCCCAGCGGAGCCAGTCGACGTGCGAGAAGCGCTTCCACGCCTCCTTCATCCGCTTGGTCACTTCGGCCGACCGCCGAAGGTCGCCGAGGTTGTAGTAGCCGTCCGCGAGGTTGTTGTACGCGCGCTGAGCTGCGGCCGAGTTCAACCGTTCGAAGATCGCGATGCTTTCGGCGATCTCGTCCAGACCTCGCTTGTCGCCCTGCATCGTCCGCCAGCTGCCGAAGGTGTTCAGGAGCTGTGCGCGCACGTCGTCGAGGCCGAGCTCCTCGACCATTCGCATCGCCTCGTTGCCGTACCTCGACGCCAGCTCTTCGCGATTCGCGAGCCAGTGCAGCCGGAAGATGCCCGCGTACGCGTTCGCCTTGGCGGCCGAGAGCGGCAGGCCCTCCGCCAGCTCCACGGCTCGCTCGAGGCTCTTGACCACTTCGTCGCCGCGTCCGAGGTTCCAGAACGTCTCCGCCCGCCGGAACTCCGCTTCGCCGGCGCCGGCGACATCGCCCGCCGCAAGCAGAGCGTCTCGCGCGGCGGCCAGCTCGGGTTCGTTCCATGCGTCGGTCTCGTACCGCGCCACCGCCGCCGCGAGGAGCAACCTGGGCCGCTCCGGATCGTCCTCGGGCCAGAGCTCGAGCGCCCGGTCGTACTCGTGCACTGCGGCACGGAAGGCGTTGAGCGAGGTGGCGCGATCGCCGGCGTCTCTCAGAGCGAGGCCGGCCGACCGTCGCAGGTCCGCATCCTCGGTTGCCGACGGCAGCGCCTCCAGAGCGCTCACGTAGTGATGCGCGCGTAACTCGGCGTGATCGTCGGGCCGGCCCAGAGACTCGATCCACGCGGCGGCCCGGCGATGCTTCTCCGCCCTCTCCGCCCGCGGGATCTGGCTGTAGGCGACATCGCGGACGAGCGTGTGGGCAAACGAGTACTGGGCGTCTCCTTCCATCGAGGATCTCCGCTCCCGCTGCACGAACTGCTTGCGCTGGAGCCCCTGGAGCAGCTCCTCGACGCTCGACGGTTCGACGCCCATGCCGAGCTGGGCGAGGGCTCCGAGCCAGAAGACCTTTCCGACGACGGATGCGTCCTGAACGAGTGCCTTCTCCTCGTCGCTGAGTGTGTCGAGGCGGGCGGAGATCAGCCCCTGGATGGACTCCGGCAACGGAAGCTCGCCGCCGCCGAGGGCGTCCTGTTCGAGCGCGATCCGGGCGAACTCCTCGGCGTAGAGCGGGTTCCCGCCTGCCCGGTCGAGGAGCAGCGACTGGACGTCCGCGGGCAGGACGGTCTGCTCGAGGAGGCCGTGGAGCAGCGTCGCCGTCTCCTGACCGCTCAGCGGCGACAGCGAGATCGTCGTCGCGTTCGGCTTGCCACCGCTCCAGCTCGGCCGCCTGGTCAGGAGCTCCGGCCGTGCCGTGGCGACGACGAGGATCGGGATCCCGGTCGCCCAATCGACGAGGTGGTCGACGAAGTCGAGCAGGCCCTCGTCCGCCCAGTGGAGGTCTTCGAGGACGATCACGAGCGGGCTCCGCTCTGCAAGACCCTCGAAGAAGCGCCGCCACGCCGCAAAGCTCTCGATGCGCCGATCACCTGCGGCTCCCGGTTCGGCCCCGTCGGAGAGCCCGAGCAGCGGCTGGAGCTCGCGGGTCACCCATGCCGCATCGGCGGCTCCCGGGACCACGTCCTCGACCGCTGAGCGGAGCTTGGCCTCGGCCCGCTCCTCGGGCTCGCCTTCGAGGATGCCGGCATGTGACTTCAGGATCTCGCTGAGCGCCCAGAACGCGACTCCGTCGCCGTACGGGAGGCAGCGGCCCTGCCGCCAGAAGATGAGCTCGGGTCGCTCGTCGACCGCAACGAAGAGCTCGTGGACGAGCCGGCTCTTGCCGATGCCCGGCACGCCGACGAGGGTGATCAGCTGGGGTGAGCTCTCGTGCTCCACCCGCGCCAGCGTCGAGACCAGGAGCGAGAGCTCGCGCTCCCGCCCGACGAGCGGCGTGCTGGGGCGCCGCGTGATGTCGGTTCCGAACCGGGAGCGGGCCTGAACCGCTTCCCAGACCTGCACCGGCACCGTCTTGCCCTTCGCGTCGACAGGCGGGGACTCGCGGTACTCGATCACGCGGGAGGTCGCGTTGTAGGTGGTCTCCTCGACAAGGATCCCGTTGACCGGCGCGGCGTCCTGCAGCCGGGACGCGGTGTTGACCACGTCTCCTGCGACCAGCCCGCGCTCGGCGCCCGGGCTCGGCTCGAGCGCAACGAGGACCTCGCCTGTGTTGACGGCTATCCGGACCTCGAGCTCCTCTTCCTCGCGCACCCAGTCACGGATGGCGAGGGCCGCCCGCACCGCGCGCTCGGGATCGTCTTCGTGCGCGATCGGAGCGCCGAAAACCGCCATCACGGCGTCGCCGATGAACTTCTCGACGGTGCCGCCTCGGACCTCCAACTCGGTGCGGAGCCGGTCGTAGAACGGACTCAGAATCGCCTCGACGTCCTCGGGGTCGAGCGAGTCCGACCGCGCCGTGAAGCCGACGAGGTCCGCGAACAGGACGCTCACGACCTTCCGCTCCCTGCGCGACCGGATCATGCGTCGAGTCTAGAACCGGGGATGGAATCGGCCGGCGTTCGGTGCCGCACTCCGTTCGCCGGCCTCAGGCACTAGACGCCGCAGCGTTCGCGAATCTTTCTTCGGCTACTTGATTCGCTCGACCTGGTAGCCCCATGAGGCCATCGCGTCCAGCAAGACGGCGACGTGCTCCTGGTCACGCGTCAGCAGCGTCAGCTCGATCTCGGTCTGCCCGACCGGCAGGTCCATCCCCTCGCGGTGGTGCTCGACCGACACGACGTTCACTCGCTCCTCGGCGATCAGGGTCAGGAGCCGCACCAGCTCGCCGGGCCGGTCCGGCACGCGGGTGCGGACGACGAGGTAGCGGCCGCTGGCCGTCAGACCGTGCCGCATGACCGAGATCAGCAGCGACGGGTCGATGTTCCCGCCCGAGAGGACGATCGCGACCGGGCCGGAGGACCCGCCGACCTTGCCGGCGAGCAGAGCCGCGACGCCGACAGCGCCTGCGCCCTCGACCACGAGCTTCGCGCGCTCGAGCAGGAGGACGATCGCCTCGCTGATCGCCTCGTCGTCGATGTCCACCATGTCGTCGAGGACGTCCTCGAGGATCGACATCGTCAGGTCGCCGGGCTTCTTCACCAGGACGCCGTCGGCGATCGTGAAGCCCGAGAGGCCGGCCTGGACGCCCACGATCCTGAGGTCCGGCCTGACGTCGCGGAGGGCGATCGCGATCCCCGATGCCAGCCCTCCACCGCCGATCGGGATGACGACCGTCTCGGCCTCCGACACCTGCTCCGCGAGCTCCAGCCCGATCGTTCCCTGACCGGCGATGACCTGCGGATCCTCGAACGGGTGGATGAACGTCGCGCCGCGCTCCTCCACGTCGGCCATGGCGGCGGCCATCGCGTCCTCGAACCGCTCTCCCTCGAGGATCAACTCGGACCCGTAGGTGCGGCAGGCCTCGACCTTCGCCATCGGCGCATCCTCCGGGACGAAGATCCGCGCCTGGACGCCGGCCTGGCGGGCCGCCCACGCGACCGCCTGGCCGTGGTTGCCGGCGCTCGCGGCGACCACGCCGGCCTCGCGCTCCGCCTCCGAGAGGAAGGAGAGCCGGTTCACGGCGCCGCGCACCTTGAACGCGCCGGTGCGCTGGAGGTTCTCGGCCTTGAGCCAGACCTCCCGGCCTGCAAAGCGCGAAAAGGTCTCGGAGCTGTACACCGGCGTTATGCGGGCGACGCCGTCGATCCGCTCGCGCGCGTCGCGGATGTCAGCTGCGGTCGGGGCTGTTTCCGTCTTCATCGACCTTGAACACCCTGATCATGATCTCTCTGACCGCGGTCAGGGGATCGAGCTCTCGCCGCTGCACCTCGTCGAGCAGGCGGCGCAGCTCCGGGTCGTCTGCCACTGCCTGCTCCAGGTGGGTCTTGGCGCGTGCGGATGCGACCATGAAAACCTCGCCCGCGAGATTCTTGCGCCGCCGCGCATCCAGGAGGCCGTCCGCCTCGAGGTACGCGCGATGCCCGGCGATCTTCTCCCACAGCTCGGGCACGCCCTCGCCGGTCACAGCCTCGGTGAGGACGATCGGCGGCTTCCAGTCGCTCTCGGTGTCGAGGGCGAGGATCGAGCGCACCTCGTTCAGCATCGTCTTCGCGGCCGGGTGGTCCTTCTTGTTGACGACGATGACATCCGGGATCTCCATGATCCCCGCCTTCAGCGCCTGGACAGAGTCGCCGGAGCCCGGCATGAGCACGAGCACCACGGTGTCCACCACGCCGATCACCTCGATCTCGCTCTGACCCGTGCCGACCGTCTCGAGGAAGACGAGGTCTCGGCCCGCCGCGTCCAGCACGAGGAGCGCCTGGAGGGTCGCCTCGGCCAGCCCGCCGAGGTGGCCGCGCGTCCCCATCGAGCGGATGAAGACGCCCGGATCGAGGAAATGGTCGGAGAGCCGGATGCGGTCACCGAGGAGCGCGCCTTTCGAGAACGGGCTCGACGGGTCGACCGAGATGACGCCGACCGTCATCTCCTCGCTGCGGACGTGACGGACGAGTGCGCTGATCAGGCTGGACTTCCCGACTCCCGGCGGCCCCGTGATGCCGAGCGCGTATGCCCGTCCCGTGTCCGGGTAGAGCTCGCGGACGAGGTCGTAGGCCAGCGGGTCGGAGTCCTCGACCAGGGAGATCGCGCGCGCCAGGGCGCGCCGGTCTCCGCTCCTCACCCCCTCGAGCAGGCGCTCCTGCGTCCACTTGCTCCCGGCCACTCCGGAAGCCTAGAGCCGGGCCGTTTCAGCGGCCTCGGGCTCGGCGGCCGGAGCCTCTGCCGGCCGGGCTCTCATCGCGACACCCCGGGCAAGCAGAAGCCCGACGAGCGCCGCAACTGCCGCGAGCCCCCCGGCGATCGCCCAGACCGTCCTCGGTCCGAGCTCGTCCGTAAGCGGGCCGGCGGCGATCATCCCGATTCCGAGCACGAGGTAGTTGGAGCTCATGAGCAGCGTGAACGCGCGACCGCGGAGCTCGTCAGGCGCGCCACGCTGGACGAGCAGCGCGTTGCAGACGACCGCGGCCCCGTTGCCGATGCCGGCCACCGCCACGGAGGCTGCGGCGACCCAGACGTTCGGCGCAGCCGCCGCTCCGACCATCCCGACGGCAACGACCGCGATCGAAGTCGCATAGACCGTCGCGAGCGCCCGGTGCTCCAGCTGCGAGCCGGCGAGCATGCTGCCGAGCGCGAGGCCAACGCCCGTCACGCCGACGAGGAGGCCGTAGCCGAAGTCCCCTGCGTCGAAGGTCTCCTTGGCGAGCACGACCTCGGCGACATTGGCGCCGGCGGTCGCCAGCATGACGACGTTCCATGCGGCCAGAACGGTGAGGAGCGCACGCGAGTCCCGGACGAGCTTGAAGCCGTCGGTCAGATCGCGCCAGTAGCCGCGGCCCACCGCCTGGGCGGACTGCAGCAGCCGGTCCGGAATCCCCGCGAGGAGGGCGGCCGAGACGAGGAACGTCACGGCATTGATCCAGTACGCGGCATCGGGGCTCGTCGCGGCGACGAGCACGCCTCCCAGGACGGGGCCGAGAGCCCAGGCCACGTTCTCGATCGTCTGGAGCAGCGAGTTCCCCTGGGCGAGGTCCTCGTCGGGGAGCAGGTTCGGGAGCCCCGCGTAGAGCGCGGGGCGGAAGAACCCGGTCGCGAAGCCTGCGAGTGCGGCAAGCGCGACGATGGCTCCGGGGCTGTTTGCGAACGGCAGCACCGCGAAGATCACGACGCGCGCGAGGTCGGAGGCGATCATCAGCCGGCGCCGCGGCAACCGGTCGACGAGCGACGACGCGGCAATCCCGATCACGATCGCAGGCAGGAAGTCTGCGATCAGGAGCGCACTGACCCAGACCGCGGAGCCTGTCCGGTCGTAGACGTCGATCGTCAGCGCGACGAAGGCGAGCCAGGTGCCGAACGCGGAGCCGACCGTGGCAAGTGCGAGCAGGCGAAAGCTCTGGACTTCGCGAAAGAGCGTGACCTGGCGGCTCAGCACTGTTCTCCTCTACGACAAACGGTAACGCGCAGGTTCGAAAGTGCCTGCAAATTCACTCAAACGAGTTAGGTCCGGGCGAGCTCGGTCACGCGGCCGAGCGCGGCACGGAAGAACGCGTTCTCGTCCGGGGTGCCGACCGTGACCCGGATCGCGCCGGGAGCGCCGAAACCGCCCGTCGGCCGCACGATCACGCCCTCTCGCAGCAGCTGCTCGAAGAGGGGGCGCGAGTCGTCGCCCACCTCCGCGAAGACGAAGTTCGCAACCGCCTGCTCGACGGGCTCGAAGCCGTGGTCTCTGAGCGCCTCCACGATCGCCGGCCGGCCCTCGGCGTTCACCCGCCGGCGCCGCTCGAGCTCGTCCTGCGCGCCTGGCGCCGCGAGGCTGGCGAGGGCGGCGACCTGGGCAGGCGATGTGATGTCGAACGCGCGGCGAACCTTGCCGATCGCCGTGACCAGCTCGGCGGGGCCGATGCCGTAGCCGACGCGCAGCCCGGCGAGCCCGAAGATCTTCGAGAAGGTGCGCAGGACGATCGCCCTCCGGCCCGCCTTCACATACTCCTCGATGCCGTCGGCATAGTCGGAGTCGTCGACGTACTCGAAGTACGCCTGATCGAGGACGGTGAAGACATGGGCGGGCACGCGCTCGAAGTACGCGTCGAGCTCGGCCCGGCTGTTCATCGTCCCCGTCGGATTGTTCGGGTGACACACGAAGACGAGCTTGGTCCGCTCGGTGACCGCATCCAGCATCGCGGCGAGGTCGTAACGTCCGTCCACGAGCGGGATCGTCCGTGCGACGCCGCCGAGCTTGGTCGCTCCGATGACATAGCTGGGGAAGCTCGGCCAGCCGCAAACGATCTCGTCGCCCGGCTCGACCGAGATCTGCGCGAGCGCATCGACGACGCCGTCCGCACCGGCGCCGAGCGCGACCTCCTCGAAGCGAACACCGTGCCGCTCGGCGAGGGCCGTCCGAAGTCTGTAGCCGCCCCCGTCCGGATAGCGGTTCAGCTCGGGCGCGGCGGCCGCCAGGGCCTCGATCGCCTCCGGGAAAGGCCCGAACGGCCCCTCGTTCGACGCCAGCTTGACCACGCGGTCGAGGCCGAGCTCGCGCTGGACCTCCTCGACGGGCTTGCCCGGCTCGTAGGGGACGAGGTCGCGGACCGGCGGCTTGAAGAAGCTGTCTGCGATCTGGGCGAGCGAGGCCACTCGCGGAATCTAGTGGACGTCGAGCGCCATCAGCACCGCGTCGAGATACTCCTCGCCGCGGCGGTAATGGCCGCGCCGCAGGCCCTCTCGGCGGAAGCCGCAGCTCTCGTAGAGCTGGATCGCCGCGTCGTTGTGCGGGAAGACGTGCAGCTCGAGCTTGCGGACGCCGACTGCCCTCGCCCACTCCTCGGCCTCACGGAGCAGAGCCGTTCCGATCCCTCGCCGGCGGTGCCGCTCGGAGACCATGAGGCCGAGGTCGGCGACGTGCCTGCTCGCCGGATGCGGGTCACGGCCGAGGGAGAGCCTGCCCACGATGCCGTCCGCTGGGAGCTCGGCGACGAAGACCGCGGCGTCGTCGTACCGGCGCAGCGCGCGCAGGAACCGTCGCTCCTCGCCGGGGGTGCGCCAGAGGCCGTCGGAGATCAGCCAGCCGCCGGGCTCGGAGGCGACGGCCTCGGCGAGCTCGACGAGCGCCCCGGCGTCCCCCGGCTGCGCCTTGCGGACGAGGATCCGCTCAGCAGACGATCCCATGGCCTCCCCGACGGGGATCGCCTGCCGCGGCAACAGTCCCGTCCGGCCGCATCTCGACGGCCGCCGCACCGCCGAAGTAGAGGTTCCGGCGGCGCCACCGGACGACGTCGTAGCCGCGGCGGTCGAGCTCGTCCAGCTGGGCTGGATCGTGACCGCCCTCGCAGTGGACGTGGCCGTCGTCCAGGTGAACGCGTGGCGCGACGATCGCCTCGTCGACCGGCAGTCCGTGGCCGACCGCGTTCACGACGATCTGCATGATGGCGCCGCGGAGCCTGGCCGAGCCCGCGCTGCCGACGACGAGGCGCGGCCGTCCGTCCTGGAGGACGAGCGACGGCGCCATCATGCTCGTCAGGCGGCCTCCCGGCCGACGGCGCCGGCGCGCCAGGTTCAAGTGGTGCTCGCCGAGCATGTTGTTCAGGTGGATCCCCGTGCCAGGGACGACCACGCCCGAGCCCGCGCCGGTCGATACCGTCAGCGAGGCGGCGTTGCCTTCCGCGTCAACGACCGAGATCTGGGTCGTCCGCGACGGCTCTACCGGCTCCGGAATGATCGGCGGACGCTCCTCTATGAGGCGCGCGGCCGCCTCGGAAACCCGGTCTTCGTCGTAGAGCCTGCGAGCCAGGCCGCCGCCGTGGAGCTGGCGCGCGAAGCCGGGCCCGCGTGCAAGCGCCTGCTCGCCCATGACGCCGACCAGCCGGGCGATCGCGTCGGCGCTCCCTTGCGGGCCGCCGAGACCGGCGCGGTCGAGCAGCAGAAGGGCGTAGGCGATGAGCACGCCGCCGGTGGACGGCGGCGGATTCGAGACGAATCGGTGCCCGAGGAACTCTGCGGAGATCGGACGACGCCAGATCACGCGGTAGCTGCGCAGGTCGTCCCTCGTGAGCGGGCCGCCGCCCGCATGGATGCAGTCCGTGATCCGTTCGGCGAGTACACCGTCGTAGAAGGCCTCGGCACCTCCTTCGGCGAGGATCTCCATGGTCGAGGCGAGGTCGTTCATCGTCAGCCGGTCGCCGGCCTCCAGCCGCTCGCCGTCGGGCCCGTAGATCGCCTTGCCGGAGTCGGTGTGACGCAGGATCACGTCGAGAATCGCGTGCAGGTACGCCTGCTGGGGCGTGAT
>Ga0075419_10001712_pt1 | contig 14251 bp, 8 predicted proteins | sample SoiMetdeltSBSDD3_FD_76900 | JGI IMG/M metagenome (GOLD analysis project Ga0075419, IMG submission 76900) | Bulk soil microbial communities from a Populus tree surrounding site in Tennessee, USA - Soil MetaG P. deltoides SBSDD3 | ecosystem: Environmental > Terrestrial > Soil > Tree plantation... | reverse complement strand
TGGCGGTCATGGTCTACCTGTTCCGCGACCATGTGGTGGACGACAGTTACATCACCTATCGGTACGCGCGAAACCTCGTGCGCGGCCTGGGCGTGGTCTGGAATCCCGGGGAAGCCCCGGTCGAGGGGTACTCGAACTTCCTGTGGATGATCGTGCATGCCCTGGGGCTCAGGGCGGGGCTCGAGCCGCTGGCGCTGTCCCGCGTCCTGGGAGCGCTCTCCTACGCGGGCTGCGGATTCATGGTGTTCCGGCTCGCCCGAGCACTGGGTGCCGAGTCCCGTCACGCCGCCATCGCCACGATCCTGTTCGCGCTCGTCCCGTCGTTCCCGTTCTGGGCCATGAGCGGGCTCGAGACCAGCTCGGTGGTGCTGTTCGCCCTGCTGTTCTTCCACGGGCTCGCCCGCGAGTGGCCAGAGGCGCGCTGGCCGTGGCGGACCGCGCTGTGGGCGGTGTTGCTCGTCCTGTCGCGGCCCGACGGCCTGCTCATCGTCGCGGTCGCGCTGGTGGCGCTGTTCTGGCCCCCGGACCGGAGCCGCTGGCAATGGCTGTCGCGATGCATGGCGCTCCTGGCTCCTCCGGTCGTGGTCTACCAGGTCTGGCGCCAGCTGACGTTCGGCACACCGACGCCCAACACGCTTTCGGCGAAGCTGCACTCCTTCGCCGGCGACGTCCTGGTCACGGACTTCATCTCACTGGTCTTCCCGCTCCTGCTGCTGCTGGCCCTGCTCGCCAGGGTGCGCGGGCTCGGGGCCATCGAGCGGGCCATCGTCGCGGTGACGGCCGCGTACGTGCTCGCGGGACTCAACATCATGTCGCACGTGAGCCACGCCCAGCGCTTCTTCCTGCCGGTCATGGGACCGCTCTTGGCCCTTTCGGCGCTACTGGCGCGGGAGTGGAGCGCGCTCGGCCCGTCACGAAGTCCGTGGGCGGGCCGGGTGGCGATGGGCATGGTCATCCTCTACACGGTCGCGCCGGCCAGCCGCTTGGCATTTCAGGCCCAGCTCGAGGCCACCAGCCTGCGCCAGGCGCACCTGGTGGTGGGCCAGGAACTCAAACGCACGTTCGCAAGCACGGACCTGCTGGCCGCTTCCGACTGCGGGCTCATGCCGTATGTCTCCGACATGCGGACACTGGATATCTGGGGACTCACCGACCGGGTCATCGCGACGCAGGGGTTCTCGGCAACGCACATCATGGACGCCAAGCCGGACGCCATCGTGCTCCACAGCCTGGACCAGGGGCTGTTCCGGGGCCGGGAGTCGTACGACCGCGAGCTCCATCCCCTGATCATGGCCGACTCCGCCTATCGCCTCGTGGATCGGCGGCCCGTGGCGGGCTACACGCTGTGGGTGTACTCCACCCGGCCACTGCGCTGAAGTGCCAGGCTGAACCCTCCGGCCCGGGCGCGACCGTGATCTTGGCCGAACGGCCCGACCTACCGCCCGACCGCCGAGTACGTGACGCCGTCCGGGCTGCTCTGCACCGCGACCCGGGCCACCGTCGCACCCGAGGTCAGGTCGAGCACCAGCATGGAGTCGTCGTTGCGTACGGTGACGAACGCGTAGCGGCCACCCGGGTGCGGGAACACGCCGGCGGTGGAAGGCTCCTCCACCTTGGTCAGGCCGAGCGGGATGGTCTTCACGATGCTCTGGCCCCTCACGTCACAGACCACGAGCGAGCTGGAACGCGCATGCGGGATGAGGGCATGCTTCCCGTCGGGCGAGAACTGCACGCGGTAGGGGAAGCCGGGGGACGCGAGCCGGGTGACCACGGCGAGGGAGTCCGTGTCGATGATCGAGATGGTGTCCTCGGCGCGATTGCCTGCCCACACCCAGCGGCCATCGGGTGAGACGCCGACCCCCTCGCACTCCTTCCCGGTCGGGATGTCCTTGAGCTTCTCACCGGTCGCGAAGTCGAACGCGCTCACGCTGCCGCCGCCCATGTTCGAGCAATAGAGCCGCTTGTGGTCGCGCGCGAGCGCCAGCATGTGGGAGCCGCGATTCCCCGTCTTGAACACGCGCTCGATCCGGCCGTCGGTCACGTTCACCACGAGGAGCGCACTGTCGGCCTCGGCCGTGCAGACGACGCGTTCGGCGTCGATCCAGCGCACGTCGTGCGGCATGCGATAGGGCGTCAGGTCGATGGTGCGCAGCGTCTCGCCCGAGGGCAGCGCGATCACGCTGAGCGCCTTCTGCGGGGCACCGGGCTTGGCGTAGTTCGTCACCACCACGCTGCGTCCGTCCGGCGAGGCGGCGGCCTCGTGCGGCCCGCCCACCACGGGCACGTGCCGGTAGGCCTCGAGCGTGGCGAGATCCACGAGCGTGACCGTGTCCGAGCGCTGGTTCACGACCACGACGGTGCCGGTGAGCTTCGGCTTCTGGGCACTCGCGGCCGCGGCCTGGGTCTCGGTGGCAACGGCCAGCGCCAGCGCGGCGACGAGCCGGGTTCGAGCGGCGATGGGGATCATGGCGCGGGCTCCAGGTCAGGGCGACGGGGATCGGACGGCGTGGGCGCAGCATGGGTGGGACCGATCGCCGCCAGCAACCCGGCGGGGCCCAACGCCGGATTTCCCAAGGTGAGTGGGGAACGACGTCACACGTTCAACCGGCGTCAGCCGCTCGTCACTTCGCCGCGCGCGCCATCCGGGACAACGTCACCGCCACACGCTGCGCCTGCCAGTTGAGGCACTTGAGTCGTGCGGTCTCGTTCACGGTATGACCGCCCGAGCCCTTCAAGCCGAGCGCGTCCACGATCATGGGCACGCGGCCGGCGAGGAAGCTGACGTCGGCAGCACCGGCTCGCGCGGGGTCCACCGGTTCGAGCGCGCCCAGACCGAGGTCGCGGCTGGCCTGGTCGAGCATCGCGAGCAGCTTGCGATTGCCGTCGCTCGGGGCGAGCGGAGGGTAGCCGTCCGCGAACTCGATGGAGGCCCATGTGCCGGGCGTGGGGGAGCCCACGATGCGCCGCATGACGGCGCGGGCGCGCTCGTGCTGGTCTTCGGACAACATGCGCAGGTCGCCGGTCACGAGCGTGCTCTCGGCGACCACGTTGCTCTTGCCGAACGCCGTGGCGCGTGCCGCGACCGGGTCGTGCGAGACGGTGGTGCCGCCCGCGATGAGACCGGGGTTGTAGGTGAGGTAGGGCTCGAATGCCAACGAGTCACGGAACGCCTGCAACAGTCTCGCGGCCTCGAAGATCGCCCCCGGGCCCACGTCCTCGCGGAACACCTGCGAGGAGTGAGACGGTGTGCCGCGCACACGCAGCGTCCATGTGGAGCTGCCGCGCCGGGTCACGACGACATGCTGCGGATCGCCGTCGCCGTCCTCGAACCCGATCGCAGCACTCGCCCCTTCCGCCGCACTCACCAGGTCCGCGCGCGCCGAGACCAGCGGCGTACCCGGACGCTCCTCGTCGCCGGTGAGCACGACGGTGATTCGCATCCGGTCCAAGTCGCCCGCGTCCCTCAGCGCGCGCAGCGCGACCAGCAGGATCACGTTCCCGCCCTTCATGTCGCAGACACCGGGCCCGGTGGCGGTGGAGTCGTTCACGCGCGTGAAGCGCTGGAACGGGCTGTCGGGCTCGAACACGGTGTCGAGGTGACCCACCAGCACCACCTTGGGCCCCTTCGAGCCGCGCTCGGCGATCAGGTGGCCGGCGCGACCCCACGCCGCACCCTCGACCCAGCGGGTGCGAAAGCCGAGGGCATCCAGCTCGGCGGCGAACATCGCGGAGACCGACTTCACGCCGGCGAGGTTCATCGTGCCGCTGTTCTGGTTGACGGCACGCTCGAGCAGCACCAGGGCTTCGGGCATGGCGCGGTCCACGCGGTCGGCCAGCTTGCGTTCGGCACTCGAGAGCGCAGGCGCGGGGGCGCGGGCGCGGCGCGCGGCGGACGCATCCGCGGCCATGAGCAGCGAGACGAGGGCGAGCACTGCAACCACGAGGACGCGCATGCGATGCGCATCATGACGGGAGACGGCTGCGGCCCACAAGCGGGCCATATCCCCGGGCCGCTCGCAACGTGTATGGTCCCGCACGGCCGGGTCAGGGTCGCGCACGGAGCGCGCGAACTCTCCCGGAGCCAGAGCGAACGACGCTAAGGAGAGCCGATGCGGCGGAACACCACGGCCTCGAGCCGTCCCGAACGCACGTGACCCGCGAACTCGAAGCCGTTCGGCGCGACTCGCCGCTCGAACAGCGCCTTCCACGCCTCCTCGCCGGGCCGGGCGATCAGCCACTCATTCGTGAGCACCACAGCCGCCGGCCGCAGGCGCTCGGGGCCGTGCACCAGCGCATCGGGCGCGAGCGGCACGAGCGTGACCGGACGGCGCGTGAACCACGCGACCCAGGGTGCGGCGTCGCTGGCCACGAGCCCGCCTTCGGGCAGCATGGGTCGCACCGACAGGCACAGTCCGCGCCACTCGCTCTCGCGGAACTGCCCGCGTCCGGCGAGTCCACCCGCCAGGGCCTGTCGCCATTCCCTCGCGAGCGGCACCAGAGCGAGCAGCACCGCGCCCAGCGCGGCGGCCGCCACGAGTCCTCGCCGGCCGCGACCGGCGGCCTCGAGCGCGCGCGTGAGTCCCGAGAAGCCCAGCGCGATCGCCACCGGCAGGAGCGGGAACAGCATGCGCGCGTCCGCGACCGTGGCCGAAGCCAGTCCCGCGAGCAGGATCGCGGCGGTGGCGAACGCCAACACGAAGCCGCGCGAGCGCGCGGGCCCGCGCCAGGCCACGAGCGCGCCGGTGAGCAGGGCGGCCGCCACGGGCCAGCGGCCGCCCTGCCACCACACGCCGTAGCTCACCGACTGGATGTTCCGCACGAGCTTGGCGATCCACTCGCCGGGATGCTCGCGGATCCACGCCAGCGCGTCGGGCGGCGGTGTCATGCGATTGAGCCTCGCGACCACGAACTCGGGGGCGGCACCCGTGAGCAGGAGGTAGCCACCCACCTCGGCGAACGGCGTGCCGATCGCGACCCATTTGTAGAGCGCGGTCAGGACGGCGAGTGGGGCAAAGGCCAGCAGCGCGCGAGCACCCAGGGCGACCGCCCGGCCGGGGGGGCTCAGCGTCAGCACCCCGAGCGCGAACGCGGGCAGCAGCGGAACGGCCACCGGGCGCGCGAGCTGTGCCAGGCCGAGCAGTACTCCCAACAGCCACGGCCGCGGCCGCTCGGGCAGCCGCCAGAGTACGAGGAACGCCGCCGTGAGGAATGCGGTGAACGGCAGCTCGCTCAGCCCTTCGCTGGCGAAGCGCAGCGTCCACGGCGTGAGGGCGAACGTCCCTGCTGCGCCGAGTGCGGCCGCGCGCGAACCCGACAGCGCGAGTGCGAGCTTCGCCACAAGCAGCACGGTGGCCACGAACGCGAGGGCCGCGGGCAACAGGCTGACCAGCGGGTCCTGTCCGAACAGCGCGAACGCCAGCGCATCCAGGGCGGGGACGAGCGGGTGGCCCACGATGAGCGGGTAGGGAGGGCCGGGCGAGGAACCGAGGGCGGCCGGGTGCACGAATGGCGTGGCGAGCCGTCCGGTCTCGAGCCAAATCCGGCCGGCCAGCGCGTATTCGGCGCTGTCGAAGCTGAACCGTGCCGCGTCAGGGCCCACCACCGTGATGCGTGCGTGCGCGTACGCCAGCGCCGCCGCGCCGATCGCGAGCAGCCACCACACGGTCGCCGGCAGTCGGGCCTCGCGGTCGGCATCAGCCATGGGGGCACCCTCCGGAGTTCGCAGCGGACGCGGCACTCTACACGAGGCTCGCGATGAGCGGCCACGCCATGGCGCGCGCGGCGTGGTTCGCGTGCGCTTCGGCTGCCGCGCTGGCCGCGGTGAGGCCGGGCGTGTTCGGTGGCCCGTTCGCATGGCTGCTCGCCGCCTCGGCATTGGCGCTCGTGCCGGGCGCGTGGCTCGCACGCCGGCTGGCCCCCTCGGGCAGCGGTCCACGCGCGGCACTGGCGCTGCTGCTGGCACCCGCGGTGTGCGGCGCGGTGCTGACGCTGGCGCGTCTGGCCGGGCTGGGGCTGCTGGACTCGGCGCGTTCGCTCGCCGCCGTCTCGGCGCTGCTGGCGGCCTGGGAGGCATTGCACCCGAGCGGACAAGGTCGCGGGCCCGTGGAGCGACCGTTGGCACTCGTGTTCGCGATCGCGACGGCTGCCACGATCGCAGCAGTACACGTGCTGCACCCCGTGCTCTCGGCCCGCTCGGACGGCGCGTTCCATGCGGGCGTGGCCTGGGCGGCGGTGCGACAACTGCCGCCCGAGGACCCGTTCTTCGCCGGGCTGCCGCTGCGCTACTTCTGGGGGTTGCACGCGTGGGCGGCGGGCTGGCTCGCGCTGGCCCCGAGACTCGGCGCGTACGCACCGCTGCTGTGGGCCAACGTGACGGCCGCACTGGCCGCGCTGCTCGCCGTGGCCGCGCTCGCTCGCCAGCTGGGTGCGGGCCCTCGCGCGGCCGTGCTCGCGCAAGGGCTGGCACTCGCCGGTGCCGCACCGTTCGCCTGGCTCGTGCTGGCCGGTCGCGCGTCCTCCGGCGACGTGCGCGGCGTGGCCGAGTGGCGCGCCGCGCTCGAACACGGCGCCGACCACGCGCTGCGCGCGCTGGATCCCGGCTGGCTCCACCCCTCGCTGGTGCTTCCGCTCGACAAGTTCGTGGTGCTCACGCCGTTCGCGTGGGCGCTCGCGGGCATGGCACTGGCCGCCCTGGCACTGGCCGACACGCTCGCGCGCAGCGACACGCGAGCCGCGGCGAGGCTCGGCGTCATCGTCGCGGCCACGGGATTCCTGCATCCGGTGGGCGGGCTCGCGATCGCCGGCGCGGTGCTGGCAGGTGCGGCCGTGAGCGCGACGCGCTCGCGTGAAGCTCGAGCGGGTTCACTCCAGGCGCTGGCGGCGGTCGCGGTGGCACTCCTGGCACTCGCGCCCTACTTCGCCTCGATCGCCCCCGGGGGTGCGGACAACGACGCGAGCGCCGTCTCGCCACGTCTCGCCGTGAACGCGTCTGGACTGGCCTCGGCACTGGTCGCCGGCGCGTGGCTCCTGCCGCCCGCGTGGTTGGTGCTGGCGCGGCGCGAACGCGGCGACGCCTTCCGCCCCGCGCTGCTCGCCATGCTGGCTGCGCTGGTCACGCCCGCGTGCCTGCTGCGCATCGGGGGGGACAACCAGAGCAAGTTCCTGAACCTGGCGTTCCTGCTGGCTTCCGCCCCTGCGGCGGTCGCGTGGAGCACGGCGCCCAGGCGCGCGCGCGCCACCGCGCTGGTGCTGCTCGCCGTCTCGGCGCTGCCCACGCTCGCCTGCATGGGCTGGGCCTATGCCCACCAGTCCACATCCAGCGACGACGCACCGTCCCGTCCGGACGCGGCGATCGTCAGCGCGGTATCCGATCTCTCCCCGCGCGACGCCGTGCTCGTGGATGCCACGCAGGACAGCACGCGCGGTGCGGCACCCGCCCTCGCGGGGGAGACCGGCCGCGCGCTGCTCTGGAGCGGTGCGTTCATGGCGCACAAGTGGGGGCACCCGGCGGACGCACTGGCGCTGCGCGCGGCCGCGGCGGCCGCACTGGCGGCCGGGCAATGGCCAGAGGGCGCGCCGGGCGCGCTCCTGGACTCGCTGCATCGCGAGGTGTGGATCGTGCTGCCCGACGATTCCGCGCACCTGGCAGGACCGGAGGAACGCGTCGTGGCGCGCGCCGCGAACACGCGGCTCGTCCGGATGGAGCGACAGCCGCGCGGAATGACGGTGCGTTGACCGCGATCTACAAGCTATCGACCCGTTCGAGAGCCCGATCGACAGGCCGAGGCACGGGCCGCCTCGCTGCCGCCGGGGTTCACCGCGGTACGGACAGCTTGGCGTCCGCCACCGCACCGGCCTGCCGCAGGCGGACGAAGTAGACGCCGGCCGACGGCAGTAGCGCGCGCGGGACGGGAACCACGTGCGGACCGGCGGTGAGCGGGCCGACGTCGATCGAACCGAGTCGCCGGCCCGCCACGTCGAACAATTCGATCGTGGCCGGGTACGATGTCGGCAACTCGAGCAGGAGTGTGGAGACTCCTCCCGCGTCGGTGCGCGCGGTCAGACGCAACGGCCGGTCGCCGGGAATGCTCACGGCAGGCAGTGGTACGAAGCGGGTCCCCCGCAAAGTCCTGAGTTCCAGTGCGTACTCGACCGGCCGACCGCGGAGCACGGTGCTGTCGCGCCATGAGAGTTGGCCCCGAACGTCGGCGCGCGTCTTGGCCACGAAGCGCCAGGGACCCGGCGGATCACGCCGGTGCACGCGGACATCGCGACTCACGCTGTCGGCGATCCACCATTGGAGCTCGAGCGTGCGCCGGACGAAAACCGAGCTCGTCATCCCGGCCTGGGGCTCGGTGAGGCTCGGTGTCGGGACCCTGGCGAGCCGTGCTCGTCGCACCGAGTCGCGCTGCGCCTGCGTGACGACGCCTGCGGGCCCGAAGCGGATGCGGACGGGCGACACCTCGCCGGCGCGAACGATGACCCGGCGGATGGAGTTGAGCAGCGAAGCGTGCGCGGGGGAGAGGACGGCGTGAGGCGCGCTCAGGACAATCGCGATCAGCAGCAGCGCTGCCATCCGGCGCGGCGCCGGCCCGCTGGCAAGCGGTCGCCATCGATTCGGTCCTGGATCCCTGATCGTCATCTTCAGCCGCACCTTTCACCGCTTGCGATGGTTCCGGATCCGATCCTCGGCCATGCAGAGCGCTTCCACCTCCCTCGATCTGACCGAGCCGGCACTCCGGGGCCGATGTCAGGGCCTCGACCTGGGAGTGCGCGACCCGATCCGAGTGAGAGGGGGTGCGTCACCGGCCCTCTCAGGGCTGGGGACAGTCCCCGAGCGAATCGTAGAACTGGCCATCGTCGATGCAGGAATCAGCCTGGCCCATGTCGTGCGGCACGCAGACCATGATGCTGCCCTTGCACCTGCCCCCCTGGCCGTCCGAGGCGACGAAGCTCAGGAAGTAGACACGGCCATTCCCGGGGATGTTCGGGTCGCCGGTCCGCTCCGCGCGCACGCTGGCCTGGCCGTCGACGATCACGGCATCGGCACACGTGCTGCCGTCGCCCTCGACGTTGAGCGGTTCGTCCTGCGTCACGCCGAAGACCTCGATCAGCACGGGGTCACCATCCGGATCCACCACACCCTCGATGACGACGGGTTCCATCTGGTGATTCGGCGGCCAGATCATCCCGTCCTTCGCGTGCGCCTGACTACAATCCGGCGGCAGGTTGCTGCACTTGCCGACCAAAACGCTGACGGCGCACTTGTCGACCCCTTGGCCTGTCTCGTGATCGACGAGCAACAGCGAGTAGGTGCCGGACCTGTTGACCGTGATGCACTGCGTAGAGGCCCCGAATGGGAGTTCCTTGCTCCCCCACTTGTAGTCGTAGTTGCCGATGGGGCCGCACAATGTCGCCGAGCACCTGCCCTCGCTCACCGTGATCTGGCACCCCTGGGGCTTCGGAGGAGGCGGTTCCTTCTGGGCCAAGGCGACCGCCGGGACGAACACGGACAGCGCAAGTGCGGAACACAACATCCATCGAGTCCAGCCCAGCATTCGACGCTTCATCTGCGACCCCCGCGTGGCCGGTCCCAGTCGCTCCGGCATCCGTGCTGCGACGCGTCGCGGGATGCGACGGCCAGGTCGCGAGTGAGCGGGGGCTGTCGCGCGAGCAGGCGGGCTGCGGCCACAACTGGATGGGTCGCCCGGGGGAGCCCTGTCGAGACGTCTCGAGTGTGCGAGGTCATCGAGATGCATCCAAGCTCGAACTACCGTTTCGAGTGTGGAAATCACGCACTGTCATGCAGGAAACTCGCTCGTTCTTGCTGCGCGACCTACAGAACGAGCAACGACCCGTCATCGCGAATTTGCAACTGGTGACGCGACCACACTCCGCGGGGCCGCGGCCGGTGCGCTCGATGCTCGGTCGGTACGGACGAAGCGCAGCCGCGCTGAGCCCGGTGGCCCCGGCCTCGGTCTACCAGGGAATCGACCAGTTCGAAAGCCCGAGCAGGAGTTCATAGCATGGTCCGCCCGCCGACTGCCCAGCGTACGCAGTGCCGATCTCACTGAAGCGGAACCCATGGATGCGGCCTTCGGCATGCAGGCCGACCCATCGGGTCAGCGCGGCGTCGAACCCGAAGCCGAGAAAGCCGCCCGGGGAGATCGAGTCGTGTCCGGTGTCGTTGGGACTGGTCTCGAGCGTGAGATGGTCCTGGAGCTTCAGGACGTAGACGCCCACGCCGGCGGTGCCATGCAACGTGAAGAACCGGTTCGACGGCCACACCACACGGGCGCTCAGCGTGAGGTGGCCTGCGGTCGCGCTCATCTGGGCCTGAAGTTGGCCCACGGCGGGATCGGGAGGGCCCGCGTCGCGCGACGGGCTGTCGTGCGAGAAGCCGCCCAGGTCACCCCCGAGGTAGTACGCCCATAGCCCGCTCCGGCGCACACCGCGCTGGATCGAGATCCCGAAGCTGCCCCCGTCCACGTCGAAGCGGCCATCGAATGGGATCGAGAACGAGGAGGGATCGGGCACGAGCGCGTGCACGTCCTCCCAGCGCGTGCCCCCCGCGTACACGAGGACGAAGTTGCGGCCCTTGGAGCGACCGGAGTCTGCCGCACTCGGACGCTTCGCCAGCGCCCACGGGGAGCCGGCCGGGAATCGGTCGCCGTCTGTGACCGGACGTCTCGCGATCGCCCAGGGTGAGCCGGCCGGGATCCGCTCTCCGGCTGCGACCACAGTGGTCGCCCACATCATCATCGAAAACGCGGCCTGCAGGGTCCACGTGAAGCGCGCCCGCAAGTACTGCCGCCTCTCAGACTTCTCGACGGATGCCGCCACTACGCATCCGGCAAGACCGCGGAAGGCGAATCCTTTCGGCCGGCGATTCCGCGATTGGCTCGGGTCCTGAATTCTACACCCGAGTGGGCCGCATATGCCGCGAAATCGCGCGCGGAAATGCCGCCGGAGCCATGACGATGTCAAATGCAGCGGGGCCGCGACCGGATCGGTCGCGGCCCCGCGCGTGTGACTCTCTCAGGTCAGGTTACGGATTCGCCTTCGCCAGCTCCGGAGACAGCTTGATGACGGAGTAGTGATCCGCGGGCAGGTACTTGCGATAGGAATCGTGCAGCAGCGTGGTCGTCAGCGCGTCGATGCGCTCGCGCCGCTTGAGGATGCGGTTCGGGTCCCAGCCCAGCACGTTCACGGTCTGCAGCGAGCCCATCCAGAAGCCGTTCTGCTTCTGGCTCGTCTCGAGTTCGCGGCGCTGGACCTCCTGCTCCTTCGACAGGTCCTCCGCGCTCGGGCCGTCGCGTCGCATCTTGTCGATCTCGGCTTGCGTTGCGGCGATCAGCGTGTCGGCCCGCGCCGGGTCGCAGCCGAACGAGATCGTCATCGTGCTGTAGCCATCCAGCGGGAACTGGTGCTGGAACCGGCACGACACGCTGTAGGTGCCGCCCAGCAGCTCGCGCAGCGAACTCCTCAGGTGATCTTGAAGAATGCTCGCGGCGGTGACCGCGCGGTGCTGGTCGAGCTCCTCGATGGGGAAGCTCGAGAAGTACGTCAGGCGCACGCTGCCCTTGGGCTCCATGCCCTTCTTCACTTCCGCCTGGGTGATGCCGGGCGGGAAGCGCGGGCCCTTCACGGCCCATTTCGCCGACTTCTTGCCGGTGGAAGGCAGCGAGCCCAGGTAGCGAGCGAGCAACGGCGTGATGGAGTCGGGCTGGAACGTTCCGGCGAAGAAGAACGTGAAGTCGGCGGCGTTCGCGCACAACTTGCGGTGAAACGCGAGCGCGTCGGCGAGCTTGATGTCCTGCGTCTGCTTCGCGGTCGGAATCTGGCTCATGTAGAAGCCGCCCGTGTTGATGCGGGTGACGGAATCGGCGAACACCTGCTCGGGGCTGTTCGCGCGATTGGAGAGGAGCGTGTTGAACTGCGCCTGCAGCGCGGCGAACGCGTCGGGGTCCTGGGTGGGATGCGTGAAGCCGAGGTAGAGGACCTGAAGCGCCGGCTCGAGATCCTCGGGGCGCGCGTTGCCGTTCACACCGTGCAGGTACGGCTGCACGTAGGGCGTCACACGGATCAGCTTGCCGGCGAGCAGCTTCTGGAGGTCGGTGTTCTTGTGGCCGCCCACGCCGTTGTCGTTGACGATGAACGGCGACGCCCACGCGCTAACCCACGAGGAGGAGTCGGCAATGGACAGCCCGCCGCGTGCGTACGAACTGAACTGGATCTCGTCCGCCTTGAAGTCGGTGGGCTTGAGCCACACCTCGACGCCGTTCGCGAACGTCACCACGGTCACGCCCAGATCGGGCAGGGACCGCTTCGATTTCACCTTTCCGGGCGTGGGGAGCTTGGCCATCAGTGCCTTGGCCCCTGCCTTGTCCACCCACGCCGCGGGCTTCGCCGTCTCGGCCTTCGCGAGCAGCGCACGCACGTCGGCTTCGGTGGGCACCGGGGCCTCGGCCTTTTCCGGCCCGTTCACCAGCACGACGCGATTGCGCGTCGAGATGAGCGTGTCGGCGAGCGCGTTCACCTCGGCCAGCGTGATTCCCGGGATCAGGGCCTGGGCGAGCTTGGTCGACGCGTCGATGCCCGGCTCACGCTCACCGTTCAGGTAGGCGCTCACCATGGCCGCCACGAGCGTGCTGTTCTCGGTCTTGTCGCGCTCCTTGTACTGCTGCTCGAGCTGCGCGACCTGCTCTTTCTTGGCGCGCTCCAGGTCGCTGGCGAGGAACCCGTGCGCGCGCAGGCGAGCGGTCTCCTCGAGCAGCGCGGTGAGGCCCTTAGCCTGCTGGCCGTCCTTCACCTGGGCCTCCACGTAGAACAGGCTGGTGCCGCGCGTGAAGTCGAACGACCCGCCGCCGGCTCCCAGGAACGGCGGATCCGCGCGGTGCGAGATCTCCTCGAAGCGCGTGTTCATCATGGCCGAGAACAGGTCGGCCTTGAGCCCGGCGCGGAACCGCGCCACGGTGTTGCCGGGCGGGCGCGTGCGCTTCACCACGACGGCCACACCCGAACTGGTGGCTTCCTTGTCGGTGGCCACGCTGATCAGCGTCTCGTCGTGCGGCGGCATGCCGAAGGACGGCGCTTCGCGCGAGTCCGTGCGCTTGGGCAGGTCCGAGAAGTGCTCGGCGATGAGCTTCTCCATCTTGCCCGGCTCGATATCGCCGATCGCGATGACCGCCATCCACTCCGGCCGGTACCAGTCTTTGTAGAAGTCGCGCAGCCGGCCGTACGGCGCCCCCTGTAGGACCTCGGGCTTGCCGATCGGCAGGCGATCGGCGTAACGCGAGCCATGGAAGATGAGCGGGAACTGCTTGCGTTGGATGCGCTCCTGCGCGCCTCGTCCCAGCCGCCACTCCTCCATCACGACACCGCGCTCCTTGTCGATCTCGGCGTCGCTCATGCGTGCGCGCCCGGCGAAGTCGGACAGCGCGTCGAGGCCGGTCTTGAGCAGCGAATCCCCGTCGGTCGGCACGTCCAGCATGTACACCGTCTCGTCGAAGCTGGTGTATGCGTTCGCGTCGGCACCGAATCGCAGGCCGATCTTGCGCAGGTACGCCACCAGCTCGTCCGCGTCCTTGAAGTGCGCCGAGCCGTTGAAGTTCATGTGCTCGACGAAGTGCGCCAGGCCCTGCTGATCGTCCGCCTCGGCCGTGGAGCCAACCGGCACCGCGAGCCGCAGCGATACGCGATGTTCGGGCTTGGCGTTCTTCTTCACGAACCAGCGGATGCCGTTGGGCAGCACTCCACGGCGCACCGCGGGGTCCCAGGTCAGCGAGTCGGTGAGCGCGGGGGCGCCCTGCGCGCGCGCCATCGGGGCGGCGAGCACGAGCGCTGCGACGAGCGCCAGCGCGGTGCGGGTCCAGCGGGTGATCGGCGAAGACTTCAGCATGCTCGTCCCTCCGGGAATGAAGGCCCGGCGCGCTGCGCGCCGGGGCCGGGTCGTCGTCATCAACTCACTGCATGTGGGCGATGATCGCATCGCCGAATGCGCTGCACTTGACCTCGGTCGCGCCCTGCATCTGGCGCGCGAAGTCGTACGTCACGGTGCGCGCACCGATGGCGCCGTCCATGCCGCGGAGGACGAGCTCGGCAGCTTCGTTCCAGCCCATGTAGCGCAGCATCATCTCGCCGGACAGGATCACCGAGCCGGGATTGACGCGGTCGAGGTTCGCGTACTTGGGCGCGGTGCCGTGCGTGGCCTCGAACACGGCATGGCCGGTCAGGTAGTTGATGTTCCCGC